>Ga0256406_1000632_pt1 | contig 62967 bp, 59 predicted proteins | sample RumenRJG_03DNA_FD_185986 | JGI IMG/M metagenome (GOLD analysis project Ga0256406, IMG submission 185986) | Bovine rumen microbial communities from Lethbridge, Alberta, Canada - RJG_03 | ecosystem: Host-associated > Mammals > Digestive system > Stomach > Rumen | place: Canada: Alberta | collected... | reverse complement strand
GATTTTTTTCAATAAAAATCTTCTGATATAATGCCGCTGCGTCTTCATGGACCTTGCGGTCAAAAATTTCATACAGGCGGATCAGCTCTCTGCCTTCTTCTGTCAGAGATGCCCGGCCGCCGCCTGCGCCGCCGGCCTGCCGTATCACAACCTTGCAGCCCAGCCTTCGCTCACACTTCTTGAGAATTTTCCAGGCTTTGCTGTAAGATATGCCGGTTATCCGGCAGGCTTCGCTCACACTTCCGGACGCGTCAATCTCCTTCATGATCTGATAAACTCCGGGACCGAAGAAAATATCCTCGCTGGCCAGCATCACCTTCACGGCTGCATGAACCGGTACCTGATCATGCTTCTGGTCACTCATATCGCATCCTCCTTCCGACCGTTATGTTTTTAAAAACTATACGAATTATAACATAATTTCCGCTTTCTGTCATCATAAGAGGCCCGACGGGCATTTATAAAAAATCATACTTTTCATTTGTTCTTTTATCTGCTATGGTTATGAATGCACCGGCAAAATCCGGATGTTCTGATTGTTAAAGAGAGAGGCTTTATCATGCAATTAACCCCTGAGATGTTTCTGATCGTCTGCCCGTTCCTTTTTCTGGCGGGTTTTGTTGACGCCATCGCCGGCGGCGGCGGCCTGATTTCGCTGCCCGCGTATCTTCTGGTCGGCCTGCCGCCCCACTACGCGATCGGCACCAACAAGCTGTCTTCCTCGTGCGGCACTCTGGTTGCCACGCTGCGTTTTCTTAAAAGCGGCATGGTGCTTTTCAAAGTCGCCCTGCCGTCTGTCGCAGCCGCCATTGCCGGGTCAGCCATCGGTTCCCACCTGTCGCTTTCCGTAGATGAACAGACGCTTCGCTATGTTCTCTTCGTCATACTGCCGGTTTCGGCTTTCTTCGTCCTGAATAAGAACATGTTCAGCGACAAGGGCAAAAAAGAAGCGGCCGCTGACACCCGCACTATTGTCACGGCTGTCGCTTCCGCTTTTCTGATCGGTATTTATGACGGTTTCTACGGACCGGGAACAGGTACGTTCCTTATCATCGCTTTCACCGTGTTTGCGCACATGAATGTGCCGACGGCCAACGCGCAGGCGAAGGTCATCAACCTGACGACAAATATCACGGCGCTTGTCGTTTTTATTCTGAACGGGCAGGTGCTGTTCATGCTGGGCGCAGCCACAGCTGCCTGCAATATTCTCGGCAACTACCTCGGCTCCGGCCTTGCCATCAGCAAGGGAAGCGCCATCGCCCGCCCTGTCATCATCGGCGTGCTCATTCTTCTGCTGATCAAGGTGCTGACCGGCTGAATGTTTATCGTGTGAGGGATCTATTCGCCTTCATATGACGCGTCCTCTTCGTCCGCGCTCTGCTGATCCGATTCATCAGATACCGACTCTGCTTCGGTTTCTGACTCCGTTTCCGTCTCCGTCTCCGATTCGGTCTCTTCTGTTTCCTTCGTAAATACAATGGAATCCCTGGACGGATCATAATTCTCGAGATGCAGAACGCCGGCCATACCGCTGAGCTGATCCTGCAGATCGCTCAGCTCAGAGATTTTCTCGCTCATATAGGCGCTGCCGCCCAGGCTGACTGTCACGTCGCCAATCGTTATGGACACCTGTGCATTGTCATCGACCGTCATCGTATCCGCCTGCACACCGCGGATATTGAGTTCTGATGCCGCCGTCAGCACCGTACTGAAGCTGAGTTTCTGATTTTTGGAAACCTGCATGACCTCGCCGGCTTTGATGCCCTTCACGTCGAGGCCGGATACCACAGGGACTTCCCCGGTATGCTCACTCTTTTCCTCGATAATCGTACCGTTTTCATCAAAATACTCATAGAGGCCGCTGTATTGTATGCAGCCGACCGGGTTTTTCTCATCCACCACGACCGCGGCGGACTGCAGTCCGGTCATCCGGACGCGGATACTGCCGATTCGCTTATCGCTGCTGGTATCGACATGGCGGTTCATCAGGCAGAAAAGCAGCGTATTCTGACCGTACCGGTCATACTGCAGAATATTTCTGACCTCCTCGTCCGTCACCTGCGACGTTCCCTGAATATCAACTTTTTTCAGCCGGCATCCGAAAATGATCACGAGCACAAGGGCTGCTATGATCAAAAGCAGAATCCGGCCCCATGCTATGCGTTTTCTTTTTGCTGCCATATTCTCTTTCCTGTCTGTTATTCTTCTTCCGCACCGGAACTGCTGCCGGAATCCGTGCTCTCGTCCTCCGATGCATCCCCGCTGCTGTCTTCCCCTGTACTGTCTTCGCTGTCTGTGCTTTCACCGGTATCTGCGGTGTCGGCGCTTTCGCCGGTGTCTGCGCTGTCGGTGCTTTCATCGGTGCCTTCGCTGCTTTCCGATTCCGTTTCCGTATCGCGCTCCGGCGACGGCAGGCCGGTGATTGTATCCAGTGTCTGATCAAGGCGAAGGGCATCGATATTCTCTTTTTCCAGATCAATCTCATAAGCTTCCTGCTCTGTCACATCCTCTGTCGGGAAAATCTGCAGATACGGAAGTGCTTCTTTGAGAATCCGGCTCACGAGCACCGAGGCAAACGAGCTGTGGTCCTGGCTGACCGTATGCGGTTTGTCAATGACAACATACACGACAATCTGCGGATCGTCAATCGGCGCTGCCGCGATAAAGGATACCAGACGATCTTCTGTTCCTCTCTCGCCGACCTCTGACGTACCTGTCTTGCCGCCGATCTTGTATCCGGCCACGCGCGCCGGTGTGCCGGTGCCGGACTCAACTACTTCGTAGAGCGATTCACGCATCCATTCCGAGGTCTCCTCGGAAATCGTGCTGCGCATCAGCGATGTGTTGAACACCTTCACCGTGCTGCCCTTGCTGTCCTGAATGCTGCTGACGATATGCGGCTTGTAATATTTGCCGCCGTTTACGATCGAGGAAAACGCCGCCGCCAGCTGCACCATGTTGACATTGTAGCCCTGTCCGAAGGAGCTCGTCCACAGCTCAACCGGACCCAGACTGTCTTCGGTGTAGACAAGGGATGCGCAGCTCTGCTCACCCGGCAGATCTATACCGGTCAGCTGTCCCAGCCCGAACACGTCCTGCATCCGCACAAAATTGGAAGCACCGATCGACTCTCCGATATACATAAGTGCCGTATTGCACGAATACATCAGCGCCTGCCGAAGCGTCACCGTACCATGTACGTCATTGCATCGTACAAGCGTACCGTCCGTATAGGTCAGACCGCCGTAGCAGTCAAAGGTATCATCCTCATCGACGTAGCCGTTATCGAGTGCATAGGACATCGTCATCGTCTTGGCCGTGGAGCCCGGTTCATAGGAATCGTTGACGCAGAAATTTTTCCATACCTCGTTGCACAGTTCGCTCTTTTCCTCATCGGTCATCGAATCAAGCAGTTCATCCGTATAACCGCATTCACTCAGATCATCCGGGTTGTTGAGGTCAAAGCCCGGCGCACTCGCCATGGCCAGGATCTCCCCGTTATTCGGGTCCATGATCAGGGCGGAAATATGATCCGATCCCGTCTCACTGGCAAATTCGTTCAGCTTGTCCTCGCAGATTCTCTGCAGGTTCACATCAATCGTGGAAACGATCGAATAGCCATCCGTCGGCTGCTGCGTGACCTGTTCCTTGGTCACATCATCCTTCACGTACGTATACGTCCGTCCGTCGGTGCCGGTCAGATCGCTGTCATAGTAGTTCTCAAGTCCCCAGAGGCCGCTGCCGTCACCGGATGTAAAACCGATCACATCCGAGGCAAGAGTCGAATACGGATAATTCCGCTTGTAGTGCATCTCAAACCAGATCGCTTTCTGGCTGAAAAGACTCACCTCGTCTTTATCCTTCTGCAGCTCTTCCTCTGACTTTGCCGTTTCGGTCTCATCGCCTTCCGCGCTGCTGCTGTCTTCCTGGCTCAGGGAATCAATGTAGTCATCGCACTTTTTCTTATCCTCATAAGAGATTTCACCGTCCAGCCGAATGTACTGCGCATCCGGGTTGGCATTCAGCTGGTCAAGGATATCCTGCTCATCGAAACCGAAAAATTTATGCAGAAGTTCGGCCGTATACGTATACGCATCGTCAATTTTCAGGTCCGCCATGACCGATGTGTCCAGAATGATCCTGTAATACTGCTCACTCTGCGCCAGCACCGTTCCATTGCGATCCATAATCGACCCGCGCTTGTACGGGATTTCCGTATTGTTCTTGCTGATCTGGGCAAGTGCCTCCCTCTGCGACTGTGTCGAAGACGTCGCATCGAGCTGCACGATTCTGATGATCAGCACTGTCATCAGTATAAGCACAGAAACGAACACGAGAAACAATCTTCTCCTGTTCGTTCCCTTTAAACTGAATTTTCTGTTTCCTTTTTTACTGTTATCTGCCATCTGCAATCACCTGTTATTCAATTATTGTCCGGAATGGCCTCAAACTGATGAATATAACTGTCATTACTGCTGTCGTAGTAAATGATCTGATCTTTGTCAGGGTAGCTCATGCCAAGTACATTGACAGCATAATCATAAACCTCGTCCAGGTCAACTGTTCTTGTCAGATTTTCTTTCATAGATTTATTTTCTGCCTGCAGATCGGCCAGATCTGCCTGCTGCTCTGCCACTTCGGAGGCTTTCTGCGACACCTGTGCCTGTGTCTTCATATAAAAATAGCTGCACAGGACGGTCGCGGCAATTGCTGTACACATAAATATAAAATAGCGCAGACCATACACGGTTGAGCTTCTGTAGACCTTAACCTTCTTCTTCCGGCGAACAGTTCGGTGTTCTTCCGGCTGCAATTCCGGCTGCAGCGCCAGATTGCCATCGGTATAATCGAATTCATCGACGTAATGGTCAACAGGGCGGACATGCTGTCTGTCACTTCTCTGCTTACTTGTCCTTCTGTTTCCGGCCATCTGTTTATCCTCTTATCAGCAGGAAAGCCTGACGGCTTTCTGCTTCATCTCTTTCTTATTCTGTTCGGACTTTCGAGTCCGTAAATTCTCTCAAACACTCTGAGTTTGGAACTGGTTGAGCGATTATTGCGTGCCATCTCCTCTGCTCCCGGGACGATCGGTTTCCGTGTAATGACCTTGCCTTTTGGTACGCGGCCGCATACACAGACCGGGAAGTCCGGCGGACAGATACATGGATTTTCCGCAGTATGAAAAGCATTCTTGACGATGCGGTCTTCCAGCGAATGAAAGGTGATCACGCAGAGTCTTCCGCGGTCATTCAGAAGATCAATCATCGCATCCAGCGAATCAGACAGGACATCCAGTTCGTGATTGACTTCAATGCGGATCGCCTGAAAAGTCTTACGGGCGGGATGGCGGCGGCCGTTCCGGTATTTCTCCGGTACGGAACGCTTCACGATCTCTGCAAGTTCCTGGGTGGAATCGATGCGGTGATCGGCGCGTTCGCGGACAATGCGCCGTGCAATGCTGCCGGCATAGCGCTCTTCGCCGTATTCGCCAAGCACCCTCTTCAGCTCCGCCTCGCTGTAATCATTGACAACATCGGCGGCGGTCAGCTCCGCGCGCTGGTCCATCCGCATGTCCAGCGGTGCATCCTGCTTATAGGAAAATCCCCGCTCCGCCTCATCCAGCTGATAGGAGGAAACGCCTATATCCAGCAGTATGCCGTCAACCTTATCTATATGAAGTTCCTTCAGAATGCGGGGCATCTCCACGTAATTCCCACGTACGACCACTGCCCTGCTGCCAAACGGTGCAAGGCGCTCCTTCGCCGCTTCTATAGCCGCCGCATCCTGGTCGATCCCGATCAGTCTGCCGCCGCTGCCAAGGCGGGAGGCAATCTCATAAGAATGGCCGGCACCGCCGACGGTGCCATCCACATAGATGCCGTTTTCCTTTATGGCAAGAGCCTGCACTGTCTCCTGAAGAAGAACGGGTACATGCCTGAATTCCATGAAAATCACTCCTAAATCTCAACGCCAAGTTCAGCCAGATGCTCGGCAATATTCTCCATATTGCTGTCATTGACTTCTGTCTCTTCTGCCCAGCGCTCTGCACTCCACAGTTCGATTCTCGTATCCATACCGGCCAGCACGATATCCTTGCTGATGCCGCCGTACCGGCGAAGTGCCGCAGGAATCAGAATTCTTCCCTGCTTGTCGAGCTCACAGACAACTGCACCCGGCAGGAAGAAACGTACAAACTGCCTGCTCTGCCGGTCGATCTTCGACAGACTGCGGATACGTGACTGGAATACACGCCATTCTTCCACGGGGTGGATCCACAGACAGCCGTCAAGGCCTTTGGAAACCACGCAGGTCGTACCCAGCTCATCCCTGAACTTCTGCGGGATGATAACACGGCCTTTTGCATCGATTGAATGTGAATATTCACCGATAAAACCATCAATACCAGGTACTTCCGGGCTGTCCATGCACTCACCTCCCACATTCTGACACTCTTCACCATTTTGAGTCCTGTTTACTAAGATTTTATAATAAAATTTGGGAATTATCAATAGTGATCAGGCGATTTCAGGGATTTTTCGCAAAAGGTTTATAAGACTACAGATTGCCTGTTTTATATATTTTTAAGAAGTTAGCGGTTGCTTTTAAATACGCCAAAAGCATATAATAATTGTGATTTAAAATAAGAAGAATAAGGAGGTTGGACGTTCCAGTGTCACGGGACGCATAATTATGGAAGAAAAACAGTTTTACCTTGGCGTCGACGTCGGATCGACAACCGTAAAAATTGCAATATTAGATGAAGCCAACAACGTGCTGTTTTCCGACTACGAACGGCACTTCGCCAACATCCGTGAGACTCTCCTCGACCTGGTGAACAAGGCGCATGACAGTCTCGGCGAGATGGAGGTCTACCCGATGATCACGGGTTCCGGCGGTCTTTCGATCTCCAAATATCTGAACATTCCGTTTGTTCAGGAGGTAATCGCCGTATCGACGGCACTGCGTGTGCTCGAGCCGAAGACCGATGTGGCGATCGAGCTGGGCGGTGAAGATGCCAAGATCATTTATTTTGAAAACGGCAACGTCGAACAGCGTATGAACGGTATCTGCGCAGGCGGCACCGGTTCTTTTATCGATCAGATGGCCAGTCTTCTGGAGACCGATGCACATGGTCTCAACGAATATGCGGCCAACTATAAAAACACTTATCAGATAGCCGCTCGATGCGGCGTTTTTGCCAAAACGGATATTCAGCCGCTGATCAATGAGGGAGCAGCCCGCGAGGACCTCGCGGAATCTATTTTCCAGGCTGTCGTCAACCAGACGATCAGCGGTCTCGCCTGCGGCAAACCGATCCGCGGCCATGTCGCTTTCCTCGGCGGTCCGCTTCATTTCCTGCCGGAACTGAAGAAGACCTTTATCCGCACGCTGAAGCTGACGGATGACGAGATTATCGATCCGGATAATTCTCATCTGTTCGCAGCCATGGGTGCGGCCATGAACCACAAGGATACGAAGACCTCTCTGGAAGCGCTGCTCAAGCTTCTGAACTCGGATATTGAGATCAAGGCGGAGTCTCCGCGTATGGCGCCGCTTTTCAAGGATCAGGCGGATTACGATGCATTTCAGAAACGCCATGCCGTGCATCAGGTGGAGAAGGGAGATCTGGCTACCTATGAAGGCAACTGCTTCCTCGGTATCGATGCCGGCTCAACCACGACAAAGCTGGCTATTATCGGAGAAGACGGCAGACTTCTCTATTCGTTCTACAGCAACAATAACGGCAGTCCGCTGAAGACGGCGATTGAATCCGTCAAGGAGATCAAAGAAATTTTGCCGCCGAAGGCGCATATCGTCCGCTCCTGCTCGACAGGCTACGGCGAGGCACTGCTCAAATCCGCTTTCATGCTGGATGAGGGTGAAGTGGAGACCATTGCCCACTATTATGCGGCATCTTTCTTTGAGCCGAATGTCGACTGCATTCTCGATATCGGCGGACAGGATATGAAATGCATCAAGATCCGCAACCACACGGTCGACAATGTCCTCCTGAACGAGGCCTGCTCATCCGGCTGCGGTTCCTTTATCGAGACTTTTGCAAAATCGCTGGGCTACTCGGTGCAGGATTTCGCGAAGATCGCATTATTTGCCAAAGAGCCGATTGACCTCGGTTCCCGCTGCACGGTCTTCATGAATTCGAACGTCAAGCAGGCCCAGAAGGAAGGCGCGAGCGTCGGCGATATTTCCGCCGGTCTTGCCTATTCCGTCATCAAGAACGCGATTTACAAGGTTATCAAGCTCACCGATCCGAAGGAGCTCGGTGAAAATGTCGTCGTACAGGGCGGTACTTTCTACAATGACGCCGTGCTGCGCAGCTTTGAGCTGATCTCCGGCTGCAACGCCGTCCGTCCGGATATCGCCGGCATCATGGGTGCCTTCGGCGCCGCACTGGTAGCCCGCGACCGCTATACCGGCCAGCAGACAACCATGCTCCCGCTCGATGACATCATCGGTCTCGAATACACGACGAAGATGGCACGCTGCAATGGCTGCACCAACCACTGCCGCCTGACCGTCAACATCTTCTCCGGCAACCGCCGCTTCATTTCCGGCAACCGCTGCGAAGTCGGTCTCGGCAAGGAGAAGAAGAAGAGCGATGTGCCGAACATGTTCGAGTACAAGTACAACCGCATCTTCTCCTACAAATCGCTGGAGGAGAAGCAGGCAAAGAGAGGCACTGTCGGCATTCCGCGTGCCCTGAACATGTATGAGAACTATCCGTTCTGGCATACATTTTTCACGGACCTGGGATTCCGTGTCGTGCTGTCGCCGCAGTCCACACACGACATCTACAACCTGGGTATTGAGTCGATCCCGAGTGAGTCGGTCTGCTATCCGGCCAAGCTCACGCACGGCCACATCGAATGGCTGATCAAACACGGCATCAAGTTCATTTTCTATCCTTGCGTGCCGTATGAGCGTGTGGAGACCAAGGGAGCAACCAACCACTACAACTGTCCGATCGTCACCTCCTACGCGGAGAACATCAAGAATAATGTCGAAGATCTGCGGGATCCGTCGATCACCTTCATGAATCCTTTCCTCTCTTTTGAGAGCGAGAAGACGATCACGAAGCGGCTCGAGCAGGAATTCTGCGAACGCTTTGACATCCCGGCGTCAGAAGTGCGCAAGGCGGCGCACAATGCGTGGGATGAGCTCGCCAGAGTGCACAGGGATGTGCAGAGAAAGGGCGAGGAGACACTGAAATATATCAACGATCACCACATGAAGGGCATCGTTCTGGCCGGCCGTCCTTATCATCTTGATAAGGAAATCAACCACGGCATTCCGGAACTGATCACCTCCTACGGCCTTGCCGTATTGACAGAGGATTCTGTTTCACACCTTGCCAATCCGGACCGGCCGCTGATCGTTTCCGACCAGTGGATGTATCATTCAAGACTCTACTGTGCGGCTGAATATGTCAAGCAGCATGAAAATCTTGAGCTTGTGCAACTGAATTCGTTCGGCTGCGGCCTCGATGCCGTGACAACCGATCAGGTGCGCGATATTCTCAACGGTTCAGGCCGTCTCTACACCTGCCTGAAGATCGATGAGGTCAGCAACCTCGGCTCTGTCCGCATCCGTATCCGCTCGCTGATTGCGGCGATGCGTCTGCGTGACCAGCACGAGATTCACGGGCACTACAACAGTGCGGCGATGAAGCGGCAGATTTTCACGAAAGAGATGTGGAAGGAACATTACACGGTGCTTTGCCCGAACATGTCCCCGATTCATTTCAACATCCTGATTCCGGCGCTGCGCAAGCACGGCATCAATGCCGCTCTGCTGCCGGATTCAACAAGAGACACGATCAACGTAGGTCTCAAGTATGTCAACAACGACGCCTGCTATCCGTCCATCTGCGTCGTCGGACAGGTCATGTCGGCACTGCTTTCCGGCAAATACGATGTGAATCACACGGCGATCGCGATGACACAGACCGGCGGCGGATGCCGTGCTACGAACTACGTCGGCTTTATCCGCCGTGCCCTCAGCAATGCGGGCATGCCGCAGGTACCGGTCATCTCGCTGAGTGTACAGGGCATCGAGAAGAACCCGGGCTGGTCCTACACCATTCCGGAAATCCGCGACGCCATCCAGGCACTTGTCTACGGCGACGTCATCATGCGTGTTCTCTACCGCATGCGTCCGTACGAGAAGGTACCAGGCAGTGCAAACGCCCTGCACAAGAAGTGGGAACAGACCTGCATCGACTCGATCATGGGCAGAAACAAGAACAGTTTCAACGACAATATCCGCGGTATCATCCGGGATTTCGACAATCTGCCGGTAGATGACACGGTGCGCAAGCCGCGTGTCGGCATTGTCGGCGAGATCATGGTCAAGTTCTCACCGTCCGCCAACAATTATCTGGTCGATAAGATCGAGGCGGAAGGCGCGGAAGCAGTTGTACCGGATCTGATTGATTTCTTCCAGTACTGCTTCTACAATACGAATTTCAAGCACGACAAGCTCGGCAAATCAAAGATGTCGCAGGTCAGCTGCAACTTCCTGATCGCCTTCCTGGAGCGGATCCGCAAGACCGCCCGCGAAGAGCTGCGTGCCAGCCGTCATTTTGAAGAGCCGATCCGTATTCAGAAGCTCGCCGAATACGCTAAGCCGATCGTCTCCATGGGCAACCAGACCGGTGAGGGATGGTTCCTGACCGGCGAGATCGTTGAACTGATCCACAGCGGTGCGCCGAATGTCGTCTGCATTCAGCCGTTCGGCTGCCTGCCGAACCACGTTGTCGGCAAGGGCGTTATCAAGGAAATCCGTCACCAGTATCCGCAGGCCAATATCGTTGCCATCGATTATGACCCGGGTGCCAGTGAGGTCAACCAGGTCAACCGCCTGAAGCTGATGCTGACCACGGCTTTCCGCAATCTGAATGACAGCAGCAAGGAAAACAAAGCATAAACGAACAGCAAAGGCGGCGCAATCTGCAGAAACTCTGCAGGCTGCGCCGCCTTTTTATTATCCGCAAACCCGGCTGATGCCGGATTTTTTATTTATTCTGTTCGGTGGAAAGCAGGATGCGGTCGTTATCGAAATCCTCTCCTGTCCTGCCGGCGAATTTCTCCAGCAGATCTTCCACCGTCATGCCTTCCCGCTCTTTTCCGGCGATATCATAGACAATCCTGCCGTCGTCCATCATCAGCGTGCGGTTGCCCATTTCCAGTGCCTGGTGCATGTTGTGCGTGACCATCAGGCAGGTGATCTTCCGCTCCGCCACGATCTGACGTGTCAGTTCCAGCACCTTGGCCGCCGTTGTCGGGTCCAGTGCCGCGGTGTGCTCATCGAGCAGCAGCACCTTCGGTGTCACAACCGTAGCCATAAGCAGTGTCAGCGCCTGCCGCTGGCCGCCGGACAGGAGACCTACAGGACTGCTCATGCGGTCTTCCAGTCCCATATTCAGCATAGAAAGCCACTCACGGAACTGCTGTTTTTCCTTTTTGCTGATGCGGCTGAAAATGGCATGTTCATGCCGGGAAGCCCGCAGATAGGCAATCGCCAGATTTTCCTCGATCGTCATATGCGGTGCCGTTCCCATAAGAGGGTCCTGAAAAAGGCGCCCGATATAGACGGCGCGGCGGTGTTCCGGCACGAAGGTGATATCCATGCCGTCCATCAGCACGCATCCAGTATCCGGATAGAAGGAACCGGCGATACAGTTGAACATGGTCGACTTGCCGGCACCGTTTGAGCCGATAATCGTGGCGAAGTCGCCATCGTTCATCAGCAGCTCGACACCGTTCAGTGCCCTCTTCTCATTGACCGTACCCGGGTTAAAGGTTTTCGTGATCCCGTGCAGTTCAAGCATTCCGGTCACCTCCCTTGTCTTCTTTCGTCCATGTCATGGACATCTGACGCCTCTTCTGCCTGTGCAGCGCCGCCATACTGCGGATCTGCGGCAGCATCAGGGCAATCGCAACAATGACAGCCGATACAAGCTTGAATGCCTCTGTCGGTACGTTAAGACGCAGTGCCAGGGACATAACAAGACGATAGACAATCGAGCCGACAACAACGCCGAGTATCCGCATCGGCATCTTTCCCTTGTGGAAAAACATTTCGCCGATTATCAGGGATGCCAGTGCGACGGTAACCATGCCGGTGCCGAGGTTGATATCGCTGCTGCCGTTGAACTGTCCGATCAGGCAGCCTGCCAGGCCGGTCAGCGCATTGGAAATGCACAGGCCGACGATCACCGTAAAGGACGGATTGATCGAGGACGCACGGACCATGGCCGGGCTGTCGCCGGTCGCGCGGATCGAAAGGCCGAGCCGCGTTCCGAGGAACCAGTAAATCAGAAGGCATACGGCCAGTAAAAGCAGAGCCAGCAGAATCAGTGTGCTCCATTCGTTCCAGAAAGCACTGTCCGGCGCTATTTTCTTGAAAAGATCATAAATGGTATCCGAACCGAAAAGGGAAATATTGGATGAAAATCCCATGACGGCCAGATTGATCGTATAAAGTCCGGTATTGACGATGATTCCGGCCAGAATACTCTCCACACCGAAATATGTCTGCAGAATCGCCACAACAAAACCGGAGCAGACACCGGCACCCATGGCCGCCGGCAGTGCCAGCAGCGGATGGCCGGAAATCGCGACCACCGAGCCGACAGCACAGCCAAGTGTATAGCATCCGTCGGTCGAGAGATCGCAGATGTTCAGTATGCTGTAGCTGATAAACAGCGACAAAGCTACGAGGGAATAGATCATTCCCAGTTCAAGTGCAGTCTGAATGATTAATAACAAAGCCAGCTCCTCCTGAAATCATATTTTCCTGTCAGACCGGTCCGCCCGCGGATTATTCGCTGAATTCCTTCTGTGTCGCGGTAAATTCAACGGCTGTGCAGTACGGCTTGAAAGTCTCCTCGATATCGGACTGCTCAAGGCCCAGTGCTTCGCAGACATCTGTGTTCACCTCTGCGAGGCCGTTGTCGAACGTCTGAACAGCTGTTTCTGCCGGATCCGCTCCGTTTACGAGCACGTCAACGGCCATATCGGCTGTAGCCGTGCCAAGATTAGCGTAGTCAACACCGTAGCCGCAGAAAGCACCGTTGAGGGCAAAGGAATCCGCGCCGCAGTACTGCGGAATGCCGGCGTTCATAAATGATTTGTAAATGGCCAGCTCAGCTGTCATAACCGTGTTGTCGGTCGGTGTAAATACGGCGTCTACGCCCTCTGCAATCAGGGCATTGGCTGCATCGGTTACGCCGGCTGTATCTGTACCTGTCTTCTCGATATATTTGATGCCCTTCTCGTCGAGATATGCCTTGGCATCCTCAATCGGCTGCTTGGAGGAATCCTCGCTGTTGGAATAGAGAAGTCCGATATAATCCGCATCCGGATCCTGGGCAAAAATGAGATTCATCACCGCTTCCGTATTCAGCATATCGGATGTACCCGTGATATTGGCACCTGGCTTGTCCATGCTGTCCACAAGGCCGGCACCGACCGGATCGGATACAGCGGAAAATACGATCGGGATGTCCTTGTCCTTGGTCGCAGACTGCATGATCTGCGCGGTCGGCGTCGCAATCGGGATGATAATATCGACTTTATCGGTAATCAGTTCGGATGCGATCTGCTGCAGAACGGTGCCGTCAGCCTGACCGTTGTAATAATAGTCGTCATAATCGAAGGTTACGCCGAGTTCCTCGCCCTTGGCATCGAGTTCGCTCTCGATATTCTCCACGATCTGGTTGAGGGACGCGTCATCGACATACTGTACGATGCCGACCTTATAGGTCTTGCCGGATGCGCTGCCCGCGCCCTCTGCCTGCGTCCCGGCTTCCGTTTCAGCCGATGAAGCACTGCCCGCACTGCTGGAGCTGCTGCCGCATGCCGCCAGCGAAATGGCAAGCAGACCGGCTGTCATCGCTGCTGTAAATTTTCTCATTCCCTTTTTCATAATATGCCTCCTCTTCTGCCCGCCGAATCGGCCGGGCTGCAAAATACGCTGTGAACCCTGCGGACCGCCCATGTACCCGCATGCAAAAATCTGCTGATAAAAAAGGCTCCTGTCCCGGTAATATCGGGACAAGAGCCATTATCATCTCCTGCGGTGCCACCCAAATTGACGTATATACGTCCGCTCTGCTTCACACTTGCTCATGTGAATCCCACTGGATAACGGATGGGTATCCGTCGGTGCCTACTGGGATTATCTGCTGATCATCCGTTCAGACCGCCCTCAGAAGTCCATTCCACATGCTTCTCACTGCTGCATTCTCACCATCCGCAGTTCTCTGTAGGCTCGAACATCATGTGTACTTCTCTTCCTCACAGGTTTAGAACCATTATAAACATGCCGCCGGCAAAAGTCAACCGCCCGGCAGTGCTTTTGCGCCTGCTGCTGCGGCCGCTCAGGCCTCAGCCCTGCCCGCGCTGCTGATCCGCCAGATTTTCGATCTGCCAGTCAATCGGTGTCTCACCGTTTCTCTCGAGAAATTCATTTGCCCGGCTGAAAGGACGGCTGCCGAAAAATCCGCGGTAGGCAGAAAGCGGACTCGGATGCGCCGACTTGATAATCATATGCTTCGGATTGGTCAGCATGGCTTCTTTGTTCTGTGCCGACCGGCCCCAGAGCATGAAAACAATCGGCCGGTCCTGTTCGTTCAGGATCCTGATCGCCGCATCGGTAAATTCCGTCCAGCCGATATCCTTGTGCGAATTGGCCTGATGTGCGCGGACCGTGAGAACGGTATTGAGCAGCATGACGCCCTGCCGCGCCCATTTCTCCAGATTGCCGTTGTCCGGAATATAGCAGCCGAGATCATCGTGCAGCTCCTGATAAATATTGACCAGGGACGGCGGTATCTCCACACCCGGCTTTACTGAAAAGCACAGGCCGTTCGCCTGTCCCGGCTCGTGATACGGGTCCTGCCCGAGAATGACGGCCTTGACCTTGGACAGCGGCGTAAATTCAAAGGCGGAAAATATCTCATCAGAAGGCGGATAAACCACGTGCGTGGAATATTCGTGTACAACCGTCTTGTATAACTTTGCATAATAAGGCTTGCTGAATTCCGGTTTCAGCGGCTCCAGCCAGTCATTGGCAATCGCTCCCATACTGCAGCCTCCTGTCTTCTCAGAGCCTTACGCTGATGCCGCGGTCTCTGAGATACTGCTTAAGATCTCCGATTTCAAGTTCCTTATAGTGAAACAGCGATGCCGCCAGTGCCGCATCTGCCTTTCCCTGCGTCAGGGCATCGTAAAAATGCTCTTTCGTACCGGCACCGCCTGAGGCGATCACCGGCACCGGCACAAGTTCTGCCACCTGCCTGGTCAGCTCAATATCGTATCCGGCTTTCGTCCCGTCGCAGTCCATACTGGTCAGCATGATCTCACCGGCACCGAGCTCGCAGACATGCTTTGCCCAGTACAGCGCATCGATGCCCGTATCATCGCGGCCGCCGTTTTTGTAGATTGTCCAGCCGCTGCCGTCCTCCCGTCGCTTTGCGTCAATCGCGACAACCACGCACTGGCTGCCGAATTTATCGGCTGCCTCGCTGATCAGCTCCGGCCGCTCGATCGCTGCCGTATTGACGGACACCTTATCCGCGCCCTCACGCAGAATGCTGCGGAAATCATCGACGCTGCGGATGCCGCCGCCGACCGTGAAAGGAATAAACACCTTCTCCGCCACCCGGCGGACAAGTTCTGTCACCGTACGGCGATGATCGCTCGACGCCGTGATATCCAGAAAAACAAGTTCGTCCGCACCGGCCTTGTCATACGCGGCGCCGACTTCCACAGGGTCGCCGGCATCACGCAGATTCACAAAATTAATACCCTTGACAACACGTCCGTTGTTCACATCAAGACATGGAATAATTCTCTTTGTCAGCATAAGCAGGCTCCCTTATAATTCTGCAAAATTTTCAAGTATTCTGAGGCCGACGCTGCTGCTCTTCTCCGGGTGGAACTGGCACGCGAAAATATTGCCATGCTCCACGGAAGCATCGATATCCACCGAATAGTGGGTGCGCGCCGTCACGTCCGCCGGGTCCGCAGCCTTCAGATAATAGGAATGAACAAAATATACATACGGATTTTCCGGTATGCCCCGGAAAAGTCTGCCTTCCGGGCGGTATGTTATGCTGTTCCATCCCATATGCGGTATCTTGAGGCCTTCCTGCGCCGGTATGCGGCGGATGTGCCCCCTGAGGATGCCGAGACCCGGCACGCCGGGTGATTCGTCGCTGTCCTCAAACAGCAGCTGCAGTCCGAGGCAGATGCCGAGGAAAGGTTTCCCGGCCGCCGTAAAATCCCGGATCACCTGATCGAGATGGCTGTCATGCAGCCTTCCCATCGCATCGCCGAAACTGCCGACACCCGGCAGAATCGCCTTATCGGCATGCAGGATCACCTGCGGATCCCGCGTCAGGACCGATTCCTGCCCCAGGTATCCGAGGGCCTTCTCCACACTTTTGATATTGCCTGCATCATAATCAATGATTGCTATCATCTGCATCACCTCCGCTGTCTGCGCCGGTATCTGTCAGCCGCTTTGCGCCGGCTGCCTCATCCGTCTCGTCGTCATTGGCCGTGTCGAGTTCAAACCAGAACCGCACGCCGCCTTCCACATTTTCCGCACCGTACTGCTGTCCAAGCAGCTTCATGATGGCCTTGACAATGGAAAGGCCGACGCCGCTGCCGCCGTACTCCCGTGTTCTTGCCTTATCCACCTTGTAGAATTTGTCCCATATTCTGCCGATCGAATCCTCCGGTATATGTTTGCCGGTATTGAACACGGAAACGCGCACGGTCTTCTTCTTCTGCTCCAGATCAATCACGACATTGCGCTCACCTTCCAGATGATTCAGCGCATTGGTGAAATAATTCGTGAAGACCTCATCCGTCATGTAGGCATCGCTCCACACATAAACCGGCTCCGTATTCATGAAAATAATCTGCGCCTCTTTCTGTTCGATCAGAATCGACGAGCGCTGCACAATGCCGCGGATCAATTCGACAATGTCGAAATGTTCCATATTGACCTTGCTGTAGCCGAATTCAAGCTGGTTCAGCGAAATGATCTGTTTTACCATGTTGTCCATCTTCTTCGCCTCATCCATGATGACCTCGCAGTAGAAATTCCTGCTTTCCTCATCCTCATTGACATTGTCCATGAGGCCCTCGGCATAACCGGAAATCAGTGCAATCGGTGTCTTGAATTCATGGGAAATATTGGAAATGAACTCCTTGCGCATCTCATCGATCTCTTCCTTCTTCTTGATGTCTGCCTTGAGTTCGATGTTCGCATCCTTGAGTTCTCCAAGTGTCTTCTCCAGCGTCGAAGACAGTGTATTCATGCTCTTGCCGAGCTGTCCGATCTCGTCCTCACTCTTGCCCTCGTATTTCGCCGTAAAATCAAGGTTGGACATGCGGGTGGCAATGTCTGTCAGATCCAGGATCGGCTTGGCAAAACGGCCGGACAGGAAATAGACAATCAGGAATCCCACAACGGCAATGATAACCGATAAAATGGCGATAAAATGGTTCGACCAGGTCACGCTCTCGCGGATGCCTTCAACAGAGGCACGTATCATGATATGATCGCCGTTATTGAGCGTACCGTACAGATAGATATATTCACCGCCAAGCCGCGGGATATTCATCTGCCTGATCACATACTGTCCGCGGGAAGGGTCCTGTACATTATCCTCCGCGTTTTTGGCAAAATCGTTATAAATATGGCTGCTCTCCGCATTGGTGTCCTGATCCTTCTCCAGCGATGTATAAAGCAGAAGCTTGGTAAAAGAACCCGGCATGAAGTTATACAGGCTGACGCCTATATCGCGGTAGATAATGATGGCCAGATTCTTGTTCTGGCTGATCTTATCGATCTCCTCCGCAAAACTGTCGGAAAGCGTACCGCTTAGCGTGCTCTCGTCGATCTCCGCAGCGCTGTCGCTGTTTTCCTTCCCGCTGCCTGTCTGTGAAGACTCCTCTGTATCGCTGTCTCCTTCCAGAAGTGCTTTGACATATCCGCTGTTGATCGTCTCAAAAGTGGATTCAAGAGCCTTCTCCTTGCTGCTGATATAATACCGTGTCAGGAAAAGGTTGCCGGCTATGATCGTACACGCGGAAAGCATCAGTACAATCAGCATCATGGTCACGGCCAGCCTGACTCTGAGTGACTTCTTCAATTATTTCTTACCGTCCTTCTTCGCGTTGGTATCGAATTTATAGCCCATGCCCCAGATCGTTACGATATAATCGCCCTTGTCTCCGAGCTTGCTTCTGAGCTTCTTGACATGCGTGTCGATCGTACGGGCATCGCCGTAGTAATCGTAGTTCCAGACATTGTTCAGGATATTCTCTCTGGACAGCGCAATGCCCTGATTGGACATGAAATACGATAAAAGCTCGAACTCCTTGTAGCTCAGCGTGATCGGATTGCCATCAATCGTCACCTCATGTGCCGCCTTATCGAGGACGATCCCGCCCGCCGTGATCTTGTTCTCCTCATCGACCACATTACTGCGGCGCAGAATCGCATTGACACGTGCCACCAGGATCTTCGGGCTGAACGGCTTCGTGATATATTCATCAACACCGAGATTAAAGCCCTGCAGTTCGTCGCTTTCTTCTCCCTTGGCCGTCAGCATGATGATCGGCACCTTGGAATACTGACGGATCTCGCGGCACACCTGCCATCCGTCCATCTTCGGCATCATCACATCCAGGATGACAAGATCGATCTCGTTATCGCCGAAAAATTTATCGAGCGCTTCTTCTCCGTCGCCGGCTTCCACCACGGTCATGCCGTCCTTCACCAGGAAATCGCGGATCAGCTTGCGCATTCTGCTCTCATCGTCCACAACCAAAACTTTAACCTGATTCATTATGCACCTCATTATATATAAAATATGTTAATAAACAGCACTATTTCATTCATGATACCACAAAACAGAAAACTTTACGTGAATTATTTGAAATGCGGTCTCTTGTTGTTTTCAGTCAGTTGTTTTATAATGAAGGCAATCATTAACACGTTTAAATCAATGGCATTACGAGGAGAAGCAGATGAAAAGTTTAGAAGATCGTATTCTCAGTGAAGGCAAAGCGCTCAGCGACTCCGTACTGAAGGTCAACAGCTTTATCAATCACATGGTTGATCCGAAGCTGATGCATGAAATCGGTGACACTTTTGCCGCTTATTATAAAGACAGCAGCATTACCAAGGTCGTAACCATCGAGGTTTCCGGTATCGCGCCGGCTGTCTATACGGCAGAAGCACTCGGCGTTCCGCTTGTCATTCTGAAGAAACAGACATCGAAGACGCTCTCGGGCGATGTGCTGCAGACGAATATCACCTCTTTCACAAAGGGAACTTCCTATGAGCTGACGCTGGAGCGGGCTTATGTGAGTCCGGAGGACCATGTCCTGATCATCGATGATTTCCTGGCCAACGGCGAAGCGGCGACCGGCGCTGCCTGTCTTGTACAAGAAGCAGGGGCATCCATCGCCGGTATCGGTATCCTGATCGAGAAATCTTTCCAGAGAGGCCGCAGCCGTCTCGAGAAGAACGGCTATAAAGTCACTTCCCTCGTCCGTGTCTCCAAACTCGCCAAGGGTAAGATTGAATTCATGCAGGCGGATATATAAGAGTCCTAATGAAGGAGAATCTTTATGAAGTATGAAGTAAAATGGGCTAACGATGATTATGTTAATATTGACAAAAGATGGAACAAAGAAGATACATCTGTCATTACATATCGTCTCTGGCATAATTCATATGATGCGTTAATGAATTATCATCCAATTAATAATTTAAGGTCGTATGCATGGGCTGAGGTCAGCGGCCTGTATGATAATTTAATGAAGAAATATCATATTCGTCCGGATGATGAATATGATCCGGATAAGGCTCAGGATTATATCAATATTTATATTGATACTCAATATGACCTTCATCGTATGAATGTCGCCTCTGGCGGCTGCCTTGATGACAGCCTTGATAATGCCTACGGTGACGTTATCGGTACTGCCAGTCATTGTCTTATTGCACCTACTTCTTTTTCTATTTCAGCATTATCTTATGCTGATTCTGATATTGCAAAAAAGAAGAAGGCAAAATATAACTTATAACTCTAACGGTGAATAACATTCACTCCTTTCAGATAAAAGCGTCTGTGATGCAGGCGCTTTTATTTTTTATCTTTGTCAGCATATTACTTTTGAAATTGATTATGCTGAAAGAAGGTGCTGTGATGGCAAAGTATATATTGGATCAAGTCGCTGAATCTGCTGCCGGATTATTTATTCCGGACAATCCTGAAGACCAAATCGGCCATGGCAATGAACATATTGTTGGTGCTGCCTAGCGTACAGATATTTATACTGATATTGTCAATTCTGATTTATCTGCTTATGGATTAACAAAAGAAGGTTGACAAGCCTCTTGCTCTTAATGAGACAGGGGCTGCGCACCGCCGTGCACAGCCCCTGATTTTTTCAGTATTTTCCGAACTGGCAGTTCGGGAAATGACATTCTTCGCAGCCCCAGCAGTAACCGCCGTGGCCGTACTCCATCATCTCTTCAAATGTAATCCGTTCTCCGGCCAGAATCCGCGGCAGAACGAGGTCAAAGACCGTCGTCTTCGCGTGCATGACGCAGCCCGGCAGTCCCATAACCGGCCTGCCGTCCGGTGCATAGGCCAGCATGAACATCGCGCCCGGCAGAACCGGCGTGCCATAGGTGATCACTTCACAGCCTGTCTCCCGGATCGCCGCCGGCGTCAGATCGTCCGGGTCCACCGACATGCCGCCGGTGCACAGAACCATATCCACGCCCTTCTCAAGCCATGAGCGAATCGCCGCCTTCTCCTGTTCCTTGTCATCCGGCACAATCACCTGGCCGGCAGCCGTGCATCCATACGCTCCGATCTTGCGCCGCAGGATCGGGCCGAATTTATCCTGAATTCTGCCATAGTACACTTCATTGCCCGTCGTCACAAAGCCAACCGTCAGATGGCGCATCGGGACGACGCGGATAATCTTCTTGCCGCCCAGTGCTTCTTTCGCCTGGTCCAGCTTTGCCTGATCGATGGCCAGCGGAATCACACGCTCGCCGGCGACCGCCTGTCCTTCTCTGACCGGCGTGTTGGTGCGAAGCGTTGCAAAACAGATCTCTCCCAGCATATTCAGCTTCAGGAGCCGGTCGGTGTCGACCTTGAGCAGCCCGTCGCATGCCGCACGGAACGTAATTTTGCCTTCCTTGATCTCCCCGAAGGTCAGATTCTCTCCCATAGAAATACCCTTGAGGAAAACGGCCGCATCATTTTCATGGACAAGGCCTTCGCGGTCGTCCCACACAAAAATGTTGTCCTTGCCGAGCGACTTGAGAACCGGGATATCCTCCTCGGTAATTACATGGCCCTTTGCAAATTTTCTTCCCTTGAACTCACCAGGTATGATCTGCGTGATATCGTGGCAGAGAATCATACCGACAGCTTTTTCAACCGGTACTGTCTTCATGCTTTCCCTTCTTTCATCAGATAATGGCAGATAACCGTCAACACACTGCCGCCCAGTGCCCTGGCTTTATCAGAAATGGTAAAACAATTATTTTTCTCTTCAATTCTTGGATCGATATCGGCGATCTTGAAACCGGCCGGTACCGTAAGGCCGCTCCGGAGAAGGCCGCGCAGCACACCGTCCAATGACGCCGGCACAGGCTGGTCATCGACATAGGCCAGAATCTGCCCCTTGTGCACCGTGTCGCCGATGCGGCAAACTGCCCGGAACACGCCGGCATTGCCGGAATGAATGACCCGCTCGCGTCCGTATCCGCCGACGATGCCCGGTATGCCTGTATTGGCGGCCGCCGTCCCTTCGGTGATAATCCGGCCGAGATTGTGGCCGCGCTGCGTCTCGATCACCGCATCGGCATCGGCACCGGCCGTAAATCCCGGCCCGAGTGCGATGACGAGCGGCGCCATATCAATCGATGTGCCGAGATTGCGCTTGGCAATCGCCGCATCCACAAAAATCTCCGGCTGCAGCGTTCTGACACAGTCCGCCGCAGGATCGCAGAGCACCGGCACTTCGCCGCGTGCCCAGCAGTCCTCTGCGCCGGACAGGTCCTCAATTTTGCGGGCCGTCACGCCCTCCACCTCAGCCGTCTTCTCATAGATGGCTTCCGAAAAAGCGACGCTGCGCCGGATCGCCGTCGGCTGCGCGATTTCCGTCGCAAGAACGCGAAAACCGCACCGCGCAAGCGGATAAATCACGCCCGTTGCCAGGTCGCCGGCGCCTCTGACTATTATTATACTGTCTCTCATGCTCATAACCTGCCTATGTCCTCCGGTGTATCCAGATCCAGCATCTCACGTTCATCTTCCACTTCAAACAAATGAACCTGTTCCGGACAGGATTGCATTATGCTGCGGCCGCCCGCGTCTCCGCTCAGCTTCAGCAGCGCCTCTTTGAACATGCCGTCAAAATAAACGGGCTGTCCGCGTCTTCCCCGGCAGCTGGCCGCCAGAATCGGATATCCGCCGCCGGCAGCAGCCGCTGCCATGGCGTCCACCGTGCTGCTTTTCAGAAATGGCTGATCCGCGCTGAAAAACATCCAGCCGCGGCAGTCCGCGCATGCCTGTACGCCAAGCACCACGGAATGCGACTGCCCGAGCTGCGGTGCGCTGTTGCAGACTGTCTGCATACCGCGCGCCGCCGCATCCTCTGCGATCGCGTCATACGGAGTCACCACGCAGATCCTCTGCAGGCGGCTCTTCTCCAGCATGTCCAGGACATGCCGGTACATGCTCTGCCCTGCAACCGGCATAAGCAGCTTGTTCTGCCCCATTCTGACAGAAAAGCCGGAAGCCATGACAATCGCACCGATCTCTTCTATCTTCATAACAGACTCCCGTATACAATGGCCGCCGCCGTGCCGGTATCCTGCACGGCCTGTGCAATTCTTCTTCCCCGCTGCGCGCCGGCATCATCATCACAGTGCGTGAGCACCAGAATGCGCTCCCCGCGTCCCTTCGCAAGCAGCCCGCCTTCGCCGGCAATCAGCCGCACATACGCATCCAATTCCATGACATCGCCGGCCGCCCTGCCGGTCAGCCGCCGGAAATATTCCGGCCGGTGTATATCCTCTTCGCGGAGAATGCTGCCCAGAAGGTGCGCCGGAATCACGCAGACTGTCACCTGCGTCTGCGCGGCAATGACCGGTTCGTATGGTGCCCAGCCTTTAAGGGGCCTGCCCGCCGAGCCGTCCGCCTCAATTAACAGCAGATCATTTTCGGAAACAGCCCTGTCCAGCAGACGGCCGCTGATACCGGCCATCTTGCCGTTTTTCAGAATCTGATCCGCATACACATGCAGCTGCGGCAGCGGCCAGGACGCGTCCGGATAATACATCTTCGCGGAAGCCGCAGCGCCGACGCGCATTTCATTACAAAAAACGGCAGCCGCGGCCTTGATCAGGGTCGTCTTGCCGCCACTGCCAATCACAGAGAACACCTTCCGGCCGCTCTGCAGAGCCGGCCGGAAAAGTTCCTGTATATTAATCTTATATTGATCCGTCAATTGAGCTGCTTCACAATGGAATCGGCCATGGCATCCAGATACGGATTATCAAAGCGCTCAATCTTGCCCTGATCGCAGAGTTCTGCAACCTGTGGATCGATCGGCATGCTTGCATATGCCGGAATGCCAAGTTCCTTCGCGGTGCCTTCGCTGTCGCCGTGACCATAGATATAGATCAGCTTGCCGCAGTCCGGACAGATCAGATAGCTCATGTTCTGAACAAGGCCGATAACCGGGATGTTCATCATCTTCGCCATATTGTAAGCCTTCTTGACGATCATGCTTACGAGCTCCTGCGGGGATGTCACAATGACTACACCGTCAACCGGCAGAGACTGGAAAACAGTCAGCGCCACATCGCCTGTTCCTGGCGGCATATCGACGAGCAGATAATCAAGGTCGCCCCAGATTACCTCATTCCAGAACTGCTTTACCACGCCGCCGATGATCGGACCTCTCCAGATAACCGGGTCATCGTCATGCTCGAGCATAAGGTTGATGGAAATAATCTTGATGCCGTTTTCGGTCACTGCCGGGAAAACGCCGTCGTCATTGCCGACAGCCTTCTCTGTGATGCCGAAAATCTTCGGAATAGAAGGGCCTGTGATATCCGCATCAAGAATACCGACACGGTATCCGGCACGGTTCATCTTGACAGCCAGTTCTGAGGTAACCAGTGACTTGCCGACGCCGCCCTTGCCGCTGACAACACCGATTACGTGTTTGATCCGGCTGAACTTGTTCGCCGGTTCCTTCATATCCGCCTTCCGTGAAGCGCAGTTTTCAACACTGCAGCCTTCACAGGAGCTCTTTGTGCAATCTTCACTCATAGTACGTCTGTACCCCTTTCTCTTAAACGGAATAATTCCGATTTTGCTCAGTAATACTAATATAACACAGCTTATTTATTTTGACTATCAGACAAAATGGATTCCTCTGTCCGGTTTCTGCACATTTCTTCTGTAAATGTGCAGAAAAAAGAGGATGACGGGCAGCTGATCTGCCTGTCACCCTCTGCAGTGTCCCTGTCAAAGTTTATGATAATCAAAAATAAATTACTTCGCGTATTCAACCGCTCGTGATTCTCTGATCACATTTACCTTAATCTGGCCTGGATACTCAAGCTCAGCCTCTATCTGTTTGGCAATATTTCTTGCCAGCAGAATCATATCGGTCTCGCTTACCTGTTCAGGAACTACCATTACTCGAATCTCTCGTCCGGCCTGAATAGCAAAAGATTTCTCAACTTCCTTAAAGCCGTTGGCGATGTCTTCCAGCTGCTTTAATCTGTTGGTATACGTCTCAAGCGTCTCACGGCGCGCACCCGGTCTGGCTGCGGATATGGTATCTGCTGCCTGTACCAGACATGCGATCAGGGATGTCGGCTCGACATCGCCATGGTGAGACTCAACAGCATTGATCACAATCGATGATTCCTTGTACTTGCGGCAAAGATCCGCACCGATCTGTACATGTGTACCTTCCACTTCATGATCCACCGACTTACCGATATCATGAAGGAGACCGGCACGCTTGGCAATCCGCACATCCTCGCCTACCTCTGCTGCCAGAAGTCCGGCGATCTGTGAAACTTCTACAGAATGCTTCAGGGCATTCTGGCCATAGCTTGTTCTGTACTTCATTCTTCCGAGAAGCTTGATCATCTCCGGATGAAGTCCGTGAACGCCGCACTCCAGTGCCGCTGCTTCACCTTCTTCACGCATCGTGTTCTCGACTTCTTTCTGAGACTTCTCGACAATCTCTTCGATTCTTGCAGGATGAATTCTGCCGTCCACGATGAGCTTCTCAAGCGCAATTCTCGCGACTTCCCTTCTGACCGGATCAAAGCAGGAGAGAATAACTGCCTCCGGTGTGTCATCGATAATAAAATCGACACCGGTGAGACTCTCCAGTGCACGTATATTACGGCCCTCACGGCCGATGATACGTCCCTTCATCTCGTCATTCGGAAGCTGCACAACAGAAATTGTCGATTCCGCGACGACTTCTGCCGAGCACCTCTGAATAGCCGAAACCACGTACTCCTTCGCTTTCTTGCCCGCTTCTTCCTTGGCGCGGGTATCAAGCTCCTTGATCTTCAGTGCTGTTTCATGCTTGACATCGTCTTCCACTGTTTTGAGAAGATATTCTTTTGCCTGTTCGGAGGTTAACCCTGAGATTCTTTCGAGTTCCTGTAAGCGCTTCTCACTGAGAGCCTCGACCTCTGACCGACGCTTGTTCAGTCTGTCCTCTCTCGATGTCAGCTGGTTTTCCTTCTTCTCGAGCACTTCAGACTTGCGGTCAAGTGTCTCCTCCTTCGTCAGCAAACGCTTTTCAAACTTCTGTAACTCCGCACGCCGTTCCTTGCTTTCCTTTTCAAGTTCATTCCTGGTCTTAAGGGTTTCCTCCTTAAGCTCTATCATTCCCTCTCTCTTGCTGGTCTCCGCAGCCTTCAAAGCATCATCGATAATCTCTCTCGCTTTATCTTCTGCGGCTCCCAGCTTGGACTCTACAACCTTTTTTCTATAAGAGATTGCTGCATTCCAAACGATCAATGCGGTTACGGCGATAGCTGCAATGAGAATAATCAACCACGTAACTGTCGCCACTGCCGTAATTGCATGCACAGGAGCACCTCCTTATTAAATTTTCATTGTACATAATACAACACAATAATTGTATGCTTTTTTTAACGGACTGTCAAGAAAAAGACACCGCCATTTGCGGCGGTAAACCGTGCAATGACGCATATATTGTGTCTAAATACATAATACTTATCGATATCATGTACTTAATAAAGAGCATGTCCGCCGTACTGCATAAAACCGGCGTTCATGGATTGTCCTGCCCGTCCTCCTGCAGGACGCTCCGGATCTCCGGCCAGCGGTATCCCTTCCGGGCACAGGCCTGGCAGAACTTCACGATCTCCTTCTCACCGCGTGCAAGCAGCGCATCTACAGAGCCGTATCGGCGCGCAGCCTCACGCCGAATGCCCGCGATATCATCCCAGCCGGCCTGTTCGAGTGCCTGGCTGATCACGCTGTCTTCCACGCCCTTCTCCCGCAGGCGGTACACCGCCATCTGGCGGCTCATCGTATTCATGTGAGCAGAAAGAAATTCCAGCGCAAAGCGCATGTCATCCAGATAATGATAGGAATCAACATACTGAACGCCCATCTGCGCATACTGCGGCGCCAGTCCCTTCTTCACCAGAGCCCGCCGCAGCTCCTCCTGCGCGTAGTCCCGGCGCAGCAGCATATCCATCGCCATCCGGCCTGCCTTGCGGGCTATTCTCTCCCGCAGCTGCTCTTCTTCCTGAGGCGTGAGTACATCGCCTTCATGGAGGTCCCATTCCTCCGCTTCCGACGCGCTTAAAACAAATGCAGGTTCCCCGTCAATGGAAACCCGCATCTTCTTCCGTGTAACCGGTTCAATCTCAGTAATCGTCATCAGCTGTCCTGCTCATCCTCATCTGACAGCGCACTGTCATCCTGCAGTCCGTAGTATTCACGCACCTTGTTCTCGACTTCCTGCATGATCTCCGGATGTTCGGTCAGATACTGCTTCGTATTCTCACGGCCCTGACCGATCTTGGCATCATTATAGGAATACCATGCGCCGCTCTTGTTGATGACGCCGATATTGGCAGCGAGATCCAGTATATCGCCTTCTCTCGAGATACCCTTGCCGAAAATAATATCAAATTCCGCCACCTTAAAAGGCGGTGCGATCTTGTTCTTCACGACCTTGACACGTGTCCGGTTGCCGATAATCTCGCCGTTCTGCTTGATCGACTCGATGCGGCGGATATCAAGGCGAACCGATGAATAGAACTTCAGGGCACGTCCGCCGGTTGTCGTCTCCGGATTGCCGAACATCACGCCGACCTTCTCTCTGAGCTGATTGATGAAGATTACAATGCAATTCGACTTGCTGACAACCGCAGTCAGCTTGCGCAGTGCCTGCGACATCAGTCTGGCCTGCAGACCGACATGTGCATCGCCCATGTCACCGTCAATCTCGGCCTTCGGGACAAGCGCCGCAACCGAGTCAATGACAATGATATCGATCGCACCGGAACGCACCATGGTATCCGTGATCTCCAGTGCCTGCTCGCCGCTGTCCGGCTGTGAAATATAGAGGTTATCGATATCCACGCCGATGTTCCTCGCATAGGATGGGTCCAGTGCGTGCTCGGCATCGATAAAGCCCGCTATGCCGCCGCGCTTCTGCACTTCCGCTACCATGTGAAGAGTCAGTGTCGTCTTACCGGAAGATTCCGGTCCGTAGATCTCAATGATTCTGCCGCGCGGAATACCGCCAAGTCCAAGTGCGATATCAAGACTCAGGGAACCTGTCGGGACTGTCTCGACATCAATCGCATTCCCCTTATCGCCAAGCCTCATAACAGAACCCTTGCCATAATCCTTCTCAATACGCGCAATCGCCGCGTCCAGTGCTCTCTGCTTCTCGTCTCTATCCATCAATTATCTGTTCTCCTCATTTACTCTTCATGGATGAACAGCCGTCCGCATGTCACGAACATCTGTTCGAATCTGTCTATATCATACTCCTGAATCCATTTCCTGTCAATACAATGGTTCCGGATTTCGCAATCATTATAACATCGCGGCAGACGCCGTTCAATTAACGTTGTGCGCTGTTTCCGCCGCTTTTCCGACATCATTCGACACGCTCTGCCTAAAACCGTCAGGCCTCTTTATCCTTTTTCTGCTTATCATCCGGATAGATCAGCTTCGTCTGCACATGCCGGTCAATCAGCACAATCATCGCGAGTGCAGCCGCCACACCGGCAAAACCGGTTATCATCGCCGCCGTTCTGCTCTCCACCGATACACCGCCGTACATGAGCAGCAGGGAAACACAGTTGGCGCTGATATGGCACAGAACCGGCGCCCGCAGGCTGCCGTATTTCTCATACGCATACGCCAGCATCAGGCCCAGGGCAAAAGCATAAATTCCCTGCACGATATTGCCATGCATGACGCCGAAAAACACGGCGGACATCACAACGGACAGCGTCACGCTCATGAACTGCCGCATCCTCTGATAGATCAGGCCGCGGTATACCATCTCCTCGCAGATCGGCACCACAAAGCCGATGCCGATGATCTGCACGGCCACGGATCCGGAAAACAGGGAGCTTTCCGCCTCCTGAAAGGCTTCTGAAGACTCGGTAAGGCTGGTCAGATTGATCAGGAAATTGCCTCCTATAGAAGCCGCTGCCGCCATCGCGGCCGCCGCCGCATACCAGAGTCCATGCTTTTTCTTCTCATAATAAAATCTTCGCTTCGGCCGGTCACGGCGCATCATAAACGCAAGCGGAATGATGGAAATACCGGCGGCGATCACCTGAAATGTCATCGTATAGCGGGCCAGAATGCGGGATATATTGTTCATATCATGCAGACTGGCCGAACCTGCCAGAGAAACTGTTACAATGCCGAGTGCCGTGACGGCAAAGGTAATGCCGTAATAGACCAGTACCGGCGTGATGAGTCCAAGTATGATGGACGGGATGATTTCCTTTCTCAACGGATCCGCCTTTCTTAATTAAATGAGAGGGAAGGCTGCTTCCCCCGCCGCCGCGGCGCCCGCCGGAGTCCCGTGCAGAGATCCTGCCGCGCACCCGCGCATAATATGGATAAAACCGGTGCTCCATGCGGAAGACCGGTTTTACCTGATTCCTTTATCTTATCTGAATGTAAGCCTGCCTGTAAGCCGAGTTATGTCTTGGATGATCATCTATCTAGACCGGACGTTACCGCCCGGTTCAAGCGACCTACCCTAAAACACGCCGGGTCAGCGTATCGTTTTATATGCGGTCTTGCTTCCGGATAGGGTTTGCATGTGCCCTCCCCGTTACCGCGGAGGCGGTGAGCTCTTACCTCGCCTTTCCACCCTTACCGGCTGAAAGCCGGCGGTTTATTTCTGTTGCACTTTCCTTAGGGTCACCCCCACCGGACGTTATCCGGTATCCTGCCCTGAGAAGCTCGGACTTTCCTCACCTGCGGACTTTCGTCACCTGCAGCCGCGATCATCCGGCAGACTTACGATGAGATACTAACACGAATTCCGGGCATTTTCAAGCGGCAAGGCGGTATTTTATCGGCATCAGAGGCAGAAAAATGCGAAATCCCGCTTTCTCCTCTCACACCACGTCAAAGCAGCTTCCGCCGATAAATTCCCGCAGAATCGAGTTTTTCGGCACATCGTCTCCGCTGTACGTAAGAAAATAATTCAGGAATTTCAGCAGCCGCATCGCCTCGCCGTACTCCGGTTTGTCCGGTGTCACAGAGAACAGAAGCGGCTCGGCATACTGCTTGAGCACGCTGATCTCATAGATCAGCGCCGAATTGAATATCGCATCGCACTGGTCCTGGAACGGGAAAATATTCTGGTCTTCCCCGTGCCTTACCGACTGCCACATACTCAGCGTCTCCTCCGCCGACGCGCCTCTCGTCCGCGCATCGCGGCAGAGACGGCGGATCAGGCGGCCGTCGCTTGTCGAAATTCTCGAGTGATGGTCGAGATTCAGCCAGGTCAGCGCACTGATATAGATCTTGTATTTGCGGTCCCTCGGCAGCGTATTGGTCAGCTCGTCATTGAGCGCATGGATGCCTTCGAGCACCAGCACCTCATCCGGGTCGATCTTCAGCGGAATGCCGTTTTCCTTGCGTTTCCCGCTGGTAAAATCATAAACCGGGATCTCCACCTCACGGCCTGCAATCAGTCCCTGCAGGTCCTCGTTCAGCTTTCCGATATCCAGTGCCCGGATTGTCTCGAAATCATAGTTGCCGTTTTCATCGCGCGGCGTCTGGGAATGATCCAGATAATAGCTGTCGAGCGGAATCGGATGCGGCCGAAGGCCAAGCACCTGGAGCTGAATCGAAAGCCGGTGGGAAAATGTCGTCTTGCCGGAGGAAGACGGGCCCGCAATCAGGATGACCCGCTTTCCGCTTTTGACGATATCCCCGGCGATCTCCGCAATATTTTTCTCCTGCATCGCTTCCTGCACGAGCATCAGATCCAGAATGTCTCCGTCGGCGATTGCCTTGTTGAGATCCGCCACCGTCATGACGCCTCTCTTTTCGCTCCACCGCGTTGCGGATTTGAGCGACCCGAACATCTTATGCGGCGGGTCAAACGTCGGCATCTGATCCGGCTCCTGTGCCAACGGCAGCTGAATGACAAAGCCCTCATCATAGGAAATCAGTTCAAACTTCTGGATATAAGAGGCATCCGGTGCCATGAAGCCGTACAGATAATCCGGTGTATCTTCAATCGTATAATAATTGATCCGCGAATCGATGCGGTAGTACATCGTTCTTGCCTTCTCGTGCAGACCGTTCTCCTCAAAGACCCGGATCGCGTCGCGTTTTTCCGCGTTGTGCTTTACGATATCCGTCTTCGCATCCACGATTTCATGCATCCGCGCGCTTACCTTGTCAAGGAGCGCCTGCGGAACTTCTTTCCTGCTCTTGAGTTCGCAGTAATAGCCTTCATCAAGAGAATACTGCACAACGAGAGAGCGCGCATCCTCTTCCGGCAGCACGTCGCACAGCGCCTTATACATGATAAATACCGCCGTGCGCCGGTAAATCATGTTGCCGACCGGATCATGCACCGTCACAAATTCCACCTGCGCGTCTCTGTCCGCTTTTTCATCGAGTTCTTTCAGCTTGTGATCTACCTTAACGGCAATAATCATCCAGCGGCATTCTTTCTGAAAATCGCGGCTGATTTTCTGGTACGTCGTTCCCTTTTCATAGGTGTACTCGCTGCCGTCTATTTTAAGTCTAATTTCTTCTGCCATTTTCTGTCACCTTAAATATCATAAAACGGAGCAACGTCCCTGTCTTCAAAAACCTCCGCCTCCGGGAAATTTTCCGCCAGCCACTGTTTCATATAAGACACGAAAATATGCTCCAGGCCGTAATGTCCTGCGTCAATCACGCAGAGTCCCTTTTCGTTGCAGTCGATACCGTAATGATGGTCGACATCGCCGGTTACCAGCACCTGCGCGCCGGCGGCCAGTGCTTCCTCAGCCATGCCGCCGCCCGATCCCGGGCAGCAGGCAATCCGGCTCAAAACCGTATCGCGTGCGCCGAAGCACCGCACATCCTGCAGGCCGAAACGTTCACGGATCTGCACCGCCAGATCCTGCAGCGTCATCGGTGCCGGCACATGGCCGACAAAGCCGATGCCGATCGCGCGGCCGTCTTCCTCACCCGTGATTTCGAGCGGTCTGTCCTTAATAACGCCCATCTGCTGCGCGGCGATATCCGCCATCACTGCGACATCAAAATTCGTGTGCATCGCATAGCAGCTCATGTCATTTCTGATGAAGGAAATGATGCGGCGGCCGATAAAATCATCCGAACGCACCGATTTCACCGGGCGGAAAAGCAGCGGATGATGCGTGAGCATCATGCCGCAGCCCGCCTGTGCAGCCGCTTCGATCGCGCTGCTGCGGGCATCCAGAGCCAGATAAATCCGTTTTACCTCGCCCTCCGGGCTGCCGACCTGCAGTCCCGGATTGTCCCAGTCCATCGCATAAGCCGGCGGTGCCAGCTTCTCCAGTGCCTCAATCAGTTCCTTTCTGTCCATCTTCGCCTCCGTTTCCGCCCTTGCCGGTCAGGTTCTTCACCTCGGACGGGTCCTTGACCAGCTCTGCCATATCCGCCAGACGTTCCGGCGAAATGCCAAGTTCTTCTGCTATTTCTTCCCGTGTCGCCTCACGGCCATACTCTTCCTCAAATTCGTCGCTGACGCGCTTTGCCTCGTTCAGCGTATCCGCCACCTGGTCGCCGATTCCGATATCCCGTGCCTGTTCCGTAATGGCCTTCATGATCGCGCTGCGGACATAGCCCGTGATGAATTCTGCAAAAGTCATATGGTATTTTCTGCCGTAGTCCCTGAACTCGCTCACGCCTTCGATCAGGCCGGTGCTGCCTTCCTGTACGAGATCATCAAACGGGACGCCGCGGCCATGATACTCCCTGGCAATCGGAATCACGCGCCGCAGATTATATTCAATCAGGATCTGCTGCGCATCCTCGTCGCCGCCCAGATATTTATTTACCAGTCTCTCCTGTTCCTCTTCCGCCAGCGGCTCCTTCTCAGACAGCTCCCGGATATACTCGTGCACCGGGTCGTCGCTGCTGATATCATCCGGTAAGGTAAGATCAAACAGGTCCTCCGTTTCCTGCGGCTGGCTGCTCTGCGCCGGCGTGTCGTAGGAATCGTCATACTCGATGCCCGCCCGGATGATGTAATCCGTAATGGCCATGTACTGGGCATCCGTCACGTCCATGTCCTGAAAACGTTCACGGATGACCTTTGCATTGAGCGGCACGCCGCTGATGCGGGCGTCATCGATCAGGTCGTTCAGTTTCTGTCTGAAAACATCTATTTCGCTGTCCACTTATTCATCCTCCTGCAGTTTTATCTTCAGGTCATTCAGCATTCTGCGGCCCTGTATATACCGCTCCATCGCCTCCGGGTCAGACGCATGTTCATTCCGGTAGCGATCCAGGGAATCCCGCTTTATCCGCTTTACCAGGTCGTTGACCGCCTTGCTGCGGGCACCGTGTCCGTCCGCCCCGGCCAGCGTGGTGTTGAAAAGCTCGCAGACCGTATTGTACTCATCCGTATTTTCAAAACTGTCCACAATCCGGACAGGTGTTATGGAGCCTTCTTTTTTATACTGATCGTAAATCATGCCGGCCACCTTGCGGCAGAGCGGATCGCTGAAATCCTCCGGTTCGAGGATGCCGTCCAGCACGTCGATCAGCTTCGGTTCATTGCTGAACCAGGATATCATCAGCTTCTGTGCCGAAAGCAAACTGTCATCTTTTCTGGCGGCCGGCGCCTCTCTTCCGGCGCGCTGTCCCGTCTCAGAACGGTGTGCATCCCGTATCACCTGTTCTTCCGTCATGGATGCGCCAAGGCGATTGACCAGATCGCGGAAATCTTCGAAACGGACGCCATATTCCGCCGCAAATGCCTTCTCATAGCTGTCTCGCACAACCGGCTCCCCGAAAATCAGCATCTTTCTGGCACTGGCCTGTATGAAATCAGACCGCTCACCGGGATCTGTCATATCGTACCGGCCTGCCATCTGCTCGATCTCAAACATAAAGCCGTTCTGTGCCTTTTCAATCACTTCTTCAAATTTATCCCTGCCGAATTTCTTGATATACTCATCCGGGTCCTTGCAGGGTTCCATGCGGATCACGCGCACGTTGATCCCGGCTTCCCGCAGCACAGGGATCGCCCGCAGCGCCGCATCGTGGCCGGCCTCATCGCTGTCGTAGGCAAGCCGCACCTCTTTGGTGTAGCGCTTGAGCAGCAGGCAGTGCTCCGATGTGAAAGCCGTGCCCAGCGACGCCACCGCATTGGTAAAGCCCGCCTGGTGCATCTGAATCACATCCATGTATCCCTCACAGAGGATCAGATAATTGCGCCGCGTCCGCCGCGCATAGTTCAGTCCGTAGAGGTTTCTTCTCTTGTTGAAAATATCCGTCTCATTGGAATTGAGATATTTCGGCTTCCCGTCGCCCATGACACGCCCGCCGAACGCAATCACCTTGTTATTCACATCCATGATCGGAAACATGACGCGGTTCCAGAATTTGTCCCGGAATCCGCGCTTCTCGTCGGCGTTGAAAAGGCCGGTGTCCCTGAGCAGCTCATCGCGGTAGCCGCGGCTTTTCATAAACTGATACAGTTCATCGTTATATTTGCCGGCATAGCCGAGGCCGAAATGAAGAATCGTATCGTCCGTCAGCTCCCGGCCTTTCAGATACCGGCGTCCCTGTTCGCCGGCTTCCGATTTCAGCTTCAGATAATAATACTCCGCGGCCAGCTTGTTGACGTCGAGCAGCTGCTGCCGGCGGCTGGCCCGCTGCCGGTCCGCCGCGCTCTGGTGCTCCGGCAGCTGCATGCCGGCCCGCTCGGCCAGCTGATGCACGGCTTCGTCAAAGCTCAGATTCTCATATTCCATCAGAAACGTAAACACACTGCCGCCGCGGTGGCAGCCGAAACAGTAATACATCTGCTTGGACGGGCTGACGGAAAAAGACGGCGTCTTCTCGTTATGAAACGGGCAGAGTCCGAAATAATTGCTGCCTTTTCTCTGCAGCTTCACGTAGCCCCCGATGATGTCCACAATATCGTTTCTGCTTCTGATTTCTTCTAACAGTTCATCCGAATAATGCATCTGTCTGTCCTTAACAAATTGTCCATGCCTTTGGTATAAAAAGGTCCTCGTACAAGGTAATCGAATACTGGTCGCTCATACCGGAAATATAGTCGCACACGATGCGTTCCGGCGACCAGACGCCCTCTTCGATCATCTTCACATACTCCGGCGGCATCTTGTCCGGATGAGAAAGAAAATAGCCGTACAGAACCTCAAGCATGTTTTTGGCTTTCTCCTCCTGATCTTTCGCCTTGGAATGACGGTAGACATGTTCAAACATATACTCGCGCATGCCGATCATCGCGTCGCCGACCTTTTTGGAGACATGGATGTCCGGCTGGTTCATGCTGCTGTCTATCGTATCATGGATCATGACGTTCAGGCGTTCCTTGATGCTGCTGCCGAGCACATCCGTGTATTCCTTCGGCAGCATATCTTCCGTAATAATCCGGCCGCGCAGCGCATCATCGATATCATGATTGATATAGGCAATCTTATCGGATATACGCACAACGCGCCCTTCCAGCGTGGCCGGCATCAGCGCGATCGAATGATTGAGCATGCCGTCACGCACTTCCTTCGTCAGATTCAGGCCCTTGCCTTCCTTCTCCAGCACTTCCACAACCCGCACGCTCTGCTCGTTGTGCCGGAACCCTTCCGGGCAGATCCGGTTCAGCACCGTCTCGCCGGCATGGCCGAATGGTGTGTGGCCGAGATCGTGTCCCAGGGCAATGGCCTCTGTCAGATCCTCGTTCAGGCGAAGTGCCCGCGATATCGTCCGGGCGATCTGCGCGACCTCCAGCGTATGGGTCAGCCGCGTCCGGTAGTGATCGCCGAGCGGCGCGAGAAACACCTGCGTCTTATGCTTGAGCCGGCGAAACGCCTTGCAGTGCAGGATGCGGTCGCGATCTCTCTGATAGACCGGACGGATATCGTCCTGCGGCTCTTCGCGGTCTCTGCCCTTCGATTCGCTGCTGAGCGATGCATACGGGCTGAGATATGCCTTCTCCCATGCTTCCTGTTTTTCTCTGATATTCATAAATACGCCTGCCAATCTGAAATTACAAAAAAGGCCATGGCTAACCGTTAAGTTATCCAATGGCCGTTTTCTGCCGTTTTTCGACGTTACTTTACAATCTGCTGCGTGCTGATCAGCTTCTGTTTGAGTTCGCTCTCGATCTTCTCCAGCTCGGCTTCCGCCTCTTTCCGTTTCTGACGGCCATCGGTCTGGATCTGCATTACTTCATCCAGTGTGGAAATAAGATCTTCGTTCGTCTTCTGCAGTGTCTCCATATCGACTATGCCGCGCTCAGACTGCTTTGCGATATCGATCGAAGCTGTCTTGAGTTTCTCCGAATTCTCGCGGAGCATCTGGTTGGTCAGTTCGGAAACTGCCTGCTCCGCCTTCGCTGCTTCCGAAGAATGCTGCAGGCCAAGCGCAATGACCATCTGGCTCTTCCAGAGCGGAATGGTGTTGACGAGCGTGGACTGGATCTTGTCCGACATCATGATGTCGTTGTTCTGCACAAGACGGATCTGCGGTCCCATCTGCAGGGAGATCGTACGTGTCAGTTCCAGATCATGAATTTTCTTCTCGAAACGATTGGCCATCGCCGTAAGATCATTGACCTTCTGGGCATCTTCCTGACTGCCCGTCTCCTTTGCCTTAGCGGCAAGCTGCGGAATCTCGACTTCCTCAACTTCTTTGAGTTTCTTCTTGCCGGCCAGAATATACATGGTCAGCTCTTTATAGTAGGTGAGGTTCAGATCATAGAGCTGATCCAGCGTCGCCACATCCTTCATCAGTGTTACCTGATGATTTTCGAGGGAATTGGCAATCGTCTCGACGCTGTTTTCGACTTTGTCATATTTGGCCTTGAGTGCCAGCGTCTTGTTGCCCTGCTTCTTGAAGAAACCGAAAAGGCCTTTTTCCTCTTTATCAATATCGAATCCCTTCAGCTCGACAACCACATCGCCGATCAGCTTGCCGACCTCACCGAGATCCTTACCCTTTACATTATTGAGTGCAGTGTCTGAGAAGGAGGCAACCTTCGCCTGTGCACCGGCACCGTACTGCATGACAAGTGTGGAATTGCTGATATCGATCTGTTTTGCAAACGCGTCGACCTGCTTCTTCTCGTCCTCTGTCAGCACATCCTCTTCCGCCATCTCACCGGCATCTCTGGTCTGTACCTGCGGCTGCGGTGCCTCCGGCGCCTGCGCTGTCTGTCCCTGAAACGGATCCAGTGTAAGGACGGGTTCTGTCTGCATATTCACGTTGTTTTCGGTATCGCTCATGTTAATTCCCCCTTGTTGTGGTAAATTTATCTTCCGTAAGGCCTTCCTGCGCAAGCATGGATTCCAATACGGAAATATCACTGCTTATATCTATCGCCGAATCCTGGAACAGGCTGTCCAGCAGCTTCTCGTAGGCGATATTGATAGTATCGATCGTCTTCTCGATCTCTTCCTTGGATTTGCGGATATTCTCGCCATCGACCGGCTGCTGATCCAGATCCTCATAAGCCTTCACAAGCTTGAGTGTGGTCGGCATATAATACTTATTGAATTTGCGCAGTCTCGGCAGCTGATCCGGCTGTTCCTTCAGTCTGTCCAGAATCCTGCGTACAAGGCTGACCATGGTGTCGAGCTTGGCCGACATCTCCTCACCCGGAATATTGTCATTCGCCTTGCGTATCTCCTCGATATATTTCTCCCCTTCGTAGATCGCTTTGTCGACATCGCTGGCACTTCTGACCTTCTCTTCTTCCCGTGCCTGCTCGCGCTGCTGCTGCTGCCGCTCATACATGCTCTGCTGTGCTGCCAGATACGCCTCGTAGGCGGTCTCATCGAGCATCAGGCAGGTTCCCTGCTCATCCAGTCTTCCATACGGGAAATATCCCTTCTGCAGCATGATCCTCAGCTCTGCTGCGACCTTCTCTTTAGGAAGACCGACAGCGTCGGCCAGATCCTGAACTGAGCAGTAATTCTTATTGCCGATAATTCTGCGGAATACGCGGAAATGCTCAACCCGCTGCTTCTTATCCCGTCCCCGTTTGAAAAGATAAGCACCGCCGGCGGCCAGCGCCATGCAGATGATACCGGCAGAAATAATCGGTATCGCAAAACAAATGCCGCCTGTCACGCCGAACAGCAGCAGGCAGGCTAGACCGATTACCCGCTCCAGAGCGCCTGAGAGAGATTCCGGCGGATTCTGTGCCATGAGCCGTCTGTACACGGATTTCTGATCCGCCGCCCGGTCGCCGCCGTAATGATACTGCACGCCGCCTCCGGCAGACGAATCAAAGGCGGAATTGATCGTCTTTTGTATATTGCTGTTCAGATTCTCAAAATTCAGGGAATCCACCGCATCATCTACAAATGACTGTACCCTTTCGCCAAAGTCGAATTGATCTTTATCAGCCAATCCGGCACCTCCTTATTTTTCCCTTTTCCGTTATTATACCGTATCCTTCCATATTTTTAAAGATATTCTGTGTTTACACGGCATTACCGGGAAAGTTCCAGCGTCCTGTCGTAGGCCGCCTTCAGCGCCCGCTGCGTGACGGCATCCAGATCGTCTTTCCGGAAGCTCTTTACGCCTTCGATCGTACTGCCGCCAGGGCTGCACACGTTATCCGTCAGCACATCCAGGTCCTCTCCGCTTTTTATGGAAAGCAGCGCCGAACCGGCTGCCGTCGCCTCGGCCAGCGTCTGCGCCATCTGTTCCGGCAGTCCCAGACTGATGCCCGCTTTCTTCATGGCATTGATGAACATGAAAATATAAGCCGGCCCGCATCCGGAAATCACCGATGCCGCATCGATCTGCTCTTCCTCCAGATCGACCAGGGTTCCCGCGTCTGCCAGGTCTTCATGGAAAATGGAAAACGCCTCATCGTCCACAAGGCTGTTCCTTGCCGTCAGTATGACGCCCCGTCCGATTTCCGCCGGCGTGTTCGGCATGATGCGGATTACCGGGCACTGCCTGCCCGCCATCGTGCAAACGCTCTTCATCGTCTTGCCGGCTGCCATCGTGACAAGCAGCACGTCCTCTCTCTCGGCGAGGATCGGCTGCAGATCGGCCAGCACGGCCGGCATGACCTGCGGTTTTACGGCGAGCAGAATGCACTGCGCCATCGCCGCGGCGTCGCGGTTGGAGCCGCATGCCGCACCGAGCTCGTCTGCCAGCTTCTGCGCTTTCTCCGGTGTCCGGTTGGACAATATCATGCGCTCTGCCGGTACCTTTTTGGCAAGGGCTCTGGCAAGGGCGCCGCCCATATTGCCCGTACCGATAATTCCGTATCTGTATTTCATCATTTTGCCTCCGTTATCGAATCTGTCCGTTTCCGTGAATCACATATTTGTAAGAAGTCAGTTCAAAAAGCCCCATCGGTCCGCGGGCATGCAGTTTCTGCGTGGAAATGCCCATCTCGCAGCCAAGACCGAACTCGCCGCCATCGGTAAAACGTGTCGACGCATTGACATAGACAGCCGCGCTGTCCACATCCCGGGTAAATAACGCCGCACTGCCGGCGTCATCCGTGATGATCGCTTCGCTGTGTCCGGTGCTGTGCATGGCAATATGCGCAATGGCTTCCTTTACATCGCCGACAATTTTCACCGCAAGGATGTAGTCGAGGAACTCCGTATCAAAGTCCTCCGGCCCTGCAGGCACGCCGTCGATGATCTGCGCCGCCTCCGGATCGAGCCGCAGCTCTACCGGGGTAAGGCCCTGCGCCTTGCGCTCATCAACCAGCTTTTTACGAAGGGCCGGCAGAAATGCCGGTGCGATCTTCCGGTTGACAAGCAGCACCTCCTCCGCATTGCAGACGGACGGGCGCGACGTTTTCGCATTGTTTACGATATTGACCGCCATATCGATATCGGCCGAAGCATCCACATAGATGTGGCAGATACCGCTGCCGGTCTGGATGCAAGGCACCTTGGCGTTTTCTACGACTCGCCGGATCAGGCCGGCGCCGCCTCGCGGAATCAGCAGGTCGACCAGACCCACCGCTTCCATGAGGGTGTTGGCGCTCTCGTGCGTCAGGTCGGAAACGAGGTTTACCGCATCTTCGGTGATGCCGCAGGCATGCAGCGCTTCTTTGAGGGCTGTCACAACGGCCAGCGATGTGCGGTAGCTCTCCTTGCCGCCGCGCAGAACGCAGACGTTGCCGCTCTTAAAAGCAAGCGAGGCAGCGTCGCTCGTCACATTCGGACGGCTCTCGTAAATAATCGCGATGACGCCTAGCGGGACACGGACCTTCCGGATCTCCAGTCCGTTCGGCCGCCTGATCGTCTTTTCGATATAGCCCACCGGATCCTGCAGTTCAATCAGATCGCGGATGCCGTCTGCCATACCGTAAATGCGGTCATGGTCAAGCATCAGCCGGTCCATCATGACATTGCTGATCGTGCCGCGGGCACTGTCCAGGTCCTTGCGGTTGGCCGCCAGAATATCCTGCTCATGTGCAAGGAGGTTATCCGCCATGGCAGCAAGCGCCGCGTTCTTCTCATCGGTGCTCAGTGCCGCGACGGCCGGTGCGGCCGCCTTTGCTTTTTTACATAATTCAACTGTTGTCTTTTCCATCATCTTCCTCTTCCTTCCGAAGCATCAAAAAATGTTCCCGTAAAATCTCTGCCTTCCACGATGTCATAGAGAATCTCCGGGCGGCTGCCGCTCGCAATCACCATGTTGATGCCTGCTTCCATAGAGAGCTCGGCAGCCTCCAGTTTCGTCCGCATGCCGCCGGTTCCCTGCGTACCCGCCGTATCTCCGGCAAGATCCAGGATTTCCGGCGTGATCTTTTGCACGCATTTGATCAGCCGGGCATCCGGGTTTTTGGTCGGATCCGCCGTGTAAAGGCCTTCGCGGTCTGTCAGAAGCACAAGCAGATCGGCGCCGACCGAACGGGCGACAAGCGCACTCAGCGTATCGTTGTCGCCGATCTTGATCTCCTTGGTGGAAATGGTATCGTTCTCGTTGATAATCGGGAGAATGCCAAGATCCAGCATACGGGTAATGGTATTGGTGAAATTCTGAAATCTCTTCTTATGGTTTACATCCTCGCCGGTCAGCAGAATCTGTCCGGTGACGTGATTGTACTGGCTGAACATCTTGTCGTAAACATACATCAGCTCACACTGTCCAACGGCCGCTGCCGCCTGTTTGCCCGGAATATCGTCCGGCTTGCGGGAGAGGCCGAGCTTGCCGACACCCATTGCGATGGCGCCGGATGAGACCAAAATGACATTGTTGCCGGCGTTCTTGATATCCGCAAGCACCTTGCAGAGCTGTTCCACACGGCGGATGTTGAGATTGCCTGTTTTATAGGTCAGCGTCGAAGAACCGACCTTCACTACGATTTTCATCTGTCTTCTCCTTGTATTATTCACTGCGTACGTAATTGCCCAGAATCTTGAAGGCCGTCGTCTCGCGCCGCAGCCCTGCCAGCGCATTGCGGATGCCAACGTCATTCAGGCTGCCGTCCAGGTTGACGAAAAAACGATATTTCCATTTCTCTCCCTGAATCGGCCTCGACTCGATCCGCGTCATATTCAGTCCGTTGTAAATCAGGTAGCCGAGTGCTCGGTAAAGACTTCCGGATTCATGCTGCAGTTCAAAGGTCAGTGCCAGTTCGTTGGCATTTTCCTCATATTCCTTCTCGTGCCTGATAATGATAAAGCGGGTGGAGTTATTCTCATTGTCGCTGATATGCGTCCGCAGAATGTCCAGATTGTAATATTCGGCTGCCGCCGGGCTGGCGATCGCCGCCTGCGACGGGTCGCCGTCATCTGCCACACGCATCGCGGAAACAGCCGTATTTTTCAGACTTACCTGATTCCATTCCGGCCGTGAACTCAGGAATTTCGAGCACTGCAGAATGCCCTGCGGGTGCGAATAAACCGTCCTGATGTCCCGGATGCTGCTGCCCTTGACGCCCAGCAGAGCATGCTCCACCGACACAACGTTCTCGCTCACGATACAGTTGTCGTAACGGTCAAGCAGGTCAAATACATCGGCAATAATACCGGTAGACGAATTTTCCTCCGGCAGCACGCCGAACTGCGCCTGCCCGTTCTGCACCTCGCGCATGACATCTTCAAAAGTCGATACGTTGTAGAGATCCGCGTCCCTGCCGAAAAAGCTGAGTGCTGCCTGGTGGCCGTAAGCACCCGGCATTCCCTGATAGGCAACGCGCCCTTCGGCCTTCCTGATCTGCGGAATCTGCTTGTAGCCAAAACTGCTGCTCTCCGGCTGCTCTATGATTTCGTACTGGCGCATCCGGCTGATGGTCATCAGCTGGTTGAACAGCGCCTGTGCTCCGTGCTGATATTCCGGCTTTGCCACGCTGTTTTTCACGTTCTCGATCTTGGCCTTTTCCCGCACCGGATCGTAAACGTTCATGCCATGCTCGATTTTATACTGCGCGACTTCCTCGCTTGCTTCCATTCTCCGGACAAAAAGATCGATGATCTGCGCATCAATCTCGTCCAGCTGCTTTCTGATTTCTGTCAGTTCCATATTATTTCTCCGCTTCCAGCTGTGCCAGCATCTGTTCCACCGTAATACCCAGCAGCGGATGGCGCCGATAGCCGGCGATCTGCGCGAGCGGCCGGAGAACAAATTCACGATTTGCCATGTCGATATGCGGAATATGCAGATCCGGCGTATCGATTACCTTGTCATCATAGAAAACAATGTCAAGGTCGATCGTCCGCGGTCCCCAGCGGCGCTGGTGCTCGCGCCCGAGTGCTGTCTCAATGGCATGCAGCTGATCCAGCAGCGCATCCGGCGTCTTCAGCGTGCGCAGATGCACGCAGCCGTTCAGAAACAGCGGCTGATCGGTAACGCCGTACGGCTTTGTCTCGATGATATCCGAGATCTCTTTAACCTGGTTGTCATCCGTGCTCCCCAGCATCTCCAGCGCCTGGTCGATGTAGCTCTTCCGGTCGCCGATATTGCTGCCGAAGCTCAGATACGCATCGTGCCAGCGGCGTTTGATGCGCACGCTGACCGTGCCGAACGAATATCTGACCGGCGCGTCCGGCTTTTCCAGCTCAATGGCAATCTCGCAGATGCGCGGATACTTCATCAGCAGCATCCTCGCAATATTGTTCGCTTCCGTCTCAATCAGCTTATACGGCCTGCCCTGCATATACTCGACGATATCGCGGCATACTTTGGCATAATTGACTGATTTTTCCAGTTCGTCATTTTCCGCCGCCTCAGCCGTATCGAAAAAGAGCTCTGCCGTCACATAAAAACGCTGTCCCAGTGTGTTTTCCTCCGGGTTGACGCCATGATAAGCGTAAACCTCGAGTCTTCTGATCAGTATACTGTCCATAACTTACCTCTCTCACTCATTCTATAAAAGCCGGTCTTATCCGCATCCGGTCATTGCTTTCTCAGAAGCCGGTCTTATCCGCATCCAGAATGGCCTTCGTCATCTGGATAATACGTTTATTCGCTTCCACATCATGCACACGGACAAATGCTGTGCCGCTGAGTACGGCCATGACCGTCGTCGCCAGCGTTCCTTCCAGGCGCTGGTCCACCGGCATATGCAGGGTATTGCCGATAAATGACTTGCGCGATGTGCCAAGCAGCACCGGAAATCCCAGACGGTTGAAAATTCTCAGCTTGTTGCAGATTTCAAGGTTCTGCTCCGTGTCCTTGGCAAAACCGACGCCCGGATCAAGTATGATCTTCTCACGCGGTATGCCGCAGGCAATCGCGTGCTCTGCAATCCCCTTCAGATCCTGATAGACATCGTAGATAAAATCGTTATACTCCGCCTTTTTCTGATTGTGCATCAGGCAGCAGACGGCGCCGGTTCTGGCAATCGTACCGCCCATAAAGGCATCAAATTTAAGCCCCCAGATGTCATTGATCATATCGCACCCGTTCTGCATGACGGCTTCCGCGACCCTGGATTTATAGGTGTCCACGGAAACCGGAACGTCAAACTCCTCCTTGATCATGCGGACTACCGGAATGACCCGCTCCAGTTCCTCGTCCGCACTCACCATCATGGCGCCGGGGCGGGTGGACTCACCGCCGATGTCGATGATATCGGCGCCTTCGTTCAGCATCTGCTCCACGTGATGTTTCGCATAATACAGCTTGTTGTACTTGCCGCCGTCTGAAAAGGAATCCGGCGTTACATTCAGGATGCCCATGATGTAAATATTGTTCTTCGTGTCAAATTCTCTCTTGCCGATTTTCATTGCGTTTCCCTCCTGCAATCTGCCGCAGTCCCGCCAGTGTGGACAGCGAGCCGAAATGAACGGCAGCACCGCCGCTGCCGGCCTGTGTCAGAGCAGCCTGCACCGCTTCACGCTGCGTTGCGCAGGCAATACTCTCTGTAAAATATTTTCCCGCCGCGCGGGCGAGCATCCCGGCATCCAGGCCCCTGCGGCCCGGCGGCCGGAATGTATAAACTGTATCCGAAACCTCTGCCATGATACGCAGCATGGTGTCGTAATCCTTGTCTGCAAATACGCCCATAATAAGAACGATCTTGCGGTCCGGCAGATATTTCCTGATCGAATCGGCCAGCGCCGCCGCACCGTCCGGATTATGCGCACCGTCTTCCAGCAGCAGCGGGCTGCGCTGCACGATGTCAAAACGGCCGGGCCAGACTGCCTCCCTGAGGCCCGTCCGGATATTTTCTTCCGAAAGCCCCAGCATCTCCATGGCATCAACCGCCGTAACCGCATTCGCAATCTGGCAGGTTCCCAGCAGACGGATATTCAGATCCTTATATCCATTATAATCAAATGTCTGCCCGCTCTCCAGACTGCGGCGGATATTCGTCACTTCTGACGGGCTGGCAAAACGATAGTCTATGCCGCGTTCCCTGGCAGCTGCTTCCAGCACGGCCGCCGCCCTTGCATCGCCGCGGCAGAATACCGCCGGACAGCCCGGCATAAGAATGCCGGCCTTCTCACCGGCAATCTCTTCGATGGTATTGCCCAGAAACTGCATGTGATCCATCGCAATATCCGTGATCACGCACAGCCAGGGCTTCGCGATCACATTCGTGGCATCCAGGCGGCCGCCCATACCGGTCTCCACAACCGCCGCGTCGCAGCCGCTTTCGGCAAAATAGGCGTAAGCCATGGCCGTCTCTGTTTCAAAAGCGGTCGGCTTATCCTCATCATCCTTCGTGATCTGCGCAATCTTCGTGATCAGTGCCGCCGCGTCCTCCTCGGAAATCCATTGTCCGTTTTTCTGAATGATTTCACGGCGTCCGTAGACGGCCGGTGAAATATAGCGGCCGACCGTATAGCCTGCCGCCTGCAGCCCGGCCGCAATCATGGTGCATACCGAACCTTTGCCGTTCGTGCCGGCAGCATGGACAATGCGGCATTTATCCTGCGGATTGCCCATCCGCGCCAGCAGTTCACGGATCCGGTCAAGGCCCGGCCGGATGCCGCTTCTGCCGGCATTATCCATATACTTCAGTGCTTCAGTGTAATTCATCAATCCTCTTTCTGACGGGTAAAACGCCTGCTGCGTGCCCCGCGTAAATATGCAAAACAGATGGAATCTGTTTTTTCCATACAATAATATTATATACTGATATGCGTTAAAAACAAGAATTTACTCCCGTACCCAGCAGTTTACGAGGGTATATTAAAAGCCGGCAGATTGCTCTGCCGGCCTCTTGCTGCGTCAATAGCGGTAATGCCAATATCGAAATGCCATATAGCGCGTCCCAAGGATCAGAATTCATCCAGCACCTGGAAGATATAGAACTTCAGATAATTTGTCTCGTCCATTCCCCAGAGAATCGGGTGATCCGGTGCCTGCGTGTTGAATTCAACCTGTTTCAGACGTTTGTGCACGGACGATGCCGCCTGTGACAGCATCTGCATGAAAAGATCGTTGGTCATAAAATGAGAGCAGGAACAGGTCGCGAGAAAACCGCCGTTTTTCACAATCTTCATGCCCTTCATATTGATCTCACGGTACCCTTTTATGGCCTTTTTCACGGACTTACGTGATTTTGTAAATGCAGGCGGATCCAGAATAACCAGATCGTACTCTTTTCCCTGCTGAGCAAGCATAGGCAGAAGGTCCAATACATCAGCCCGCGCAAAACGTACGCTGTCGCCGAAACCGTTCAGACGGGCATTTTCTCTTGCCTGCTCAATCGCCGTCTCTGATGCGTCCACGCCGGTTACCTGCGCAGCGCCGCCGTATGCCGCATTCAGTGCAAATGACCCTGTATGTGTGAAACAGTCCAGCACTTCCCTGCCGCGGCTGATTTTCTGGACGGCCAGCCGGTTGATCTTCTGATCGAGGAAAAATCCGGTCTTCTGGCCTTCTTTTACATCGACATAATATTTTACGTTATTCTCGGCAATCGGCACCTTGGTGTCAAAGCGATCGCCGATAAAATCATTGATCCGCTCCATTCCTTCGAGGTCACGGTATTTGCCGTCGCTTCGTTCATAAATGCCGCGGATATGCATACCATCCTGCTCGAGAATGTCGGTCATGAGCGGGACAACCTGCTCTTTCATGCGGTCCATGCCCAGCGCGGATACCTGGATGACAAGCACATCCTCGTATTTATCGATGACGAGCCCCGGGAGGTAATCCGCTTCTCCGAAAACGATCCGGCAGCTGCCTGTATCGATCACCGCTTTGCGGTAATCCCATGCCCGCTGCAGTCTCTCACGAAGAAAATGTTCGTCAATGACGGCGTCCGCATCGCGCGTCATCATCCGGATACGAATAACCGAATTGTCGTTGATAAATCCCTTTCCCATAGGATATCCGTCAAAATCTTCAACGCGGACGATATCGCCGTTCTCGTAACTGCCGCGAATCGATGCGATTTCATTATCATAAACCCACATGCCGCCGGCCTTCAGCGTACGGCCTTCTCCCTTTTTCAGGGTAATCACTGCATTATCCATAAATTCTCCTGCCAATACATTTTTTCGCTGTGCGCTTCCTTTTTCCTGTATAAGCCCTTACACAGAAAGTGCCGACTGCTGCGGTCAGCGGTCGGCACTTACAATGGAAAGACTTCTTTCAGGCTTCGATTCCGAGCTCCTTGAGGTAATCAATCACTTCTCCGACATTCTTGAGTTCTTCGAGACGGTTCGTGTCAAACTTCACGCCGTATTCATCCTCAAGATTCATGATCATCTCAAGAAGGTCCAGGGAATCAGCCCCCAGTTCCTTAAAAGTCGTCTCTTCTGTAATCTTGCTGGCATCAATGCCAAGTTCTTCTGATAAAATGGTTCTGATTTTATTTAACATATTCATACTCCTGCCTTTGTGGATTATTGACCGGCTGTACCGGCTGACATTCAGCTGCGCTTGATAAATTCATGACCGCAGCGAGGACAGCGGATTTTGATTCTTCCCTTGCCCTTCGGGATACGGATTTTCTGTCTGCATTTCGGACACACATAGATGCGGTATCCGGCCTGTGCCTGACCGCGTCCGCCGCGCCTGAAAATGCCGAGGAAGCCGTCCCGTACGCGCAGATAACGTTCATTCTCTGCGTATCTCGCTTCCACATTGCGCGAAAGCATCCGAAAATAAATAATACACAGAAGAACAATCGGTATCAGATAAAGGAATGATGAACGCACGAATATGTCAACAACAAGAAGGGCTATACACACATAGAGCATAAAGCGATTCAGGTTGTCATTGCCATATCGTCCCGCCATAAAACTGTTCATGCCGTCACGGAATCTGCTCAAATTCATAACCTCACTTTACTATTTAAGGCGTTTTATGCCTGACAGGGTTATCATACATCATCTACTTCAGAAATTCAATATATGGAAATAAACGTGTTCACGCGATACCCGCTCTATCCCTCACCGGCTGTCACGGCGTTTGCTGCGGCAATGTCTTCATAATCTTCAGTGTCCGCGCTATTCCGGTTTGTATATCATACTCTGCTTTCCAGCCAAGCCCCTGCAGCTTTGCGCTGTCAAGCCGCGCCTTTGTTGCTTTGCTGTATCCGGCAGCTTCTATTTCATCCGGTTTTTCAAAGACTACCTGGCGGCCGCACTGATTCGCAATCAGCTCTGCCAGATCCTTCAGTCTGATATCCGATGCCTCATCGGCAATGTTATACGCTTCTCCCGTCTTTCCGCACAGGAGAACCGTCAGAAGCCCGGTCACGGCATCCGCCATATACGTATAAGAATAATACTGCATGCCTGCACTTTTCAGCACAATATCTTCTCCGGCCAATGCCTTGTGCAGAAACTGTGAGAGTGCTTTTGTATCCGAAGGCAGCAGTGTCGGCCCATACGATCTGGTCAGGCGTGGAATTACGATATCCATTTTTTTCTGCCTGATATACGCCTGGCAGAGGGCCTCGCCGCAGCGTTTGCTTTCCGGATAGCCAGCCCGCAGCGTATTGCAGTCAATATATCCGCAGTAAGATTCATTAAATTTCTCTGTATCCCCGCGGTTTTCGCCGTAAATTTCGTTAGAGGAGGCAAAAGCAAAACGACTGACTGCGTGATCTTCGCAGAAATCCAGCACATTTTTCAAACCGATAATGTTGGCCGTAATGGTGCCGATCGGATCCTGTGCATAGGCCACGGGATGCGTGTTGCTGGCTAAATGCAAAGCATAGCCTAACCTGCCATCCAATTGAAATGTCAACGGCTCATTGACATCACCGGCCAGGAATCGGAAATATTTGCTGTCTGCACAATAACGGAACCGCTCATAGGCTTTTTCAGCATGCCTACCAACTGCATACACAGTGCACTCCATATTGCAATGCAGATTTCTGTACATCAGCACATCGGTCAGAAAAGACCCGATCAGTCCTGCTGCTCCGGTAATCAGGATGGAACTGCCCTGCAGTTTTTCCCATGGAATGGCGGTTTTTGCCGTTCTGCGGACATCTTCTATGTAGAGTTCGTTCTCATAAATATTCATCGCGTTCTCCTGCTATTTCAGCCAATCATCACGATCTGTATTCAGATAAGCTTTGAACATATCCAGATCATCTTTCGTCGTTAATTTAATATTTTTATCAGAGCCGGCTGCAAAGTGAAGACGCACACCGAGTTCTACCATCATGGTATTGGTGTACGAAGAACCATAGATACCGATTTTCTTCTCAAACGCTTCATGATATTTCTCGTCAAGCAGGTCAAAGCGATAAGCCTGCGGCGTCGATACCCTGCGGATCATCTCGCGCGGAATATACTGCGTCGTCGTCGTCTCATCATCCTTATCAACAATAAAAATCTGTTCATTATAAGGCATTGATGTCACTGCGTTGCCGTATTGTTCTGCTTTCTTCAGCACATCCGTCAGCACCGCATCCTCTACCAGCGGACGGATACCATCATGTATGACGATAATATCATCCGGCGCTGCTTTTCCCTCTAAACCGAAAACGCCGTTGCGGATAGATTCCTGCCCCGTGCTGCCGCCGGGAACGATCCATTGCAGCTTACTGATATTGAATTGTCTGGCATAGGCACGCACAACATCATGCCAGCCATCCAGGCAGACTACCTCGATCGCATCGATCATCGGATGTTTCTCAAAACTTTCCAGCGTATAGATCAGAACCGGCTTGTCGTAAATATGCAGAAACTGTTTGGGAATATCCTGTCCCATGCGGCGGCCGCTGCCTCCGGCTATAATAACAGCAATATGTTTCATTTTCTTATCTCCCCCTACTCGTTTACAGATACCAGGCATCCGGTTCATGCGCAATCCGCTGGTCTTCCGGAGGCAGTGTCATATAGCTGCCATAGCGGTGGCGCAGAATCTTATCATAATCCTTGAAAAGCGGAAAAGTATATCCTTCAAAAGTGCAGTCTATATATTCGTCAAACCATTTTGAAGGATACGTATCCCTTTTTGTCGTCGCCCAGCAAATCGTCCCGCTGTAAGGTTTATAAGACGTATGAGCGTATTCATTCAGTTTTTGCAGAAGTTTTCTGCGATTTCCACGAAGCAAAGTCTGATATACGTGAATATAGATTTCTTCACAAACGAGCGAAGGTCATTGACATCGCAGCGGACAAAATAGCGAAAATAGTCCTCTGTATATTTCTCGTGAACAGCACACACGCGTCTGGCTTCTTCTTTCGTATCGGCACAATAATCAATCGGAAAGACATCAATCCAGACTCCACCCGTATATTCCGGACGAATGATCTTCTCCTGTGCTGCCGTCTTCGTGTCAGTGATTTTGAGAAATGGATAGAAATAGCCTTCAGAACCTGGAAAACAGAACCGGTACCGGCCTGCTCTGTAACCCTGTTTTGCCGCACAATGTCTTGATTTTTCAAATTCCGCTCTCCTCATGAAAATGTCGATGTCATCATCCCACGGAATAAAGCCCTGATGCCGAACTGCACCGATCATCGTGCCGCTGGCCAGTGAATAGCGGATTCCGTTTTTTCTGCAGAATTCATCAAAAAAAAGAAGGATCTGCAGTTCGCACATCTGCAGCTCGCGCAGATTCATTTTTTTCATATTCGTTCTCCAATGTTAATATATCGTTAATATCATATTAACATAGAAAACGAATTTCGATAAGGGATTTTGTTCTTTTTTAAATTATTTTTTGTTCTTGTAAAATAGTGATGGACTTTTCTGCGCTTCCCGCGAAAAAAAGCGGGCACCTTGCGGTACCCGCTTCTCTTCGTCATTAAACGGTCTGATGATTATGCGAAACGCTTGGACATCTCTTCGATGAAGATCGGAAGAACGTCCTTTACGTTGCCAACGATACCAACATCAGCGATATCGAAGATCGGAGCATCCTCATCCTTGTTAACTGCAACGATATACTTGGATCCTACCATACCAGTTACATGCTGAGTAGAACCGGAGATACCGAATGCAATGTAAAGCTTCGGAGCAACAATCTTACCGGACTGACCTACCTGATGAGCACGGCTGATCCAGCCAGCTTCCATAGCAGGTCTTGAGCATCCTACAACACCGCCCATGATATCAGCGAGTTTCTGAAGATCCTCAAATGCCTCTGCAGATCCCATACCACGTCCGCCTGCAATGATGACATCAGCATCCTCGAGGTTAACGCTCTCTGTGATCTCTTCTACAGCTTCCTTAACCTGTGCTCTGATCAGAGAAGCATCAACAGTGATATCCTTCTTAGCGATATCAGCAGCCTTGCCCTCGTCAGCAGCATCAGCCTTGGAGAATGTACCGCCACGAACAGAAGCAACAACCGGATTGCCTTCGATTGTCATATCTGTAAGAACGTTTCCTGAATATGCAGGAACTGTGAAGATGAGCTGATCGCCGTCACGCTTAAGACCAACAACATCGTTAGCGCAGCCTGTAGCAAGCTTAGCAGCAACTCTCGGAACAAGCTCCTTGCCCCACTGAGTAGCACCAAGGATAACAGCTTCCGGAGCGTTCTCCTTAGCTACCTGAGCGATTGCTTCTGCATATGCATCTGAATTGTATTTCTCAAACTGTTCGCCATCAACAACGATTGCGCTGTCTGCACCCCATGCAACAGCTTCCTTGGCAGCAGCTTCAGCATCTTTACCGATTACAAGAGCTGTTACCTTGTCAGTAACAGCCTTTAAACCATTAACTAACTCGAGGTCAACACTAACTGGTTTACCCTCTGCAACTTCTACATATACGATAAACATAGTATAAACCTCCTAATCAGATAGCCTTTGCATCTGCCATCATGCCGATAGCTTTCATTGTGATTTCGTTGATATCGTCGCCTGTTAACTTAACGCCTGCCTGTCTCTTCGGCGGAGCATACTGCTTAACAACCTTGGTTGCCGGAGCTGTCTTAGCTGCATCAAGATCAAGACCCTCAACACGTGCGATTGTCATCTTACGTGCTGCTCTCTTTGTCTTCATGGTTGGATATCTAGGATCATAATCCGGTTTTGTAACAGTCAGTACTACAGGTGTAGCAGCTTCTACTACATTGTATCCGGACTCTGTCTCCTGCTTGATTGTAACGCCGTTATCTGCAGGATCTACAGCGATAACGCTTGTTACGCAGCCAAGTCCAAGATCTTCTGCCATCTGAGGGCCTGTAAGACCGCCAGCATAGTCTGTAGCTTCCAGACCTGTGAAGATCATATCAAATTTAGCGCCGTTAGCTTCCTCAATCTTCGGGATAGCCTGGCTGAGGATATAAGCCTTAGCAGTTGAATCAGCATCCTTGAAGCTGTCATCTTTGATGAGATATGCCTTATCAGCACCAACAGACAGGCAGTTTCTGAGGCCTGTATCTACCTCGTCGCCGCCGATGGATGCAACAGTTACTGTACCGCCGTTTGCTTCTTTGAAACGAGCTGCCATTTCAAGGGCATAGGTATCAAAGGCGTTAACGACTGGGGTAATCTCTGCAAGATCAGGTGCGCCTGTAGAAGGATTTACGGTTACTTCTACAGAATCATCAGGAACCTGTTTAATGAGAACCAAAATTTCCATATCTGTTCACTCCTTGTTTTTTTATAGAAGAAGTGCACAGCAGTAAAACTGCTACACACTCTTCCTAGTTAAGACAGACATCCGTCTGTCAGGTTAACGAATTACAGCTTGTAGCAAACCTTGCCTGGGTTGAGGATCATCTTAGGATCGAATACTCTCTTGATACCTACCATGAGATCCATCTGCTTCTGGCCAACGGATTCTGCAAGATATTTAAGCTTGCCGGCACCGATTGCATGCTCACCGGATACAAGACCGCCAACTTCTGTAGCCTTCGGATAAATCTTGGAGAAGAACTCATCAGCCTTCTTCTCGAATTCCTCTACGGAAATCTTGTCATCACCGATTGTGTAGATATGAAGGTTGCCATCGCCTGCATGACCGAAGCTCTCGATTCTGAGGCCTAACTCTTCGCCGACTTCATATACATACTTAACATATGGAGCGATCTGGTTAAGCGGAACAACAACGTCGCACTCATCGAGGAGTTCGAGGCCGTCTTTCCAGTTGGTCTCTGCCTTGATAGCCTCAAGGAAGGAGCTTCTTGCAGCCCATGCATCCTTGATCTTGGTCGGTGTATCAGCAACAAGTACATCGATAGCGCCGTTATCAAATACGATATCGGATGCCTGCTCGATAACATCATCAAGCTCTTCCTTGCTGTTGCCATCGAAGGTAACAAGCAGATATGCACCTGCTTCTACGCCGTCGATAACCTGCGGATATACGCTTCTGCCGATATATCTCTCGGAAGCCTGAACGATAGCTTTCTCCATGAACTCAAGAGCCTGAGGATCAAGATGATTGAATTTGAACTTCGGAACTGTAGCGATGCAGTCATCAAGAGTCTCAAACGGGATAACCAGGCTGATAACTTCCTTAGGAGCCGGGATTACTTTAAGAGTAAGATCTGTGATGATACCAAGAGTACCTTCTGCACCGATCATGAGGTTAAGTAATGAATAACCTGAAGAAGTCTTGGAAACGGTGCTGCCGAACTTAACAACTTCGCCTGTAGGCAGAACAACTGTCATAGCACGTACATAATCTCTTGTAGCGCCATACTTAACAGCTCTCATACCGCCGGCATTGGTGGAAACGTTGCCGCCGAGGGTAGCGAACTTTTCACCTGGATCCGGTGGATACATAAGGCCCTGCTTTACGCAGTCTTCAGCGAGATCGTTAAGAAGTACGCCTGGCTGAACCTGTACTACGAAGTTATCAAGATCGTATCCTTCGATCTTGTTCATCTTTGTCATATCCATAACAATGCCGCCATAGATAGGTACGCAGGCACCTACAAGGCCTGTGCCGGCACCACGAGGTGTAACAACGATGTTGTTGTCATAAGCAATCTTCATAACAGCTGCAACCTCTTCTGTAGAGATCGGGCTTACGACTGCATCTGGCATTCTCTTGCCGTAGATAGACATCTCATCATGGGAGAAGTCTTCGTTGATGTCTTCGCCAGTGTAAACTCTGTTAGGAGCTACAACACCTTTGATCTGGTCAATGATTTCCGGAGTAATTGTGTTATAACCACTCATATCATTTGTCCTCCTATTCTTATTGAACATATTGTTCCTACTACTTTTATTAATTATAGATTATTCTGTATGTTTTGTCCACTGAAAATTGAAATCCCTTGCTCTGAATCACAAACATTTATGTTAAACCAATATCAAACATGTAAATATGCACATCTTTATTAATATTTTTCCGCCGCATTAATGCAAAAGTGCCATGCACCTCTTATTCAGAGATACATGGCACAAACTGCAATGCAATCAAGTCTTTATTATTCTGCTGCCGGTGCTTCCGGAGCCTTCGGCGCCTGCGCCTCAGCCTTGACAGCTGTCTTCGTAATTGCATTTCTAGGGCAGACAGCTGCGCACTCGCCGCAGTCAACGCACTTATCGTAATCGATAACAGCGTTGAAATTCACAACATGGATAGCGTCATGCTGGCATGTCTTCTGGCACTTCATACAGCCGATGCAGCTGACCTTGCAGACCTTGACCGCATCCGGTCCCTTATCCGTATTGGAGCAGAGGACATGTGTCTTCTGGCCGTAAGGAATCAGAGAAATGATGTGCTTCGGGCAGGTCTTTACGCAGATACCGCATCCTACGCAGCGGTCCTGATCGATCATGGCCATTCCGTCATGAACGATGATCGCTTTCTCAGGACATGCAGCTGCGCAGTCGCCCTTGCCGAGACATCCGTATGCACAGGTGCTGTCACCGGCAAACATAAGGCTTGCTGCCTGACATGTGTTAACGCCAACATAATTCATCTTCGTACCTGCGTTCTCGCATGTACCGAAGCAGTTAACCAGTGCAACCTTCTTGACCATCTCACCGGCTGTCTTGCCGAGGATCTCAGCACACTGCTGTGCTACTTCCTGTCCGCCAGGAGAGCAAAGGCCCGGCTCAGCTGTTCCTGCAGCCAGTGCAGCTGCATAGCCGTCGCAGCCGGAGAAACCGCAGGCACCGCAGTTAGCGCCCGGAAGGACTGCTCTGATCTTAACCTGTGTCTCATCAACAGGCACTGCAAATACAACCGATGCAACAGAGAGAAGAATACCGCATATAAGAGCAATAACCGCTACTAATATAATTCCTGACATATTCTACCTCCCGATCAGGTTCCGAAAATACCGTCTACAAGGCCGCCAAATCCGAGGAATGAGCAGGCAACGATAGCTGCAGATACCAGAACGATCGGAAGTCCCTGAAGAGATTTCGGGATGTTTGAAGTTTCAAGTCTCTCACGAACACCTGCGAAAAGTACCATGGCTACAAGATAGCCGACACCGGAACCGATGGCGCTGACAATAGACTCAAGGAATGTATATCCTTCATCGATATTCAGTGTGGTGATACCGAGTACTGCGCAGTTGGTTGTGATCAGAGGAAGATAAATACCAAGTGCCTGATAGAGAGGCGGCATATTCTTCTTCATGAAAGCTTCGATGAACTGAACCAGTGCTGCAATGATAAGGATGAATACCAGAGTCTGCAGATAATCGATTCCGAGCGGAGTCAGAATCAGATGCTGAATCGGCCATGTTACGATCGAAGCAATGGTCATAACTACGATAACTGCAAGGCTCATGCTGACTGCAGTATCCAGCTTCTTGGAAACGCCGAGGAACGGGCAGATACCAAGGAAACGGCTTAATACGTAGTTATTGGTAAGAATCGAAGCAAGGAAAATTGAACATAATGTAGCACCTAAACTCATTATTCAAGTCCTCCTTCCGATGTACGGCATGCATCTGCCTGCGGGCAGTTCATGCACTCAAGTGTTGTAGGCTCTTTGCCCTTGCCGTCGGCCATTCTGTTGAACCATGCAATCAGCATGCCGAATACGAAGAAGCCTCCTGGCGGGAGAATCAGAAGAATCATCGGCTGGATAACGCTTCCGTCATTGACAACAATGCCGAAGATGGAACCGTTGCCGATCAGCTCTCTGATGGAACCCATAAGTACAAGTGCAATTGTAAAGCCGATACCCATGCCGAGACCGTCGACTGCAGATGCAACGACGCCGTTCTTGCTGGCGAATGCCTCTGCACGGCCAAGGATGATACAGTTAACAACGATCAGCGGAAGGTAGATACCAAGCGCTGTATCGAGAGCCGGCATATAAGCCTTGACAAGCATCTCGATAATAGTTACGAATCCGGCAATGACCGTAATGAAGCAAGGGATACGGACACTGTCAGGAATAATCTTACGAAGCAGGGAAATAACGACATTGGAACCGATCAGAACCAGCGTTGCCGCTGCGCCCATGCCAAGGCCGTTCATAGCCTGCGTTGTTACAGCAAGTGTAGGGCAGGTACCCAGAACAAGACGGAGTACCGGGTTGTCCTTTACAAAACCGGCTGTAAAAATGGAGCCTAAACTTTGTTTTTTAGCCATTCTTATACACCTCCGTTACTGTGTTACAGCTCTGTACTGAGCGACGCAGTCTGTAACATCGGCACATACCGCACGGGATGTGATGGTTGCACCGGATACAGCCTGAATTGTACCGCCGTCCTTGGTTACAGTATAAGTATCACCGTCAATGATCGCACCGTTGAACTGTGCTCTCTGGCTTACGCCATAATCATCTGTTCCAGCCCACTTAGCACCAAGACCTGCTGTCTCGGACTGCTCGGTAAGCTTGACACCGGTGATCTCACCGTTGCTGTCAATACCGACCATGCAGACAACCTGTCCGCCGTATCCTTTGTTGGATGCGCTGAATACATAGCCTGCATCATTGGTAGCTTTGTAATATGTATAATCCGTTCCGTCCACAGTAACTGTCTCTTCGTCGAAACCGTCTGCCTCAGGAAGGACTTCCTGTCTGGAAGCAATATCCGATTGCTCTTTCTGCTCGGCAATCGCATCCTCTGTCTGATTATTGGTCAGGACGAGAAGAATGGTTGTGACTGTCGCGATCAGGAACAATCTGAGTGTAGGTCCACCTATTGTCTTTGCATTCATTTCTTCTTTGCCTCCTTTACAACACCAAACGGAAGCGGAATAGTCTTGCGCTCGATCAGCGGAACGATGATGTTCATGAGTACGATCGAGTAGGAAACACCTTCCGGAAGAGATGCAAATCTACGGATCAGGATGGTCATGATACCCATGCAGAGTGCATAGATAACTTTGCCCTTATTGGTCAGCGGGCTTGTTACATAATCAGTAGCCATGAAGAAAGCACCGAGGAAAAGACCGCCGGAGAGGATCTGCATAACCGGATCAAGGCCGAGTGCTGCAGCGAGTACGAATACAACGCCGATGTAGACACAAGGGATGATCGGGGAGATCACATGCTTTACAATAAGGTAAATACCACCGATCAGCAGTGCAAGTGCACTTGTCTCGCCAAGGCAGCCGCCCGTGTTGCCGAGGAACATGTCAAGGTAAGACGGGAATGCCTGTCCTGCTTTGGAAAGTGCAAGCGGGGTAGCCGCTGTTACCGCATCGCTTGTATCGAAATTGGTTACCGGCCATGTCGTCATCAGTACCGGGAAAGAGTTCATCAGTACGATACGGGCAAGAAGTGCCGGGTTAACAAAGTTCTGTCCGATGCCGCCGAACATCTGCTTTGCGATGATGATTGCAACACCGCCGCCGATAATCGGAACATAGAGCGGAACGCCTGAAGGAAGGTTGAAAGCAAGCAGAAGACCTGTTACGACAGCACTGAGGTCGCCGATGGTCTGCTCACGCTTCATGATCTTTCTGCACAGATACTCACACACAACACAAGTTGCTACGGAGACAACTTCGATCAGAAGTGCTCTGGCGCCGAAAAAGATGATGGATGCTACCAGCGCAGGCATAAGTGCGATAATAACATCACGCATGATATTTTTCGTCTTTACAGGACTTGAAATATGTGGAGATGAAGAAACAAGTAACTTATTTTCCATTATTCACACCTACTTTCCTGCATTTCTGACAAGTGTCTTGCCGATTCTGAATGCCTGAACCAGCTTTCTGTTGGCAGGACATACATATGCGCAGCAGCCGCACTCCATGCATGTCATGACATTAAGCTTCTTCAGAGCATCAACATCCTTATAGTTCACCGCATCTTCCATCTTCGTAGGCATCAGACGCATCGGGCATGCATTGACGCAGCGTCCGCAGCGGATGCAGGAAGTCGGCTCATAGATCTTCGCTTCTTCTTCGTCGAAAGCAAGGAAAGCGTTGTTCTGCTTGAGAACAGGGAAGTCATCGGTCATCAGCGCCATACCCATCATAGGACCGCCGCTGATCAGCTTCGTCGGCTGCTTCTTGTAGCCGCCGCAGAAATCCATGATATCCTTGATCTTCGTACCGATCAGAACACGTACGTTCTTAGGATTGGTTACGCAGTTGCCGTCAACTGTCACACGCTTGGTGGTAAGCGGAATACCTGTCTTGAGATAGCCGCCGAGGAAGCCGATTGAAGCAACGTTCATTACAACAACGCCTACATCTGCCGGCAGTTTTCCAGGCGGTACTTCACGTCCTGTGCAGGTATCGATGAGAACTTTCTCAGCACCCTGTGGATAACGTGCCGGAAGCTCCTCAACGCGGATATAATCGTAATCTTTGATCTTCTCTTTCATGAGGGCGATAGCCTTCGGCTTATTGTCCTCGATTCCGATAATAACCTGCTTGGCATCAAGACATTCCTTTACCTTCGTGATACCATAGATTACGTTCTCGTAATTCTCAAGAATCTCGTGCTCATCGGCTGTGATGTAAGGCTCGCACTCTGCCGCATTGATAATCAGAGTATCGACCTTCTCCAGTACATCCGGTGCCGGGTTCAGCTTGATGTGCGTTGGGAAACCTGCGCCGCCGAGACCTACCAGGCCGGACTGCTTCACCGCTTCGATGAAATCTTCTCTCGAATTGATAACCGGCGGTTTGATGTTCGGATCAAGCGTCTGCTGTCCATCTGTCTCGATGACAACCGCTTTCGCTTTGGATCCGTTTGGCATTAAAACCGTATCGATTTTTTTGACTGTTCCTGACACGCTGGAATGGATAATCGTTGACAGAAAGCCCGTGTTGGTTCCGATTACCGTACCGACATCGACGTGATCCTTGACCTTGACGGTCGGGGTACACGGCGCACCGATATGCATGGACATGACAATCTCAACAGTAGCCGGAACCGGCATTACCTCTGTCGGAGTGTCACTCGTATGCTTTCTGTGTGGTACAGCTGCTCCGGGATATTTCACGAATCCCATGCGTGCAAGAAGACCTGATTGCTTTGCCATGTGAATCCTCCTCTTGTTTTTTTCGGACATTACAGTGTCCGGTTAATGTTAATATGACAGGGCGGTCACCACACACCGCCTAGTTATATTCACACAATTTATAGCCCTGATCCTCGCCGGAAAAGTCCATTGAGCCCAGGACATCATTGCTATTATACCAAACATTTTTGTCAGTATCAATAAAAATTGCCCCCACTTTGTATTTATTCGCAAGCGCCATGCCCTTATCCAGACCGAGTACCATGCACGCTGTTGACAGGGCATCGGCCAGTGCACCGTCATCGCATATAATCGTCGTCTGCATCAGACCGCTGTCTGCAGGATAGCCGGTTTCGGGGTCTATGATGTGGTGATAGCGCTTCCCGTCCTGCTCAAAATAATGTTCATAATCGCCGGACGAGGAAATGCTGCAGTCGGTCACCGAAAGCATGGCAATCGTATCATCTTCCTCGCCGCGCGGGTCGCGCAGGCCGATGTTGAAATAAGTGCCGTCCTGCTTCGTGCCGTACACCGCTATGGAACTGCCGGCTGAGATCAGCGCGCCGGACAGGTCCGACTGCCGGATGCTGTCCATGGCTTTCTGAATCGCGTAGCCCTTGCCGATCGCACCCAGCTCAACCTGCACATCCGGGTCCTGCGCCGACATCGTGCCCGCATCCGGATCGATCTGCAGCTTATCCATGCCGACATGGGCCAGTGCGCTGTCGATGTCCGCCTGGTCCGGCACGGTCAGCGAATTGATATCGAAATCCGCATCGCCGATCTTGTCAAAGCCCCAGACCTTTGTGAGCGGCAGGACCGTGATATCGAAGGCGCCTTCGCTGTCCTCGTTGACCTGCTGCGCCATTTCGATCAGATCGGAGATCTGCGAAATGTCCGCGGTATGGCTGCTGTTGAAATCGCTGATCACAGAGCCGTCCTCGCGCCAGGAGATCAGATCGTTTTCATCGTATAATACAGATTCCGTGCTTTTCAGCATGCTGTCGGCATCATCGCCGAGCAGGCGGATGCTGAAAACCGTTCCCATGGTAAATATGGTGCTCTCCGCCTCGTCGGCCGCCGCGGAATAATCTTTTCCCGATGAGCAGGCCGCCAGAGGCAGAACCATACAGGCGGTCAGAACCGCCGCTGTCAGTTTTCTCACTGTTTCCTCCATATAAAAAGAATGCCAATGATTGATGTCATTGACATTCTGCTGTATATTCTCTTTTCCGGATCAATCCATGTTCTTCATGAGATTGACCATCTCAATAGCGGATACCGCAACGTCTGCGCCCTTGTTGCCCGCCTTGGTGCCGGCTCTCTCGACAGCCTGCTGGATATTGTCTGTGGTGAGCACGCCGAACATAACCGGTACGCCGGTCTGCAGGGAAACGGTTGCAACGCCCTTGGAAACTTCATTGCAGACATAGTCGTAATGGGAGGTCGCACCGCGGATAACCGCGCCGAGTGCAAGAACGGCATCATACTTGCCGCTGCGTGCCATCTTCTGTGCCACTACCGGAATCTCAAATGCGCCCGGAACCCATGCGACGTCGATGTCGCTGTCGGATACGCCGTGGCGGACAAGTGCATCCTGTGCGCCGCTCAGCAGCTTGGAGGTGATAAACTCATTAAAACGAGCTACCACAATGCCGACCTTCATACCGTTGCCAATCAGTTTGCCTTCGATTACATTCATGATTTTATCTCCTTTTCTACTTTATATCAGATGGTTCTGGTTATTATTTTTTATTTTTGTTTTTCTTTTTCTTCTTGTCAGATTTCTTATCAGACTTCTTAGCGTCTGCTTTCTTACTTTTCTTCGCTTCTGCTATCAGCTTCTCTTCGCGCGCTTCTTCCTGTTTTTCTTCCAATTTAAAATGTTCGCGGGCTACCTTCTTCTTCTCTTCTACCGCCTTCTCGATCTCTTCCTTCTTCTCCTCAGGAATCTGGTAGTTGAGCATGTGGCCCATCTTGTCCTGCTTGGTGAGCAGATAATAAGCGTCGGTCTTGCGCAGCTTCATCTGGATCGGCACGCGCTCGATGATCTTGAGGTCAAAGTCCTCAATGCCCTCGATCTTCTTCGGGTTGTTCGTCATCAGACGCAGCTCATGTACGCCGAGATCCTGGAGGATCTGGGAACCGATCGTGTAATCACGCATATCCGGCGGGAAGCCGAGCATGACGTTCGCTTCAATGGTATCATAGCCCTGATCCTGCAGGTTGTAGGCACGGATCTTGTTGATCAGGCCGATGCCGCGGCCCTCCTGGCGCAGATAAAGCAGAACGCCTCTGCCTTCCTTCGCAATCATCTTCAGCGCCATGTCGAGCTGTTCGCCGCAGTCGCAGCGGGCGGAGCCAAACACATCGCCGGTCAGGCATTCGGAATGCACACGGCCGAGCACAGCCTTGCCGTCGCCGATCTCGCCCATGACAAGGGCAACATGGTGTTCCATTGTCAGCTTGTTGACATAGCCGTAGATCATGAAATCGCCGTATTTGGTCGGCAGCTTGGCCTTGGATACGCACTCAACCAGCTTCTCATGCTGTTTGCGGTAGCGGCGGAGCATGCCGGTCGTGGAAATTTTGAGACCGTGCTTCTTCGCAAATTTCATCAGATCATTGCGCCGCATCATATGGCCGTCATCTGCCATGATCTCGCAGCACAGGCCGGCTTTTTTCAGGCCGGCGATCGTCATCAGATCCACCGTTGCCTCCGTGTGGCCGCCGCGCTCGAAGATACCGCCTTCGCGCGCAATCAGCGGAAACATATGGCCAGGGCGGCGGAAATCGGATGGCTTCGCATCCTCTGCCACTGCCTTGATCGCTGTCACAGAACGCTCATAGGCGGAAATGCCGGTTGCCGTATCCTTGTAGTCAATCGATTCCGTAAAAGCGGTCTTGTGGTTGTCCGTGTTCTCCGGCACCATCATGTCGATGCCGAGTCTGTACATATACTCCCTGTGCATAGGCATGCAGATCAGGCCTTTCGCATAGGTAGCCATGAAATTGATATTCTCCGGCGTCGCAAATTCTGCGGCGCAGATCACATCGCCTTCATTTTCTCTGTCTTCATCATCCTGCATAACGACGCATTTTCCTGCGCGGAGATCTTCGCAGATCTCCTCAATCGTATTAAAATCGCCCATCATGTCCTCCTGCGTAAATATTTGCTTTCCGAATCCGTCCGGCTGCCTGCAGCCGGCAGATTCGTGATCTTTCAAATGATTTTATAAAAAATGCGGTGTTCAGAAAAATCCGTTTTCGGCAAGGAATTCTTCCGTCAGCCCGCCTGCTGCTGCGGTGCCCGCTTTGCCGTCCGGCTGCGCCGGATGGGTGAGGAGCTTCTCCACATATTTGCCGATCAGGTCGCACTCCAGATTGACCGTATCGCCGGGCTTCTTCTTCAGAAGAATCGTCTCCTCGCCGGTATGCGGTATGATCGATACCTTGAAGCAGCGATCATCCACATAGGCCAGTGTCAGGCTGACACCGTCGATGGCAATCGAGCCCTTCTCGATCATATAGCGGAGCAGGCTGTACCCGGTGCTGACCGTCAGCCAGACCGCATTGTCTTCAGTCTTCATATCGGTTATCGTACCAGTGCCGTCGATATGGCCGCTTACGATATGGCCGCCGAGCCGGGAACTCAGCGTCAATGCGCGTTCCAGATTGACAGGGCTGCCATTCTTCAGGGAAGCAAAATTCGTCCGGCGCACCGTCTCCGGCATGACATCCGCGTCAAAAGAATCGCCGTGAATGCCGGTTACCGTAAGGCAGATACCGTTCGTGCAGATACTGTCACCGATCTGCGTGCCTTCGAGAATCTTCTTCGCACTGACGGTCAGCCGGTAGGATTCTCCGCCCGGCACCAGCTGCTTTACCGTGCCGATCTCTTCGATAATACCTGTAAACATTTATGCCT
>Ga0256406_1000631_pt1 | contig 63120 bp, 52 predicted proteins | sample RumenRJG_03DNA_FD_185986 | JGI IMG/M metagenome (GOLD analysis project Ga0256406, IMG submission 185986) | Bovine rumen microbial communities from Lethbridge, Alberta, Canada - RJG_03 | ecosystem: Host-associated > Mammals > Digestive system > Stomach > Rumen | place: Canada: Alberta | collected... | reverse complement strand
TTTTTTGGATTGTTGAGGTGCAGCTTAACTTATCAAAAGTTAATGCAAACCGAAGACAATACAAAAAATAAAACAACAAAGTTTTTTATTTTTTGGATTGTTGAGGTGCAGCTTAACTTATCAAAAGTTAATGCAAACCGAAGACAATACAAAAAATAAAACAACAAAGTTTTTTATTTTTTGGATTGTTGAGGTGCAGCTTATTTCGAGAACTGTTATTATAATTGTTATTTGAGCTAAACTATGGCAGACGATTTTGTCGATATTGGATCATACGTAGAAGACGAATTGTATAGAACGGAGAAGCTCCATAAAAAAAACATATATCGGCAATACCCACGCGAAGCGCACCAGCCCGTAGGTCATAGCCTCAAAACACTGGCTCAACGATGACAGCCGACCACTCACCAGGCCAAAAGATATGGAACATGCCAAAAGTGTGATGGAGATTATCGGTATAAGACTTTGTGAGAAGTTGCTTGGGAAGAGATGACCTGTAACACTGAGGAGGATGGCGTGCGGCACGCATGTCAGAAGGACGACAACAATTACAACTGTCAGAATCTCACCTACGACGACCCACAGCCCCACTCTTTCAAAATAACGTATTTTCCTGCAATGAGCCATTGCCACAACACTATCCACCAGTCCACTGAACGATACCGCTCCGAAGGCCACTGACAACAGTATAATATCCACGAGCAGTGGTGACGACATATTCTCTATGAAGTGACCAAAGAGCCAGCGGACGCCCTCCGGACTTAACAAAGAGCGCATAGCAAGTTCTGGCATCGCGGAGGTAACTATCCACGAGGCCATAATCAGTACCACCTGCAGAACAACAAGTGTCAGAGATATGATGCCACAGACTTTATTCTTCATCAGGATGGAGGTTATCTATATCTAGGATACGTAGTTCCAGTGCACGTACGACAAGGCGCGTAGCATTTACACTCATACCGCCGTTACCATCCGGGAAAAGCTTCTGCACCAGCTCATTCTGCCGTTTTTCCAAACTCTTCACGCCAAATGGCATTCCACGGAGTCCCGTAATCTGTTCCTTGGTGTAGCCAAGGGCAAGATGGCGAAGAAAACGTTCATCATATTCGTCAATCTCATAGTCGACCATCGCCTCCTGATGCAACAGTTGCTTGTTGACACTCTCCTTAAAACGCTCGACAATTTTCTGAAGTATAGGCTGGTTAAAGACATATTTCTTTCCGCTCATGACACTTACCACGTCACCACGGGTCAGAAGTTCACCACTCTTTAAGCAAATGCCGTCGGCACCTGCATCAAGAACATCCACCCACAGTTTCTCGTTTAGTATCTCACCTGTGAATATCAGCACCTTTATGTTCGGGTATTTCTCTTTCGTCTGACGGCATATCTCTACACCGACAGTCGTAGACCCACCTAATCCAAGATCAAGGAGCACTAAATCCGGGAGTTGTTGCTTCAATGTTCTCCAGTATGCAGTCTCGCTCTCCGCCGTTCCTATTATCTCAGCCTCGGGAATATCACTTTTGAATATTCCCTCTGTGCCCCTCAGCTCCAAGGGTACATCTTCCACGATTATTACTTTGAACTTTTCCATATCTTGTTTCCTTTCTCTTTCGGTTATTGTTTCTTTGCCTTCGTCAACGTTATAACAATCTCTGTACCATTCTCCGCTGTCCGTGCTGTTATCCCACATCCACGACAGTTTGTAGCCTCTCCGTTGTCGCGTGCTATCTGCCTGCAAAGGAGATAAGGGAGACGGTCGCGTCCCGGAGTGAAGAGCTGAAGACTCTGTTCAGCATTGAGACTGAGTTCAGGCATGAGGACACAGAAGACGGCATAACGTCCACTGATGTCACTGATACTTAACTTCAACTCCTTTCCACCATTCTGCTTCCGCAGTATCTCAAAGAGATAACCTATGAGGTCCTTGTCGCCGAGCAAGTCGAAGTTGACCCCTCCCCTCTCATTTTCCCTCAACACTTCGTTTATTGGAAATGGTTTGCAGACAAGACGAACGCTGTCGACCTGGCGCATTGCCTGACCACTGAGGATAGTATACAGTTCCTTATAGTATTCGGCCAGCTCGCGGATTGACGACAGGTTGTTGTCAGTGCCATCGACGAGCTGACGTATTCTTGACGGATAATACATCGTCTCATGTTTCAAAGTAGACAGACAGTTGTCTAGCACACTGTTGGAGACATAGAGCTTCTGGTCTTCATATTCCGCCCGTCTGCGTTCATCCTCGGCAAGTTCAATACTGATGGCACTGCTCCGACTTCTGTCTGCAGCCTCTCGCAGCGCCTGTTTTATCTTCTCAACGACTTGTCGGAGCTCCGTAGGGAAACTGTCAGTGGGCATTGGCATTATCTCCTTCAGTTTATCGTCGGCAGTACTGTCACAGAGCAATATGTCATTAATCTTACGCACCTTGTCAACGCAGTACTGGTAGTAGACACGATGACGGTAATAGATGAAGTAATAAGCAGGGAAGATGCTGAGAAGCAACAGGATGAGGATGGCGATGGCCACATTCTTATTGGTCTCAGACTTCTGCATCATTCGGCAGTATTCGCCTAAGGTGTTGTCGGCGGAATATTCCTTGAAGAGCATTGTGTAGACCTTGTTGTTGTATCTGTACAATGCCCATTGGTGAAGGGCCAGTGCCGCCACAGCCGTCTCATTGCGGACATCCATTATTATCCTATAGTTAGTCGGCAGACTGTCATGCAGCCACCTCACCTCCGGTGGCATTTTCGACACATCTCCTTCCTTCAACATAAGCAGTTTTCCATTAGGATTATGTCGTAAATAGAGTTTGTTCAGCCACTTACGACAACTGTCGGAGAATGCTATCGTCTTAGAATAAGTTCCATTGATATTACTGTAATATGCTGAGTCGGCAAAGGCCGCCGCCTTCATAAGTATTGCGGTATCGGCCGTTGACATAGAGATTTTCACGTATGACGATGCTCTTGCAGGCTGCTTCTCCTTGACTGTAGTCGATGGGACGGAGGACATTGACGGTACTCCTGCGGCCCTCGAGGGCACAGCCATGGCAAAGATTGGACCAGTGAAGAGACATATCGCAAGCAGAAACCTTACCATACCCTTCGGCAGTCGGAAGAAGAAACGACTACCCTTCCCTGGCTCGCTCTCCGCCGATAGATAGCAGACATTGAAGATCGAGCTTATCTTCTTGTATTTATCTATTATTCCACGGCAGTTCATCAGTCCGAAGCCGTGACCGTTATACACCTTATGGTCGAAAATTCCCGACAACTCTTCCTCCGTCATTCCTTTTCCCGTATCCCTGACTGATATCTCTACATAACCAGGAGTCTCTGTAGCGCTTACCGTCACCGTTCCCCCTTCAGGTGTAAACTTCCGGGCATTGTCAGCAATGGTGTTGACCATGAACAGTGTCAGAATCTTATCGGCCTTCACCGTTGCATCTGTTTTCTCCACAGAAAGTTTTATTCCTTTAAGCCGGAAGCTCATACGCCCTCTTTGAACTATATCAAAGAGCTGTTGCAAGGGGAAAGTCTCAATGTGAAGGTTCAACTGTCCCTGTCTAACCTGTATCCAGTCGGTAAGCACTGTGTTGTATTCATTTATTTTATCGGTCAGTTCCGCAATATATTCGTAGCGTTCCTTCCTCATCCCAACTGGCTCATGTTTCTCAATAAGCCGGTTTATCTCATTCAGCATACGATCGATGAACGGTACTATGCTGTTGACAAGCGATATCTTGGCACGTTGCTCGAGGTTACGCTTCTTATCACTGACAATATGTATGACGCTCAACGAGTAGGCCTCATTAATATTCTCGTATCTGTCATTCATTCTCTCCATGTACTCATTATAGCGTTTCTGCCATAATTGCAGAGGCTCCATAAGGGAGGACAATGAGTTGCGTCTGTCATTGCGTCGTCTGAGTCGGTTGAAGATGAGCAGAAGGAGCACTACGATGACAATCATCACGATGACAGAGAGAATCATCAGATTTAGTTGCGAGGATGATTTAGCCAGTTGGTCAGCACGAGACTCGTAGTATCTGTCCTGTCGTGTCTGCTCCTGAAGGTCGAGGTATATGTTTCGGTTATAATCGCTTTGCTGCTTGTCATTCACAGATGAATAGACGATGCTTAGTTGTTCACGAATTGACGCCACCAGGTCAGGGGCCTGGTTGATAGCAGTATCCTTCTCCAGGGCATCCTGAAGACATGCTATAGCTGAGTTGTAATCTTTTATCTGCCAATAGCAGGAGGCCAGCGTACGATTGGCACCGGCTATCTGATAGATATCACCAAAAGAGGTGAAGAGGTCCAAGGATCGCAACGCAAGATTTCCGGCCAGAAGGCTATCGGGCATCCGGTCGGTATTTATTAATTGTACTGCGGGACCATTGTCCTCTATAAGTTTCCTTCGTTCATCAGTAGACTGCAGGTGTTCGCTGATGGCCTCCAGGGTGTTGGCCTGCCAGAAGGGATAATTGAATTTAAGAGCGAGAAAATAGCACTGGGTAAGATAATCGAATTCCTGTTGGCTGATATCATCCTGCGTGCCCTCGGTGATTATTCCGCCCGCACCCACATTATATAAATAGTTAAGGTATTGCGCCGTATCCTTCTGGATATCGCCATCAGGGTCTATGCTACGGAGAGCATCGACGCTCTGCCGTTCCAACCCTACATAATAATAATATGTGGAAGTAACTATATTGAACTCCGAACGTGCGTAGATATACCTGAGCTGCTGATGCTTCGACAGTGTCCCCTTCTCCTCCTCTATGCGATGAAGGCGCCGCTGGGCTTCCTCATGATAGTCATAGAAGTCCTTGTTAGCCGACATCCGCTGGCAAAGACGCATCTGCTGGACATTGGCAATGAGCAGTTCTACTTGATTATCGGTAACAAGCGGAATAGAGTCAAGTATCGAAGATGCCCGCTTATAGTTCATCTTCGATGTGTAATAAAACGCGAGATTATTCATCGCCTCCGCATGTCCGTCGTCATAATCACTGGAAGCACGCAAAGCTCTCTCAGCATACACGCGGACGGAGTCAAGGTTCCTATAATGAAAGTCATAAGACACCATATTCAACCTGTCAACAGTCTCGCTGTCCTTCTGATGACAAGCTGAAAAAGACAAAAGGCCCCAAAGGCACAATAGCCATATGGGGCCTTTCGTAAAGATAGCACTATTATGCGCGTGCAGCCTTAATATATCCAAGAGCCTCTACACATTTATCTGTAATGGCTTTCCAGTTCTTGGCAGCGACGACATCCTTCGGGAAGAGCTTAGAGCCCATGCCTACGCAGAGCACGCCACTCTTTATCCATTCCGTGAGGTTCTCCTTGTCAGGTGACACAGCACCTGTAACCATGATGTTTGACCAACGCAGCGGACCGAGGATATTCTTCACGAATGACGGGCCACCGACATTACCTGCCGGGAACACCTTTGTAACATCACAGCCTGCAGCCTGAGCATTGGACACCTCTGTTACAGAGCCACAGCCAGGGCTATAAGGAACGAGGCGACGGTTGCAGATAGGCGCAATCTCCGGAACGAAGTTTGGACCAACGATGAAGTTGGCACCAAGCTGAAGGTAGAGAGCGGCCGTTGGAGCATCGATGACAGTGCCTGCACCGAGAATCAGCTCCGGGCATTCCTTTGCGGCCCACTTCACGAGCTCACCAAAGATTTCATGAGCGAAGTCACCACGGTTGGTGAACTCGAATACTCGTACACCACCCTCATAACATGCCTTGATGACATTCTTGCAAACATCGATGTCGCTGTTGAAGAAAACCGGTACCATACCAGTCTCTTTCATTGCTGAGATAACCTGTATTTTATTGAATCTAGCCATTATTTGTTTTCTTAACTGTATATATTTGTTTAACTGTAAAGTCATGGGCCCACGTTCCCACAGGCTCATTAACTCTTCTTTTTACCTCTGGACACGGCCTGAAGCGTTTCCAGCGGCGAGGCTCTTCACCTCTGCCTCACTGACGAGGTTGAAGTCGCCAGGGATAGTATGCTTAAGGGCAGATGCTGCAACAGCATACTCCAGAGCGTCAGCCTGGTTGTCCATAGTGAGCAGACCGTGGATAAGACCACCTGCGAAGGAATCACCGCCACCGACACGGTCGATGATTGGGTTGATGTCATAGTGCTTGCTCTCGTAGAAGTCTTTGCCATTGTAGATAAGGGCCTTCCAACCATTGTATGTAGCACTGTAAGACTCACGGAGAGTAGAGACGACATACTTGAAGCCGAACTCCTTCATCATGCCCTTGAAGATGTTATAGTATCCGGAAGCATCTGTGTTACCGTGCTCCACATCAGCATCAGGCTTGAAGCCAAGGCATAGAGCAGCATCTTCCTCATTGCCGATGCAGACATCAACATACTTCATCAGAGGACGCATAACGGAAATAGCTTTCTCAGAAGTCCACAGCTTCTTACGGAAGTTAAGGTCAACAGACACGGTAACACCGTGACGCTTAGCAGCCTCACAAGCCAGACGTGTGAGCTCAGCAGCCTTGTCGGAGATGGCCGGAGTGATACCAGACCAATGGAACCAAGAAGCGCCTTCCATAATCTTATCGAAATCGAAGTCAGAAGGATCAGCCTCAGCAATAGCACTGTGCGCACGGTCGTAGATAACCTTTGAAGGACGCATGGCAGCACCCGTCTCAGCATAGTACAGACCTACACGCTCACCACCACGAGCAATGAAGTCGGTCTTGACACCGTAGCGACGCAGAGCGTTGACAGCAATCTGTCCGATCTCATGAGTAGGGAGCTTGGTAACGAAATAAGCCTCGTGACCATAGTTAGCGAGCGATACGGCAACATTAGCCTCGCCACCACCAGGGATAATGCGGAAAGAATCTGTCTGGATGAAACGGTCGTTTCCTTCTGGAGAAAGGCGGAGCATAATCTCGCCCATTGTAACAACTTTAGCCATTTTTTGTTTGTTTAAAAAATTAGTTTTTATTGTTTATATTCTTGTAACTTGTTCCTTGATTTTATCCGACATTGGATATTACTCTGTTTAAGTAGCGCAAAGTTAACCATTTTTTTCTGTGCAAGGAAATAAAAACCGACTTTTTTTAATATAACGTCAAAAATAAGAGGCTGTGTTTTTACACAAACCAACTTTTATTACTAATTTTGCACGGTGAAAAATAAATCAAGAATATAAAGGACCAATAATCGGACTGCTCATTAATGAAAGAGAAAATCAGAATCAAGGATATTGCACAGAGAGCTGGCGTCTCAGTCGGTACCGTTGACCGTGTGCTGCACAACAGGCCCAACGTATCCCCCTCAGCACGTGCCAAGATTGAAGAGGCACTGAAAGAGATGAACTATCAGCCAAACGTTTATGCAAGCGCCTTGGCGTACAATCGTTCTTACATATTCTATGTGCTCCTGCCCAAGCACGGCAGCGACGCCTACTGGGACGAGATAGAAGAAGGAGCCACCAAGGCAAAGGAGCTGCGCCGCGATTTCTCTGTCAACGTGAAGTTTCTGTATTATGAGCGTTTCGAGAGCAAATCGTTTACAGCCGTGGGTAACGAGTGTATAAGTCAGAACCCTGACGGTGTGGTGGTGGTGCCCAGCGACCTCGACACAACGCGCTCCTTCACCGACAAGCTCCACAAGCAAGAGATACCATTCATCCTCCTCGACTCATACATGCCGGATCTCAAGCCACTGTCGTTCTTCGGTCAGGACTCTTTCCAAAGCGGTTACTTCGCAGCCAAGATGCTCATGCTCATAGCCCATGACCAGAAGAAGATAATGCTTATGAAGCAAACTAAGGAAGGACGTGTAGCCAGTAAGCAACAGGCTAACCGCGAGGTGGGCTTCCGCCACTACATGCGCGATCATTTCCCAGCCGTGGAGATCTTGGAAGTGGACCTGCAAAGGGAGAAGGAGCACTCATTCTATGACCACATCCTGGAAGAGTTCTTCACAAAGCATCCCGACATACACCACTGCATCACCCTGACATCCAGAGCATACATCGTGGGCGACTTCCTTCTGAAGACCAACCGCCGCGACATACAAATCATGGGCTATGATGTTGTTGACCGTAACCGCCACGACATTGAAGAGGGTTCTATCTCCTTCCTCATAGCACAGCACGCATTCCAGCAGGGGTACGCATGCGTAGAAACCCTTTTCCGTGCGGTAGTCCTGAAGAAAGAAGTGCAGTCAGTGAACTACATGCCGATAGAACTGTTGTCAAAAGAGAACATCGACTTCTATCACCGTATGATGCTTTGACAACATAACACACCCCATACAAAAATGTACATATACAATAATATTATTTAGCAAAATAAGATAAACAAACTTACAAACAAACGAAATGAAACAATCTTCTTTTATTAAAATCAATCCAGCCGACTCTGTCGTTGTCTGCCTCCGTCCTTTCAAGAAAGGCGAGACCATCAACGTAGACGGCAAAGACATTGAAGTGATGCAGGACACCCCAGCCGGCCACAAAGTGCTTATCAAAGACGCACATGAAGGTGAGAACATTATAAAATATGGCTATCCCATCGGACATGCCAAGGAAAACCTCAAGGCCGGCCAGTGGGTCAACGAGAACAACCTCAAGACCAACCTCGCCGGCACACTGTCATACGAATACCACCCTGTCGATGCCCATCTTGACATCCCAAAGGAGAACCGCACGTTCAAAGGTTTCGTCCGCAAGAACGGCGATGTAGGTACACGCAACGAGATTTGGATTGTACCGACAGTGGGATGTGTCAATGGTATTGGCGAGCAACTGGTAAAACGCCTAACGGAAGAGACACACCTCGAAGGTATCGACGCCATACACTGCTGGCACCACAACTACGGCTGCTCACAGCTCGGCGGAGACCATGAGAACACGCGCAAGGTTCTGCGCGATATCTGCCTGCACCCTAATGCCGGTGGTGTGCTGGTTCTGTCGTTGGGATGCGAGAACAACCAGCCCAATGCCTTCATGGAGACACTCGGCGAATACGACCACGACCGCATAAAGCTCCTTGTAACCCAGAGAGTTGAAGGCGACGAGTTGGAGGAAGGCATGAAGATCCTCCGTCAGCTCTATGCACAGGCTGTTAAGGACCATCGTGAGGACGTGCCGGTAAGCAAGCTGCGGATAGGACTCAAATGTGGAGGCAGCGACGGCTTCAGCGGCATCACCGCCAACCCGCTTGTCGGAGAACTCAGCGACTGGCTTGTTGCCCAGGGTGGCACGAGCGTGCTGACAGAGGTTCCGGAGATGTTCGGTGCAGAGACGATACTGATGAACCGTTGTAAGAGCCGCGAGCTCTTCGACAAGACCGTCAGCATGATAAACAACTTCAAGGAATATTTCCTCAGTCATGGAGAGCCTGTCGGAGAGAACCCGTCGCCAGGAAACAAAGCCGGTGGCATCTCGACGCTCGAAGATAAAGCCCTGGGGTGCACACAGAAATGCGGTAAGGGTCCTGTCAGTGGAGTAATGGAATATGGTGAGCGTATCACCAATGACGGTCTGAACCTGCTCTCCGCTCCCGGCAATGACCTTGTGGCAGCCACCGCGCTGGCCTCATCGGGCTGTCAGATTGTCACCTTCACCACGGGCCGTGGAACGCCTTTCGGCACTTTCGTCCCCACGATGAAGATTTCGACGAACAACGACCTTGCGGCACGCAAGCCAAACTGGATAGACTTCAATGCCGGACAGCTCCTCGTTGGAAAGGACATGCGCTCTGTACGCGACGCTTTCATCGACAAGGTCATCGCTGTTGCCAGCGGTGAGAAGGCCCGCAACGAAATAAACGGCTACAGTGAAATTGCCATCTTCAAGAATGGTGTGACACTGTAAGACACTAAAATACATATTATATTAAGGAAAGGTTGAAAGAGGAGGAGAACCGGTTTCACCGGGACCCATTCCAAATCACATCATGAACGGCGTTCAAGTGATTCCGCAATCCTATTCTTTCAATCTTTCATTTGTAAAACTATGATTAGTAATAAGAAAGGACTCAAGGCACTGTCGCCATTGTTTCTGCTGCTCGCACTGATAGCAGCCGTTATTGTAATGTCGCTTACCGACGTGAGCGTTGACGGAAAGAGCGTCCCCGTCATGCCACTGACCGTAGCCTTTCTTATAGCAAGCGTATACGCCATAGCTATCTCCGGCGGAATGCCACTGACAAAGCGCATCGACACCTACAGCCGCGGTGCCGGCGCCTCCGACCTTCTGCTTATGCTATGGATATATGTTTTGGCAGGGGCTTTCGCCGCGTCGGCAAAAGCCATCGGTAGTATCGACGCAACGGTGAACTTCGCCCTTAATGTTCTACCGCCCAACCTTATCCTTCCCGGCCTCTTCCTCGCAGCCTGCTTCATCTCCATCAGCATAGGAACGAGCGTGGGAACGGTAGTGGCCTTGGTCCCGATAGCTGCAGGAATAGCATCACAGACCGGCACCAACGCCGCACTCGTCACGGCTATCGTCGTCGGTGGAGCGTATTTCGGCGACAACCTCAGCTTTATCTCCGACACAACGGTCGTCGCAACGCAGACACAACACTGTAAGATGAGCGACAAATTTCGTGTCAACGTAATGATAGTAGCACCGGCGGCACTGGTGATTCTCATCATATATGCCATCCTAGGAGCTGACGTTCAGGCTCCCACACACGTTGGTGAGGCCAGTTTCGTAAAGGTCCTCCCCTACCTCGTCGTTCTGGTAACGGCCATATGCGGGATGAATGTCATGGCCGTGCTCTCCATTGGAATTATCCTCTGCGGAGTGATAGGCCTCTTCCAGGGGTCCTTCGGATTCTACGGATGGCTCCTTAACATGAACACTGGCATCATCGGCATGGGAGAAATGGTCATCATAGCCATGATGGCCGGAGGAATGCTTGGGATGATAAAGCACAATGGAGGCATCGACTTCCTGATAGAGAAGCTCACAGCTCATGTAAGTACACGCCGTGGAGCCGAGCTGTCAATAGCCGCGCTTGTCAGCCTTGTCAATATCTGTACGGCAAACAACACCATTGCCATTCTCACCGTAGGTGCTATCTCACGGCGTATTGGCGACCGTTTCGGCGTCGACAACCGTAAGGCGGCCAGCATCCTAGACACTTTCTCCTGTTGCGTCCAGGGCATACTGCCATATGGTGTACAGATACTGCTTGCCGCCGGACTGTCGGGGCTCAGTCCTATCGACATCCTACCCTATCTCTACTATCCGTTCGCCATTGGAATAGCAGCACTCCTGGCCATACTCATCAGATACCCGAAGAAATACAGCTAAGGCACGGCACTCGGAGATACGGATACGCGGCATTAAACAGTCATCATGGAGGGACATAAAGAACAGATGATTAAGGAAAACATTATACAAAGGAACTTCTTCAGACTTATGCGCTCTGGAGCCTTCGGCGACAAATCGGTCATCGAACCTATGTCGGCTTTCAAGTGGCGCCGTCTATACGATATGGTAGAGACGCAGAAAGTCGTTCATGTGTTTGCCCGTGGAGCCGAAAAACACAAGCACGACGAGGGCATGAACATTCCCCTCGACGTGATAGCCGCTACCAAGGACTACATGGAGAAGCATCCACTTCCAGCAACGTCAAACGTGATGCAAACCCTGCCGGACGCATCGATGAGCAACCGTCTCCTCAACCGCCGTTTTCACAAGATTGCGGACCGAGAGCGGCACAACATCGACACATCCATAGAGTCGCTGGGACTATTACAGATTATAGTGTTCAATGTCGACTCTATGCTGAACCGTGGCATGAGTCTCGACGGGATAATCCGTCTGGGACAGTACCTGCGCAGCGATGCAGGAGCAAGACTCGACGACATTAAAATTGACGCATGGCTGACAAGCCTTCATCTCGTCAGGATGGCCGAGCTGCAGGGCAACATCCTTGTAGAGGTATTCGGTTTCGAACCCGACGAGATCCCATTTGTACACAAGTCCGACCGCGAGGCATACAATATTACGGTTCGTGCGGTAAGTTATCTTGAGAAAGACACTACGGAGGAATGGCATTTCCGTCAGAGCCGTTCAGGTTTCGTGCAGAACAACTCCCATATCTTCCGGCGTAACCTCCGGCGCAGCATGCGCTACTTCGTATACGCACCTATAGAGACCACGAGCAATTTCTTTTCCGGATTGGGACACAGTCTGTCAGAGATAGAGGAATAAGGAGAGTAAGACTATATTGGATTTATCGTTGCATTTCGTGTAAACAAAATTCAAAATACCCCTTACCCGGATACAGCCCTGCAACATACTGATATTCAGCCGATTGCAAGTAAGGCTATTTTGCGTTGTATTTTCCGTACACTTACCTCGTAAAACATATGCTTTTACCTTGTTTTTTCCGTACACTTACAACGTAAAAGCATAACACCTATATAAGTGTAATTATTTTTGATATACTCAACCATAATTGAACGATAAAAACATCATAGCGTTCACGTCATAAAAGAATAGTTCTCATACAGAAAAGGCCTAATAGTTACAACGCAACTATTAGGCCTTTTTTATAACATGACTACAAAAAGAGTGGTTTCTGACTATTATCCAGGAATTATCTTAATTACTATTTACTCATTCCCGAAAACACAAGATATAGAATTGTCATTACTATGAATAGAACGGTTACGGCAATGAGAAACCAAATGGTAACTTTAAGATACATTGGCTTGTCGGACTTGCGCTTCACAGGGCGTTCAGGAGGTGTTACGACATTAGCCTTCGCACCACAGAACGGACAGATGGCATGAATGGTTTGACCGGGATTACCGTCAACCATATAGATGCGTCCGCAGTTATTACATGTTGTACTGTACTGCATAAGTATTCTCGTTTTATATCATGACGAAGATTCCGCCACGGTAATCTGACATTAACCCAGACAATTGGACTTATCTGAAGTCGTTTATTATTATCTTGTTCTTATACACGAAAGCCTCTATCTGTCGATATTCAGTCGTCCCGTGAGCAGAGAAACATACCTTGTACCAGTTATCATGATAGTGGGTTATATCGAAATGACCGGCAAAGTCGGGGAGATCACGTCTAACATCGCTTTCAGACTCAAACTGTGGACCAAGCAGTGGCCAGTCAATTTCACTGATGCTGTCGGTCTCCTCTTCATCGTCAACAGAGCTGGTCAGTTTGTTATAACACTTCTCTGAGATATTGTTGGCATAACGATTGGGATCGCCATCACCAAAGAACCAGTCCTGATAGAACTCATTGAGAAAGGTCATCACGCTTCTTCTGTCGGCCTCTGCCTGTTGGGCGGCGCGCTCCTCCGACTCCTGTTGGTTACGAAGGGCCATCAGTGAGTCCATGTGTTCTTTCCGCATTTCCTCACGTTCTTCCAATGCCTGTTGGTCGTTCTTCTGTTTCTGTTGCCAGCCAAACCATGCCACAATGCCAATAACAATGCCTAAGATGAAAGCGAGAAGGACGATAATGCCCTTGTTGTTTTTCTTCTTCAAAGGTTCCACTGGCTGTTGCGCATCTTGTATGCCATTGGAGGCATAGCCATTGCCGGCAGGTGGGTTACCTCCATCGGCATGTGGCAGGCTGACGAGCATCTTATGTCCACAGTTAGGGCACGTGCTCCATACCGACTGTCCGCCATCGGCAGTCAGGCGGTACTGGTGTCCGCAGTTCTTACATGTTACTTTATATTCCACGATTCTTTTGAGATGTTTCTATCTGTTTAACTCTTCCTTTCCGAAAGTCAGGAGCAACGCATCAACCGTCGTCTCCTATCATAATAACTTATATAATAATGTCAACCGAGGTACTTCATGAGTATCTTGGCATAGCCACTGGTACGGAGCTTCTCAATGCTCTTCTCACGAATCTGGCGCACGCGCTCACGCGTCAGTCCCATCTCAGCGCCTATCTCCTCAAGACCTTTCTCCTGAGTCTCTATGCCGAAGCACTCCTTGACTATCTTGACCTCACGTGGCTTCAGGACTTTTTCCATGACCGCGTCGAGGTCGGTGGCCATCGACTCATGGTCAACATGGCGGTCGGTGCGACTGTCATCACCGGAAGAAAGCAGGTCAGCCATAGAGTTGGTGTCATCGTCGGCAAAAGGAGCATCAATACTCATGTGGTGATGGTCGGCCTTCATTGTCTGCTCGATTTTCTCCTCGTCGATATTAGTCAGCGAGGCTATCTCGTCGGCAGAAGGCTTACGTTGGTTCTTCTGCTCAAACTTCGCTATCTCACTGTTTATCCTTGCCAGCGCCCCTACCTGATTGAGGGGCAGACGGACCATACGGCTCTGCTCGGCAATGGCCTGAAGGATGCTCTGACGTATCCACCACACGGCATAGGATATAAACTTAAAGCCTCGTGTCTCGTCGAACTTCTCCGCCGCCTTCACAAGACCGATGTTTCCCTCATCAATGAGGTCGGTAAGAGAAAGGCCCTGGTGCTGGTACTGCTTGGCCACACTGACGACGAAGCGAAGGTTGGCGGCAACAAGCCTGTCCTTGGCACGCTCTCCCTCCGGTCCACCGTTACGGATTTTCTGCGCCAGCTCTATCTCCTCGTCAAGCGACACCATTGGGATACGTCCTATCTCTACAAGATACTTATCGAGCGACTCACTGTTTCGGCTCGTTATGCTCTTTGAAATCTTTAGTTGTCTCATAACTTGATTGTCATTCCTTTCTGACTTTATACAATGCAAAAACTATACCACAATTGTCTCTCACCTCTTTTAGCGCAAGACCGTTGCGGACTACTTGCAGCCACAAGTCCTATGGCTAAAGGGTCGTCGTCGGAGGCTGTACGTTGTTGATGAAACTTAATGCGGCACCAATGGCCGTACAGAACTCACTGTATTTCGGAATGATGAAATGCACGTCATAGACCTTTTCCATCATCGGGAAGACATATTTGCACTGTGGAAGCAGAGTGAGGTTGCCAATGAGAACGAAGTCGCGCACACCACTGCCGTTGGCACTGAGGATAGCCGCCGAGCCCACTGCCTGCAACACCATATATATAAGTCCTATGGCTATGTCCTCCCGAGGAGCATTGCCTTGGGCATTGGCAAATAGCGATGCCGTGGCATCCATGGGAAGGCCTGGCAGGGCCTTGGCCGAGATGTCGCGGATAAGCAGGTTGATATGTGAGATATGCCCCTGAAGAGCAAGTGACGTTATTTGCTTCACATCGTCAGTTTTCAGCAAAAGACGTGAAAGACCACTCAACGTTCCGCCACCAATGCCTATTCCTCCGATATGATGGATGTCCTTTCCGTTACAGCGCACAAGTGATGTGCCGGTGCCCATTGACACCACTATCATATCGTTGAGGTGGCTCTCATACTGTGCTCCAAGACCATCGGCGATGAACTCCTCGGCACGCGCCGTGGGCACGCCATAGACCGGTTTGTCTATATAAGCCGAACCCACTCCGGTAATCATGACCTTCTCTACATCCTCAAGGGCTATCTTGTTATCGTAAAGATACTTACCGAAAGCTCCATAAAGAGAAGTGACAGGGTCTGTGGCCTTGACGCGAAGGGGTTTGATGACTTTTCCGTCGCGAATTCCTACAATCTTTGTGGTCGAAATGCCCACGTCTATTCCTATAACGATTTTCATATATATAAAAGATGTCTATCTGCTAAATCGTCCGCAAAGTTAAAAGAAATGTAAGACAATGCAAAATAAAAGGCAAAAAAAACAAAATATATTTCCGTATTTCATTGATTATTAGTAATTTTGCAGTCCGTTAAGAATTAGGATAATAATATTTCAAATCAAAACAAAATGACAAAAGCAGATATCATCAACGAGATTTCCTCAAATACTGGTATTTCAAAGAAAGATGTGTCAGCAGTTGTAGAAGGGTTCATGGAGAGCATAAAGAACAGCCTTCTCAGCGAGAAAGAAAACGTATACCTGCGTGGTTTCGGCAGTTTTATCATCAAGCACCGTGCCGCTAAGACTGCCCGCAATATTTCGAAGAACACTACCATAACGATTCCAGCTCACGACTATCCAGCATTCAAGCCGGCAAAGACGTTCATTGAGGATCTGAAGAAATAAGATTTAATTTAAACATATAATAAACAATAATTTTAAAATTTTAAAGCAATGCCAAACGGAAGAAAGAAAAAGGGACACAAGATGGCTACGCACAAGCGTAAAAAGAGATTAAGAAAGAACAGACATAAGAGCAAGTAAGCCCCCGAAAGGAGGCTATTGTAAAGTCTGTTCAGGACAGTGGGGCGTGTCTTCGCACGAAGCTCCTTTCCCTGGGGGCGCGATGACAAGCTCCATTTTTTATTTAAGATAGACAAGAAAGATGACTAGTGAAATAATTATTGACGCACAACCGAAGAACATCTCCATTGCTCTGCTTGAGGACAAGCGGCTGGTGGAGTATCAGAACGAACCGCGTGAGGCCAGTTTCTCGGTTGGCAACATCTACATCGCAAAGGTCAAGAAGCTTATGCCGGGACTCAATGCGTGCTTCGTAGATGTGGGTTATGAACGTGACGCCTTTCTTCATTATCTTGACTTAGGAAGTCAATTCGACTCTTACCAGAAGTATCTGAAGCAGGTACAAAGCGACCGGAAACGACTTTATCCATTCAATAAGGCAACACACCTGCCTGACCTGAAGAAAGACGGAAGCATACAGAACGCTCTGCAGGCAGGCCAGGAGGTGATGGTGCAAGTAGTTAAAGAACCCATTTCGACCAAGGGACCGAGACTGACGGGTGAAATATCATTCGCAGGACGGTACCTGGTGCTTATTCCTTTCAGCGATAAAGTCAGTGTCTCGTCAAAAATCAAAAGCGGTGAGGAGCGTGCCAGACTAAAGCAGCTCATAAGGAGCATAAAGCCCAAGAACTTCGGAGTTATTGTCAGAACTGTTGCCGAAGGCAAGAGGGTTGCGGAACTGGACGCAGAGATGAAAATCCTCGTCAACAGATGGACGGAGGCCATTACAAAAGTTCAGAAGACCCAGCAGCGCCCACAGCTTATATACGAGGAGACAGGACGCGCCGTGGCAATGCTTCGCGACCTCTTCAATCCCACCTACAAGAACATCTACGTCAACGACGACGAGATTTGCGCGGCAGTCCGCAACTATGTCACCCTTATAGCCCCAGACAAGGCCGACATAGTGAAGAGATATACCGGCAAGGTGCCTATCTTCGATAACTTCGACGTTACAAAGCAGATAAAGTCGAGCTTCGGAACGACCGTAAACTATGGACACGGATGCTATCTTATTATTGAGCACACCGAGGCCATGCATGTCGTAGATGTCAACAGCGGAAACAGGACAAAGGAGAAGGAGCAGGAGCAGAATGCCCTTGACACCAACTTAGGGGCCGCTGATGAGCTGGCAAGACAACTTCGTCTCCGTGATATGGGTGGCATAATAGTGGTAGACTTCATTGATATGAACCTCGCCGAAGACCGTCAGATGCTTTATGAGCGCATGTGTAAGGATATGCAGAAGGACCGTGCCCGGCACAATATCCTCCCGCTAAGCAAGTTCGGCCTTATGCAGATAACCCGTCAGCGCGTGCGCCCGGCTATGGACGTGAACGTTGAAGAGGAATGCCCTACATGCCTTGGAACGGGAAAGATCAAGGCCAGTATCTTATTTACTGACCAGTTGGAGAGGAAAATTGACAGATTAGTCAACAAGATTGGCGTAAAGAAATTCTATTTGCACGTCCATCCGTATGTCGCCGCTTACATCGACAAGGGACTTATCTCCCTTAACTGGAGATGGAAGATGAAATATGGCTTTGGAGTTCATATAGTCCCATCGCAGAAACTGGCAATGTTGCAGTATGAGTTCTACGATAAAGACGGCAACTTCATTGACATGAAAGAGGAAACGGACGGGAAAAGCTAACAAGACAAATGGAGTTTCCAATAATCCTTTAATGGAAATGTAAACTGGAAAAAGACAAAAAAGCACCCTGCATATGGCTTATAACCATTTGCAGGGTGCTTTTTTATATTCATAAGCTTACTCTGTCCGGCTGTTCCAATAAAACTAATAGGACCCTAGATGGACATACCGATTAATCAATATAGTCTCACTGGACATACTGATTGATTCAATAAGGCCCGACCTATTGCACTACCTTATACCGTATTCTGAAGCTATGGGTCTCCTCATCCCAATTGGTTCCAAGAAGCACGAACCGGCCAATCTGTGATGTTGTGCGAACATGCTTACCGAGACACGGACACACATCATAGTCGCCGATACGGACCAGACGGATGGTATCACCGGCATCCTCGGGTAGACGGTTCACATCGATGCCCTCCGGAATATGATTACGGTCAACAAACTCATAAGTCACCGGCATGTCAAGTTGGATAAGACGGTTCATCTCATCCTCAATGGCTTTTTCTTCTTTACGGCTTGGCTTATGGTCAAGGATATATGAGATCTTGCTCTTCCGGCGTTCTATATGGGCGTTGTTGCTTCTCTGACAGCCAAACATACGATGCATGAGCTGATTAAGCAGATGCTCGGCGGTGTGAGCTGGCGGGAACTCGTCCTTGTTGTGTACGTTAAGCACGTATTCATTTGCCTCTGACATAATCTTGAATTTATAGATTCTTCCACTATATGGCGGTACATCTGCAGGCAGAAGACCATTCCTTTTAAGATTGAGACATTGTGTCTCACCGGTCAGCATGTCAACGGCCTCAACAGGCCTTTCCGGCAATTGGAGGAAATCGAAGGCGTGGTCAGGAATGGCAACCTGGCATTTTGCTTCGGTGTCACCGAAATTGGCAACAACGAACAGGACATCATCATCACACTTACGCATGAAAGCATACTGTGCATGTGGCGAGAAGTGGTCGCTGTAGCCGTTCACATACATAAGGTCAAAGGTCTGTCCTTCGAAGACAGCCTTCTCATGACCGGCAATACGCAGGATCTTCTGATATAACGTTTCTATCCTGTGTTCGTCGGGAGTAAGACGACTGCGGTCCCAATAGCCATGGTATATGCTGCTGACTGTCCAATAGTCGAAGATGGTGGTACGTCCGTCGCATCCTGAGAACCCTTCATGGTCCATTCCCTTCTCGCCAAACTCCTGCCCGGCATAAATCATTATCGGGTTTTGTTTAAGCAGAGCAGCCACTATCAGAGCCGGAATGCCTTTCATGCCGTCACCGGCAAAGAAATAAGAACCTATACGCTGCTCATCATGATTTTCCAGGAAGTAGAGCATGTGGTCGGCGATATCGTCGGTAAGCTGCCACTCACGCGTGATGGCTGAGGCCGGACGCTGATGGCATGTAACGCCACGCAGACAGTCATACATACCCACCTTGTCATAGAGATAGTCGAAACCGCTGGCCACGTACATCCTATACTGTGCAGTGTCGTAGACCTCTCCTATAAAGATAATGTTCGGATAACGTTCCTTCACCTTATCTGTGGCATACTTCCAGAACTCATGCGGCACCATCTCCGCCATATCGCAGCGGAAGCCGTTTATACCTTTTGATGCCCAGAAGAGAAGGATGTCGGTCATCTTCTTCCACGTATCAGGCACGGGGTCGTAATGATAGCTCCGCCCACCGGCGTCGGTATAGTCGACACCATAGTTAAGCTTCACGGTCTCATACCAGTCGTTTTGCTGTGGATGAGAGTCGAAGCGGTCGTTACCGGTACATTTCGCCGGTGTCTCTTCATAAGGTGGGAGGCCAAGCTGCTGGGCTACCGGTGTGTTGACAGCACTGAGGTCAAGGCTCTCACCGGGACAATAATAGAAGTTGTTCTGCGCATCGAAGTGCTTTCCCTTATCGTCATCCTGTCCAAGATCGCGGACGCCTTCCGGATGACAGATACTTTTATACTCACGTGCCACATGATTCGGAACGAAGTCTATGATGACCTTCAGACCATTCTGATGAGTTCGCTCTACAAGTTCTTCAAATTCCCTCATCCTGTCGGGCACAGAAACCGCAAGGTCAGGGTCTATGTCGTAATAGTCGGTGATGGAATAAGGAGAGCCCGCAAGACCTTTGACGACCTCCGGATGCTGGCGAGGGATACCATAACGCGAATAATCAGTACATGTGGCATGACGGATAACGCCCGTATACCATACATAGGTAATGCCCAGCTGCCTTATCTGGCGCAGCTGAGCACTCTGAATGTCGTTCATCTTCCCTACACCATTGTCGGCAATAGTACCCCACTCCTTCCGGGTGGTATTCTTATTACCGAACAACCGTGTAAAGACTTGGTATATAATTATCCTTTTCTTCACTTAATCAATATTTATTGAATTCCATGAGCATTGACAGAACGGTCTATACGTCCTATCATTCCCTGAAGCGCACGACCCGGACCACACTCGATGAACTCGTCAGCACCATCAGCAATCATATTCTGCACACTCTTTGTCCACATCACGCTGTGTGTGAGCTGTGCGATAAGGTTTGCTTTGATTTCTGCAGGATCGGTATGTGGCTTTGCATCGACATTCTGATATACCGGGCATTTTGGCTGATGAATCTCCGTTGCCTCAATGGCTTTCTGAAGCTCATCCTTTGCCGGCTGCATGAGTGGAGAATGGAAAGCACCACCAACGCGGAGCGGAAGAGCACGCTTTGCACCAGCTTCCTTAAGCTTCTCGCAAGCAGCCTCAATGCCTTCCTTGGAACCGGAGATAACCAGCTGACCAGGGCAGTTGTAGTTTGCAGGCACAACAATGTTACCACCATCGGAGACCTCCTTGCAAATCTCCTCCACCTTCTCATCAGGAAGAGCGATAATCGCTGCCATGGTACCTGGATTCTTCTCGCAGGCTTTCTGCATTGCGTTGGCACGTGCGGCCACGAGTTTCAGACCATCCTCGAAGGAAAGGGCTCCTGCTGCCACAAGGGCTGAGAACTCTCCAAGTGAATGACCGGCGGTCATATCAGGCTTGAACTCGTCACCGAGGCACAGAGCGGAGATAACGCTGTGAAGGAATACGGCAGGCTGTGTCACCTTCGTCTCCTTGAGCTGATCGTCAGTGCCGGCAAACATAATATCTGTAATCTTGAAACCTAACACCTCATCAGCCTTATCGAAGAGTTCCTTTGCCAATGGATTATTGTCGTACAGGTCCTTGCCCATACCTACGAACTGGGAGCCTTGCCCAGGGAATACAAATGCTTTCATTATTTGTTTATTCTTTCAATTTGTTTGACAATACTAATTAAACGCCTGCAAGTCTATTACCAATATATGTCATAGGCCTTTAAGCATTTGCAAAGATAATACAAAGAAGTGAGATTTCAAAGGAAAACCATAACTTTCTTCCTATCCAATACAATGCTAAGTTGTTGGCAGCCAAACATATCTCAGACGGGAAGTGGGCACAAAAAAATCCCAAGCGTCTCTAACGAAACGATTGGGATTTCTTATATCATATTGTATTAGAAAAAATCTAATGACAATTCTTTATCCTTATGCCTCTGCCGGAGCCTCGTCCTCAGAAGCAGCCTCTGTCTCTGCATTCTCAGCCTCAGGAGCAGCCTCAGGAGCTTCAGCCTTCGGCTCTTCCTCTGCCTCAGCCTCAGCCTGCTTTGGCTCTTCCTCTGCAACGACAGTTACAGGGAGCTTAACCTCAACATCCTTGAAGAAGTGTACGGTAGCCTCGAAGGTACCAACCTTCTTGATGTCGTGCATAGTGATAATCTTACGATCGATGTCGATGCCCTTCTTCTGAAGTTCATCAGCTACGACGTTTGCGTTTACAGAACCGTAAGTAACGCCGGTTGCCGATACCTTTGCGGGGATAACGAGCTCCACGCCATCGAGCTGTGCTGCACGCTTCTCAGCCTCTGCCTTTGCAGCTGCTATCTTAGCGGCCTGCTGCTTCAGGTCCTCGGCGAGCTGCTTCTTTGCAGACTCTGATGCGATAACGCCCTTACCTGTTGGGATGAGGTAGTTACGGCCGTAACCGTTCTTTACGTTGACAATCTCGTTCTTATATCCGAGACCGATGATATCTTCTTTAAGTATAATTTCCATAATTCTTGCCTCCTCTTTAAATTACTTCATCAAATCGGTTACGTATGGAAGCAGTGCAATCTGGCGCGCACGCTTTACAGCCTGTGCCACACGACGCTGATATTTCAGCGAAGTACCGGTGATGCGACGCGGAAGAATCTTACCCTGCTCGTTGAGGAACTTCTTCAAGAACTCTGGATCCTTATAGTCGATGTACTTGATGCCGCTCTTCTTGAAACGGCAATACTTCTTCTTACGGGTGTCGATAGAAGGAGCGGTCAAATAACGGATTTCACTCTTTTTCTGCTCTGCCATGATTATGCCTCCTTTTTGCTAGCAAGCTTGTTACGACGCTTCTCTGCATAAGCAGCTGCATACTTGTCAAGCTTAACGGTTATGAAACGAATCACTCTCTCATCACGGCGGAAGCCTGTTTCAAGAGTGTTAACAACTGTCGGCTCAGCCTTGAACTCCAGAAGGTTGTAGAAGCCAGAAGACTTCTTCTGAATGTTGTAAGCCAACTTCTTCAGACCCCAAGCCTCTTCGTTCAAGATCTCAGCACCGTTGTCGGTGAGCAGCTTCTTGAATTTAGCGACCGTTTCCTTTGCCTGAGCATCAGACAAAACGGGAGTCAAAATGAAAACGGTTTCGTATTGATTCATACTACTTTTGAATGTAATTAATTAATAAAAATATTGCAGCGTTCTCAAAACGCGGTGCAAAGGTACTGTTTTTTGGTGAGATACAGACTTTAACGGCCTTAGTCTTCTTGATGTTTTAACATTCTTTACGATTTAGATCCTTAAAAAGTATACTCATGATGCAGAGAAACGGATTCTTTACAATAACTTTGCAGAGAAAAGAGGATTTCTTATGAGAACGATTAAAAAGTATATTGGCATCACGCTTATAGTTTTAGGTGTTGTCATATTTACATTATATTACTTTCTAAAGATTGACAGCAACGCTCTGTTGCTTACCAGTCTTGCCGCCGTACTTCTTGGCGTTATAGGCCAGATATGGAGCATGAAGAGAGAAAACGACGGAGCAGATGAAATGAACAAATAGACACTTCTGTAGTACCATCCATGAAGAGAATAGAATTTAATCATATCGTTCCGGCAGCATTCAGCCACGAGGACAACACCAACTCTGAGATATGGGGTAAGAACATGGTATTCGAAAAGGGCTGCAAATACCTCATTGAGGCATCTTCCGGCCGTGGCAAGAGTACTTTTTGCAGCTATATCGTGGGCTACCGGCACGACTACGAAGGAGATATCCTCTTCGACGGAAATGATGTGAAGTGTCTGACAATAGCAGACTGGACTATCATACGGCGTGAGCATATAGGCTATCTGTTCCAGGAGCTCCGACTTTTCCCCGAGCTCACCACTCTTGAGAATATAAACATCAAGAACTCGCTGACAAACAGCCTCACCGCAGACGAGATAAACGGATGGATAGACCGTCTTGCTCTTTCTGACAAGAAAGACACGAAGACGGGGCTAATGTCATTCGGACAGCAACAAAGGGTTGCCTTCATACGGGCACTTGCCCAGCCTTTCGACTTTTTAATCCTCGACGAGCCAATAAGTCATCTTGACGAAAGCAATGCACAAGTAATGAGCGATATCGTTCAGGAAGTGATTTCCAGAAACGGAGCCGGGCTTATCGTTACCAGCATTGGAAAGCATCTGAACATTGATTATGACAAGGTCATAAGGTTATAACCCGATTAATGCATACTCCATATTGCCATAACCTTCCTGTGTACACTAAGAACATTAGCTATGGCTATAACCAGCCACAAAACAACGCCTGTAACAATCATGGGGAGCAAGGAGCCAATCTCATAAGACGGGTATAACTCACCAAATTGCTGAAGATAATACCCACGCGAAAGCACTGCCACGGCAACAGACGACACAAGCACAACAGTACTTACTACGAAAGCAAATCGCAAGTATGGCTTCGAGACATCCCTCACACTATAGCCAATAAGCAGTAGGTTGTCAATCTTGTCGGAGTGCTTCTGCATGACAAGTATCAGGCTCAGCAGCAGTAAGACAAACGACAACGTACATATAACCAGCCCTATGGCAAAGACCGCAACCACTACCAGACGAAGGAAGCTTGCCGTTTGCGAGGCTTCCAAGTCATCACCACCAGTAGTATAGTTGTTCTCATCCAGATATCCAGGCATATCCGCATCAGCTGCACTATTCAACTTAACAGCAATACGCGACGGTATCACATCGGTGTCTCCTGACAGTTCTTTGTTCATTTCGTCCATGAAGTTCTGAGGAACGAGTATAGTATTGATACGACGGGAGAAGGCAACCACACGTCCGACAAGATGTCGGCTGCCATAAGCCCCCCGGAGCGACAAGTCTATCTTTACCATCTTGACAAGACCTTCGGATACCGTTGGCATGCCCCTGCTGCCTGCAAAGCCAAAGTTATAGAGATCCAAATAATTCTTTGGCAGGATTATCGGGACCTCATTGCTGCCTGCATCATAGCGCCAATCCTCACTACTGACGTCGATATAATCATCCGGGACAGACTCGAAGAACATTTCCGTAGAGAACTGGAAACCTATCGAAGGATTGCCAATTGTAGCGAAAACGCTGTAACGGCATGGTGTGAACACCGCAAGATCTTTGACAAACGCTTGACTTCTCAAATCCTCTATTTCCTTTTTCTTGAAGGTCGGCGCCGCACCGGAGATAGTCCTTACGGTGCTGACGCGCTTCATTATCTCTATCTGTCCCGGCTTCATAAATCCGTCCCTGGCTGTAAAGAGAGGGATGACATCCGTGACAAACTGCACAGACACCAAGACTATCGCCATCCCCAAGAAAGCAGAGATGGCGAAGCCAAGCACCTGCCAGCGTTTGAACTGCAGGTGCAAGAGTTTACTTATTATCGAATATTTACGACCTAACGACATAATCAGTAAGCTGCCACAGAATCCGCTGGGGCATAATCATAATCATCACCTCCATATTCATCATAGCTGTTGTCAGAGCTATAATCATAATCATATGCCGCAGAATCATATGCCGCAGAATCCACAGCACAGGTATCCACAACAGCGTCATCAGCCGATGGTTCCTCTTCTGCCATTTTCGCAGCTTCTTCTGAAATATCTATGAAAGCATCCAACAGCGCACTTAATGGGTCCACATTGTTATCTTTCATCACGAGGTGAAGAGTGCTCTTGCCACCACCTTCATAATAACCTTCAATGTAGTCAATATTTTCAATAAACGTCTTAATTATGCCAAGAGATGTCTTTTCATCTGCCGTCTGATAACCAGCCTTCTCCTTATCGTCTACATCTTTTTCCATTCCGTCCTTTGCAGGCTTAAGAAGTTGTGAACTCATATAAAAATAGGCCTTCTTGCCTTTAAAGAATTCCTCCGGAAGAACATTCTTGGGCTCACCAACTTTATCCTTCTTATCGTTCATGGCGAAATAGGAGACTCCCGACTTATACCCGAAGTTCATATAAAGACTCGGCTCGGAAGGTTCCACATAATTTCCATAATCATCAATATATCCGCCACCGCCCAAAGCGATAGAATATCTGTCTGTACCGGTAGTCTCAAATCCGTTCTGGTCCTTTGACTCTTTCTTAAAGTCGTTTACAATAGTATTATTATCAGTGGAAATGTATATTCCGCCGTCAATCTTCTTATTGTCGCCAAAGACATCATAGTCGGACAGGTTCATAACAGCATCACCATTTATAGAGCGCAACATCTTAAGGTAAGTCTTGCCATCAGCGGAGTCGCCCATCTTTTTGGTATAGCCAAAATCCTTGAGCAAATCATACAGTTTATCTCCATTAACATTTACTATTGCACAAAGACCGTCTGATGACATATATTTGTTGAGACTTGTTCCCAAGTTACCTAACACCTCATCATATTGGGCTATATAGTTCTTCCATGCTTCAGAGTCGGACAATATTTCGCCACTAAGTGTTGCGCCTCCGGCCTCTGTGTTAAAGTCAACAAGATACGAGAAGTCATCCAATTTAACCCCTGAAGGCAACCCGTCCTCAAAATTATCACTGACATTCTTCTCTTCGGCAAGTCCTCTGCCCTCAACGAGAATCTGAAGTACACCTTCTTTCTTGCACATGGCCTTCATATCGGGATTGTCAGCCATAGAATGTGAGGACCCATCTTCTTCGAACTCTTTCTTTATATCGTCAATATCATCCTCCTGTTTGTCCTTATCAGAAGTAATATCCGTAAGAAGGAAGAAGTCTTTATTAAAGAAAATACCCGTATTGGTATCAAGGATCATATAACTGAAGTCCTTCTTGGCATCCTCGACGCCATCACCGTCGCATTCCTTTGAAAGTGTATTCAGGAAGTCTGCAAAAGCGTCCTTGTCCTTAACAGAGCCCAAAAGTCCAACATCATCTTTATCACCATTCTTAGCGACATAGAGCATTACAGGGTCGGAAAAGTCCACACCGGACTTTGTAGGATCGTCAATGATTTCCTCCATTTTATTACGCGCGGAACGTCCCAAATCTGCATCCTTTATGGCTTTGATAATCTTATCCTTCACGGTTTTGTTCTCGCCAATCTTACTGTTTTCAGATGCCTTCTTAACATCCAATCTGACAACTACGGAAGCGTCGTCAGGTATCATCTTGGCATACTTAGGCACCTTGTTACATGAGGCCAGCAACATAACAAGGCAGGCTACAAGCAAAAAATTAATAAAAATAGACTTCTTCATAATAGTAGTATTTTAGTTAAAATAATAAGTTAAACTTAATAGCTACAAAGTTAATAATTATTTTGAATTATCACAATTATTAACAAGTCTTTTTTAAAAACGGGTAAAAAAAGCACGCAGAATGGTTTTCTGCGTGCCTTCAACTGTTTTCTCATCCGCGGCATATAGATGTCGGGTATACGCCAGATGCTCAGTCTGCCTCCGGTACAATAAGCTTGTAGCCTTTGCCGTGGATATTGATGATCTCAATCTGGTCGTCGGCCTTAAGGTGCTTACGGAGCTTTGTGATGTAGACATCCATGGAGCGTGCATTGAAATAGTTGTCGTCAATCCAGATGGTCTTCAAAGCATAATCGCGCTGGAGAATCTCGTTGGCATGACTGCAGAGCAATCCGAGGAGCTCGTTCTCCTTTGTTGTGAGCTTTGTCGTCTTATTGGGATCTCCGTCAAGGGTGAGCAACTGCTTCTGCGTATCAAAGGTGAAACGGCCTATATGATAAAGGGTGCTCTCCTTGTTCTTCTTTCCACGTACACGACGGAGGATAGCCTCAACACGCAACACGAGTTCCTCCATGGAGAAAGGCTTGGTAATATAATCGTCGGCGCCAATCTTGAATCCTTCCAGAATATCCTCTTTCAGGGTCTTTGCCGTAAGGAAAATGATTGGTATTTCCGAATTGGCCTGACGAATTTCCTGCGCCAGAGTGAAGCCATCCTTCTTCGGCATCATGACATCAAGCACACAGATGTCGAACTTGCTCTTAAGGAACGCTTTATATCCTGCCTCTCCATCGGGGCAGAGCTCTGCCTGATAGCCTTTAGCCTGTAAATACTCACGAAGCAGCATGCCGAGGTTCTCATCATCCTCGCACAATAGAATCTTAATTGTTTCGTCCATAATAGTATCCTTTTTATTAATTGTTATATTCTAAAATTTATTCTGTGATTTCTTCATCATCGGGCGTGAACGGCAATCTTATCGTGAATGTCGTGCCCTTTCCATAAACGCTGTCCACCTTTATCTCACCATCATGAAGGTCAACCATCTTCTTCACATACGCCAGTCCGAGTCCGAATCCTTTCACGTCATGACGGTTGCCGGTATGTACGCGGTAGAACTTTTCGAAAATCTTCTTCTGGTCCTCCTTCTTTATGCCCTGACCAGTGTCGCGAACGCTGAAACAGACTTTATCGCCCTCATTCCATGTCTTGATGTAAACGCTCAGCGGCTCCTCCGGCTTCGCGTATTTTACGGCATTGTCCATGAGGTTGAAGATGACATTCTGGAAGTGCATCTCGTCGACATAGATTGTAGAATCTACTGCACCAATCTCCGTATAGACCTTACCGCCAGTATGTTCCACCCGAAGAGTAAAGCTGTTGGATATCGTCTCTATCATCTCATTAAGGTCGACATGCTTCTTCTTCAGCACGGCAGTCTTCTTCTCATACATACTCATCTGCAGGACCTTCTCCACGAGGAACCTCAGCCGTTTGCTCTCATCGAGGACTATTCCGCAGAGGTGGTCGAGCATCGACGGCGTCTTCTGGATGCTCTTGTCGTTCATCATCTGGGCAGCAAGCGAGATGCTGGCTATCGGGGTCTTCAGCTCATGCGTCATATTGTTGATAAAGTCGTTCTTTATCTCCGAATAGCGCTTCTGGCGGAACACCACGACGATGGTGAAGATGAATGTCACAAGCAGGACAAGCGTGAAGATGACCGATGGTATCATGAACCGCACGCTAGAGTAGATGTAACTGTTCATATCTGGGAAATAAACCCTTATAACACCCATCTTCGCCTGTGGGTCGTTACGGAACAGAAGCTGTGTGTACGACTTCTCGTCGATATCCTCCTCACTAGCGTCCGTCGGCCAGTCAGCGCATTTATACACCTCACGACCGTCCTGAGTGGTAACCATAAAATGGTAGTTGATGCTCGTACCGACGTTGATGCCGTTATTAAGGAGCTCAGCGCGCAGGTCCTGGTCCAGGAGTTTAAAGTTTATCCTCTGCCGCAACGGCTTGTTTGAGGCTGAGTAAAGAATGTTGTAAACGACCTCATTGACCATTGCCTTCTGGTAAACGAAGCGGTTACGGACCATCTGCTGAATGCTTTTCTTCGTTGACGATATGGTACCACTGTCGTTCCGGAGTATCATGGCCTTAGGGATCTGCGAAGGTTTCACCATTGCCGTCTTCTGCTCGAAGGAAGTCGGCGTCCTGCTGGCACTGGCTGCCTTGGCGTTCACAGAGTCTTTGCCTACATAATTCTCCAGATAGCGCATCGTCTCGTTGAGCTCAAGGTTCCGTGATGCCTGATACAGAGCACGGTTCACCGACTCATCGAACTGTTCCTTCTTCATCTCCGCCATCTCCTCTATATAGTTGAGCTGAAGGAAGAGCAAAGCAAGGAACGAAAGTCCCATGATGATTGCAACAGTCCAAATCGTTTTCTTTTTCATTGTCTTAATCTTTATGCTGCAAAATTACTTTAATTCTTAATCAGTTAACAAGTAAAAGTTAATTATTTTATTTAGATTTGCTAATATTAACATATTTCTTGTTTTTTACATTATATTTATCAACTAAAAAAGGAGCCACCATTACTGATGACCCCCTGTCTAAAAATTTAAAACATACGATATGACATGAGAATATATTTCGATGCCGGACCACAGTAGCAGTCCGGACCGAAACCCTCACATTATTCATCCTCTTGTGCTGCTTCCTGCTCATGCTGCGCGATAAGCTTCTTCTGCAAATCGTTTGGCACAAGCTCGTAAGAAGCGAACTTTGTCGTAAACGAAGCCCGTCCGCCAGTAAGGCTGCTTAAGGCAACAGAATAGTTGGACAACTCCTTAAGAGGAATCTTAGCCTGAAGCTTCTGGTATCCGGCCTCAGTGTCCATACCCATTATCATAGCCCTGCGTCCCTGCAGGTCACTCATCACGTCGCCCATATAATCTGCAGGCACGAAAACCTCAAGGTCATAGATAGGCTCCAATATCTTCGGACCAGCGTCTTTAAAGGCCTGAGAGAAAGCATGACGTGAAGCCAGCGTGAACGACAGTTCGTTGGAATCCACAGGATGCATCTTACCGTCATAGACCACTACGCGTACATCGCGTGCATAGCTTCCCGTCAACGGTCCGCTCTCCATGCAGTCCATGACACCTTTGAGGATGGCTGGCATGAACCTCTGGTCGATGGCACCGCCGACAACAGAGTTGATGAACACCAGTTTTCCGCCCCATGGCAGGTCGCGTTCCTCCTTGCCTTTGATGTTCATCTTGAACTCCTGACCGTTGAACTTATATATTGTCGGATCCGGCATACCTTCTGCAAACGGCTCCACGATAAGCGACACCTCACCAAACTGTCCGGCACCGCCCGACTGTTTCTTATGGCGGTATGTAGCACGTGCCTGCTTTGTTATTGTCTCTCGGTAAGGAATCTTAGGCTCCTCAAATTCTACCGGGATTTTCTCATTGTTCTCCAGACGCCATTTCAAGGTCCTCAGATGGAATTCTCCCTGTCCATGTACGATTGTCTGCTTCAGTTCCTTGCTTTGCTCAACTACCCATGTTGGGTCTTCCTGGCGCATCTTCAGAAGAGCTGCCATCAGCTTCTCTGTATCCGCGGAGTTCTTTGACTTTATCGCACGCGAGTATTTCGAGTTTGGATACTTTATATAATCGAACCGGTCCTCAATTCCCTTTCCGTTAAGGGTATTGCCTGTCTTGACATCTTTTAGTTTCACCGTACAACCTATGTCGCCGGCATTAAGCTGATCCACGGCGATGCGGTTGGCGCCTGCACACGCATAAATCTGGCCTATGCGCTCCTTCGACCCGCGGTCAGCATTGGTCAGGTCATCGCCGGGCTTTATACATCCCGACATCACCTTAAAATAACTCACCTCACCGATATGCGGTTCCATTCCCGTCTTGAAGAAGTAAACGCTCTCCGGACCGTTTACATCAGGCGTAACCTCTTCTCCACGCGTGTTGTGAACCTTCGGCATATCGCTGACAAACGGTACGACGTTGCCCAAGAACTCCATCAGGCGCTGGACGCCCATATCCTTCAACGCGTCAACACAGAACACCGGGAAGATAGACCGCGTCACGAGTCCCTGACGCACACCCTGGCGGAGCTCATCCTCCGTCAGCGTCTCCTCCTCAAAGAACTTCTCCATCAGCCCCTCGTCGTTCTCGGCTGCAGCCTCAACGAGTGCGGCATGAAGTTCCATGGCCTTGTCCATCTCTTCCTCCGGGATTTCCTCGCGGACAGGCGCACCACCCTCAGCTTTCCAAGACAACTTCTTCATTATCAGCACGTCGATTATCTCGTGGAAGTCAGGACCGGTCTTTACAGGATACTGTATCTGCACGCATTTCTGCCCGTAGATATCCTTCATCGTGTTGATGATATTATCAAAGTCGCACTTGTCGGAGTCGAGCTGGTTGACCAGGAAGATGACAGGTTTCTTCAGTTTCTCCGTATATCGGAAGATATTCTGTGTTCCCACCTCAGGACCGTATTGCCCGTTGATAAGCACGAGGGCAGTATCCGTAACGTTGAGAGCCGTTATCGCACCACCTACGAAGTCGTCACTTCCCGGACAGTCGATAATATTCAGCTTCTTGTTGTTCCATTCCGCATGGAAAACCGTCGGGAAGACGGAATATCCGTATTCCTGCTCCACGGGGAAGTAGTCGCTTACGGTGTTCTTGGCTTCTACTGTACCACGGCGCTTGATGACACCGGCTTCAAACAGCATACTCTCGGCAAGCGTGGTCTTGCCGCTACCCGCACTGCCAACAAGGGCAATGTTCTTAATCTCGTTTGTCTGATATACTCTCATATATAGGTAGACTTAAGTTGTTAGTAATAAGTTGCTTCATTCTCAATACGGGTCTTATGGCCCCTATTTCAGCCGTCTAAGTTACGGATTTATTCCCAAACGACCAAAATATCTTGTAAAAACTATTAATATTTTAATTCTTATTAGTACTTTTGCGCCCGATTATCTCATTTCTGAATAGGAAACATCTTAAATATACATATCGTGTCCGGACTATATATCCATATCCCCTTCTGCGCAAGCCGCTGCATATACTGCGGTTTCTACTCCACTACTCTTGCAAAGGAACAAGACGCTTACGTCGACGCCCTCTGCCATGAAATGGCACTCCGAAAGAATGAGACTCGAGAGCTCAGTACCGTCTATTTGGGAGGAGGAACCCCCAGTCTGCTATCAACGGACAACCTCCGCAAGATATTCCGTAATATAAGCGACGTGTTCTCACCTTCCTGGGAGAAGATGGAGGTTACCATCGAGTGCAATCCCGACGACATAACACCGGAGTTCTGCTCGTTGCTCCGCGACCTACCAATCAACAGGGTGTCCATGGGAGCACAGACCTTCTCCGACGAGCGGCTCCGCTTCCTGCACCGCCGCCACAATGCCGCCGAGGTGCCGTTGGCCATAGAGTGCCTCAGGGCTCACGGCATAGTCAACATCTCCATAGACCTTATGTTTGCCTTCCCCGACGAGACACTTGAAGAATGGAGCCACGATATCGACGCGGCACTCCAGCTGCGCCCTGAGCACATCTCTGCCTACAGCCTTCAATATGAAGAGGATACCCCACTCTATCGTCTGCTTGAAAAAGGAGCCGTCAAGGAAGCCGACGATGAGCTCTACCGGCAAATGTACTCTCTGCTCTGCAAACGGCTGACTGATGCCGGCTACGAGCATTATGAGATCAGCAACTTCGCCCTACCCCACTTCCGGTCTCGCCACAACTCATCCTACTGGCATGACATTCCATATATCGGTCTAGGAGCCTCCGCACATTCCTATTCGGGCACCACACGCTCATGGAATGTCAGCGACCTTCGGGCATACATACAGAGCGTCGGCTCCGGCAGCAGGCCCTGTGAGACGGAAATCATAACTCCGCAAATACATTACGACGACATGGTCATGACTGCCTTACGCACACACGAAGGTATCAGTCTGCCATCATTACACGAGCCTTTCAAAAGCTATCTTCTAAGGGCAGTACAGCCCTACCTCAGAGACGGAGAACTCAACATCACCGACGGCCACCTGGCATTGACAAGGGACGGAATATTCATCAGCGACATGATAATGTCTGACCTTATGTGGACGGAATAAGCATTCCATCATACATATTCGCACATTGGACAGACATAATCTCGCTCGGCAACCATAAAAGAACAACTCCTGCAAGCTATCCACGCAATACTTAGGAATATTCTACATCGTACAAAGGGGTGTACAATTTGTACGCCTGTTTTATTACAAAGGGTCCTAAGTCAAAGGACCTGTCTAAATTTAAAGGACTCTTCTAATTTCAAAGAACCCCTACAAACTTAAAGGACCCCTCTGCCTCCCCTAATAAAGGGAGGCAGAGGGGTCCTCAGAAGCTATAGACATCCTCAGAAGTTAGAGGAGTCCTTCACTGAAATCCAACAAAATATTAATAGAACTTGAAGTATCTGCGTGCATTGTTATAGGAAATATCCTCAACCATGCGTCCGAGGGCCTTACGGTCGTTCGGCAGTTTTCCATTCTCCACGTCGTTGCCGAGCAGGTTGCAGAGCAAACGGCGGAAATACTCATGGCGCGGATAGCTCAGGAACGAACGGCTGTCGGTGAGCATACCAACGAAACGCGAAAGCAGGCCGAGGGTTGACAGAGCGTTCATCTGGCGTGTCATACCATCGAGCTGATCATTGAACCACCATCCGGAGCCGAATTGTATCTTTCCCGGTTCAGAGCCATCCTGGAAGTTGCCGAGCATAGTAGCTATAACTTCGTTAGCACATGGGTTCAGACAGTAGAGAATGGTACGTGTGAGCTTATGCTCAGAGTTGAGCTCATCAAGGAAATGGCTCATGGCACGTGCGGTGTTGAACTCTCCGATAGAGTCGAAGCCGGTGTCCGGGCCAAGCTGCTTATACATGATGCTGTTGTTGTCGCGGATGGCACCATAATGGAACTGCTGTGTCCAGCCAGCCTCATAGTCCATCTCAGCGCAGAGCTTGAGGAATGCGTGTTTGTACTGGCGCACCTCGAGGTCAGAGAGCTGCTGACCACGCATAGCCTTCTCAAAGATAGTCTCTATCTGCGAGTCAGTGTATGGCTCATCATAGAACTCCTCCACACCGTGGTCGGCGAGTTTTCCGCCATTAGCGGTGAAGAAGTCATGACGCTTCTGAAGGGCGTCAATCATATCGTTGAAGTTATTGATGTCAACGCCTGCTACCTCACCGAGTTTCTTGATATACTCAGCATAGTCAGGCTTCTCAATGTTCATAGCCTTGTCAGGACGCCATGCCGGTATCATCAGCGGGTCGTTCTCTGACTTTGTCTCACGATAGACCTTATGCCAGTGGAGGTCGTCGATAGGATCATCGGTAGTGCAGACACACTCCACGTTATAGTGGCGCATCAGTCCGCGCGCGCTGAACTCAGGGAGTTTCAGTTTTTCGTTGCACTCATCGTAGATTTCCTTTGCCGTGTCAGGGCCGAGGAGCTTTGTTATTCCGAAGGCGGTCTTCAGCTCCAGGTGAGTCCAGTGGTAAAGCGGATTACGGAATGTGTATGGTACTGTCTCAGCCCACTTCTCAAACTTCTCCCAGTCTGTAGTATCAGAGCCGGTGCAGTATTTCTCATCAACGCCATTGGTGCGCATGGCACGCCATTTGTAGTGGTCGCCACCAAGCCAGAGCTCCGTGATACTCTTGAACTTATGGTCCTCAGCTACCATCTGTGGTATGAGGTGGCAGTGATAGTCGATGATAGGCATCTTAGCCGCATGATTGTGATAGAGATCCTGAGCTGTCTCGGTGTCGAGAAGGAAGTTCTCATCCATGAACTTTTTCATAATAATCAGCTTGTTGTTATAATTTGTTTTATAGTTTGTTGTTACTTTGATGCAAATTTAGTGAATTAATTTTGATAAATCCGCCATTTTAACTATATTTGCACTTGATTTAACGAAAACGTTGTCAGACCATCAAAATATGTTTCCTCAATGAACACAAACATCTTTCACAGGACGGGCAAGGTCTTGCTTATATACACCGGTGGAACAATAGGTATGGGACGTAATCCGAGGACCGGAGCATTGGAGCCGCTGGACTTCCGACTTTTGTTAGAGCGCACACCGGAAGTGAAGCTATTGTCGGCTTCGGTAGAGACATATCAGTTCAATCCTATCATAGACTCCTCCGACATGAGCCCCAGGCTCTGGGCACAGCTGGTAAGAATAATCTCCAACAGCTACGACGATTATGACGGATTCGTAATCCTTCACGGCACAGACACCATGGCCTATACCGCCTCTGCCGTTTCTTTCATGCTGGAGAACCTCACGAAGCCAGTAATCTTCACCGGCTCGCAGCTTCCTATCGGACAGCTCCGCACCGACGGAAAGGAGAACCTCATGACAAGTCTTGAACTGGCCATAGCACACAACGAGGATGGGACGCCACGCGTTCCGGAGGTCTGCATCTACTTCAACGGGAAGCTCATCAGAGGCAACCGCAGCACAAAACGCAACGCCGACGGCTTCAACGCCTTTGAGAGTTTCAACTACCCGCACCTCTGCGACGCGGGTGTGAACTTCAACTTCCATGACCATCACATCCTAAAGCCCGACTTCAGCCGTCCGATGATACCGCACACCGGTCTGAACCCCGATGTTTTTGTCTTCTCACTGTTCCCTGGTATTCAGGAGAATATCTTCAAGCATATCATAGAAGGGCCGGAGCTCCGAGGACTGATCATCAGAACCTATGGAAGTGGCAACGCACCACAGCTGCCATGGCTGTTGCGTCTTGTGAAAGAAGCCACATACAGGGGCATCACCGTGGTGAACATCAGCCAATGTGTTACCGGCAATGTGGAAATGGACCGTTACGACACAGGCTACCAGTTGAAGGAGGCGGGGGTCATCAGCGGACGCGACTGTACCATCGAGGCCGCCGTTACCAAGCTTATGTTCCTTCAGGCGCAATACAGCGACCCGCACCTTATCCGCAACTTCATGTCAAGGAGCATAGCGGGAGAGATTACGGTATAGAATCTATTGAAAGGAAAGGGTGAGGATTAATGGAAGATGGTCGCTGAAGCCACCGTTATAGCGCGGCCCCTGATAGAAACGGTGGGGCTTCACACTACCGTATTTCTTATCTTCCTCGAGAAGAAACTGCATGTCTCCTATCCTACATTTTCGCACCTTTCCCAAGAGAGAGGGGCTGACAAGCATCTGGTCCAGACTCCCCCACTCTCCACGGAACCTATACGTGCCCTTAGCGCCGTGGTCACCACGTGCGACCTTCGACACATTTACCATGCCATGCTCTGATAGGAGACGCACAGAAGGGCTGTCCCAATAGTCGTTGAAGTCGCCCATGACCAGGAGTAGAGGCTCCCCTGTGGTTTTTCTCACCGAGTCTATCGCCTGACAGAGTTTTTCTGCCACATGGACGCGGAACGGCCGTGTGAGTTTCTCGCCACCGCTACGACTCGGAGCGTGTACGACAAAGACATGAAGCGTATCGCCGGTTATCAGTCTTCCGCAAACATACAGGATGTCTCTTGTCGGACGCATGCCTTCCATTGGCTTTACACGCAGGGAATGGCTGGAGATATATCCGAAGGAGAAAGGCGAATAGAGCAGTGCCACGTCGATGCCACGCTCATCGGGCGAGTCGGTCATCACATACTCATATCTCGACGTGCGTAGGACAGAGCGTTTCGTAAGGTCCCGGAGCACCGTATCGTTCTCCACCTCGCACAAGCCCACCAGGTCGGGCAATGACCATGTGGCAGAATCCTTTCCACAGGCCACTATCTCCTGCCCTATCTTATTCAGTTTCTCCCAATAGCGGTATACGGTCCAGTGATGGCTGGAAGTAGGCAGAAATTCATAATCGTTCTTCAGAGAGTCGTGATGCGTGTCGAAGAGATTCTCCGTATTCAGTTCCACAACGGTGAACCGTGTCTGCGCCCCCGACACGCCAACGGACAGAAACAAAAAAATCCACAGAAGGAACGGAAGCAGTCTCCGCTCTTTCCATGGATTCTCTCTTTTAATTGGTTGTTCTTTTTCCATCTATGATGAGCTCATGTTTAGGAAGTAAAACGTGATGAAAATCTTTATAACCGATAGAGCCAATGCATTTAAGACCCCTTTAATTCCCCTAAAATTGAGTTCCTCTAACTTCCATTAAAGGAGGGAGGAAAAGCTTATTTCCTCTTTATCTCTATGTCCTGTCTTACGTTATTTCTGATTTTAGTAAGATAGGCCTTCATGCCAGCAGAGTCCTTTCGGTCTATAATGTCAAGAAGTTCCTTGAGCTCATTACGTATCTGCGCCACCTGGTCATGGGTGTAAGGGTTGAAGAGAATCTCCTGCAGGAGATAGTCATCCTCATTGAGCACACCCTTTGCAATCTGCATGTGCCGCTTGAACGTTGTTCCCGGTGCATCCTGATGTTTCATCACGGCTGCAAAGACAAATGTTGAGACAAAGGGAATGCTCAGAGAGTATGCCACTGTCTTGTCATGTTCCTCGAAGGTGTACTCATAGATGTTCAGTCCGAGCTTAGAGTACAAATCCTTGAAGAAGATACGTCCCATGTAATCGCCTTCGGTGATGATGATGGCATTCTCCTCGCTCAACTGGTTGAGGTTAGCGAAGGTTGGACCGAACATCGGGTGCGTCGAGACATACCTGAACCCGCTCTTGTCATACCAGTCCTTCAGTCCCGTTTTCACAGAGCTGATGTCGGAGATGATACAGTCCTTTGGCAGATACGGCAGCACCTCCTCAAAGGCAGGGACCGTAAACTTCACGGTGACGGCGTTAATGACCAGCTCAGGCTTGAAGTCGCGCACCTCCTCAAGGGTCTGGAACCGCTGGCAGTTGTAAGTGAAGCGCAGCCGTTTAGGATCTTTCTCATAAACGCCAACCTCATGGTCGAAGCTGAGCAGGTCTGTGAAGAAGGAGCCCATTTTTCCGGCTCCCATTATCAGAATTCTCATTTTGCTCTCTCCTTATTGATTGACTATCTCCAACTGCTGGCGTACCGACTCCTCATGTATGAGTTCGAAGATATGCGCGATACACTCCGGGTCGATACCTATGAGGCTGCCCTGCGCGCCACGCTTCTCAAGTATCTCATTGTAGCGGTTGGCCTGCAGCACCGTCATATTGTGCTCTTTCTTGTATACTCCAATCTCACGGCATATACGCATACGCTTTGCCAGGAGATCCATGAGCTCATTGTCGACATCATCTATCTGGTTCCTCAGCTGTCTGATACCCTCCGTAGAGGTGTGCTCATCACGTATGACGAGGAGGGAGAGGATGTAGTCCAGCACATCCGGTGTCACCTGCTGTTTGGCATCGCTCCATGCCTCATCAGGACAGCAATGGCTCTCGACAATCAGTCCGTCGAAGCCGAGATCCATGGCCTGCTGGCAGAGAGGAGCAATGAGGTCGCGTCGTCCGCCGATATGACTTGGGTCGCAGATTATCGGAAGCTCCGGGATACGGCGATGGAGCTCGATAGGTATCTGCCACATCGGCAGGTTACGGTATATCTTTTTATCGGGACTGGAGAAACCGCGGTGTATGGCACCCAGACGCTTTATTCCGGCCTGGTTGATACGCTCCATACCGCCTATCCACAGCTCAAGGTCAGGGTTCACTGGATTCTTGACAAGCACCGGGACATCAACACCCTTGAGACTGTCGGCAAGCGACTGCATGGCAAACGGGTTGGCACATGTCCGTGCTCCCACCCACAGTACGTCAATGCCGTACTTCAGGGCCAACTCCACATGCTCTGGGGTAGCCACCTCTGTAGCTGTGAGCATGCCGGTCTCCTCCTTCACCTCTTTCATCCACGGCAAGGCTTTCTCTCCGTTGCCCTCGAAGCCTCCCGGCTTGGTACGCGGCTTCCATATTCCTGCACGGAATATATGGCAGCCCTTGGCAGCAAGCTGCTTGGCAGTGGTGAGCACCTGCTCCTCGGTCTCGGCCGAACACGGTCCGGCTATCACACACGATGGGCGTTCATTGTCGCTGGGAAGTCCTAATGGTTCAAGTTCTAATTCCATAACTATATTGTTTTTAAAATTTTCTATTGATCTTCTTTTAATGACCTTATGGTGTAGCGATGTTGCCAACAGCCTTCATCCTATAACCTATATTATTTGAATACGGTCTGGATACGCTTCAAGGCCTCACGTATCTTGTCGTCCTTAGCACAGAGGGAGATGCGTATGTAGCGGCGGCCATTCTTTCCGAAGATGAAGCCTGGGGTGATGAAGACACGTGCTTCATGGAGAACACGCTCCGTGAGTTCCTCCACGTCGCCATACTTTTCAGGTATCCTGCCCCAAAGGAACATACCCACCTGCTTGGGGTCGAAGGTACAACCAAGGGTTCTCATTATCTCTTCTGCTATCACACGGCGACGGCGGTAGTTCTCTATGTTATTCTCGTGATACCACTCCGGAGTGTTCGTATTGTAAGCCTCTGCGGCCGCGAGCTGGATACCACGGAACGTGCCGTTCTCTATATTGCTCTGAACCTTGAACATCCAGGAGATATACGTCGGATTGCTAATCATCATCGCCACACGCCAGCCCGGCATATTATGGCTCTTCGACATAGAGTTGAACTCTATGCAATGCTCCTTGGCTCCTGGCACCTGGAGGATGCTCTGCGGATGCTCGTTGAGGATGAGCGAATAGGGATTGTCATTAACGACAACGATGTCATGCCGCTTAGCAAAATCAACCAGACGCTCAAAGGTCTCCATTCTGGCATCACCGCCGGTAGGCATATTTGGATAGTTGGCCCACATTACCTTCACGTGGCTGAGGTCCATCTTCTCAAGAGCGTCGAAGTCGGGCTGCCAGCCATTGTCCTCACGAAGGTCGTAATAGGTTATCTTTGTCCCGAAGATTTTGTTTATCGCCGTATATGTGGGATAACCGGGATCAGGGATGAGCACATCATCGCCAGGGTTGCAGAAGGAGAGCGTAACATACATGATACCCTCCTTGGAGCCAATGATAGGCTGAAGCTCTGACGACCAGTCGACATCCACGCCATAGGTGCGCTTGTAGAACCCTGCCATGGCCTTACGGAGCTCAGACAGACCGGCCGTAGGCTGGTAGCCGTGGGCATCAGGCCGATGGGCCACTTCACAAAGTTTGTTGATAGTCTGCTCCGATGGTGGCATGTCGGGACTGCCTATGGCCAGGCTGATGATGTCCTTTCCTTCCGCATTAAGCTTTGCCACTTCCTTCAACTTACGTGAAAAATAATACTCCTGTATCTCGTTTACTCTTTTTGCTGGTTCCATATTTTCAGATGATAATATTTTATCGGAATAACCGTTTGCTCGCTTTACCCGGAGTTCTTCGGTCCGTTCTAACGTTATATATAATTAATGTGCCTCCTTATACTCGCCGAGTATCTTTATATTCTTGACCAGTGGGGTGATGGCGTCAATGGACTGGCGGTATCGGGTAAGGTTGTCATAGGTGACATCGACATAGAAGAGATACTCCCACTCATGACCGATGACAGGAAGACTTTGTATCTTGGTGAGGTTTATGTCATAGAAGGAGAGAATGGTGAGGACCTTGCTCAGACTGCCCTCCTGGTGAGGAAGCGAGAAGACGAGGCTGGCCTTGTCGGCTTCCTCCAGAGAACGCTCGAACGATGCCTTCTGAGGATTGCATGCTATGAGGAAGCGTGTGAAGTTGTGTTTATTGTCCTCTATGCTGTCCTCCAAGACTTTCATACCATACATCCTGGCGGCACTCGCGTTGCAAATAGCAGCCTGACCGTGGAGCTTGTTCTCAGCTATGAACTGTGCAGCACCGGCAGTGTCCTCAGCCTCTACAGCCTTCAGATTGGAATGTCCGGCAAGAAACTGACGGCACTGCATAAGAGCCACAGGATGAGAATGAACCTCACTAACCGTTTCCCAGTCGTCATCAGGCAGACAGCAGATGCAGTGTTGTATGTGGAGCTTATGCTCTCCGACGACGGTAGTACCCGACATCCTAAGCAGTTCATAATTGTGAAGAAGACTGCCGGCTATCGTATTCTCTATTGCCAGCATCGCTATAACGGTAGGATCATCCTTCACGCATTGGAACACTTGCTCAAAGGTCTCACAGCATATAAGCTGCAACTGCTCTCCCTTGAAATACTCGTGTGCGGCAATGTCGTGGAAACTGCCCAGTTCTCCTTGTATGGCTATTCTCTTCATATTCTTTATTAAACGAAAAACGGTCCAACTCCTAAATAGGGCGGGACCGTTTCGTTAAACTTTATTGATTTTACTTTTTATTCCTAAGTTGAAATCTACACGCAACTTCCCGCTTCACAATTCCTTGCAAAGTAAAAATAAAAGTAATAAAAAGATGCGTAAGACTTATTCATTGTTGTTGTTTTATATTTTACGAGTGCAAAAGTATAACTTTAATTTCATTCTGGCAAACAATTCGCTATATTTTTTCAGAAAATTCTAAGAATATCAAAGAAACTGCCATAAAATGTTCTTTTAAACGCATTTTTCGAAGTCAAGAAACGGCTAATCGTTTACATAAGCTATCTTTCAAAGATGTTTTTTCGTAAAATGTTTTGCAAATCAATTACTTTACATTAACTTTGCAACAAAACCAAACTGGATATGAAAACAAGCAATCACCTAAAATCAATACTTACTGTCATCGCCTTAGCATCATGCTGCTTCATTAAGGCACAAGGCATCACGCTGTCGGGGCTGGACCCGTCGCGCTTCAACGCCGTTATCGACGGCAAGAGCACGGCACTGTACGTCCTCACTAACGATAAAGGCAACGAGGCATGCATAACAAACTACGGCGCAAGGCTCGTCTCGCTCATGGAGCCAAACTGGAACGGACGCATGGAGGACATGGTGCTGGGCTATGACAATGTCATGGACTATCATACCAAGGGGCAGAACTTCGGGGCTACCGTAGGACGATACATCGGGCGTATCGTAGGACCAAGGATGACGATAGACGGAAAGACGTACAAACTACAAGAAAACGGGAAAGGAGTGATATCCCATGGAGGGCGTCCCGGCTTTGCCGACAGGGTGTGGGACGTCGTCAGCTACAGCCGTCAGAAACTGGTGTTGAGGTATGTATCACCAGATGGCGAAAATGGTTTCCCGGGTGAACTGACGACAACGCTTACCTATGCGCTGCGCGACGACGGTGCCCTCGGCATCGATTTCAAGGCTGTCACGACGAGGACAACAGTCGTCAACCTTGCCAACCATTCTTTCTTCAACATCTCCGGAAATCCGGAACGCACCGTGGAAACGCAGAGTCTGTGGATAGACAGTAAGAAGATAGCTACCTACGACAAAAACAAAAATGTCACGGGGGAGTTCCTTGACGTGAGGCAGACACCATTCGACTTCCACAAGCCTCATCAGATCGGCGAAAGGATTAACGAGGACAACCCCCAGCTTAAGGTTACCGGAGGCTATGACCATGCCTTCTCGCTCTCTCATGGCGGCGACCTGTCGCGACCGGCGGCCATTCTCTATGACGCGCAGAGCGGACGTGCACTCACGGTATATACCACCGAGCCCGCCATACAGGTCTACACTGGCAATGGCCTGAAAGGAAACCAAGTGGGAAAGAAAGGTATTGTCTATAAAAAGCGCTGCGCTATCTGCTTGGAGACACTCCACTACGCCGACTCCCCCAACCGTCCGCAGTTTCCGTCTACGCTGTTAAGGCCCGGACAGACTTATCACTCGCACACAGTATTTGTCTTCTCCACCGATCCTCCACTAATCATGAAATCGGAAAAGAAAGACTAAAAAAGTATAAACAGATGAACTTTTTACCTCCTTTTAGAAGACAAATGATTACATTTGCAACGATGAAAAGAATGTATTCGATAGCACTGATATTGGTTTGCGGCATCATGGCAGCAAACGCACAAAACATAGCGAAAAAGAACGACTCTTCCGTAGAGCCGCTGGAGCCGCAACGACTGCAAGGTCCGCGTGAGGCGACAGAGGCTGAGAAGGAATATGCCAGGCAGTATGAGAAAGACAAGCAGGAACAGGCACAGATTGACTATAACCTGCCGTCGGTCGACGAAAACGATCAGGTCGTAACGCCTGCAGAGGATTACTATTATCCTTTCTATGGCGGTTGGGGCTGGAACCGGTGGAGGCTGCATAAAGGCCTCAACGTAAATTTGTCGGCATCAGCCTTCGTAACGTCGGGAAAAGGATGGGGCACACATGGAGGACTGACACAGGACATCAGCCTGATGTATGTTACCAACCTGTCAAAGAAGGCTACACTGGCCATCGGAGGATACTTCAACAACATGGAGTACCGGGGAGACAACTACACCACGGCGGGCTTCTCCGCACTCTTCGGCTATCGCTTCAATGAGCACTGGAGTGCTTATGCCTTCGCACAGAAAGCGTTCACGTCAAACAACTTCGGGCCCGCCTTCGGCGGTTACTATCCTTACCGAGGCTATTACGGTCCTGCCTATTGGGATGCCACTTACGGCTATGCCGGAGCTTCCCTTGGGCCATGGAACAACCGGTTTATGGACCGTATAGGCGGAGGTGTGACATACCAGTGGGGTGAATACGGACAGAACTCCATATCCTTCCAGGTGGAATACGATCATATGCCAAACCAAAGCTGTGGATACGACTACCGGCGCTATGACTATCCGGTGAGGTAAGAAAGCGCCTCTTATCCGACACCACATTAATGGAAAGAAAAAATCCCGTCAGGACCTTCGTTATTATTCGGAAACCTGACGGGATTTTTACATTATCGTATCATCATAAGAACGACAGTCTTTCATGTGTACAAAGATTGTCCTATCACTTTACGAGCTTCAACCGCAAAGAATTCAATACTACACTGACACTCGACATAGCCATAAGAGCACTGCCCCACATCGGAGTCAACTTCACAGGCGGATCGGCAAAGAAGAGATAGAGCACGCCAGCGGCCAACGGTATGCAGACAAGGTTATAGATGAACGCCCAAAAAAGGTTCTCCCATATCATCTTAACAGTCTTACGACTCAAAGTGATACTGTAGGGTATCGCCTCCAAGTCATCGGTCATCAGGGTAACCTGTGCCACATCCATGGCGACATCCGTGCCTGTTCCGATGGCTATGCTCACGTCGGCGAGGGCAAGGGCCTGTGTGTCATTGATGCCGTCGCCAATCATGGCAACAGTCTTTCCCTGAGACTTGAGCCTGCGTACGAGTTCCTCCTTGTCGGCAGGAACGCACTTTGCCTTATAGTGTTCTATTCCGGCCTTGTCGGCCCAGTATTTTGCGGCTTCCTCCTTGTCGCCGCTCATCATCCACACTTCTACCCCACTCTTCTGAAGCTCTTCCATAGCCTCACGGGCATGCGGTTTCAGACTCTCACGGTCTTCAAGCGGAAGATTGTCGGCTTTGGTGAAGTCGACATTCTGATTAGGGATGGTCAGTGTTCCGGTCTTATCCGTCACCAGGACGTCGACCTTACGGAGACGTTCAAGGGCGGTGGCGTCCTTTATCAGGACGTGCCTGTCGGCGGCCTTGCCGATACCCACCATCAGCGCGGTAGGGGTAGCCAGCCCCATGGCACAGGGGCAGGCAATGACCAGAACGGTAACAGCCGATATTATAGCCTGGGGCAGCATGCCGGTACCACCGATAAGCAACCACGCCAGGAACGTTATGACGGCAAGTATGCCGACGACGGGAACGAAGACAAGAGCGGCCTTGTCGACGATACGCTGCACAGGAGCTTTGGAGCCTTCAGCCTCCTGCACCATTTTAATAATGTGAGCCAAGGCCGTGTTCTCGCCAACCTGACGGGCACGCATGCGGAACTTACCCTGGTTGGGGATGGTTCCGGCTAGGACACGGGACCCCTTCTTCTTCTCAGCCGGTGTAGGCTCACCGGTTATCATGCTCTCATCGACATACGCGGCATCGGCGGTCATAAAGCTCTCTGCCGAGATCACATCTCCGTCAACGGGGACTTTCTCACCAGGGCGGACTTCCAGGATGTCGCCGACATCGATGGTTGAGATAGGCACTTCTTCCACACTGCCTTCATCATTGACAATGTGCGCCGTCTTCGGAGCCATGCCCATGAGTTGCTTGATGCTGGTTGCAGTGCCGTCCTTAGCCTTTTCCTCAAGGAGTCGTCCGGTGAGGACAAAGGTGATTATCATTCCGCACGAGTCGAAATATGTCAGGCTTTGGTCGCCAAAGAAGGTGTTATATGCGCTGAAGACAAAGGCAATGGATGTCGACAGTGCCACAAGCGTGTCCATATTAGCCGCACCGTGGCGCAACTGCTTAACGGTGCTGATATAGAAGCCACGTCCGCAGAAGTACATATTGGCCAGTGCGATGAGCATCGCCGTCTGATTGGAGAGCGACTGACTACCGATATTGACCCAATGCATGTTTATGAACATGCCGACAACCGACAGTACCCAGCTGAGTACCGTCCGCCTCATCAGCAGTGTGTATTCACGCTTGCGTATCTCCTCTACAGATGTGTCATTGTCTATCACAAGGTCATAGCCGATACCGTTTATTTCCTTCTTCATTGTTTCCAGGGAGATGGCATCAGGGTCGTAGTCGACAAGCGCCGAACGGCCGGCCAACGACACGCTGGCATTGTTTATGCCGTCAAGGGAATTGAGCTTACGCTCCACATTCGCAGAACAGGAAGCACAGGCCATGCCCACAACGGGAATCGTTTTTTTCATAACACTCCTCCTTTCCCGGCCTTTCAGTGGCAGGGAATATTTATTATAGAGTTAAACATAATGTCCTCCGTCGTTGCGGAGGACTGTTTTAAGAATGGAATACCATTAAAGTGACAGCTCATAACGGCCCAGCGCATCGACAGCATCCTTCAACTGCGACGGACTGACGGCATTCTCGTCATACTCTACCGTTACATTGTCAGCAGTATGGTCAGCCTTTGCGCCATTGACATTGACGCCATCGACCTCCTTTATAGCATTCTCAACACGAGCTTCACAGTGCTCACATTTCATTCCTGTTACTGTAAATACCTTTTTCATTGTCCCTATTGTTTTAATGTTTTATTTTCGGATGCAAAGGTACACCATATTAAATGTCTTCTGTTACAAAATTATGGAACAGAGTTACATATTTCCATGATTAATTACTACTTTTGCAGAAAATAACGTTTATGATGAGACATACTAAGGAAGAAACAACGATAGACAACCGCACAATAACCATTTACAGCGAACCCAATGCGAATGCTCTCCTCCTCCAGGCCGTGGACTCTCACGACATGGAAGAGATGGAAAAAGAGATAAGCTATATAGAGAATGCCTCGGACACGACATTCACACTCGTCGCAATAAAAATAAACAGATGGAATGAGGAGCTGACACCGTGGCCGGCACCACCGGTCTTCGGCAAGATACCGTTCGGCAATGGGGCCACAATGTCCTTGGATTTTATCACGGGGGAAGTCATTCCGGCGATGAAGCAGAACAGGAGTTTCAAGTCGGTAATCCTTGGCGGCTACTCACTTTCCGGACTGTTCGCCCTTTGGTCCTCGTATAATACGGCACTGTTTGACGGTATCGTCGCCGCATCGCCATCTGTATGGTACAAAGGCTGGCTTTCTTATTCGGAGCAGAACAGATGTTCTTGCAGAAACGTATATCTCAGCCTTGGCGACAAGGAGAGCCACAGCAAGAACAAGCTGATGGCTACTGTGGCCGAGTGCATAGAACGGCAGAAAAAGATTCTCGAAAGCCAGAACGTGAATGTCGTGATGGAATGGAATGAAGGAAACCACTTCACCGACAATGGAGAGCGCACGGCAAAGGGATTTGCATGGTGCCTTAAATCTTGTCGAGAGAAATCCGGGTGTTAGTCTTCAACCTCTTGAACTGCGACGGAGTCATACCCGTAACGCTCTTGAACTGACTCGACAGGTAGGCTGTGGAGGAATAGTTCATCTTCATGGCTATCTGAGTCAGTGAGAGCTCATCATATTTTATCAGTTCCTTAACTTTCTCTATGCGCTGCTCGATGTAATAACGCTCTATCGTCTTGCCTTCTACCTCAGAGAACAACTTGCTCAACGCGCTGTATTCCTGATGAAGTTCGGAAGAAAGAAACGCACTGAGATTCTGGGCGGAATTGTTGTCATGATAATGCACAAGACTGATGATGGCACTCTTTATCTTGTCTATAGTCTGCTGACGCTTGTCATCAAGGAGTTCGAAGCCAAGACTCTCCAGACCGGCACGAACCTCAGAGCGCATCCCGCCGTTAAGGGTCTCCTCCACCTTTACTTCTCCTAGATCAACATTCAATACATGGAGTCCCTTCTCCCGCAAGGTCTGTCCAACTGCCATCTTACAGCGGTCGCAAACCATATTCTTTATATATAATGTCTCCATAAGATTACTTCTCCTTTTAATACGCAAGCTAAATTAAGACTAACATGAATGACTGCAAGCCGTTATTGTGCCTCGATGACATCCCGCAACACTACGGCATTATTGTGTTCTGTATCCTTTGCACCAAACAGAAGCGTAACAACAGAATACTTGCTTATGGACGTCAGGAAAGGACCGAAGGCATCATTATCTGCCAGTTCCTCACTGTAGCGACTACGGAACTCATCCCATTTCTTTACATCATGACCGAACCACTTGCGGAGCTCGGCGGTAGGAGCAAGGTCTTTCATCCACATGTCAACCTTAGCGGCTTCCTTCTTTATGCCTCGCGGCCAAAGACGGTCCACGAGTACGCGATAGCCATCGTCTTCCGACGGCGCCTCATAAATTCTCTTGAGTCTCAGTATCATAGTTTCCATTATCAGATAAAAGTATATACAAGGACAAAATTATCGTTCACCACCGGCGTTATGCCCACGGAGATATTACGCTTAAGGTTCTCCACAGTGGTCATCGGCACATCTACCCGCATCTGCTGATAAGTAAGGTCATCAGAAGAAAAAAGCTTGTAAACAGCCTCCTTGGCACACCAGTAAACAAGATGGTCGGCGACGGTAACGGGCTTCTCGTCCTTGCGAAGAAAACGCTCAGCTATTCTCATTATGCGGTCGCTGACATATTCAATGTCTATGCCCACCTCATGCGACTTGGAAAGCATTATTGCAACATATCCTCCCTGGCGCCTTACCGTATGAGAGATGCTTATATGATACCCTTCCAGCAACGGCTTGCCAGCCTCATCGTGCTGAAGGCTTGCATCGCCAAGCAACTTCCGGAGAAGACCATCGACGGCACTGCGTTCCCTCTGCCGGGAAGTCATCTCTCCGGTACCATACTCACTGCCGGGAATAGGGTCTATGGCGATGAGGACATCGTCAGCAACAGTCATGACCTTCATCATTTTCCGCTTTTCTCCGAAGCCTTGGCTTTAGGCTGGATGGTAACCTTTATCTTGCTTATCCGGCGCTCGTCGATGCCAAGAACCTCAAAGTCGTAGTTCTTGTATCTCACCTTCTCATGCAGACTGAGGAAGTCTCCCTTTATCTCAAGCAACAGTCCTGCCAACGTGTCGGCATCCCCCTCGACGTCAGAGAACTCGTCATCATCGACATTGAGTATTTTTGTGAAGTCGCTCAAAAGGGTCTTTCCCTCGAAGATGTATGTGTTATAATTCAATTTGGAGTATGTCTTCTCCTCCTCGTCATACTCATCATTAATCTCACCGACAATCTCCTCTAGGATATCCTCCATGGACACGAGACCGCTCGTACCACCAAACTCATCGACAACGATGGCTATGTGCACCTTATTCTCCTGGAACTCACGCAGCAGGTCATCAATCTTCTTTGTCTCCGGCACGAAGTATGGCGGGCGGATAAGGCTCTGCCATCTGAAGTTGACCGGCTTGGAGAGATGTGGCAGCAAGTCCTTGATATACAGTATGCCGCGTATATTGTCCTCATTGTCCTGATAGACCGGGATACGCGAGTAGTTATTGTCGACGATGCACTTCAGCACATCCTTGTAAGAACACCTTATATCCAAATCAACGATATCCTGCCTGGAGGTCATAATCTCCTTTGCCGTCTCATCACCGAAGCGTATAATGCCCTTCAACATGCTCTGCTCATCCTTGATGTCAGCACTATTGGTGAGTTCCAAGGCCTGCTCCAGGTCATCGACGGAGAGCTGGTGCGACTCCTTCTGTATGACCTTTTCCGCGAAGTTACCGCTCTTCAGTAGGATATTCTCCACCGGCCAGAACAGTTTTCTGAGCAGGACAATACCCCTGACAGCCTTGCGGCAGAACGCCAGTGGGTTCTGACGGCTGTAGACCTTCGGCATAATCTCACCAAAGAGAAGCAAAAGGAATGTGAGAAGGACGGTGATGCAGACAAATTCAAGCCAGGCCACATTGAAGTGAACCAGTTGAGCAATAGCATAGTTCAGCAGCATGATAATCGTCACGTTGACAAGGTTGTTTGTTATTAATATTGTAGCCAGCGTGCGCTCACTGTCCTCACGGAGCATTTGAATTTTCTTGTCAGTTTCTGTCTTCTGCTGGTCCAGTTCGTTGATGTCGCTTGGAGAAAGACTGAAGAATGCTATCTCCGAGCCACTTGCAAAACCGGAGAGCACCAACAAAAGAGCGGCAAGAGCGAAAGCTACAATAGCTCCGGTTGATAAGGGGTTAAAAGTTACCAGTGATGAGATATCGGATAGAGGAATCATTACGTGATATTATAAAAAAAATTATCCCCGACAGGCTACGGCCTGCCGGAGTATTACAGGTGTCTTAGAAAGGCAAAACATTTGTATTCTCAGCCGATGGAGCCTCGGATGTGCCACCATCATTGACGGTATCGGCCGTCGACGCACTAGGAGTAGACTGCTCACCACTGCGTTCCTGTACACGCCGCGGTGTAAGCAGTTCCATATTCTCGGCATATATCTCCGTAACATAACGCCGGAGACCTTTCTTGTCGTCATAGCTGCGGTAGCGAAGCCTGCCCTCCACATAGATTTTATCACCTTTGTGGACATATTTCTCAACGACCTTGGCCAGACCGTGGTAGAATATGACATTATGCCAGTCAGTACGGTCCGGCACCTGCGTGCCGTTGGGCAGGGTATATCCGCGCTCGGTAGTGGCAAGACGCACCCGGGCTACGCACTGGTCCTTCTCATAATAGCGCACTTCCGGCTCCTGACCTATATTACCAATAAGCATTGCCTTATTCATACAACATGACATTTTAGGGGTTCAGACATGCAAGTTACTTCCACATGCCAAGATACTTGAACTTAAAATTCTTACCTTTTGATGAAGGGAACTGACTGCGGTGGTCCACGCGTCCCTGAAGATAATCGACTATGCGGTTGTAACAGTCCAGACCAGACACGGCCTTGCAGTCAGCCACAAAGTGAGTGTCGCGGTACTCATGCTTGCCTGTGCCAGGAACGAGAACGACACGCTTGAAGTCGAGAGTGCCCTCATACCATCCGTCACGCTCCTCATTGAGACGTGCCAAGGCCTCATTGGTCTCACGGTGATTGGCATCATTATTGCTACGAACAGCCTTCTTGTCCTTGAAGTCCTGCATGGTAGCAGCCTCAGTCTTTATAATAATGAAATAGACATGTGGACGCACTTTGCAACGCTTCGGAAACGAAACATCGCTATCAACATAACTGCGTATCTCATCCTCGAGTTTCTTGTCGACAGGTATCTCGGGAATGGAAGAAAGAAAATCTAAAGCTTCATCGGCATTATGTACCAATGCCTCATTATCAAAAAAACGAATATATAAGTTCATGAAAAGGTTTTGTTTTTCATCAAAGAAGAGCGGCAAACGGGACTCGGACCCGCGACCTCGACCTTGGCAAGGTCGCGCTCTACCAACTGAGCTATTGCCGCATACCTGATAAAAGGTAATCTTCGTAAAGTTTGTTTTTATCAATAAAAAATGTGAAGAGGAGGAGACTCGAACTCCCACGATACAATTATCACTACCCCCTCAAAGTAGCGCGTCTACCAATTCCGCCACCTCTCCAACATATATTTGTGAATCTTGAATTACAGATAGTGCCCAGAACAGGACTCGAACCTGCACGTCGTGAAACACACGCACCTGAAACGTGCGCGTCTACCAATTCCGCCACCTGGGCATTTGTTGAAAAACAAGAACAAATCTGTTTTCATTCAAGATTCCAAAGAGCGGCAAACGGGACTCGGACCCGCGACCTCGACCTTGGCAAGGTCGCGCTCTACCAACTGAGCTATTGCCGCGTAAACTTGTTGTTCACAAGTGCATTTCTCTAAATGCGGTTGCAAAGGTAATACAATTCTGGCAAACTCAAAAATAGTTTGGCAATAAATGTTTCCAACTTAACATTCCTTAACAACCGAATACGTATTTTTTCAAATTTTCATCACGTTCCTATAATGTAAATATATTTCACACTCATATCCCAAAAGTAGTTTCCATGTAACCCATTGATTACAAGGACCTTTATAAATGTTATGATTTAGCATTTTAGGACATATACAATTGCGCCCTAAAAGCATATGTTTCAGGCAATAATGCCTATGCTTCTAGGGCGCAAAAGCATACCTTTCAGAGAATGTAAATTCATTTCCTAACAAGAAAGGTATGTAAGAATGGTGCTGCGGCTTAGAACTGGAGATAGATAAATGGCTGAATATCACTGCTCTTAACCTGCATTGCGAGGAAGACAACAAAGGTAAGGGCCACGGCGCAAACTACCACCCCACCCTTTTGTAATCCTAGGACTATCTTGTCTTGCCACGTATCGGGTATCCAATGTGTCAGCAACGCTAAGCCTATAAGCGCAAACACGTACTTATATGCAGCAAAGATAGCAGGGATAAGCGACACATCGAACTTTGTGAGGAGTTGGTTTATGAGGAGCGTCGCGGACTGGAAGTCAGGTGTGCGGAAGAAAATCCACAGGAAAGTGACCAGATGAAAGGTCAGAACAACGGCTACTACACGGCGCAGTCCCGACGGATGATAGTGGCGGTCATGGTGAAGGACAGTCTGTGAGAAAAACTTATGCACGCAGACGCCCAGTCCATGGAGCGTACCCCAAAGGACGAAATTGAGGGAAGCACCATGCCAGAGGCCGCAAAGGGTCATAGCAATCATCTGGTTGACATACATGCGCACCTTTCCCTTACGGTTTCCGCCAAGGGATATATATATGTAATCGCGTATCCAACTGGACAACGAGATATGCCACCGACGCCAGAAGTCGCTCAGCGAGTCAGCCTTGTAAGGCGCATTAAAGTTGGCCGGTATCTCAAAGCCCAGCAATGCCGAGATGCCGATAGCCATATCGGAATAGCCTGAGAAGTCGCAGTAGAGCTGAATACTATAGCCATAGAGTGCCATCAATATTTCCCCACCGGAGAACAGCGTAGGATTGTCGAACACGCGGCTGACGAAATTGACACTGATATAGTCGCTGATGACCATCTTCTTGAACACACCTATTATAATAAGGTATACCCCAAAGGCAAACATTTGCCTAGAGATGTGCAGCGGTTTGCGTATTTGGGATATAAAATCAGTGGCGCGGACGATAGGGCCGGCAAGGAGAACAGGGAAGAAGCTAACGTAGAACGCATAGTCCAGCAGACTGTCCACAGGCTGCATCTTGCCCCTGTACACGTCGACGGTATAGGAGATGCTTTTGAAAGTGAAGAAGGAGATACCGGCCGGAAGGAAGATATCCCACGGTTGGAAGTTCTCACCAATGGCACTGGCTATCATCCCAGCGAAGAAGTTGGTATATTTGAAATAGGCCAGAAGGCCTAAGTCGATGACAAGGCTCAGAAGGAGCCAAAGGCGTCTGTGGACTGTTGGTGCCGGGGTATCGGAAGAAGTCCGCAGCCTTTTGCCTATCAGCCAGTCGGAAAGGGTGACAAGTGCCAGGAGTCCGAAGTAGACTCCTGAGCTCTTATAATAAAAGTAATAAGAGAATAGTGTCACAAAGACGAGCCGTGCCGTCAGTTTCTTACGTAGAGCGAAATAGCCGAGCGACACAAACAGGAAAAGGAACAGAAAAAGTCCGGTCGTGAAGAGCAACGGCTCCTTGGGGTTGTATTGCAATAAATCTAATATCTTCTGAACGATATCCATCTACTGTTTTACCAAAATACTGATTAATATTAAAAAATGCTGTTCATGAAGTTACGGAACTCTAGCCAGTACTTGAAGGCCACGCTATGGCTTGCCGCCAATATCTTTGTGAAACCGGCAAGGATATACAGTCCCAAGAAGACCGCAATGATGAACAGAATGCTAAAGCCGAAGAACAGCCAGAGGTCAGCATCGGCATACTCCTTGCGGAAACGGGAGATGCGGCTACCGGACCATCCGAAGAACACCTCGATATGGTCAAGGACCTTAGTAAGAGTTGTCTTCGACTGCTGTCCCACTTTTTCTACCGTCCGTCCGGCACTCTTCAGTGCCTCCACGGAAGCATGGATAACCCTGGCCTCTACGACAGGCATTGACGCATAGTATGGCAGCGACAGCTGGTCATCGCTGACCGGAAGGACGCTGCTGGCCTCAACGGTAAGGTTTTCGGGTTTGCTGAGCTGACAGGTAAGTACATGCCCACAATAAGGGCAACGATACTTGAACCGTCCGTACTTCTCGGTCTCGGCAACGAAGGTCTTGCCGCAGCTGTTGCATTTCACGCTATATTTCATCATGCCTTTTATGTTTTCTTTCAGACTGCAAAGATACTGCAAACGAAAGACATTGCAAAACAAAAAGAATAATTTTATCTGCCTTTTGCATGAGGCCAACTATACATTATTAATATATTGTAGCATAAACAGAGCAAAAAGCCAATAAAAGGAAAGAAAAGAAACATTTCTAATTACAATTCTTGTGCATTAAAGTCAAAATTAGTAACTTTGCACTAAAATAACACTTTTATAATGAATTGGCTAATTGACTTATTTACTAACCAGGACTCAGTGGCACATATAGCCCTGCTCTATTCCCTGGTTATCGCTTTCGGAGTCATGCTGGGAAAGATAAAGATAGGAGGTATCTCTCTGGGAGTTACCTTCGTGCTCTTTGTCGGTATTCTGGCAGGACACATCGGATTCACTGCTCCAGTCCAGGTGATGAACTTTCTTCAGGACTTCGGACTTATCCTCTTCGTATTCATGATTGGTCTTCAGGTAGGACCGGGCTTCTTTGAGAGCTTCGGAAAGGGAGGTATCAAACTCAACTTGCTGTCGTGTCTGGCTGTACTGCTGAACATCGGCGTCATGTTTGCCTGCTACTTCATCTTCTTCAACACCTCAGACCCGAAGAATCTACCAATGATGGTCGGCACGCTCTACGGTGCCGTAACAAACACACCGGGACTTGGTGCCGCACAGGAGGCCCTGCAGAGCGTCTTCCCTAATGGTGTCGGCTTCAACCTTGCGTCGGCCTACGCCTGTGCATATCCTCTTGGCGTACTCGGTATCATAGGTGCGTCGCTGGCGGTGAAATTCATCTGTCACGTTGATTTCAATGAGGAGAACGCTGAGCTCCAGGCAAAGGAAGATGCTGCAAACCCCCACGAGAAGCCACACGTGATGTGCCTGCAGGTGTCGAACGCGTATATTGCAGGACGCACACTGAAGCAGATTTCCGAATTCCTCAATCGCGACATTGTATGCACACGTATACTTCACGACGGACAGCTCTCTGTACCTAAGCGCGAAACAAAGTTTGAGATGGGCGATGAGGTGCTCGTGGCCTGCGCCGAGAGTGATGCCGAGGCCATACAGGCATTCATCGGACCAGCGATAGAAATCAACTGGGAGGAGGACGAGAAGTCGCAACCTATGATTAGCCGCAAGATCCTTATCACAAATACAGCAATGAACGGTAAGAGCCTTGGCAAGATGCATTTCTCCAGCCTCTACGGTGTGAACGTAACGCGTATCACCCGTCAGGGTATGGAACTCTTCGCTAGCCGCAGCCACCACTTCCATGTCGGCGACCGTATCACGGTAGTCGGCCCTGAGGAGAACGTAGACCGCATAGCAGAGCTGATGGGTAACTCGGAGCGTAAGCTGATAGTACCGAATATTGCCACTGTGTTCATAGGAATTATCATAGGTATTCTCTTCGGCAGCCTGCCAATAGCAATACCCGGAATGCCGGTCCCCATGAAACTTGGTCTTGCCGGCGGCCCGCTTATCATCGCTATTCTGTTAGGACGCTTCGGATACCGTATGGGACTGAACACATATATGACGACATCGGCAAACATGATGTTGCGTGAGTTCGGACTGGTTCTCTTCCTCGCTTCGGTAGGCATTAAGGCAGGAAATGGCTTCTGGGAGACAGTAGTCTCAGGAGACGGACTGAAATATGTCGGTACAGGTTTCCTCATAACAATAATTCCGATATTGATCGTTGCTTTTATCGCCAGAAAGAAATACAAGTTCAACTACTTCACCATCATGGGTATGATTGCCGGTACTTACACCGACCCGCCTGCACTGGCTTATGCCAACTCCGTTTGCGCCGGTGAGTCTTCAGCACTGGGATATTCCACTGTCTACCCGCTGAGCATGTTCCTCAGGATTTTCACTGCACAGCTTATCATACTATTTTTCTGTGGAGCATAGGCATTAATACTACATTCCAAGATAAATGGTCCGTCCTCTAAACTAAGTTACTTCTTCTTAGTTTAGAGGACGGACTTTTTTGCATAAGAATACTTTGGACAAGCACTCTGGTTTTCCGTACGACAACTATATGGCAAATTCCCCGGTCCGCCAAAGCAGTGCCGGTTACTATTCGCTAATTTATTCATTTTCTTTTGTAAACATTTTTCAGACCCGCTTCTTTCTAAAAATTCCTTCACAACAGATTGACTATCAATGAATTGCAAGTAAGGCTATTTTGCAATGTATTTTCCGCACACTTACCTTGTAAAAGTACCCCTTTTACAACGTATTTTCCGTACACTTACAACGTAAAAGCATAACACTTACAAGAAGGTCAATATTTTTCAACACATTATATAGGAAATATTGGAAAGTCGTATTATTATTCCGACTATTTTACAGATAGTACTATTCAGCGAAATGCGTGGATTTTTTGTTTTTGTACGAAGATAAAGACCTGTAGTCCACAAAGTATCATTTAGTTTTTATATCTTTGCAAACGGAACATCAAACTAACTATAACATAATTATGAAACGAATCAAGATTGTAGCATCGCTGATGATGATGCTTTTTGTCGGCAACAATGCTGTGGCGCAACACTATCCCTATCAGGTGTCATATCTTCCGAGTGTAGAAAGGGCGCGGGACCTGTGTCACAGGCTGACGCTCGACGAGAAGATAAAACTAATGATGGACCGTTCGCCAGCAATAGACCGTCTCGGTATTCCGGAGTTCCAATGGTGGAACGAAGCATTACATGGAGTGGCGCGAAACGGTTACGCAACGGTTTTCCCCATAACGATGGGCATGGCGGCGTCGTTCGATGACGCACTCGTATATAAGGTTTTCACTGCTGTAAGCGATGAGGCCAGAGCCAAGGACAACGAGGCCAGGCGGTCGGGACACATAGACCGCTATCAGGGTCTGTCGTTCTGGACTCCGAACATCAATATTTTCCGCGACCCGCGATGGGGACGCGGCCAGGAGACCTACGGCGAGGACCCGTATCTGACCACACAGATGGGACTGGCGGTGGTCAGAGGACTGCAAGGCGACGAGGGAATGAAATACAAGAAGCTCCTGGCCTGTGCGAAGCACTTTGCCGTACATAGCGGACCGGAATGGAACCGCCATTCATTCAACCTCGAGAACCTCTCTCCGCGCGACCTATGGGAGACTTACCTCCCGGCATTCCAAAGTCTGGTGCAGAAGGGACATGTCGCTGAGGTGATGTGCGCTTACCAGAGCATAGACGGTGAGCCATGCTGCGGAAATTCCCATTACCTCCAACAGATACTACGCAAGGACTGGGGTTTCGACGGTATGGTCGTCTCCGACTGTTCCGCTATCAGCGACTTCTGGATCCAGGGCCGGCACGGTGTCAGCGCCAATGCCGCTGACGCCTCGGCAAAGGCTGTCATCGCAGGTACTGACGTGGAATGCGGCAGTAACTATAAGAACCTTCCGGAGGCTGTGAAAGCTGGAAAGATTACTGAGAAGCAGATTGACGAGAGCGTCATCAGACTGCTGAAGGCACGTTTTGACCTGGGAGACTTCGACGACGACCGCATGAATCCATACAGGAAGCTTCCAATGACAGTCGTGGCAAGCGAGAAGCACAAGGACCTGGCGCTGAAAATAGCACGTGAGTCGATGGTGCTGTTGCAGAACTGGAATGACGTGCTGCCACTGTCGAAGTCCGACAATGACATTGTCGTCATGGGACCCAACGCCAATGACTCCGTTATGCAATGGGGAAACTACAGCGGCTACCCTACCCGTACTATAACGATTCTGCAAGGTATAAGGGAGAAGAACCCTAATATAAAATATGTAGAGGGATGCGGACTGACAAGAAATGAGGTCAGCACTAGCCGATTCGATGAGATAACATCAGAGGGCGGTAAGGGCATGAAGGCACAGTACTGGAACAACATGGACTTCAACGGAGCACCTGTCAAAACGGTAACACTGTCATCGGGCGTAAACCTCAGCAACGGAGGAGCAACGGTGTTCGCTCCGGGTGTGAACCTGGACAGCATCAGCGCACGGTTCTCCGGAACGTTCAAACCGACACGTAGTGAGAAGGTGGTGTTCACGGTAAGCTTTGACGACGGTGCTCGATTGGTAATCAACGGCGACACCGTAGGCGATGTCTGGAAATCGCGCAATAAGATTCAGCATATCAACTATGAGATGGATGTTGTGGCTGGAAAGAAATATGATGTACAGGTAGACTACTTCCAGAAGACTGATGCGGGACTGGTAAAGTTCGACATCGTTCACAAGTCTACACCTACCAGCGAGGACATACTGGCACAGATAGGAGATGCCAAGAAGGTAATCTTCGTAGGAGGTATCTCGCCGATGCTTGAAGGAGAGGAGATGAAGGTCTCCGAACCGGGATTCAAAGGTGGCGACAGAACATCCATAGAACTGCCACAAGCTCAGCGTGATGTAATAAAGATGCTGCACGATGCCGGCAAGACTGTCATCTATGTTAACTGCTCTGGCTCTGCTGTAGGACTGGAACCGGAGGCCGACAACGCCGACGCAATTCTGCAGGCATGGTATCCGGGAGAAATGGGTGGAAGGGCTGTTGCCGACGTCCTCTACGGCGACTACAACCCTTCAGGCAAACTGCCTATAACATTCTATAGGCACGACAGCGATCTCCCCGACTATCAGGACTACAGCATGAAGAACCGCACATACCGCTATTTCAAGGGTGATGCCCTGTTCCCCTTCGGCTACGGACTGAGCTATACCACCTTCGATGTCAAGCCACTTGAGTTCAAGAGTGGTCATCTGCTCGTAAGCGTAACGAACACTGGAACGCGTCCAGGCTCCACAGTGGTACAGATGTATATACGCCGCCCGCAGGATACTCAAGGTCCGATAAAAACTCTTAGGGCCTTCAAGCGGATAGAGGTGCAGCCGGGTGCCACCACGACCTTGGACATGGGAATGGTTGGCGATACCGAGCATCTGCAGCTGTGGGATGACTCCACAAACACCATGAGGTTTATCCCAGGTGATTACGAGTTCTATATCGGCACAAGCAGCAAGCTATCTGACCTTAAGAAATACACGATGACCATCACAAAGGCTGAGCCTACACCGGTGGCTGACAGCAAAAGCAAGAAAAAAGCTGTTCAGAATGCTGGCGACGACTGGTAAGGAGATAGAATTTGTGAGATTTAAGGGAGCATGAGGGTTTCAACCTCTGCCCGTAATAAAGAAAATGTAAACGGAGAATAAGGCTATTGTCTTATTCTCCGTTTACATTTTTATTCAATATACTTACATTCTGTAAAGTTTTTATGCAATTTTGCTTCAAAATAGAAAATATTTACTATCTTTGCACATAAATTTAAGATTATAGTTATATTTAGAGTTCAAGATAATACAGCTTATGGTACTTGACATTGACATGCTTCAGAAATTCTACGCTTCCTATTCCCAGGAAGTGGCAAAGGCAAGAACAGTTCTCGGACGTCCTATGACATACGCGGAAAAGGTGCTTTATGCACATCTCTACGACAAGGAAAGCATTAGGCCTTTCAAGAGATTGGAAGACTATGTGGACTTCCGCCCAAATCGCGTAGCCATGCAGGATGCTACAGCACAGATGGCCCTTCTGCAATTTATGAACGCAGGGAAAGACAAGGTGGCCGTACCGGCAACGGTACATTGCGATCATCTCATACGTGCGGACGTCGGAGTGGAGAAGGATCTGCCGGAGGCAAGGAAAACCAACAAGGAGGTATATGACTTCCTGCGCAGCGTAAGTCAGAAATACCATATCGGTTTCTGGGAGCCGGGAGCAGGTATCATCCATCAGGTTGTACTCGAGAACTACGCATTCCCAGGGGGTATGATGGTCGGTACTGACTCACATACGCCGAACGCGGGAGGCCTCGGCATGGTGGCTATAGGTGTTGGCGGTGCGGATGCCGTTGACGTGCTGACAGGACAACCCTGGGAACTGAAGATGCCACGTCTCATAGGTGTGCATCTCTCAGGAAGACTCAACGGATGGGCATCACCAAAGGATGTCATACTTTATATACTTGGACTCTTAACAGTGAAGGGAGGTACTAACGCTATACTCGAATACTTCGGAGACGGTGTGGGCACGCTCTCGGCAACCGGACGTGCGACAATATGCAATATGGGAGCAGAACTAGGTGCTACATGCTCGATATTCCCATTCGACAGGAACACTGAGGAATACCTCCGTAAGACAGGAAGGGACGAGGTGGCAGATATGGCGGTAGCCAATGCCGGTGAGCTGCGCGCGGACGATGACGTATGCTCACAACCGGATAAGTTCTACGATCAGGTTCTTGAAATTGACTTGAACAAGATTGAACCTCATCTCAATGGCCCGTTTACACCTGATGCTGCCACAGCATTAAGCGAGATGAGAAAAAAAGGGCCTGAGAAGAGCTACCCAATGACTGTTGAGGTAGGACTGATTGGTTCTTGTACGAACTCCAGCTACGAGGACCTATCGCGGGCAGCGTCAGTGGCACGGCAGGCAAAGAAAAAGAACCTTAAGGTAAAGGCCCAACTGATAATTAATCCGGGGTCGGAACAGATATACTACACGGCGAAGCGTGATGGGATAATTGATGACCTTAAGGCCATCGGCGGTGTCATCATGACCAATGCATGCGGACCTTGTATAGGACAGTGGAAAAGACATACTGACGACAACAACAGAAAGAATGCCATTGTAACATCATTCAACCGGAACTTCCGACGCCGTGCCGACGGTAATCCAAATACATTCGCATTTATCGGCTCACCGGAGCTGACCGTGGCACTGGCTATATCAGGACGGTTGGATTTCAATCCTGCAACCGACACACTGGTCAACGAAGACGGAAAAGTGGTTAGACTCGACGAGCCACAAGGTGATGTGTTCCCACCAAGAGGATTTGATGTCGACGACAAAGGCTTCCTGCCGCCATCAGATGACAACAAGCATGTTGACGTTATCATATCGCCGACAAGCAACCGTCTGCAAAAACTTGAGCCGTTCCCAGCATGGGACGGCAACGACTACACTGAGATGCCATTGCTGATAAAGACTCAGGGAAAGTGTACCACAGACCATATATCAATGGCCGGACCATGGCTGAAATTCCGCGGACATCTTCAGAACATATCGGACAACCTGCTCATGGGTGCCGTGAATGCCTTCAACGGGGAGTCTAATAAGGTGAAAGACCAGAAGGACGGAACATACAAAGAGGTGAGCTCGGCGGCAAAGGACTATAAGGCACATGGTGTCAACTCTATCGTTGTGGCTGAGGGCAACTACGGTGAAGGCTCCAGCCGCGAACATGCGGCAATGGAACCGAGATTCCTTAACGTTAAAGTGGTTTTGGCAAAGAGTTTTGCACGTATTCACGAGACAAATCTCAAAAAACAGGGAATGCTTGCCCTCACCTTTGACAACAAGAATGATTACGACAAAGTGAGAGAGGACGATAGGATATGTGTTACGGGATTGAAGAATTTCGAACCAGGAAAGCCGCTTACTGTAACCCTCAAGCATGCTGATGGCACAACGGACACCTTCAAGGCTAACCACACATACAATGAAACACAGATTGAATGGTTTAAAGCCGGATCTGCACTGAACTATGCCAAAAAGAAAGGATGATTTAACATGAACAAGGATTATTTGATATACAAACTGTCGGATGAAGTAAAGAACTCTTGCAAAATTCCTAAAGAGGATTTCACAAAATATGGTGTAAAAAGAGGATTGCGCAATGAGGACGGCTCAGGTGTGCTAGTAGGACTGACCAATATAGGTAATGTCGTGGGATATGAGCGTGGAGAAGACGGAGTACCGCGACCATGCGAGGGAAAATTGTATTACCGCGGCTATGAGCTCAATGATCTCGTAGTGCCTCTCTTACAGGAAAAACGCTTCGGATTCGAGGAGATAGCATATCTGCTACTGTCAGGACAGTTACCTGACAAGGAGGAACTGCAGGCATTTAAGGAACTGCTCAATGAGAACATGCCGCTTGACCATCGTACCATTGTTCATATCATTGACCTAGAAGGGTCAAACATTATGAACATTCTGGCAAGATGTGTGCTGGAGATGTATACATTTGACCCCAATCCGGACGATATAAGCCGCGACAACCTTATGAGACAGTCCATAGAACTCATCGCAAAATTCCCCACAATCATAGCATACGCTTACAACATTTACAGGCATAGCGTCCAGGGAAGAAGTCTGCATATACGTCATCCAAGAGAGAACCTAAGCATTGCGGAGAACTTCCTCTATATGATAAAACATGATGATTATACGGAACTCGACGCACATATGCTTGACCTTCTTATGATTGTACAAGCAGAACATGGTGGAGGTAACAACTCTACATTCACCGTCCGTGTGACATCATCAACAAGAACGGATACATATTCATCAATAGCAGCAGGCATAGGTTCCTTGAAAGGACCTCTACATGGAGGTGCGAATATCAAATGTATAAACATGTTCCACCATCTAAAGGATGCCATTAAGGATTGGACAAATATCGATGAGCTCGACACTTATCTGAATCGTATGCTCAACAAGGAAGCATACGACAATTCGGGACTAATATACGGAATAGGACATGCTGTGTACACACTGAGCGACCCACGAGCCATGGAGCTGAAGAAACTTGCCGGATTGCTGGCTAAAGAGAAGGGCCGTGAGAAGGAATATAACTTCCTCAAACTCATTGAACAGGAAGGCATAAAGTGTTTGATGGCACACAGAAAATCAAACAAGCCTGCTTGTGCAAACCTTGACTTCTACAGCGGATTCATATATGAGATGATTGGTCTGCCACAAGAGATTTACACGCCTATTTTCGCTATGAGCCGTATAGTTGGTTGGACAGCGCACAGAATAGAGGAACTTAACTTTGAGGGTAGACGTATCATCCGTCCGGCTTATAAGAATATCTTGGAGCAGAAACAGTATATCCCGATAGAAGAAAGATAAATGTCCAAAAGAAAAGAAACTGTACATACAAATAAGGAAAGAGAATAAAAATAACGGCTATCACACAAGAATATGTGATAGCCTTTTTTATGGCTGCCTATAGCGTCTATATCTTCCTATAGCTACCTATAGCTTCTATAGCATCTATAGCTCCCTATAGCTTCCTATAGCTTCTATAGCTGTTCCTATAGTCCCTATAGCTTCTATAGCATCTATAGCTTCCTATAGCATCTATAGCTTCCTATAGCTACCTATTGGAAAAAACGGTTGATATCCACCCACTAAAAACGGGGATATCCGTTCACTTTTTGTCTCGTTAGCCTAATGGCGCTGCAAAAGTAATCATTTATTTCGTAAAGATGAGCCTTTCAACTCAAATC
>Ga0256406_1000630_pt1 | contig 63120 bp, 54 predicted proteins | sample RumenRJG_03DNA_FD_185986 | JGI IMG/M metagenome (GOLD analysis project Ga0256406, IMG submission 185986) | Bovine rumen microbial communities from Lethbridge, Alberta, Canada - RJG_03 | ecosystem: Host-associated > Mammals > Digestive system > Stomach > Rumen | place: Canada: Alberta | collected... | reverse complement strand
CGCTTCGTTTGACTGGATTCTATCATAGTGTGTTCTGCACAATCTACTGTTTTTTGCCCTTTTGCAGAACTTACACCTACAAAGTTGAATTTACTTATTTAAGTGACCGAAAATGAAAGTTCTCCATTTCACGTAGAACTTCGGTTTGCAAACCATATAGGGGATGTTAATTGTGCAAAAGCCTTATATAATTGATGTGGAGGTGTTTTTATGGCACGCACACCAAATGTAAAGGTTTTGCGCGATAACATGCGTTCCCTTGGATGGCATATCACTGCTTTTGATTTTTATTACAACAAGTGCAGGTATATTGTTTTGTTCGAAGACTCTAAGGCACTAGGATATAAAGGGGACCTGGTAATCGCCATATTGACTTTTGTGGATACTAACAACGAGAGTCGTCGTTTAACTGTAGAAGCTAACCAGGGTGGATTTGACGGAGCATCTGCACGAGAGATAATGGATTATTTTCACATACATCATCGCCCAAGCGTCAAAGGCTTCTTTGTTGGATTCTATGAGGCCTTTAATAGTTCTATACCTCAACAATTCGCACCGCCACAAAACCGTCATGTCCGTGAATTGTGCGCCATACAATTAGCGAACCGAGACAATGAGCCGGATCCATTAGCATTTTGTTGTTATGATGCTCGAAGAAATCCTGTTGTGGATGGTGTGCAAAGGCATAGAACTGTGTTTAATTCAAACAAGACCAAATTATTGAGATCAGATCTTTTTGAATTGCTTGGAGGTGATGACACAATCAGCTTCTTCTTTCGTCGTGAAAATGAGTACGATGACATGAAGATACTTCAGAGGTTCAGGGAACGCGAACAAAATCTCTAAAGATTTACTTTTTCTACCGTATGCGAAAGAACTCTAATCAGTGGTACTGTCACTTTGACTTCATTTTCTCCACTTAGTGGTATATTATCCAGTTCGCTCTTTTCAACAATATACGAAAAACTTCCACTTTCAAGATAGTACCCTTCCACAAGTCTTCCATCTGACATTTTTTGACCTTTGAATCGACCTTTTTCTTTTTTCATTTTAATCCTTACCCTTGTATACTTAAATGCATAGCATGACGCCGGGCATATTGAAAGGAGATGCCAATGGCGAAGCATACACATTTAACCTTGGATGAAAGATACACAGTTCAGCACATGCTCGAATCCGGAGCATCGTTTCGCAAGATAGCCTTAAAACTCAACCGAGACAAATCAACCATCTCAAAAGAGGTTAAGCGTAACAGCGAAACAAAAACGCACCGGTGGAAATGGTTTCCCGTTCAATGACTGCGTTAACAAACCTACATGTGATGTCAAACAAAAGTGCAAAGTTCTTGACTGCTCCAGAACCAGATGCAAACGTTGCTCCAGATGTCTTGATAACTGTGATGATTATGACAAACTTGTCTGTCAAAGGTTATCTAAGCCACCGTATGTTTGCAACAAATGCATGAAGCGTGGAGCATGTCAGTTGGAGAAGAAATTCTACACTGCACGTCATGCTGATGAAAAGTACCGACTACAACTAAGAGCCCTCCGCGAAGGGCTCTGCATTTCTGAAGAAGAGCTACACAGGCTCGATGAGCTGATATCCCCTCTTCTGATGAATGGTCAATCAATACATCACATATGTGCAAGCAACAAGGAAGAAATCATGTATTCAGAAAGAACCATCTACAACTACATTGAGATGGGGCTCTTCACAGCCAGAAACATCGACCTTCCAAGAAAGGTCAGGTCAGGCCAAGAAAAAGTCATCACGACACCATAAAGATAGACAAGAAATGCCGTATCGGAAGGACCTATGATGACTTTACTGAATACATGAAGGAAAATCCTTCTACCCCAATCGTGGAGGTGGACTCCGTAATCGGAAACGTAGGAGGAAAACTCCTTCTCACTATCCATTTTGTCAAAGCTGAATTCATGCTTGCTTTCATCCGTGACAGAAACACAGCGGCATCTGTCACTAACGTATTCAATTATCTAAATGACACCTTGGGAGACAAACGGTTTGCAAAACTTTTTCCTGTTATCCTTGCAGACAACGGAAGTGAGTTTTCAAGCCCTACCTCTATTGAAGTCAGCCCCGACGGTGTCGTTAGATCAAAGATGTTCTATTGCAACCCGTCTTCTCCATATCAGAAAGGTGCAGTAGAAAACAATCACGAGTTTATTCGTAGAATCATCCCTAAGGGTAAATCCATGGATCACCTGGATCAGGACAAGGTCAACCTTATGATGGATCACATAAACTCGTACAAAAGAGAAAACCTCGGAGACAAAAGTCCATACGAGGTTTTCAAAATGTTCTATGGACAGCGTACTTTAGACCTTCTTGGAGCACATCTCATTCCACCAAATGAGATTATCCTTAAGCCCAAGCTTCTGAAGTAGCTGCCTACTTTTGTCCGGCATCATGTTGCTTAATTGCATAAACCAGAGGGTGTGGATGTTTGCTTTACAAAAAGTTCATCTTCATCCATGCTCGGCTTTGTTGTGCAAAAAATCTCTTTTCTGCCGGTCTGTGGTCGCATTTTATCACATTTTCAATGCTGTTTTTCTATATTTGCTCAATTTCTGGAGAACTTACCCTTGCAATGTGGAAGTTGCTCCTTCAAATGACCCATTTTTAAAAAATTGCCACAGAAGATGGGCCCATGAAAAAAGACCCTCCTCGGGATTGAGGAGGGTCTACATTTTACTCATGGAGGAGTTTTTTTATTCTCTTTCTTCTCCAGACGATAAAGGCGCATGCGGCGATAAGCAGCCCTACCATAAGGAGCCAATACTTAAGGAATGAATATGCTCCCGTTTCTGTTGCCATATTCCTTGTATTTGTGAATATGACATTGACATTTCCATCCCCCGCATCGACTGTTTCCGTATCAGTTGCAAGAGAGGTATTCTTTGCAGAATTCCCCCTACTGCTGTTTGATATGGCGGGGTTGTCTCCGGTAGCTCTCAGTTTGTATGAGGCAACATGGTCAGAAGCAGATTCGGTTATCCTGTATGTTGCCCCGTTGGGCAGTGCCGAGAATACCATGCTCTCGTCATCGTGCAGGTTGAAGGTTACAGTGGCATTACCCGAAGAGTTTGAGGTGAATGTCGTTCCTGCATCCTTTGTTGAGAGTTCTGTATACAGATCCCCCGACAGCTCTTCAAACAGAGAGAATACTATGTATCCGTCACCGTTTTCTATGATGTACACACCATCGTTTGCAGGAAGTTTTATTTCCCCGTCTGCATTTGTAAGATATGCCTTTTCTTCCCCAGAAGGTGTCTGAATAATCAGCCTTGCCTTGTTTATGGGGTTTTCTCCCTTATCTGTTACCTTGAGAGTAATATACTCCCTGTTTTCGTCCATTCCCACTGAGAGGATCCGTATCTCGGGCTTATGGAAGGTGTACTCAGTATTCGGTTTAAGGCCTCTGAATCTCGCTGTAAATTCAAAGTTCTTTGTGAGATCCCCGAGTGAGCCTTTGACGTTCTTTGAGACGACCACTCCCCCGGAAATCGGTATCTTGGTAGTTGTCTTGTTGGAATCGAGGGTTATGTCCCCAAGCATCGTCATGGCGGTGTTCTCATACTTGTAGTATGTTCCGTCAGGAGATAAGGGCTGTTTCTTGTCCTTGTTTACAGAAACATCGAATGTGAGGGTGAACTGGCTTCCAGAGAAAGTCTCGTTATATGCGGTTATCTCTGAACGCCCCGTATTTATCGTCCACTCACTTGTCTTGTCTACCCCGTCGACGAACACCTTGACGTTTGTCGCGTTGAGCTGGTGGGGGAAACTGTCTTTGACAAGGACGTCGGTTATTCCCGCAGGAACTGTCTGCGTGACTTTGTATGTCCATGAAGTCTCAAAGTTTTTGACGGTATTTTCAACAACGTCTATTTCTTCCCCCTCACCGTCCCAGGTGATCCCGTCATTATCTGATACGGTTTTTTCTGGAGAATCACAACCACGGGTGTTTGTGAAAAGGTATCCAACATCTACAGAGAGGGTTTCTTTACCTGTTGAAAGGGCGGTGTTCTTTTCCCCACTTGCTGTTTTGGTTTTGAGGCTGTCTTCACCAAGGGTTGCCTCAAATTCAGCGGAATATGGGTTAGCCTGCTCTGTAATGTTGTAGGTTGCTCCGTCTTTTATCCCGGAGACATGGACAGTCTGCCCGTGCTTGAGCCTTATAGAGCCTGCAGCATTACCGTTTGCATCACTTGTGAATGTTCCAAGAGCTTCTCCCTGCTCTTCGCCCTCAAACGAATAGACCGTATGGGTTTTGTTTGGGGTCAGTCCTTCAAACGACATGTTGAATGTAAACTCGTCGTTATCACTTGCCAGATCTCCCTGTGCCCTTTTTTCAAGTTCAATATAGTGGGTAGATTCTCTGAAGTTTGTGAATTGAACTGTGGTATCCTTGTTGAGCTCCCCTTCGCAGGTAAGATCTGTGTTGTAGTTGCCAGAGCCAGCTATCATATCTTCTTCTGATGGCGTTATACCATCTTCGATTACTTCGTAGCTGGGTCTATACTTGTTGGCATATTCTGTGATTTCATATATTGCCCCGCCGGGGAGGTTTTTGATTTCATATTCTTCCCCACCTTTAAGGTCAACAACTACAGAAATCTGACCAAGTTCATCTGCTGTGAGGGTTTCACCTTTAGAATCTGTGTATGTAGCATTAGCGTCCATACCAGCTACCGTAACCCTGAATGAGAACTTGTCTTCTGGGCTTGTTGCATCCCCATCAAGGACCTTCTTCACCTTGAGGTCTTGTGTTTGGAACTTATTATTGTCAAAGAGATACGCAACACTCCCCTTATTTGGAACGGTTTCTGTTCCTGTTATGAGGTCGTTTCCTGCCGTTTGTGCTCCGGAGACAGTGTTCACATACTCTATCCCGGCGATAACTTCATATGAAGGGGTGTAGTCTGTCCCCTTTTCGGTTATCTTGTATGTCGTCCCCTCGGGGAGGTTTTCAAGGAAGAAACTTTCCCCATGCTTGAGTTTTATCGTGAACTTGGCATAGCCGTTAGCGTCTGGCTCTACTTTCTGACCTGGGTTATATTTAGTATCTCCTGAAAGGGTTCTCTTGACCTTCTCATACCAACCGGGGTTTGACGGATCATAATCAAGAAGGTCGTCTATGCTTACACCTCCTTGGGCTGGGGAGTCGTTAAGGTCATAGGTGTTTTCCCAGCTTGACATATTGGGATTGTACTCGTTAGTAATGTTTACCGTTCCCCCAAGCCATGTTATGGAGACGTCTCCTACTGTAACGGGGATTTCCCCGCCTGCACCTGTTTCTACAGTCCTTGTGTCACCGTTTTTATCTGTTATAGTAACTTCAAGACCAGGATAGCCATCACCAGTTTTATCAACAACCACTCTTACTTCCCCTGCTTTGGTGGTTTCCAGCTCAAGGGATTCATCATCCCCGGACTTTTTGATATAGAAGGGGTCGGGATAACTCTCTGTCGAAATAACAGGGGGAGTAAACGTCCCCTGCCCGCCGTTTACGACGTTGCTTTCCGAGCTCTTGGTTGCAACAAGCGTATCAATGTTCGCACTTGTGACAGGGCTTATGTACTTGAGTGTTATCTGTGCTCCGCCTGCTGTTGCCGCGCTATTGCACATGGTCGTATAACTTGACGGCATGTTCATAACATTCAGTGTGGTTGTCAGGTTTGAGCAGTATCTGAACATACCGCCCATGTTCGTGACTTTGCTTGTGTCAAAGTGGCTCACATCAAGGGAAGTAAGGCTTAAGCTATGGAACATAGAGCTCATGTTCGTAACCTGTGAAGTATCAAAGTGGCTTACATCAAGGGTTGTAAGATTTGCGCAAGAGTAAAACATGCATCTCATATTCGTGACTTTGCTCGTGTCAAAGTGGCTCACATCAAGGGAAGTAAGGCCTGAGCAGTATCTGAACATATAGCTCATGTCCGTGGTTTTGCTTGTGTCAAGTTTTTCAAGACCTGTGATATTTGTGAGGTTGGTGTTGTTCATATAGTAAAACCAAAATGCCGTAGAGACTGGCTTTATGGGGTCTTGGAATGTGACACTTTTTACATTTTCACGTTTGCTGTCCCACGGAACTTGGCTTTCGGTCGTAGCCTGCAGTGTTTCTATCCCTGTGTAGTAGGTCTTTGTTCCGTCTCTCTGCTTATTGCTGTATTTACCTTCTTCGTCTCTGAAAAATCGAAGAACTCCCGTAGAGCTATCAAATTCAGCAAAAGCTTCCCCTTCAAGGGTTCCAGAAGCCTTGTCGGGGTTTATCTCCACTTCATACTCAAACTCGTCATTGGGATCTCCCAGATTACCCGAAACCTGCTTGGTGATAGATACGTCCCCGTCTACTATGTCTGATTTGGTGTTGGTAAATGCTGTATCTACCCCTGCAAGGATATAATCTGTAGTAAGACTGCGGTTCTTTCTGCCTTCTTCATGAATCGGTTCGACATCAGCTTGCTGACTTCCCCCGTTTAAGTCTATTACTGCATAGTTCTTCCCGTCGTGGGGAATTTCTACTATGAATGGAGTAACGTTAGGGATATCAAACAGGTATGCCCCGGATTCAAAAGAATCCCCTGGGGAGTATGTACTAAACGGAATATCGGTTGTTCTGGCATAACCCATAGCCTCTTCTGCTTCATAGCTGCCATAATCTCCCAATTCTTCAAAATCGTCTGTGGGTGAAAAGCTGCCGCCTGCATAAGTTGCGAGGGTATAATATCTTACATATTCTAAAGACTCTCCCGTAGGTGGAATGATCTGTATTGTTCCGTTGGGGAGTGGACTTTCTTCACTTCCCCCCGCCGTGTAACTTGGGATATATGCACTTTTTGCTTCCGTTGTCTCGTATTTTGAGTTTTTATCAAGGTCGAGGAAATATACTTCTTCCCCGTCTTTGAGGGTATACTTGACTTCAGCATTCCCCCCGTCGTCTGTGTTGAAAGTTGTTATGTCTACGTTAGTTCTCGTTGTGTCCCCTGAGAGGTAAACGAACTTTTGGTCGTAGGCCTGCTCCACGGGGAGTGGCGCTGTTGGTGGAACAAACGTCCCCTGCCCACCGTTGACTACATTACTGTCACTTGACTTGGTAGCAACAAGCGTATCTACATTTGCACTCGTAACGGGGCTAACGTACTTCAAAGTTATTTTTGCCCCGTTATTTGTGGCGGCCTCGTCGCACATACTGTTATACGAACCCGGCATTTTCATTATGTTTAATGTAGTTGTCAGGTTCCTGCAGTAGCGAAACATAAAGTTCATGCTCGTGACGTTGCTCGTGTCAAAGTGGCTTACGTCAAGTGAAGTCAGGTTTGTGCAGCCGTTGAACATATAACGCATGTGCGTAACGTTTGATGTGTCAAAGTGACTCACATCAAGGGTCGTTAGGTTTTGGCAGTTGTTGAACATACTGTTCATGTCTGTAACATTTGAAGTATCAAAGTGGCTTACATCAAGGGTTGTAAGGTTTCGACAGACAGAGAACATATAGTACATGCTCGTAACCTTGCTCGTGTCAAAATGGCTTACATCAAGGGAAGTCAGGTTTTCGCAGTTGTAGAACATACTTTTCATGTACGTAACATTTGAAGTGTCCAGCTTTTCAAGTCCAGTGATGCTTGTAAGGTTAGTCATATAATAAAACCAATATGCAGTCTGTGCAGGTCTTATGGCATCTTCAAATATGACACTTGTTACATTACTTCTCTTCGAATACCACGGGATGGTAGTATATGTACTTGTTCCTGTTGATTCCACACCTGTGTAGTATGTTTTTGTTCCATCCGTCTGTTCGTTGGTGTATTTACCTTCTTCATCGCGGAAGAATGTTAAACTGCCATCTGCACTGTCAAACACGGCATATGCTTCAACACTAATGTCATTTACTGTGTGCTTGAATTTTGTTTCTTTCCCAAGCCAGTTCACCTGAAATTCAAACTGTCCATCCTGCCCTTCGCTTACCCAATCAAGGTAGCCTTCTACTACCCCGTTCCTGTTTGTGGTAAAGACTTTGCTCTTCCCGTCAGGGCGAGTGATGGTGACAGGGATATTCTTGATCATACCCTCTTCAGATACGATTTTAAGGGCACCTTCCTCGCTCATGGTAAGCTCGTAGTTAGCTTCCCCGGATCTCATTAAGACATAAGAAGAATCAGGGGAAAGATTCTTGAATTTCGTGGTGAATGCAAAGTCCTGGTTTGTATCGTCTCCTACTACTCTCTTTGAGACTTTTGTTGAACTGGATTCTTTAGAACTGTTCTTAAAAACAATTTTAGCCTTCATGTTTTCAACTGGAGTTGTAAAGGCTGCTGTGGTAAGAGAGTTTTCCTCCCACGCTTCTGTTGCGGTGGAGGTGATATAGGATTTCCCTGCTTCTACTTCGTAGTTTTGTATGCATTCCCCGGAGTTTATGGTTTCTTTAGCATAGACAAGAACTCCCTGGGGGATATTGTAAAGAGACAGACTCTCCCCGTCTTTGAGGGTAAAGTTATATTCTCCGCCTGCAACATTTACTGCCTGCCCAGTTGAACTGTCCTTGTTCAACGTCATTGTAGGTTGTGAGAAATACAAGGTGAAGTTGAAAGCCTTATTTTTATCTACGTCTCCACTTACTTTCTTCTCTATCGTTACGGAGTTGGGGAGAACTTCATAAGTATTTGTGAAGGTATACTCTATCGGATCTGTGCTTTCGGGGAGGGTTTCCTCCTTGGTTGACAGATCTTCCCCGCCACCGGCGTCAAGAGAGTCTGTTTCTGTACAGTTTGCACCTTGGGTTACTGTAAATGACGGAGTATAGTGTGCCTCTCCAGTTTCCTTTACCTTGTATTTTGCCCCCGAGGGGATATCTTTGAAAACAGCAGATTTACCGTGTTTTAAGGTGAAGTTTATTGTAGCTGCCCCATCAGAATCGGCAGTAAACGTATTTTGCTCTCCTGCAACGGTGTAGGTGTATGAAGCATTCTTTTTAAGACCTGTGAATTTAGCTTCATAGGAGAATGCTTTGTTTGTGTCTGCTCCCGTCCCCGTTACATTCTTTCTTACTGTAATGTCATGTGTTTTCGGAGGGATATATGGGATTACGGTATCGGCTTCAGACTCCGTCCTTACAAGATCGGGGTTATATCCATTGCCCTCTTCAAGGGGCCTTTTGACATCCGACATGTTTCTTCTTATAACAGTTTTTGCCTTATTCTTTAAGGTGACAGTATTATTAGAGGCGGTTATCCATGAACTGTTGTTTTGATCCTGGGCCATTGTTTCAAGGTCGTCGTAGGTATATCCGTTCTTTACCCTGACCTTAACCGTCATAGTTATAGTCGAACCGTTTCCGTTGCCATAAGTTACTCCACTTTTAAGACCTTCAGCTGACATAGCATACTCAAGGTTGGTATCTGTCGAATAGTCAGTCTTAGAAAACCACGGGGTAACGTTGGTCGAACCTATAGTAAAGGTCGGCTCCTCGACTAATTCAAGACATTCGGGGAGTGTATCAATGAAAATTAGGTCGCTGTAAACGAATCTGCCCTTTTGGGCATGTCCAGGGATTATCCCTGCGGGAATAGGCTGATTTATCGTGTATGTAAACTCTTCATTTACGTTTTCAAGGTGATTCAGATTTACTTTGATTTCATCTTGCCCATCATGTTTTGTTGTGTCTGTAACTCTCTTTAAGGGATTGTATACAGGAGGCTCTGTCAAAGCTGCTGATGTGGTGTAAAAGTATGACCAACCACCATTGGCTGGCCCTGAAGCAGTGTCTCCTGAAGTGTATACCATATTAAGACCGCCATTTATTGTAGCGATAGATAGAGCAACGGCCTCTCTTATGTCATCATCGCTTCCACCTTTTGGTTTTCCTATGTAAGAGTAGAAACCTCCTCCCCTCTTAAACTTCAGTAATGTGTTGTTTGTAACGGAAGCTCCCCCTTCAAGATATCTTTGTTCAATAGATACGGCTTGGTTAGCATCAATATCACCATAGGTGAACGTTCCTCTGAAATTATATTTATTGTCCCATGATGTTACCCATTTCCCTGCAGAATCTTTTTCTTCTATATAGAAATCATACCAGATATTTGCTGAACCAAGACCGCAGATAATTATTCCCGGCATTCCGTTGTTTGAACTCTTTCTGAATGTTATGAAGGCATTCCGACTAGTTCCTTTGTCTCTTTTTTTGACAGATGAATATGAGTTGTTCTTCCAATTCTTGTTTACGATTTTTTTGGTGGTTTTGGTGGCGTTCCAGTCAATGACTTTTGCACGGACAGTAAAATGAACATAGCCATTTTCGTCTGCTTTGCTATGGCCGGGATCGTAGATCATGTAGTGATAGTAGTCGACGATTATATTGTTTTTGCTGTTGTTGTCCCAAAAGAATGTGTACCATTCGTTTGGATTAACTGTATATATAGCTTTTGTCTTGCTTCCTGATCCGAAATATGATGCGCCGTTTCCAGAATTCTTTCCCTTGATTATTGCTGAATGACTTCCACTTGCAGGTTTGGCTTGGTCAAGGAATGCCGCTGGTATTTTGGAATTAGGGTTAATCGCTCCATTGCCACCTACAGTGGAAAAACCTCCCTTAGCGTTTTCGTAAGCAGCTTTTCCTCCACCAGTTATAGCCGCTGAACCGCTTGCAGGGTTGAACCCACTTGCAGTACCAAATACACTTGTAGCAGAAAACACAAGTAGTACTACCATAAGCACAGTCATTCTTATCTTTCTCTTGGTGTTTGTTTTCATGGTGTTCCTTTCCCCAAAAGGGCATTAAAAAAAACAGCCGTCGGGCTGCTTTGTGGCTATTAGTATTATTCTATTGAGAAATCGTAGCCAAAACTTGCTTTTATCCTTTCAACATCTAAATATTCTGAAATAAAACAGATGTTTGAATATTTGACGTTTTGACATAGCCCTGCAATATTCCGTGGACAATATTTATAAAACATTGAGCCACTTTTTCTTGTTAGCGCTTTGTCTATGTATATATGATGATTTGAGTCAAAGAACAGAAATGAAATAATGTTATCTATTCTTTGAAATATTACCCTACAAGCTTTTTCGGCATAAATCACTTCAGCCTGATAAAGGTTATTGTCCTCAAATGTCTCATCAATCTCACTTTCTGGGAAACCATACTTTTCAAGTATCCTTTCCAATAGCTTTTGTTTCCCTTGAACTGGGTGTATTCGTAGTTCTTTTTTTAGGGAGTAGTTGCCATATATATCCTCTGTTTCATTAGACAACAGTGGTAATAAACCACAAATAAAAGCAAGAAGAGTTTCATGGCAAGTTCCCTCGTTGCAGAAATAGTTATTAAACTCCTTTTCTATGCAGATGCTCTCAGGATGAAATTTAGTAAAGGAGAATGTTAATTTCTGTGGCTCTGCTGAAACGGGTTTCTTTACATTGCTACTTTTTGATTCACCCTTACGTACCAAGGTTATAGACTCCCGTAGTATCTAAAAATGTCTTCGGAACATATTGTATTACGACAAGATTCTGCAGGAGACAGGTTGCCACGGGCATTTCTCCAAGGGGACTCCTTATGAGTTATTGATTCTAATTGATTACCAGTCATATCCCCATAAATGCTCCAAACCTGATTCAGAATATCTTCCTCTTCAGACGAAAAACTGACCGTAGGTTCTACTGGAGAGATATCTTCCCATCCGTTGGACTTGTATCGCTGGTATAGGCTAGGAAAAACTGGCCCATGAACCCATGCCTGAGGCTCATCGTCATTAAATAGATAATAATGAATTTCATCAGGATCATCATTCATCAGAGTTAAAGCCCATGCATATGCATAGTATGTGAGTTTCTGTAGTTTCTTGTGAGACATTGGTTCCTTCTGCAAGAACCAATTTGCAACATCAAAAACAGACGCCCCCGCCATGTCATGCCTCCTTAAAATTATTCTTACGATCTTCTTGAGCATATTTTATATCTCTCTATCTATTGTTGCAACATAAAAGACGGCTCCGAAGAACCGTCTATGCATCTATTTGTGTGAGGCATGCTCTTTAGTCTTCGAATACATTACCCGCACTCTCATACCATTCTCGTACAAGTTCAGTTCCATTATAGACCTTTACCCATCTACATCTTCCCATTTCTGTGTTTGAGCTCTCCTTGAATATTTCAGTTGGGTTATCCTTAGTTACTGTCCCACGAACCTGTATGGAATCTGCTACTCGGATTTTGTAGTTATCTTCATACAGTGCTCCAAAGGGATATTCACTTCCGGGGATAGTCAAATCTTCCTGTCCCAGCTTCGGCTCTGTCCCGTCAAGTGTCCAAACTATCGTAACATTGTCATTATATACTTCGGCGTCCATATATGTTCGCCATGTGCTCTCGAGTTTATAGTTGGGGTTTTTCGGCCAGGGATTGAATGTGGGGTGTTCGGAAGTGTATATGGCATACTTTGCAGGGATTGACACATCATATCTGCAATTAAGGCCATTCGTAGTTCCTTCTACCTGCAAATCACCATATTTTTCGAGCTGGTCAATTACTGTTGACGGAGTAATGTTAAAACTGGTTGCTTTTGTTACCATTCCCGGCACGTTATATGCCGGAACGTCCGTAGGCTGACCTATGACGAAGTTTACAGCCTGTCCGTTGATTGTGGACGTAACTTTTTCCCCGGGGGCATTGTATTCGCCCTCCTGCTTGTACTTTGGAATGGTCTTTGTTACAGCAGCCCAGCCACCGTACTTCTTGCCGTTTACACCTCTGACTGCAAAGGTGTACTTGGAGTCGTAATTAAGAAACTCCCAAGTGTAAGAAGTCCCTGAGACATTCTTCTTGTTTGAATAGGTATATACATACTGATAGACGATATACTTCTTCCCGCTGGCCGAAACCTTGTACTTGTTCTTCTTGGTGAACTTCTTCTTGTTTTTGGCGGTTTTCTTTACCGTCTTGTACTTCACCCACTTCTTGTCGTTTGAGCGAATTGCTACCTGATACTTCTTGGCGTTCTTTGCCTTCCCCCACTTTACAGTAACAGTGTCTTCCTTTACCGTAGCTGAAGTGATTTTGGGCGTAGCAGGTTTCTTTGCGGCAGCACTTACTTCCCCGCCGAGCATTGGCATGAATGTTGCTGCAACCGCTACCATGATTGCTATACTGACTACTTTCTTTACGTTTCTCATAATCCTGTTTCCCTTCCTTTTCTTGCGGAATAAATTACTTACGCATTGGGGGTGACATGCTCCCACCACTTATAGAAGTGGGGGCTTCTCGCTCAACAACTCCAATGAGTTGAGTATCAACGAGCTATCCCCGTGTGCCCCACGGTTCTTTGAATTAACTTATTGCTATTCGTTTCGCTTCTTCACGAATGTTTATTGCTGCGTTCCAATCTCTGTCAAATACCATTCCACAGTTTGGACAGACATACTCCCTATCATTCAGTTTCATTGGTTTGGTTTTTCCACATTCGTGACAGGTTTTAGTGGATGGAAACCACTTATCTACCTTGACCATTTTTTTGCCTTGTCTTTCAAGTTTGTAGTCAAGGAATGTGGTGAACATTCCCCACCCATTGTCCATTGTTGCCTTGCCGAGTTTTAGACCTTGCGACATGGCTCTCATGTTCAAGTCTTCAATGCCTATCACATCGTAGTTGTCGGATAACTCTTTTGAGAGTTTGTGCAGGAAGTCTTTTCTCTGATTGGCTATCTTTTCATGGCACACAGCAACCTTTCGTTTCTGTTTGTACCAATTATTGCTACGGGACTTCATCTTTGACAGCTTCCTTTGCTCTCTTGCCAACCTTTTTTCTGCTTGTCTAAAGAACTTCGGATAGTCAGGCTCATTTCCGTTGCTGTCGATATACAGGCACGGTGAGGAATAGTCCAAACCAAGAAATTCTTTCGGCTCAACAATTGGAATGTCCACTTCTTGCTCACAAAGGATCGACACATTGACTTTTCTACTTGCAGTGAGTTCTACGGTAACGGATTTTATCTTGCCTTCCGTTGGTCGGTGTTGCTTGATTCTCACTTTGCCGACCTTTGGGAGTTTTAGATAACCGTCTTCTAATGTGATATTCCTGCCAACTACATTTGTGGTGTATCTCCACGCACACTTATGCTTTGACTTGAATTTTGGAAAACCAACATTTTTGTCTCTAAAGAAATTGCTGAAAGCACTATCTAAATTCAATTGTGCATTTGCCAAGGCCAATGAGTCTGCCTCTTTCAGCCACGGATACTCTTCCTTGTATTGTGCAGGGGTATTATGTAGCATCTCCTCGCTCTCTTCGTAATGCTTTATTTTTGCCTCAAGCATTATGTTATACACAGCCCTTGCACAATGTATGTTGATTAGCATCTGTCCTAACTGTTCTTTATTCGGTTTTGCTCTGAATTTATATGCTTTGTGTCTTATCATGAATCTCGCCTATGCAATTCATCCCCCCACCTACAGAGGTGGGGGATCTCTTGCTATTCCCTTGTTAATATACCTTTCCCCTCTTGTCAATATTATACTATCAGGTGAATAGAAAAATGTGAAGTTTTTGACTGTTTTTCCGAAGTTTTCTCAGAATTATATATCTTTCTTAGGAAATCTTGATAAAAACTAATTCTGGGGGATTATTGATTCTGAACGGAATTATACTATTTCCTATCCCCCTGTTTACGATCATGGTCGTTCCGTTTTCCTCAAACTTGCCACTATCATATTTGGGAAAGATACCTTGGTCCGGAGCTATCACACCCCCAACAAATGGGAGTCTAAATTGTCCGCCGTGGGCATGTCCTGTCAAAACTATATCGTATTCTCTTTCTATGTAAGCCTGGTAAGCTTCTGGTCTATGTGAGAGCAAGATGTTGAAGTTTGACTCATCTACAGTCAAATCCGCCAACGTGCGTTTAATAATTCCAACTGAGTCGGCATCTGTATCTCTATTTAGTAAGGGGTCGTCTATCCCATAAATAGAAACATCCCCCGGCAGGGATACACCTTTGTTTGAAAGAACTTTTACGCCTAAACCTTCAAGGTCTTCTTTGAGTTTTGCCCCCGTGTCGCCCGCTTCGTGATTGCCCGTGACATAAAATGTTGGTGCAATTTCTGTAAGCTTTTTTGCAAGCGATATGGCGGACTGTAAGTCCGTTTTGTTCCCGTCAATCAGATCTCCTGTAAGCGCTATATAATTCGGTTTCTTCTGTGTCAGAACATGTATTATCCTATCTTCAAACTTTTTACAGTTATGATAATCGGATATCTGTGCTATTACCAGCTCCTTGTCGATGCCACTGCTTTTAACTGTGTACTCTGTTGTTACAAGGTGGTTATTGTCATAAGCAATCCAACATACAATTGTGACTAGAACTATTGCTGCTATAATTAGGATTCGTTTTTTTCTCAATGGTCGTTTACCTCTTTAGACCTGACTTGTTGGTTTTAACGAGTTTTTTTAGAACTCTATCTTTCACGTAAAACCTTCGGCACTTCCCGGACTCCACCTTCTTTTTTACCCGCTCTGCGATAATTTCATTTGCACTTTTGCCATTTCGTTTCTTCGTCTTATAAATTCTTGTATTGACGGAGCGGCCTATTTTATTGTTGTAAAGATCCATTTTTCTTGCAAGACCTTTGCTTTTCTGTTCATGAGCCGTTGTCCATTTCGCAGCTTTTTTCTTTCCAAGGTTTTTCTTGATCAATGCAGACCACAAACAATGTCTGAATGCGTCTGAATTATCATCTTCTCCATTGTATTTGTAATATTTAAGAGTATATTTTGTTGCTGTTTTGGAAAGAGTTGCTACAAGGGCCGCGTCGGAAGGATATTTTTTCATCAGTTCCCGTTCTTTAGGTGTTGGCTCTTGCCCAAAATAGCTGTAATATTTTGGAGCAGCTTCTACGGGAAGATACGAAAATGCTGTAAATATTACAGTTGCTGTTATGATTAGTACGCTTTTAGTTATGCGTGTCATTGCAATTCACCCTATTCTTTCTTGCTTTTTGATGGATATATATTATCATCCAGTCCATATAATGTTAAGTTTTAACGAAGGCGGCTTACCTTTTGCTCCAAAACACATACGCCATATCGTCGTCTTCATATCTTTTTTCCGGGCTTTTTGTCTGTTTTATATCTAAACATTTTCTCCTCCAAGGCTACTTTTCAGTCTCTTTTTTCTCACGACGTCTCATTATGGCGAACACTCCTATCCCCCCAAGGGCAATAAGAAACATTACGATCATAATGACGGGGTTGAAAGAATCCCCCGTGTTTACCACTTTCCCTATTGTGTTTTTGTAGATTTTGCTGTGGGTTATCTTCTCTGGGATTGAAGGCTCTTTCGTAGGCGTGGGAGTTATATCTTCCTTGTATATATTCAGAAACTCAAATACTGCTATGCTGACTTCCTTTCCCCCGACGGAGACTTCTCTTTTGCAGTTCATTTCATTTCCGTCTCTTGTTACGGTGTATGTTACGTCATATACGGTTGAGTCATAATCACAGTCATATTTACCGTCATTTACTTCCCGTATCTGATATTTATATACCCCTTCCTTCTTGAAGGTTATTGTTCCAAACTCTTTTTCTTCATAGGGTTTGGCTGTGATAGTCATGCTTTTCCCCGAAACACCTTCTGGCATTGGGCTGTCTTCGCCCATAGCCTTGAGTTCGAAGGTGAATTCGTCAGTTACATCGTCTCTTCCCTGGACCTTCTTAAGGACTGGAGGGTCGTCCTGACATATGGGATCTACTATCATTACAGCGTCTTGATAGACGATCTCGTCAGGCTTTTCCTCTGTTCCGTCTTTTTTTATAATGACGCTTACTTCCCCAGCCGTTGTTACCATGATATAGACGTTATGTACAGATTCGTCCTTGGTCATTCCGGGGAGGTCTACTGTAGTCTTTGATACAGTGTATTCGTAGAGGTCAGCTGAACCAAAACTTATTTCCCCAAAGTCAACATTTCCGGAGCTGGTCAGTTTGACGTTCTTCTCCCCACCTACGGATCCTTCAGGCATGGGGGCGTTCCCTTTAGCCTTCAGAGTAAATGTGGAGTCTACCTCAGCCCCATTTGTAACTTCGTATCTTACGGGGATCTTTGCTTTGGCGAAGCTGTCGGCATGAACCGTAGTTATTACACCAAAAGTCATTAACAGGACTGTTATGACAGTTATGCTCGTTATACTGAATCTCTTTAGCATTGTATTCCCTTTCGTTGGAGTGAAAAGCTAGCAAATAAAAAGAGCCACTGCATATTGCAATGACTCTTGTGCCTCCTTATTGTCTTTTTCCCTATTACAACATGTTTAAGTATTTTGCATATTTTTCTGCGGTAATCTTGAATATTTTCATGACTGTTTCCTGTGGAATTCCTTCTCTAATAGCGGAAAGAACTGATTCGTCTTTTTCGCTATAGAAGTTGTCTACAAGGTCTTCATCTGTAAGAACGCCAGACAATTTCTTGTTTAGTTTGGTAATTTCGCCCGGTCTAAGCTCTGTTACGAAACGCATCTTCTCTTCCTGGGAAAGTTCTGCAGGGGTAACACCTTCTTTTTTTGCATACGAAAGGAGCCCTTTGTAGTCAATTCGTACCTTAGGCACTTGACTTGTAGGAACAGGTCCAGGGGTGTTTTCAAAACTAGACGAAAGGTGGTTGAGTTCTATGAGCTCTGGTACTGCTATTTGAACTCTTTCAATAAGAGCGTCAAATGAATCCGATTCTAAAACAAGCCCAGGGATATCATCACTTGTTGCAACCCAAACCTTTGCTTCATTATCCAAAAAAAGGTTGATGACATACTGCATTGGGAATGTTCCTCCTTGATTTACCTACATATATTCTACTATTAACAGGATTCCTTAACAATGCAGAAAATCACAGCGGTCGTCTCCGCATTATAGTAAATACCTTTCCTTTTATATCGTCTCTTGAAATGAACCCATATTTTCTTGAGTCTTGGGCTTCTCCCCTGTTGTCCCCCAAAAGCAGGAACTGATCTTGCCCTACCTGCGGGGCAGAAAGCAGCGGGCTGTCTTTATCTATGTATGTTTTATAGAAAAGTCCTGCTTGTGGCTGAACAGGCATGAAGTTTCCGTCTATGGTTATTTCCCCACCGTTGGTTTTTCCTATAGCCTGCCCTGCTGTTGCCTGTACTCTCCCAAGATTTACCCCGTCGGGGGATTCAAATACTGCGACATCGCTGTTTATGAGGTTCCCAAGACGGAAGTACATGATTACGTCCCCTTCGTGTACTGCGGGGTACATATCATTGGTTTCCGCCTTAGTTACACCAAATATAAAGGTGAATGTTATAAAAAAGGCGGCAGCAAAGCCGACCACCTTGATTATTGCGTCGTGTTTGAGCCTCTTTATGAGAATGGGTTTTCTTTTTATGTTGCGTTCGAGCTTTTCTTCATCTGTAAGATTTTCTGTGTCGAGGTATTGTTTCTTTTTTTTCTTCATGTGTTTCCTCGTTTTTTCGTATTTTTTATCGCAAGAAAAAAGCAATCAAAAAAACCGCCGAAGCGGGTTTTTAGTTATTACGAATCATTGTTACATAGCCAAGACTTTCTTGCATTATATATGAACACTTTCTTTTTTTACATGCTTTTGCCTTTCTACTACTTCCATCTGCTGTAGTATGTTTTTCCGCTTATCTTCTGGTATGTTCTTATTTTGAAGTAATATTTCTTGTTTTTCTTGAGCTTCTTGATTGTTGCTTTGAGTGTCTTGTTTGAATAAGTCTTTACTGTCCATTTCCCTCCTGCGGGTTTATATCCAAGCTGGTAGCCCGTTACCTTAGAGGCTTTCCTCCACTTTATGGTTGCCTTTGTTCCAGACTTTTTCTTAGAAGTTATCTTTGAAGGATTTACCTTTTTCCCCGGCATGATATAGTGTATCGTTGACACGTTGTATCTTGGCAGGTTGTAGTATGCGTAGGTGTTATGGAGAGAGCCGTAGCTGAAGTTATCTTTTCCGCAAAGGAACCATCTCCAGCCTTCTGGATCTTTGTCATACAAAGGTCTGCTCATTTTTTCCTCTAATGTTGTGTCTACGTAGTACCACTTTCCACCTACGCAAACAATGTTGTATGCATGGGATTGGGAACTTAAATACCTACACTCAAGACCCGCTCCATAGCAGAGCCTCCTAAAGATATTCGCGTATCCATCACAAATGGTTTCTCCGTATATGAGACCGTCGTAGCCAGTGTAGCGTTTCATTGACCAATCGTAGGTGATATTATTGATTACCCAATCATATATAGCCGATGCTTTTTCGAAGTCGGATTTCCCCTGAAGGTTAAGTGATTTTAAGATGCTTTTTGCTCTCGACTCATACTTATTGAGTTTTGTTTGTGCTGTTTTTGCGGCGGCGGTGTTTTCTTTAATCATTGTGACACCGTACCACATAGTTCCGTTTTGGTAGAATCGGACAGTTGAACAGTCATAAAGATTGCTGTAAATTTCATGAGGGATGATTATATTGTTATACATGTCCTTGTTCAGCGAGAATGTGTCGCATTCTCTTGGATCTGAGCTGTCTATTTTTCCTGCAATATTTATCGTTGCTTTCCCTTCGATTATTTCTTTTGAGAGATTGCTATACATGACATCAAGATTCTCGCATTCTGTGTATGTTACTCCCCACTTTTCAACAGCATGAGATTTTTCGGCTGAGAAAATACCTATGCCGGTAAGAAAAAGAGCGACTACAAGGACGCACACGACATGAGCAGTTCGCATTTCTTTTTGAGTAAGCTTGAACATAATGGACTCCTTTCCAAAAGAAAAGAGCCGCAGTCCCCCACGGCTCTATAACAATAATTCTCTTCTACTGAACTGGCGTTGGTGGCGTTGGGGCAGTGATCGTTCCCTGCCCGCCATTGTCTACGTTACTGTCGCTTGATTTTGTAACAATAAGCGTGCCCACATTTGCACTCGTTACAGGGCTTATATACTTCACTGAATCAGGCACAATGTCATAAAAAGTTAAAGAACCCCCAGGGATAGGGAATGTCGCCAATCATTAGCAATGTCTGTCTGAATAGCCTTCTTTTCTCTTCCCCAGTTGTCTTGTTAAATCGGATAGTAGCATTATCGGGCTTTTGATCTGGGTATGATTCGACCCACCGCGCCTACAATGTGTCTGCGTTCGTCAGATAGCCGCCCTCGTTGTAGTGGGCGTTTGTTTTATCATCATAGCTTGGGTTAAAGTTGGGGAGGTTGAAGCAGTCGGAGAACATATTAGTTGAATTCGTTACGTTCCCTACACTCCAATTGTTTGATGCATAAATATTTGTTAGATTAGCGCAGAAGTTAAACATACTCCTCATGTCCGTAACATTTGAAGTGTCAAAGTGGCTTACATCAAGGGTTGCTAGATTTAGGCATTTGAAAAACATATAGTCCATGGTTGTAACCTTTGAAGTGTCAAAATGGCTTACATCAAGGGTTGCTAGATTTAGGCAGTTGGAAAACATATAACGCATACTCGTAACCTTTGAAGTATCCAATTTTTCAAGTCCTGTGATACTTGTGAGGTTTCTCATCTCATAAAACCAATATGCGGTCTCTGCTGGTTTTATAGCGTCTTCAATGATTACACTTGTTACACTACGTCTCTGTGAATACCACGGGATGATAGATGTGGTTGTTCCTGTCGACTCTACCCCTGCGTAGTAGGTCTTTGCCCCATCTGTTTGGCCATTTGTGTATTTACCTTCTTCGTCTCTGAAGAATCGAAGAAGCCCTGTTGCAGAATTGAACTCAACGAAGGCTTCAGTCGGCATTATTGGGACAACTTCATCTTTCGCTGTTTTGGTAAATCCGAATTCTCCCCCAAGGCAGATTCTGTACAGGGCTTTCAGGCCATGGATAAGCCCATCCATGGAAGTTACGTTGTTGCATTTAAGTGAACGTATATCCAAAGACTTAAGGTTCGTATCCCCAGAGAAGGTCCCTTCCATTTTGGTCAGATTGCTGGAATCAATCTTGGAAAGATCCGCTTCCTCAAGTGCTGTTGCCCCATAAAACCAATACGAAATATCTACGGGGACCACAGGCTGTGCCATGGAGACTTTCTTTATGTTCCCCATGTAGTCTTTCCATTTCACATTTCCCCAGCCTTCTCTTGAGAGATTTTCAAAATCTGCAAAAACGGTTCCTGAGTATGAGTCTCCATCCGTATCGGTGAAAGTTCCTGTAGCCTTGTTTTCATAGGTTTCCGTGCTCCTAAAAAATGTGAAGTTTCCGTCTGCATCAAGAACCGCATAGGCAGTTTCCGTTGGTTCTGCTACGGCTTTTTCCGTATTTATCCCTACGAAGCAGGTTACGGCCATGATAAATGCCAAACTAGCTGCTGCGAGTTTCTTTACCCTTGGCTTCATAAAAATTCTCCTTTATTTGTATTTCTTCTTTGCGATCTTGTGTCCTTTTGTCCCTGACTGTACTTTGTGTTTTTTGAAGTCTTTGCTTCCCCGAAGGAAGTATTTCCACTTCTTTTTTCCTGCATCCCATGTTGGATCACAGTAATACCACTTGCCTTTAACCTTTACTATTACCCACGCATGTCCCCCGCCGCCTGCTGTTCCGTCAACATATCTTGCGGGGATCCCGGCTTCTTCACACATAAGGCACATAAGGTGAGCATATCCTGCACAGGTAGCCCTTTTATCTATAATTGCGTTATATGAGCTTCGGCGGGTGAGAGAATTATCGTACTTAACGTTCCTTGTTATCCACGTGTATATTGCTTTTGTTCTTTTGTATTTAGACTTCTTCTTATACTTATTTACTATCTTCTTAACCTCTGCATCACGTTTTTTCAGTTTCTTTTCCAGGAAGGGTTCATTTCTTTTGTCGAGATATATGGTGTAATAGATTTTCCCGTCTTGCTCCTTGAACTTTGTGGTGAGTGAATACAAATCCGCGATCCCACCAAAGCCTCTCCTTACTCTTGTATAGGGTGATTTCACTGCTTCTTTTGAGTGGTCATTGTTCCAAACCTCTCCCAAAAAATCAAGCCCTTCAATGCGTTTTTTAACTGGGTATGTGTATTCAATGTGGCTCTGGTACTTTGCAGCCCCACCAAACAGCTTGTTTTGTGCGTCTGTGGGACTTACCGCAAATACAGACACGCTTGAAAAGACGAAAATGGTGAGTATAAGTATTACCTTTCTCATGACAAAACATGGCGCATTTTCAGCGCCTTCCTCCTATTCGTGAGTTCTTTTATTCAACACTTCGCAAAATACTATGATTCTATCGTCATTCATTGCCCCGGAGCAGGTGGAAAGAGCCAACAGGTTATGACTCATATCTTCCATTTTCCGCCTCCACTTGGCTGTTTTTATTATGTATGGTATGTGTCTGTCTGTTCCCACAAGGTATACATTATCGTCATAGGCGTTGTATTTGCCTACCCCGACGATTTTCAGGTCATAGTCGAACGTGGGAGTTAATAATGTTCCTGTCTTGTGTTTATAGAAGTATTTCTTATCAAGGAATTTGGGGAGGTCTCCAAACATTGCTCCCCTGTCCATATGGTGTCCGTGTATTATTGAGTACCTGTCTGAAAAGTCTTTCTTGTTCTTGTAGTCCAAAAAGAGCGTTCCCCCTGCGTAGTGTTTGCCGTCAAATCCCTTGGTCAGATACTCAAAATTATCCTTTCCCTGTACTACGGGGTGATCTACGTGTGTCTTATCCACCGTAAGCCAAGCTACCGTATCGGGGTTTATTTTTAGAAGTTCGTCAAAGTCATGGTATTCAACGCCCTTTATGCCCTTGTCCAAAAAATCAAGGTTATCAAGTAGGGCTGATCCTACGAAGAGGGTAACCATGAGCATAATTAAAAGGAGAACCTTGTCGATCCGCCTGTTTATCTTTAGCCATTTGGCAAACTGAGCATTCAGTTCGTCAGAACGTTTCTTTTTATCTTCCACATTTATCCCCCAATAAAAACGGGTGGTATTATCGCCGCCACCCTCGGCAAAAATGTCCTGCACTCATTGGCAGGTTCTATCCAAAATACCTGCCGTGTTACGCTTGGGTCAGAGGCTCGGCAGGTTCCGTTTATTCCTCAAGGCAAGCAGCGGAGTTGCACCGCTATGCGCTCTTCTTGCCATAACGGGGAGAGTTTCCCCTCCCCAGATTTGTCAATGTTTAGTTTTTTCCGAATTTACATCAGTTCTTCGGAATAAGCTTTTCTTCTGCGAATAACGAATACAGAAGCAAGAACCATCATCATGGCGACTACTCCATAGAGCATGTAATCTGCTCCCGCAACGCCTGTGATAGTTGCTATGTTTCTTGTGTTGGTGTAAGCAACAGTTACTGTGCCATCATTTGCGTCAACAGTTTCCTGCGCTGTTGCAAGAGCTGTTTCCTTTTCATCGTTAGCATCAGACTTCTTTGCTATAGTTCCCTTTGTTGATACTTTCTCGTATACGAACTCGGGATTCTGTACAGGCTCGGCTTCTGGGTCAGGAGCGACATATACCGTATCGGTACCATCGTTTTCAAGATAGTATGTCTTTCCAGCCTCCATATCGGCGAATGCTACCTGTACATAGGAAAGGACTGTCTCTGCATTTGAAGTTACAGAATAACTTGCAATGTGGTCAGAAGCCGCCTCACTTACGGTGTACTTTGCTCCGACAGGCATACCTGAGAGTGTGATTGTCTGGTCGTCTGTCATCTTAACAAGCAGGGTTGCTGCGCCGCTTGCATTGGGGGTAATCTTCTTACCTGTGCCGTCCCATGTTCCAACAGAAGCACTTACGACAGTTCCTGTTCCTGTAACATCATAGGTTGTTCCCGCAACAAGACCAGTAAGAGTTACTGTGAACTCAAACTGCTTGGTCTTATCACCAAGAGAACCCTTGACGTTCTTGGAGATGATAATGTCGTTTGAGGACGAAAGGTTGTCGAAGTTTACTCTGATTGCATTGGGAGCAGGTGTGAATCCCTTAGGATCAGGTTCGCCTGGTTCCGGGGGAGTTACGCCCTTCTTGTCTTCTGCATCCTGTGGGTTATCGGGATCAGTTCCGATATCCTGTCCATTATTTACGTTTCCAATCGAGGAAATGCTCGGGATGTTCTCCCAAATGGTGATTGAGTGGACATATACACCTGTTGTGGTATTACCTTCTCCGTCCTGATTGTTGGCAACATAGACTACGACGTAGTATGCATCGGAGTCATAGGTGATACCTGCAACGCCTTCATCCACTTCGTTTACCTTGTATACATAGTAACCCGCCTTGGTGTATGTGATAGGAAGGTTTGTGAAGTTTGTTCTGGCCGTTGTGGTGTCCCATGAATTCGCTGTGGTGTAGTTACCTGTCGCAACTGTTACCTTGTCAGCATTCACAGCAGTTACGGTGTGATGTGCTGTCTCGCTTGCTGCGGGCATAGGAATGTCGGACTTTGCGATTGCTGCACCGTTTTGGGCAGTAGACGTGTTCGCATTGTCCCATGCCTTTACCCTCTCAAATGTGAAGTGGAAGTCTTCCACATTCGGGAATTTGTTCGCCTGGTTGACCGTCAGGGTCTTTTCCAAATTGATTGTAGCGGTTGCGCTGGAGTTTGCTTGTCTTGTTGCATCGTCACTCGCAGCAAACACGCTTGCCATACCCATTGACATGGCGAGAATGGCAGAGAGAATAAATACTCCACCCTTCTTTAAGGTTGTGCTTTTCTTCATAAGATTTCTCCTTTGAATAGATGAGAATAACTTCTGCTGTGTTTTTCAGGGGTGGCACAGCTTCCCTTTTCTCCCCTTTCTAAACATTGACGTATTTCCCCAAATTGGGTATAGAAAAAAGAGCCGCTTTGGGCTCTTTTATCTCAGATCTTAAACTCCCGCATTCGAGTAGGGACTCTTTTCCACGGTAGATATTATATTATGCCCTTATTTAATATTTAAGTCATTATGTGGAATTGTGAACTGCCCCCACTTACCCACTTCGTAGATTGAAGTGGGGCTTCCTGTTTCATAGGTCGTTGCGGTTCTACCACGGTAGCTCCGTCTTACATAACCTCCGCAGGCATAAGTTCGGGTCGTCCCAACCCTACTTGTTTTAATGCTTCATTACGAATGTTCACGGCAGCATTTATGTCCCTGTCGTGGGTTTCCCCGCAATTGGGACAAGTCCACTTTTTTACATTAACGTCTTTCGTTGCCTCGTTTTTGAATCCGCAGTCCGAACATATCTGTGATGACGGAAACCACTTGTCAACTTTGATAAGGTACTTGCCCCTATCCCTTAATTTGCACTCAAGGAATATGCGAAACATGCCAAACCCATTGTCAAGTGTTGCTTTACCGTTTCCGAAACCTTTATTTGAAATGCCCGTCAGGTTCAGGTCTTCCACACCTACCAAATCCCACTCATTGGCTATCTGACATGAAATTTGATGCGCAAAGTCCATTCTCTGATTGCGAATTTTCTTATATATTTTATTAACTTTATTTCTCTGCTTGAGCCAATTCTTTGACTTTTCTTCGCCCTTGTTGTTGCCAACTTTTCTTGCTAATTTTCGCTGCTCTTTTGCAAGTTTCTTTGCCGACTTTCTGAAATATTTTGGCGAGCCTTTTATATTGCCTTCAGAATCTGCATAGAAGCCATCCGATTTATAGTCAAGTCCTACTGCTTTTCTGACTACCACAGGGGGAATAATTTCCTCGTAGTAGAACATAATTGACACAAAGTATTTGCCCGTCTTATCTCTGGAAACAGTTGCGCTTTTGATAACCCAATTCTGTTTAGGCAGTCTGTGGATTTTTGCCTTGATCCAACCGAGTTTAGGAAGTTTCACTTTTCCGTTGCCAATTTCTATGTTGTTTTCAGTGAAATTTGTTGTCCAGCTGTCCCTACTCCTGTGTTTGCTCTTATGCTTTGGGAAACCCCCTTGTTTTGAGAAGAATCGCTGGTATGCATCGTCCATGTTCCAGACAGCATTAGTAAGCGAAAACTTATCCACTTCTCTGAGCCATGGATATTCTTCTTTCAGCACATGATTGCACCATTCGTTTGCCCTATTTTTGCTGAGTCGCTTTTCTCTGTTTGCATACCGATCCTGTTGCATATCAAGCACTTTGTTATATACAAAACGCGTACATCCAAAGGTCTTGTTGGCAAGTTCTGTCTGCTCTTTATTCAGTTGTATTGCGTATTTGATTGCTTTGTGCATATTTCTCTTTCGGTGCTAACCCACCACCTACACTTCGTTTAGAGGTGAGGGATTGCACACCGTGCCTTTCGTTCAACAAAATTATCTTCTATATTTTGTATTTATGGTCATGGTGGGCGAATTAATCCATTTTGACCACTTGCCGTTCTTCTTGTATTTAACGCTTAATCTGGCATATTTCCCCCACTTGAGCCCTGAATGTATATGGAACATATATCTTCCTTTTGGGCCTATTGTGTTGTAATAGTAACTTGCTTTTTGTGATTCAATGGTTTGGTAACTTTTCCAGCCTGACTTCTTTTTATTAGAGACTTGGACCCTCATTTTATAATGTGTCGCTTTTTTTACTGGTTTTAAGTAACCTTCAAAATAATATCCACAGTCATAGGAAAAACTACATTTAGCTTCTTTGAACCCTCCTGATGCCGCATTTGCATCTTCTATTGACAAGGGTGTGATGACAGTAATGGCTAAGGCAAATGCCATTACCAGGGGAAGTATTTTTCTTTTCATGTCTTCTTTCTCCTTCTTTTATTCATACAATATGTTTTATTTGCAGATGGCCAGATTCGAACTGGCTGACCGAGGTATAAGATTGCTGGGGGAACATCTTATTTGGTTTGATACAGTGACAGGGCCTCGTCGTTTACCTATATTGCTCTTTCTGCACGGATATTCAGCAGAGGGGAGGTTTTACCCTCCCCTCTTGTTGAATGACTATTATTTTCTAATCTTCTACGTCCACCGTATCTTCACCTTCTATAGACTGGTTGGGTTTTGTTGTTGGTTGTGTCGGTGGCTGAGTTTCCGGCTCCTGTGGTTTTGTTTCCGGTGGAGTTGTTGCCTGCGTTGTTGGTTTGGTTGTTGTGGGAGCTTTTGTGGTGGTTTGTTTTGTCTCTTTTACTGGCTCTTTTTTCTTTATCTCTTTTGCCAAGTCTTTTTCTTCAGCATCTTTTTCATTTTCTTTTAAGCCTTGGATATTTTCGGAGACTTCTTCACCCGCCTTGATATTTTCTTTGCCGGTAAAGAATGGTTCTGGATCAATGAACTCGCCCTCTTTCATAAGGCCAAAGTGTAGATGCGAGCCAGTAGACCAGCCGGTGGATCCGACTTTGCCGATGATATCTCCTGGTTTTACTTTATCTCCTACATTGCAGGTAATGGCAGTCATGTGACCGTATAGGCTCTTATAGCCATTCTCATGGTCTATGATCACACAGTTACCATATCCACCATGATGTGAAGCAAGTTCTACCGTCCCCTCTTTAACTGCAATGATTGGGGTTCCGTATGGTGCAGGCACGTCGATGCCTTGATGGTCAGTGGATCCTACCCCGCCGGGAGATGATCTGTGCCCGAAGTAAGACGAGAGTGTCTCATATCCGGGGAGGGGCCACGCAAGTCGCGATCCCATATCAAGCATTGCAACTGTAAGTTCATCTGAAGTATCTGCTTCTGGGACTGTTAAAGTAATTTTGTCTGTTGAAAGACGCTGTTCTTCAACTTCTCCAAAAAAACCGGTCTCGGATTTCTCTACCAGTTGTTTAAAGGTCATCTTTTCGTGATTGATCTTGACTTTCTTGATATTTACATCAGCTTTTTTCAGTTTTTCTATAGCGGCTTTCTCCGACATCCCTTTTACGGCAGGAGCGTCTATGAGCTTTAAATGATCCTTTACTTTGGCAAGCTTTCTTTCTGTCCCTTTCACAATGGGCCCTGGGAGAGCAGAAACACTTTCTGCTGCTCTGAGGCCTATCTGGTGCTGAGAATCATATCCAAGGACAAGGCCTGTAGTCGTAGTCATTATGAGAAGAGCCAGTACCATGACGATTATCAGCATCGTGTTATGTGAGAATCTACGAAGACCATCTATGATGGCCATATTTTTCATGCAACCTTCTGCTTGCGATGAAACTTCAACTATCTTTTGGGGAAAGTTGATGTTTTCCGACAGATAGTTGAATTTTCTCGGAGAAAAACTTAGTGGTTTCACGTATCTAATCATAAAAATCCTTCTTTTCTGTCTTTATCCTTGTTCCAAACACCAATATTCGGCCTGCGTCTCTATTTCCGCTTATGTGGTATGAACAGGTGCAGAGAATGAGTTCGTCTCCGCCCGCCCATTTGACTTTTGTTTTAAATAGGGAATCTTTGTTTGCAGCATCAAACAGGTCTTTGAGTGAATCGGAATCATTGTTGAAATACTGTGATTTTGCATACAGATCGTCATTGACACTGACAAGGTCTGCCGCGTGGATCCTGTAGGTCCTTTTTTCTACATATGGATCAGAGTCCTTGTCTTTTATTACAAAAAATTCTGCTTTGGGTGCTTTTTTGTAAAAACCATCCTTTTTGTACTTATGAAGGTCGTTGAACATGGTTTTTTCGACCCACATATTATGGCCAAAGATCATTGTCGTCCTGCTTTTTTCGACATCCCAGTCACTCATAACAAAGGGAGTGCCTCTGTAGGCGTAGTCGCCTTCAAAGCTCTGGTAGAGATAGTTTTCTGAATTCATAACAGGATAGCTGATATTTGTGCCGGGGACTCTTATCCAGCCCACAAGGTCATGGTTTTGCTCATATAGGTCCAGAAGGCTCATCCCTATTGCCATTTTTGAGATCTTCATCCCATCGCTATGGTTTTTTATGAGATAACCGATGCCGACAGCCAGGCAAATTGCGATTATTATAAGGGGTATTGCTTTTTTCTTATTCATCGTTTGTTCCTCACTTTGTTTGTGGCGAGAATTCCATGGATTTGACCATTTCATAGAATTCTTTCTTATGATCATCTGTTAGAGGTTTGTTGTTTGTTGAATACATTGCAAGTTGCAGCAAGTAGTCTCTATATTCGAACGTAGCGTTTATGTCGCATCCATAGGCCTGTGTGAACTCACGGTCTATTGTTGATATGGTGACAGGTATATTGCTTACAGTTATTTCATCGAGCCTTTCCTGATGTTCGAGAGCATCGTCAATATCTCCAAAGCCCAGCACGGGGGTTTCTTTGTAAGTAAGCATCAAAAAACTAATGTTGGGATCTTTTGTTCCCGCAACCCAGAACTGCTCTGATTTCACCTTTTGTTTTTCTGAAAATTCTGTATACTTCTCTGGAGGAATTACTTTTACGATCTTTTCGATGCTTTCATGCATGTGATCTTTCTCGAAAATTGGCTTTGAACATGCCGATATGCCGATAGAAAGAACTGCCAGCATCATTGCTATGCATGTTATTTTGAGTATTGTTTCTATTTTACGGTTTCCCATGCACTCCATGATCCATATCCTACCTTGTTCTTTGCTCTGACTCGTATTTTGACTGTAGAATTCTTTCTTTGTTTTTTACTGAACTTCTTTGTAATGGTATACGAAGAAGTTTTTGTAGTTAAGACGCGACTGTACTTGACGCCCTTCTTGTTCTTCTTTATGCTCTTTATCTCAAGCTGGTAAAGACTCGCTGTAGGAACGCTTGCCCATGTGGCTTTGATTTTGTACTTAGATCCGCTTTTCTGCCATTTTACGTTTACGCTTGGTTTCGCTGGTTTCTTTGCTATTTCATAAGTGGTAGTGTTGGATCCTTGGTAATTTCCTTTTAACTGCACGCTTATTTTGTATGTGCCAGGCTGGATGCTGTTTGGCCTTGTAATCGTGTAATATGTGGATGAGATATTGCTTCCATCCACTTTTACAGTCACCTGCGGAGCTTTTATGCTACCGTCATACGCAAATAATGTAGATGACAGGGCAATTGTTGGGATTGCCTTTCTCTTAGTTATAGTAAAAGTTTTGGTCCTTTTGCCTGTAAAGTTGCCAATTCCTTTGATCGTTATCGTGCCTGTGCCTGCATTTACGTTGTTTGAGTATGAAACTGAATAATCTCTGCCCTTTACGAGCCCCGAAAGAGTTACCGATGGCGTGATGGCTTTTCCTGTATATGTTGCAGTCGTATAGGAAAGAGATAACGGGTAAGAATTTATGTCGTATGATGTTGTTGGTGTTGTTGTAGTTGTTGTGGGCTTTGTCGTTGTTGGATTCGTTGTAGTCGTTGGCTTTGTAGTAGTTGGTGTAGTAGTAGTGCTCGTTGGCTTCGTAGTAGTTGTGGTTGTGGTGGGCTCGCTTTTGATAAATTTAGGATATCCATAGCCGAAATACTTATCCTTACCGGAATTTCCAACATCAACTGATATATTGGCCAGTTTTGACACCACATTACTTCTCGATATAGAGCTATTTTCCAGTTTTAAAAGCGCAGACGCTGCTGCGATATAAGGACAGGAAAAACTGGTGCCAGAATATCCCCAATAAGAATTGGAGCTTTTATAGTCTGCAACTTCTACACTGACTCCAGGAGCTGTGAAATCTACGCTTTGACCATAATTTGAAAAATCGGGCCAGTTACCAAATTGATCCATAGCTCCAACGCAAATCGCATACGGACTTTCACATGGATAATAGTTAGTCTTATCCATATCTGCTCCGTCGTTTCCTGATGCTGCGACAGTGATCACCCCGGCATCTTCTGCAGATTTCAGATACCGATCCATGTATCTGGCTGTCTGTGAATCGACCTGTCCTCCAAGAGAACAGTTTAAGATATCTGCACCATTTGATACGGCGTATTCTATTGCCTGCGAATACGTGATCATGCTGCCTATTCCGCGATCGTTCATGACCTTCAGAGCCATAATCTGGACGTTGTCAGGGGTTGATTCGGAAATGATCCCTGCGGTCATTGTTCCATGTCCATTGTCGTCAGTATAGTTGGTGTTTCCTGAAAGAATGTTGTAGCTGGATGATGTTATTGTTTTTCCTGAAAAGACTTTGTGAGATTTGTTGATTCCCGTGTCAAGAACTGCGCAAACTACTTTGGATCCAGATGCGGAAAGTTCACTCGACTTTGAATCAAGGCCCATAAATGATGTCCCCCATCCTTTGGCCTGTGTGATTAAGGGTAAGTCTATGAATACTTTGTTTTCCCCATAAACTTTTATTAATTGTTCATAGCCTTCCTTGGCTTCTTCTTCTGTTTTGTATGTTAAAAGTGTCTCCCCGCTATATTCGATGCCTTCGCTGGCACCATATAACGAAGATAGTTTTCCCGTTACCAGGATTCTTTTTGTTGCAAATTTTGATATGACGGTGATGTCGTCTTTAGTTTCTTCTGTTATCTGGTATTCATCGCTGGATGCGATGATGTCTGTTATTTGGTCTTCTGTTTGAAAACTGCTTCCAAAAATGTCTTTGAAAGAGTTTTCGTTTGTTTTCCCTGTTTTCTTGTCTATCGTTATTTCTTCTTCTATTTCTACAGGGGATTCCTTTATATATTCTTTGATCGAATTTGCGTGTTCGATCTCGTCTGCTGCGATTACGCTAGAGGGCAAAAAACACATGCTGAAAAATATCGCAGTGGCTACAAGTAAGCCAAAATGCTTTTTCTTTATACTTTTCATATCAACCCCTCCATAAGAGTATGCATGGTGAGCCTAGTTGACCCACCATGCTTGAGACGTCTTCTTTGGTGTCGGCAATGCGACTCATTTACCTGAAGACAGAAAAGCAGCTAGCAATAAAACAAGAAAAACTAGGGAGACGTAGAAATCTCCCTAGTTAAATGAATGCTGCTTTCAAATTATTTCTGCAGGCTCACGTGTCTTTGTCTCACGTAATAAGTACCCGCACCAGCAACTATGATGCCGAGGATGATCAGAAGCCATGGTAATCCCTGACCGGTCTTAGGAGGATTTTTCAGGTCTACTGTTTGGTCAGGATCGTTGATGTCTTCGTGTTTTGCTATCTCGACTTGTGTTTGGGTTCCGTCACCGTTTACATCGGCCTCGATGTAGCACTTTTCAAAGGCAACAAGTTTCTTGCCCTTATATTTGTTTGCATCGATGTTGAATTTGAGTGTGACGATACCTGTTGATGCGGACGGGGTGAATTTCTTTTCAGCTGTGTAGCCGGTAGATTCACCTGTTGACTTGTCCATCAAGGTTCCCTTCATGACATAGGTCTTTCCAGGGATGAGGCCCTTGTATGCGACTTTGTCACGGATGACGTTTGTTGAAGGCCTGTCAGCTTTTGTTGCGATCTTGGGGATCTCAACTGTTTGCGCGGGATCGTTGATATCCTTATGCTCACCAACAAGGGCGCCTTCAGGAACTGGACACTCGTCTGTTTTGTCACCGGATTGATCGTCAGGCTTAGGAGTGCTTTCTCCTTGGTCATCTCCTGAAGGAGTATCTCCTGATGGGCTCGTGCCATCCGACGGGGTGCTGTCAGCTGTTGCACATCCTACGGTATACAGCTCTTCGAATGCTACTGTTGTAGTTCCTGCAAGCGCTGATCCGTCGAATTCAAATGTGAGAAGGACTTCGCCTGAAACTCTCTTGATTTCGGCTGTTGCGGTGTCGTCTTCTCCGTCATCGCCTTGCTCCTCGTCAGGATCATCAGCGGGGTCGTCCCCCTGCTCGTCGGACTGGTCTTCGCCTTGATCATCACCTTGCTGGTCTTCGTTCTGATCATCGCCGTCTGTTTGTCCGTCCTTTTCAGGGACAAATTCTGCAGAGGCTGTTACGGGCTGTCCGTTGACCATCACAGGCTTTCCGGTTGCCTTGTCCATCAAGGTCCCTTTCATGATGTACTTGATTCCTACTCTAAGGTTCTCGTATTTTACGAGGTCCTTGATGATGACTTTATCGTCAGAGTTGGTTATATGATCGTTTGTGTCTTCTGCAACTGCGTTGGTCCACAGGTTGGGATAATCGACAGTTTGATCCTCATCATCGGGATCTTCGTGAAGCACAACGACCTTATCGATTTCAGGATCAATACATTTTTCAAATGCAACAACGGATTTTCCTGCTATGGCAGATCCTTTGCACTTGAATTCCAGATTTACACTGCCCGATCCAGATTCTGAGGCAATAAATTCTGCAGAAGCAGTCACCTCTTTGCCGTCAGACATTACGGTTGCCGCGGTTGCATCACCATTCTCGTTGGTATCAGCGGTGTCTTTGTAGATAAGTCTTCCTTCCATAACATACTTTTTGCCTGGTTGAAGGTTTGTGTAATCTACCTTATCTACTATTGTTATTTCCTTATCTGGGTTGCCTGCGTCTCCCTGATGCCATCCGGTTTCTTTGTCGACTGCAGTAGTATCCAGTGTGGGCTTGTCGTTCTTGAGAACGATCTTAGCAAGATCTGTGAATGTAAATTCACCTTCGAGGTGTGAAGAATATCCTTCAGGGGAGGTTACTTCCTTAATGGTGTACTTTTCGCCCTCGACAAGGTTCTTAAGGTTTATGTAGCTTATGGCCTGACCTTGAGGGAGTGTTGTGTTGGGGCCACCCTCTTCGCCTCTGTCTATAGCAAAGACTGTAGGTTCTCCTGCAGCATCACCTGCGAGAAGCGTTGAAACGTCAATGCCTTCTTCTGAGGAAAGGAGGGTTGCTTCGGCAAGGTTTGTTTCTGTGTTCCTGTTTATTTCAAACTTGGCCACAGTTTTGCCGGAAGAATCAACCAGTTCAAATACACCGCCAGAAAGGACTTCTCCTGTCTCCGAGTCGATCTTTGTAATAAAGATGTTCGTTACAGGTGTGTTTTCGAATTCGACCACAACAGGCTCGGTTTCCTGTCCTGTGATAGTGATCCTCTTTGCAGGGTTGTCGTATCCATCGAGGGGGCTTGAGTTCATGTACTTTGTTGCATCAAAGCCTGTTTCCTCGATGACGTAGGTTCCTGCATGGATCTGTCCGAAGTTAATCTCACCGGAAGATGTCGTTCTTGAGGTGATGCCCTTTTGGTATCTGCTGATGAGCTCCTCATCCTGGGCGGCAGGTGTTCCTGTGAGCTTGAACTCGATGTTGGAGACCTGTCCGTCCTTACAGGTCTTTAGGAGCTTCAGGTTCGCTGCCAGAGGCTCATTTGTGAAGTTGAAGGTTATTGTGCCACTGGTAGCTTCTTTGGTTTGTGGCTCGGGCTGTTTGTATCTGATTCTTTGTGCGTCAGAAAGGATCTCCTCAACGGTCATTTTTGAACCTTCGGGGATGAAGTCGATATGATCCTTTTCGGTGTTTCCATCATAACCATAACCACGAGAATCTGTTGTCAAGATCGTATACGGTTCACCTGTCTCGAGGTCCTTATAGATTGTTGCTGCTCCAAGCCAATCAAAGGCATTGAATGTTACGGAATATCCTGTTCCTGTTGTCGTCATCTCTGAGAGATTGTCGGCTTTTGCTTTATAGGCTTCGTCTTCTGCGCTGAAGGTGTTGTCTTTCAGCACTACAGGAACTGTTATTTCTACATTGATGTCCTCTGCAGGAGTGGTGTCTCCGCTCGGATCGTCCGGATTATCAGGATCGTCTGGGTCATCGGGGTCATCTGGATTGTCAGGATCATCTGGGTTGTCGGGATCGTCTCCTTGACCGTCGCCGGAGTCGTCTCCATCACTTGAAGAGTCGTCGGTCTTGGCTTTGAGTGTTGTCCTTGCGGTTACGTTGAATGTACCATTCTCCTTGTTTTTGGCAGCTTCGTAAATCTGATCAAGAGCGTCCTGGTCGACTTCCCACTCACCTACTTCATAGGCGTCAGGGTTTTCAGTTACTGTGACTTTAGGATCAGCTGCTTGCAGGAAAGCGCCTTTTGAGAGCATTTCTGCATTATTGAGCTCACCAGTTACTTTGAACTTGAATCCTGCTCTGGTTCCGTTGTCGGTGGTTTGTTTTACAACTCTAAGAGTACCGATCCCCGGGGTGTCGACGTTCTCGTGTTCAAAGGTGAGTTCTTCAATACCCATGTCTCTTTTGACTTCGAACTCCCTGTCACCTGTGACATCAGAAAACGGTGAATCTTCTTCAAGGACTTCGCTTAAGATATATGTTCCTTCAAGCACCTGGATATCTGAAGGCGTTCCGTCACCTTTTGCTTTGATGTCATACTTGACGTTCGGGTTGTCTTTATTGGTGATGGTGAATGAGAATTCTTTTGCTGCATATTCAGCTTTTTTCTCATCGTCCATGGAGTCGTAGCCTACGATCCTTTTGATGATACGGACAGGTGCTCTTGCCGGGTCATCAGCAGTGTTGATGGTATACGTTGCACTAGAATTTACTTTTACTTCGATCCAGTTTTCGTTGAGTTTGTAAAAGTCGTTTGTGGTGGCTTCCTTTACATAGTATGTTCCTGGGGTCAGTGTAAGAGTGTTCGCAGTACCGTTTGCATTACATGTCAGAGTTCCTACCTTCGTACTCTTGTTTGACTGGTATACATCGTAAGTTACCCCCTCAAACGAATTATATCCGTCGAGTTCCATAGCTCTTGGATCGGAGGATGTCTTCTTGAGGGTAAGTTTGCCATCTGGAGTCATCTTCCAAGCTACGAAATCCTGGTATCCGCTACCGGTCTTGCAAAGATAAACATAGTAATTGTCGGGAACTTTGCCACCATTACAATTTTTGTTTACGTAGTCTATTGCAGCCTGGACCCTCTTTTCGCCTTTTCCACCTTTTATGAAGTTTGTCTTTTTGATTTGGTATGGGCCGCCAGTTCTGTTACTTGTGTAATTTGGATGTGTTACGTATTGTAGAAGCCTTTCTACATGGGTAAGGTCCTTACCACTTTTCCATCCCTTTACATAGTAATAGTAATACACTATGTTTGCCTGTTTGCTATCCTGGCCAAGTCTTGTGACAGTTGCTTTTCCGGACTTCTTAGCAACGGCGCCATACTGTGCACAAACACCTTTTATGCCTAAGGATGAGACAGAAAACTGAGTGCACATTCCGGCACCATATGATTTCTTTGATGTTAGTTTAAAGTTATAACTTGCTGCTTCTGCACTCTCTGCTGTCATCATTATCGCTGATGCAGTGCATCCGATAACGAAGATAATTGACATCAGTAGTGTCAGAAATCTTTTTTGTTTTTCTTGGTATGCCATTTTGTTCTACCTTTCTTGTTTTTTTATATTTAACCTTGTATAATAAAAAACGCCCTCGTGACGAGAGCGTTTAGAACAAATATTGTGATGTCAGTGTTTACTTCTATAGGGAGAAGAGGTCACAGTGGTATTTTCCCGCAAGCCCTATCCCTATATATTTATTATCTGGATCAGCGAATTGCTGAACGTGTGTGGCATCATCATAGGCTGTAAGAGACGATTCCCCGTATGGGTTTTTTGAACTGATATTGCTGCCGCTTCCTGTAACGAACAATCCCTCACGTTCCGAGACGTCTCCTATAATTATGTGACTTCCATAAGCCCCTGAAAGAGGTCCTTTTGGGAGATCGTAATAATTCCCGCTTTGCTTGTCTGAGGCATACATAGTTTCTGCAACTGCTTGAGCTCCGTATCTCTGGTTCGTAAATGTGTATGTGTTGCCAGAACCCCAGCTGTAAACAGATCCAGTGAAGTAAAGGTCTTGTCCGTTTACAAAGTCTCGACCTTCAAGATGCTTATTTCTGATAAGCGGCTGCCACCCTCCAAGAGCTCGGTAAGAGTTTATAAGATGGAACGCCACCTTCTTTTCTTTCTCTGAGTCCATGCTTCCTGTTTTGAAGGACGCACTTTCCAATGTTTGCTGGAATCCTCCGATTATAAGCCCTTTTGTAACTACGCCGGGGATAAACCCACAGTAGTTTTTGTAAAGTGCATTTGCTTTCGCAGGAAATGATGTTGCTCCTCGCTTAAGGACGCTGCTGCCGTTCTTGCCCATGTTGGTTTTGTTTGTAGCCCACTTGGATATACGACCACCTGTTACATATACTATAAGGAAGTTGTCGTAATCTTTGGTGTCTATCATGTAGACATCCTGGTTTACGGTCTTCTTCTCTTCGTTCATGGAGTAGCCGTAATCTGGATGCACCTGATATCTGCGCATCTCAACAAATCCAACTCTTGAAATGGAGTCGCTTCCGCTGGATCCGGATTTAAGAGCAGAATAGACTGTGTTTGACCATTTCTGCCCAAGGTGGATCGTGGTCGTACCATAACTTAGGGTTACGTTGGTGTCTTCTGGCACCTCAATACAGCCGGTCCAGGGAATGTTTGTTCCACCAGAATTGCCGCCTGTGTTACCACCAGTATTTCCTCCAGATTCCGGCTCGGTCTGAGGAGTCATTCCGGGTTTTGTTGGAAATGGCTCTGTGTTTACTGGCTGTGTTGGCTTTTGCTGTGTTCTGCCAGTGATGACCTTGCTCCATTTACCAGCTTTCTTTCCCTTGTAGGATCTGATCTTGATCTGATAGCCGGTGTTAGCAGAAAGACCTGTGAGCTTTTTAGAAATCGTTTTCTTTTTGCTCTTAACGGTTACGGTCTTCCAGCTGGAGGAGCTATTTACCTTGTACGAAACCTTGTACTTGTTTGCACGCTTAGGCTTTTTCCATTTCACGGTAAGTGAATTGGTGGTCTTTGCAGACACGCTAAGAGATTTTACTTTGCCGGGTTTAGATGCGGCAGAAACATCCTGCGTAGTCAGCGCAAAGGAAAAGGTTATGCCTACCATGACTGCGATCATCATTGTGAGCGCTTTTCTTGAATTCTTTTTCACCTTAGTCATTATTTGTTCCCTCCTTAATGATCAGGGGTTGTTTTTTGCCTTTTCAAGGTTATCTTTCGACTAAAGTTTATAAAGGGTTTTATTGAAAGTCAATTTTTTGGCTTTTTTTTCAGAGTTTTCTCAACACAACGTTCCTGATTCTTGAATATTTAGGGATTTTGACGTGACATGCTCCCACCACTTAGCCTACGACTTGAAATAGGAGGTTTCTTCGGTTTGTTTTGATAAAAAAAGAGTCGTTCAGTGACTGCCTGTTTTGTGAAAAACCATTTGCATACACTAATCGACCATACACATGGTAACACAGCCTTAATTAGATTTCAAGTCATTTTTCGGATTTTTTTGGTATAGATTAGAAAAATATTATTTTTTAGTCATATTCCAGAAAATGACATTTGTGAGGACAACCCGTGCTTTTTCGTAAATGCCGGGGCACTCACTCTCTCTTGGCCCTCCGACATTTAACTCTATCCTTTCCTTGTCTAAAGAGTTAAGCCATTCGATGATAGCCCTTGTAGAGCTTTCGCCCCTGGCGATAAACAGCGGTTTATCGTTACTGGCTGCGATCTCGATCGTATGCTCTGTGCCTTCTGATGTGCAGTACGAAGGATAGATTATGAGAGTTGCATCTGCATCACCAACATTCCAGGTGGTTCTTTGTCTTGGGTTTGCGCCGGGGGCTTCTTTGAGATCTGGATATTCTCCAAGTATTCCTGGAGGATCTGTCATGTCTTCTGCCCATCCGTCTTTAGGCACCCATCCGCAAACAGGGATATCGCAACTTCTTGCAACATCAAGAGCTGCTCTGTCTACTCCGGTTTGTCCGCCACTTCTGATTCTGATTATCTCTGTCATTTGTCTTCTCCTTTGTTTAAATGGGTTTGTTTTGGATGAAGCCTCTGGATTTTATATCAAGGGCTTCCTCCAAAACGGTTTGCTGAAATGTGCTTTTTCCTGTGTTGGGGCGAGAGTGTATACATAGCCTTTAGCAAGATGCTCGACTTTGTATACCTTGCTACAGTATTTGTATTTTCCCTCCCTTTCCTTGTTTGCTTTTGGAAGGGTTATGGTTCGGATGTATGCTTTCTTTATCCATTTACCGTTCTCTTTTTCGATGGTATATAGATCGTAGTCAACTCCCTCTGTGATTTTTTCCGTGGAATATAGCCTCACTTTGGCTGTGGATTTTTCTACATTGTCTATGTGGACGGCTAATTCCGGTGTTGCCGCAAAAGTTATTTGAGTCATAAACATAACAGCGATCAATATGATGACAAACTTTCTCATGATGCGTCCTCAGTTTTCTGCAGATCCACTACGTCTCTGGCGGGACGTTCAGCTTTCGCTATCTTTGCGACCGTATCTATTCTGTAGCCCCTGTCTTCTTTGATACGGTCTGCTTCTGTGCCGGGAAGGGTATCGAGTGCTGCAAGTTTTTCAACAACGTCATCTTCGGCACTCCCCCAGCTGGTTATCAGGGAGCCCTTCATATTGTCTAATGTGTCTTTTGCTGAACCGTCTGCTTCAGGGAACTGCTCATTAAAGAGCATTTCTGCATAGCTGAAGTATTTCATGCAGCCTAAAATGAAGGCAGATTTATCGAGGGCATCGTAACAGTCATCTAAAGGATTGTTTGCGTTGCACGGGACAAAACTCCCGTTGACCGGAGGATGTTCTCCTTTGGGATCCTTTGTCCCTGAAACAAAACTGTTCAGAGGATCGCTTATATTCCCATATTCACCGATGTCTATAAGGGCTTTTGTTCTAAGATCTCCGTCTTGGGTGAATTTATAAACATTTTCTCCAAAATCACAGGCTTCATCGAAAGAAAAGTCTGCAAGTATATTCATAAGATATGTTATGTGTGGCTGCCATGAATCTTCAAGATATGTCGCCAGCCCTTCCAGATCCTGTTCGCTAAAGGTTTCTGGTAGAACTTCATTTATCATGCGTATAGATCTTCCGATCTTGTATATCCTGATATAGGATTCGAGTTCTTGTAATGCTTTCTTTTGTTGGTCCGTCATGATATCTCCTTCTTTTTTAATTTTTTCTTTAACTTCTGCTTGTCTGTGTAGGCTAAAGCAGTTTGTCTTCGTAGCAACATTGGGTTGCCTTTCTTGTTAGGTTTTGTCTTGAACATTATTCTCCTTTATGAGTGTCTGGCGAAATCCATGAACGATGATATGTGCCATGCACAGAAGCCTAGACTATCTGCTCTTAAATATCTCCGAGTCATTAATTACCCTCCTCGTATTATTGTGTCATAGCCTTTTCATAAGATTTAGGCTATGCTGTTTTGGATACTGTGGATTGGTGTTGCCCTCCTACCACTTGATGGTTTGAATAAGGCTCCAACCACAGTCTCTTTGTTAACTTGTTGATCAGTTAGATACCGCACGACGGTTTATGTAGAACGAGGTTACAACTGCAAAGAGCCCTGTGGGTCCTAACAGTATCGAAATCTATTATTGAAAGGAGTGACGCTATGATCCTTGTAGGAATCGATGTCGCCAAAGATAAGCATGACTGCTATATCTCAAACTCTGACGGTGAAGTGCTGTTCGACGTCTTCACCATCCCCAACACAATGGATGGCTTCTCAGAGCTTTATGAGAAAATCTCATCTGTAGCTGAAGATCTTTCCAAAGTAAAAGTAGGTCTCGAAGCGACCGGCCATTACAGCTACAACATCCTGGGATTCGTTCTTAATAAAGGTCTGACCACCTATGTTATTAATCCGTTACATACAAATCTTTTCAGAAAAGGTCAAAGCCTTAGAAAGACAAAAACGGATAGAATCGACGCCCGTTCCATTGCGCTTATGTTGTTGACCGATTCGAGCATAGAGCCCTACTCGCTCACATCATACCACAATGAGGAACTCAAGTCATTGACGCGTTATCGCTTCACAAAAGTTCAGGAGCGAGCTAAGTACAAGACTTCAGTTGCTCGTCTCGTAAGCATCCTCTTTCCAGAGCTGGAAAAGCTTGTTCCGACGCTTCACATGAAATCCGTCTATGCTATGCTTTCCGAGTTCCCCGGAGCCTCGCATATTGCCTCGGCCCATCTGACCCGTTTGACTCACTTGCTGTATGTCGAGTCCAAAGGTCATTATGGCAAAGACAAGGCCATTGAGATCCGTGAAGCTGCAAGAGCATCCATCGGATCCGTTATGCCAGCAAAGTCTCTGGAGCTCAGTCACACCATCAGCCTCATAAACATCTTAAGCAATGAGATCGATGAGATCGAAGCGGAGATCAAACGCATCATGGATGAGATCAACTCTCCAATCCTGAGTGTTCCTGGTATTAGCTACCGCATGGGTGCCATGATCCTTGCAGAGATAGGCGATTTTGATCGCTTCTCTTCTCCGGATCAGATACTTGCCTATGCAGGTATGTCGCCATCGACTTACCAGTCAGGCCAACTTACATCCTCTTACGCTCACATGGAGAAGCGTGGATCTAAATATCTTCGCTATGCGCTGTTCAATGCAACGATATATGTTTGCAAATGGAACCCGACATTCTCAGCCTATCTTGCTAAAAAACGAGCCGAAGGCAAACATTACTATGTCGCCATTACTCACGCAGCAAAGAAGCTTGTTCGCTTGATCTATGCTCTGGAAACAAGTGGAGAGCGCTACAGAATAGCTGCATGATCCTTCCAATATGTTCTGCCTGGCGTCTTTGACGCCTTCTTTGTCGTGCAGTTTTCAAGGTGCTGATCTATCTAAATGGATTCCTCCAATTTAGTCTTGATTCTTAATAGTTAGTCTCTTTGGGTGGTTTGAGCAAGGTATCTATCGTCCAGCTGACTCTTACCATGTTCCCCTATCGTCTTTGAGGTCTTTATCACTCTTGCGGGATTTCCGAAAACGGTTGCCCCAGGAGGAACGTCCTTGACCACCACAGCTCCTGCTCCCACTTTGGCATTTTCTCCAATTACAACACCCGGGAAGATGGTAACATTCGCTCCTATCAATGCCCCATCACATATTTTGATAGGGCCAGGCAAATCAACCCACTCGCCATAAAGCGGGTTTTGGGGGTGCTTTATGGCAATCAGTGTTACCCCAGAAGAAATCCCCACATTGTTGCCTATCACCACTGGGGAAAATCCAAGCACCGTAAGGTTGTGGTTTATAAAGCAGTTATTCCCTATAGATGCGTTTTGAGTGTCTACCATTATGCCGCGTCGTATAACTGAGCCTTCTCCTATTGAAAAGAACAGTTTCTTTAAAGCCTTTTCTCTATCTTCAGTGTTCATAAGGTCAATTTGTTTGCAAAGGAGGTGCAAATCATCAACCTTGGTGAAATCTATATTTAGTTTTTCCATGAGTTTTCTCCTCTGTTTCGGCGTTCTTTGTTGTGAGATTTTTTAATCAGATTTTTGTCAAGAGTTAGTTGATTTCCTGTATGTAAGGTCATTACTCTTCGCTTTTCTGTATGTTCATCTCGCACTTGTATCCGCTCCCACTCAAAGGGTTTTTGATAACTCTGCAGGAAACTCTTTTGTATTTACGAACAGAGCTATTATCTGAAGCGTTATTAGGTTCATGTTTTTTTCATTTTGTTTTCCGTTTTATTTCTGTCCCTGAAAGACTTTTGTTGCTTCCGGATCAAAGTCCAAAAGTCCAAACTCTTTTTCTGCGATCTGTTGCATAAGCCTGTCTGCCGAGATTATCATCAAGTAAGGGTTGTCCCCTGCTTCTAGAGTTCTTGTCTTTGACACAAGCCAGTATCCGTCAGTGTTTTCTGGTTCTCCCACGTAAAAGGCTGCGTTGTCGTATCTTTGGTTCAATTCATTACAAAGCTCTAAAAGATAATTTCTGTCATATTTCTTATCGACACATGCACATACTTGAATGTTGACGACGTTGCTGTTATTGCAAAATATGAACTGAGTCACGTAGAATTTCTTTTTGTCTGTTTTTCCTGGTCCTGCAATGTAGAGTGCTGAACAGTCCTCCCTATCAAAAGTGGGGAAATTTTCTACTCCGGGCATGTTGTTCTTTTTGAGAAAATCGATAAATCCGTCTCTCCTTTTTTTACAATCTTTCATTTTTCACCTCTTGAAATTTTTAAAAAATAACCTTAACGTTTCTTTCCAGGTCTTTATCCAGAATGTCGTATGTTTTGTCAAAGATGCTCTTTTTGCAGATATAAAGCTCTTTGTCTATGCCCTGCATAAGAACGTCTTCCTGCTTTCCTGTCATAACCCCCTCTAGGGTCTGGACGTACCATTTAGATCCATTTTGAAAGATGGTCTTTGATGCAAGGGCTTCCTTGACCCATCCTTCCTTGCTGTTTTGACAGTCTTTTAAGTAACATGCGTTTTGTATCAACGCTTTCTTTCTTACTTTCAATTTCTTATCTCCTAATTTCGTTTCAGCTTGCTGCTATGCTTATGGATGATCCTGTTCAATCTAAAACTTGCATAAAGGTCCGTAATGAGACAGCAGGAACTTGCCGCTGTGACAGTTATAAAAACTCCGAACAAGAAGCCTTCTTCCCAACCGCCTTGCGGCGGATACAGCTCGTGTAACAATAAAAAACCACCAAGGACTGATGCGATGGTGGTATTCCCTTTCATATAGCTGATCAGACCAACAATAATCATTATTGATCCAACCATAAACACTGTTTCATTCATTTAAATCGTCGCCTTTCGTGCGGATCAGGACTTTACAAAGCAGCGGGAAAGAATATCTTCTACTCTCTTTAACTCGTCAGGATCTGTTTTACTGTTTTTTAGATCGCTTTCTTTATGGAGTTTTTCTTTCCCCTTGTTTTCATTATACATTGCGTCCGAAGATTGTTTGGGTAAATGGGTTTTCTATGGTGGCGATTGTAGGTTCTTTTTCTTTTCTTCGGTGTGGGCTTCTTCCATAGTTTTTATCCACTCTTTAAAGTGCTATAGCCCCATGGTTTCACTTTCAAATGATTCTATATCCACAGGGTTACTTTTTCTAGTAATGACAGATATAATGTCGGAGTCTGTTTTTGCACCTATAGTTATTGGTTTCTCATTATATGTTCCCTGTATTGAGACAGTATCTATACCATTTTTAAAGCACTCCTCTTTTAAAGATGGTGGCGATACTATACTTCCTAAAGTAACGCTGCTATATTCTTCATCACTTTTATCCAGACGATTGTCTAAAAAAATGTTTCTCACATGTATTCCTCTACATTTACTCACTCTAAACAGGAAATCATAGATGCTCTCTGAATTAATAGAGTACTTATACACTGTATTAGCTCGAGATTCCTCTTTATTGATACGTTTCATCGATATACCCTCCATCCTAATCTTGGTCCCAGGGATAGGTGATTTCAACATTGTCATAGTTTGTCTTTGCCCAATCTCTAAAATCTTCATATCTATCCATAGCATATTGATCGCAGGGTTCCCCAAAACTAGTATCGGTAAATAGGTTTTCCTTACTGTTCCTTCTCATTTTGTTCTTCTTTCGCAAACCTGTTGTTCCTTAGCGTGGTCTTTAGGGGAATTGTTGTCTTCCCCCTTGACTCTATCTCTTTCAGCCGTTCGTCTATGGAAATCCTCTCCCCTGTTGGAGAAATGCACATGTCTGCATAGTTCAGAAGCTCCATTCTCTCCCCAAACTGCATAGGACCTCCGTGATGCTCTATGGGGAACGAGATCCCGTTAACTCCAAAAGTATCTGCAAGGAGTTTTGCACCTACTTCGGCATGGTTATTCTCATCGAACTCATATCCTATGTCGTGGAGGAACCCCATCAGCCACATTTCTCTTTTGTACGTTTCGGAGCCTTCTGCAAGCTCATAGCAGAGCCTTGCGACTCCAAGCATGTGTTTTAATCTGTTCTCGTCTAACATGGTGGACCTTTCTTTTGACATAAGAAAAGAGGACAGAAGGCCTGCCCTCTCTTCTTGACGCTATTATCTTTCGTTTACTTTAGATCTTCTTCTGAGTAAATGAATCGCTGTTCCTGCCATTGCCATCAACGCCGCTGCCAAAAGTATTTGGTAAGGATCTCCTGTTCCGGGAGAGTTTTTCTTTGAAGGGTCTGTTTTAACCTTTACAACGGCTTCATCTTGAATGGGATCACCTGTATAGTTTGATCCTGTTAAGGACGCTACGTTCTTATGAGTCCCAGTTTCGGCGGCCCTTGCCTTGTAGGTTAGGATGAGCCTTTCTCCTTCTTTAAGTTCTTTGGCAGTTACTGTGATCTCGTTGTCTGTAGCTTCTACCGCAGCCTCAACGCCGGATGTTTTGATGCTCTCTGAATTAAGGGTCAAACTGTCAGGGAGTTTATCTTTAAGAACTGCGTCATATAAGATACCTTCTTTTGTGTAAGCAACTACGGTGTAATTTAGAGTTTCACCTTTTTTGGCAGTTTTCTTATTGACCTGCTTTTCGATTACAAGAACCGGCTCTTTAGCAACAACTTTCGCTTCGGATTTAAGAGGCCCTTTGGGGAAGTTTTCTGCCGTGAGTTCTGCTACGTTTATGAGGTCTCCGACCTTGGTTATCTTGGCGTCATAGGTTATTGTTACCTGCTCATTAAGGCTTTCGAACTCCATAGTAAGAACATTGTTTTCTACTTTGGTTTTGATGCCGTCAGGATTTGTTTTGACGCTGTCTGCTATGATCTCCACACCTTCAGGTGGGGTGTCGACGATTTTGCCATTAAGCAGTTCGATGTCGCTTGATGCGGTGAGCGTATATGTTACGGTTTCGCCAAGAGATGCCTTTTCCTTGCTTACTTGCTTTTTCAGTAGTGGATTAGGCTCTTTTACTGTGATGGGAGCTTCTGCGTTTAGAGGCTCTATATCATCGCCTGTGAGAGTGGCTACATTGACAATCTGTCCTTCGACAGCTGTCACCTTTGCCTTGAACTTGACTACCGTTTCTTCCGCAAGTTCAGGAATGCTTACAATTATCTTCCCGTCTGAGAAACTGGCTGTTGCTGTATCGCCTACTGTGGTGATGCTTCCCTCAACAGCTTCTATCCCATCTGGAATCGGGTCAGTGATAACTGCGTTTCTAAGGCTGATTCCTTCTTGTGGCTCTTTGACGGAAACAGTGTATTCTATTTCTTCTCCAAAGACAGGGTTCTCGTTGGAAACGATCTTTGTGATCACAGGCTTTGGCACAAGAGATTTTACCTTAGCATCATCCCTTTTAGGATCACCGGGTACATTTTCGCCGGAAGTTTCGACTATGTTGACGAGTTCTTCTGCATCAGTTCCTTTAGCTGTGACTGCAGTATAGGTGTATGTGAGCTCGCCTGTGAGTGAGCCTATTTTAAGCTCGTATGCATTGGATGATGTCGAAACCACTTCTACAGAGCCTGAAATGCTGTTTTCGTTTAAGGTGATCCCTGAGGGGAGGATGTCCCTTATGGTTACGTTCCTTGCTTCAGCGCCCGGTACAGTCTGCGTTATCTTGACTGTGTATGTAACTGTGTCACCAGCAGTATATATTTCTTTGTCAGCAGACTTTTCTATTTCAAGTTCGGGGATCAGTTCGTATACAACTTTCACATCGTTATCTTCGTGGATATCTGTAAAGGAAACAGAATGCGGATACTGGCTTATGTCAACGGGTTCGTTATTCACAGTTACGGATTTTAACTGGTATCCTTCGTTTGGTGAATATGTAACCACTCTGTTTTCTCCATCGGGGATGTTGTTTTCGTTTTCAGAGATTGTTCCGTTTGTTACAGATGTTGTGATGTTCCATTCGGGAGAAAATGTCCATGTGCCGATTATTTCCGTATCTTCTGTAATGTTTAAGGTTCCGTTTTTGTCCCAACCGTTGAATGTCCAGGTTCCCCTTGGGTAGTTTTTTCCTTCGTAAGTGACATTGGTTTCAGCTACGGTGTCACCAGCTTTGTATGTGGTGTCTACATCATAATCACCAGGGGGCATCGACGTTCCTTCTGGAACAGGTTTGTTTGGATGATCTCCTTGCCATTTATATATAACATTCACGTAAGGGTCATTTAACGCAGTGAACACAAGGTCTTCTGTTACAGAAACCTCTTTGATCTGCTCTTCTGTGATACTTGAGCCTGCTGGAATAGTTTCACCATCATTCAATGTTACATCCTTGTCACAGGTCCACTTTACGAAATAATATTCAGAGTTTGGCGTGTTTTCTGAGCCTGCGGGGTTTTCGGTATGCGCAACGGTTTCTTTATCTTTTGAGGTCGTTCCGTTGATAGACTTATATGTGACAGTGTGATTTGGGATGTAAAAAGCTATTTCGCCACCAAATCTTCCTATATTGCTTGAAGGTGCAGCATCGCCGTAATATCCGGACACAACACCGTCATTGGTCAATGAGTCTATTTTGCAATAAATTGCGTTTTGTTCGCTCTGCCCTGAAAGAGGGGATGTATTGGTTCCATAAAACTGGTTGTTATTGTAATAGATGTAATTGTTTACATTCCCTTTAGAAAACCAAATGTTATCAGAGTTTGGCGTATAGTCATTTATGGACCACCCTTCAGGGTTGCCTCCGGAATCGGCGTCGATGTCCGTCAGGCCCATCAAAAGACCGGGGATGTTTGCTGGTGTTGTTGTTCCCGATTCGTAGATTTCTACGGTAAATCCAAAATCTGACCAGCCTTTGCATTGAGCATCTGTTGTTTGGTAGGATGACGTGTTTCCGTTTGTGTCAAAGATCTTGCCGTTAATCATGAAGGCTGGGCCATAATCATATACGCCTACCTGCTGATGTGTCCCTTGGAAGTCATGGCTTGTAACTTTGTACACCATGTCGTAGGTTTTGCTGCCAACCTTAAGATAATCAGGATATTTGATTGCAAAGGTATCTCCTCCAGAAGAGTTGACCTTCTTTGTGTACATCACATACGTTCTGGTGGCGTCGGCACTTCTTTTTATGGTAGCGTAGGTGTAGCCTGCCTGTTCTACGATTTCTCCTGTTGGAGCGTTTGGATTTTTGATATTTTTAAAAGAAATAACTTCACCACTTTTGATGTTTGTTATGCTTTGCCCTCCCCGTCCGGTAATGTGCTGTGTGGCTGCAAAGGCATCTTGGGGGAATGCAAAGCTACAGATGAGCACAAGTGTAAGACTTAATACAAGGGTCTTTATTGCCCTTTGCGTCTTCTTGGTTTTTTTCATTTTTTTCTCCTTGGTTTTTGGTGTTAATATCTATATCAAATCAAATATGTTTATATACGCTTGTTGTATTTGGGCTAATCATTTGTACTCTTTTTCCCACAGAGTTCCTCCATCACCGTTGGTTATGATGATTTTTGATGATACTCCCGGGAGTTCGCTGACTTCTCTAATCTGGTCAGTTGCCTTTAAAAAGGCTTTGCCAAGTTCGGAGTCCTCGTCCCCTAAGCGTTGTTTGAGTTCCTCTTTTTCAGCATCCGTGTAAGTTTTTTTCAGCGCGCCTGTTATTAGAATGTCGTTTCCGTTAAAGTCCACCGATATATCCATATCTTCGTTTTCCATGGACGCGACGGATTTGTCTATTTTTTCCTTCACAACAGAGTTCTTTTCAAAGATTCCTTCCAAGTCAAGGCCTTGCCTGTCACAACCAGTAAGGGATGCAGAGATTACTCCCATAGTTGCTATTATGGTTAAAACCAGTATTTTTTCTTTCATGTCTACCTCCAAATTATGCGGGCTGTTTTGTGATGAACATGGCGAATACAGACGATTTTCTCCCAAACAGTTCGTTGAAGGTTTTCTTTGTTTTGCTGTTCTTTATTTTGACCAGGACTATGTTGTTTGAAATAACGCTCCTTAATTCATAAACGCCGTCTTCTATACTCTCGCCTATATAGAGCGTTTCACCGGTCAGCCCCTCGTCATGTAAGAAGGCTGCGATGGCATATATCTCGCTGTAATGATAGATATTCTCGCCAAGTATCATGTTCTTTCCGATCTCAAGAAGCGTGCGTCTTGTCTCGATGTCGTTTTCAGGGGCGTTGTTGTAGAGGTTGTTTATGATCATAAAATCCTTTTTGCTGGGGATTTTCCCTAGACAGTCGAGAGCAAACAAAAAAGGCGCTTTCTTTTCTGCACATTCGTCTAGCCAGCACCTTGCTTCGCTTATGAGCTTTTTCTGCTTGATATCTTCCTGTGCCTTGGAAAGCTCTATGCCGATCTTGCCTGTAGAGTTTCTTTTCTTGTATTTATCTATACAGGTTTCAAATTCTTTGATGTGTTTGTTCATTACAAATCTCCTTACATAGCTTTTTGGATCTTTTCCAAAAGCTCTTCAAAAAGAATAAAGTCGTCTTCTGTCTCAAGATCTCTTATTATGTCGCAAGCCTTCTTTCTGAGAATCTTTCTGGATGCAGATCTTGGGTTGAAGTGATCTTTGAAGTTTTGTCGTAAGTATGTCTCTGATGGAAGAAAGCCGTCATATTTGTCGTTCTCCTTTAACCAGAGTCTGAAATCCTGGATCTCCTTGAAGGGTTCGGCGCTGGTTTTTTCTTTCCATTCAAGAATGAGCTTTTCTATTCTTGATTTGTCGTGTTTTGTCTTGCATTTTCCTTCTGCAAGGAGCTTTTCCATGTATTCCTTCTTTTCTTCTGTAAGGATTTTCTCGAGTGTAACTGTTGAAGCTATTCCTTTTGCCGAGCGATACCTTAAACAGGGGAATGGTGTGAAGTTGTGGTTTTCTTTCCACTCGTTTTCTTTTTCTTTGTACTCTTCCTCCGAAATGAGGAGCTCTCCATAGTTTTTTTGGAGCCACACGCGGAAGTTATACATGCCGTAGCGCGGAACATCCTTTTCCATGTTTTCTTGTATGTATTCCTGATACTTTTGTTTGTACCATTCTTCATTGTGTATGTTGTTCATTGTTCTTGTTCCTTCTATGGTTTTTAGGACTGCCTGTGGTGCTTGGGTGCTTGTTGACTACCCAAAGGCGCTTCCTTTTGTTCTGCAAAACTATATATAAATATTTGTTTTATAGTATTTACTTATATAGTATTTAGTAGTGAGCGGTTATCCGTCGACGGTTCTTGTGGTGACGGTAAACCTTGCGACGGTTTGTCCGTTTTCGGGATTTCCGTATTCGGGATAATCGTCGCCAGTTTTTATGGCAACGGAATTAATTTTCTGCTATCGGATCGTTTTGTCTGCTTTGGTAGAGGGAATACTTACATAGCCTTTTGAAGCTCCTCGGTTCTTTTACTGCAGACGCTTTTGTATGTCTGGGTGAAAGCAAGTGCTGCCATACTCTCGTCCATTCTCCCTATTGCTGATAGTCCGCCCATTTGTTTTACAGTTTCTTTCGTAACGTCACACAGGGTTTCATAAAAGCTGGGATTGCTGAAGCACCTTTTCACCTTCGTGAATTCTTCGGCAGAATCCGGGGGAGTCTGTTGCATAACAGCTTCTTTCTCGTTCAAGTAGTCCTCGAACTTGTTACCAAAGAGAGTGGATGGGCGAAGGTACTGAACCATTTTTGGATCATTTGCCCACTGTTTGGTTTTTCGCCAGATAACCGTCTTGAAATCGTCGACAGAAAAACCTTCTTTCAGACGTGCCGTTATAGCTCTCTTTGTTGCTGCAGTGGATGGACGGTAGCTGGCCCCTACCATTTCGTTCAGGTAGGAGACGATCTCGCTGATTTCTTCTGTGTATTTGCTTTTTTTCTCTTCTTTGGGCTTTGCTGCCTGCGTTGATGGCAGGAATTTGGACTGTTCTTCCTGCAGTCCTATCTCTGTCCTGTTTTCTTCATCTTGGGGCTCTTCGTAGAGGATGTAGTTTCTCCTGCCGAGCTTTCCGTTCTGTCTTTTCTGGTCTTCTCTTAAGATGTATCCGTTAGCCTCGAGTTCTTTTATGCCTGATCTGACTGATTCTTTGCCGTCTGAGAAGTATTTGGCTAAAACTTCTACTGACCAAACCCAATCATCTGGAAAAGACAACATTACAGCAAGAAGGCCCTTGGCTTTTGCAGAGAGCCTGGTGTCCTTTTGGAGAGGGACGTTGCTTATTACTGTGTAATATGATTTCTTTTCAACCCTTATCGTTGACATACTTTCCTCCCCTACTCTGCTTTTTCGTAAACTACATACTCAATACCTTGGATCCTGCCGTTTTCTCTTACGGTGTGCCTTTTGAGGTATCCGAGGTCCTCGATTTCTTTTAGACCGGCTCTGATAGAGTCTCTTCCGTCAGAGAAAGTTCTCTCAAGGTCTTCCACAGAGCATTTCCAGCCTGTTGGCATAATGAGCAGATAAGAAAGGAGCCCTTTTGCTTTTGCTGACATTTTTTTGTTAAACAGATGGTTTGTGCAGATTGCTGCATATTCGTTTTCTTTTGCGTTTTTTACTATTTCCATAATTTCTCCTGTTTGGTTTGTTTGAAAGAGGAGGTGGAGGGCCTGATATGGCTGAAAGAAGCTTATACAGACCATTCAGACCCTCCTTGCAACACAATAAGCACGCTACACGTGCGTGTGTGGTAATTACAGATTCATGATGTCGTTATATTCGTGGACAAGATAGATGCTGTAGCCTGTTACTGCTGTTATGACCACAAATTCAATGACTATAAAAATGATTACGGAAGCTTTGCTTACCCCTCCCATGCTGACGAAGTTATTCGGGTATTTTCTTTGCATTCTCTCCATGTGTTTTTTGTATGTCAGATTTCCATACATCCCCGGGAGGACCATCGTTATGATGATTGAGACTGCATAAGAGAGGATCATTGCAGTTGATTCAGAAACGCCTGCAAAGCTGGCTCCTATGGACTGTATCCCGAAAACTGCTAGCGTCGTTGCGATAAGCAGTACGAAGAATGCTATGTACATCTTTCTATAGAGGAACCAGTATCCACCGAATAAAAACGCACACCAGTTCCAGTTTGCAGGGTTTGTTTCTATTTCTTTGAACTTTCTTTTGTATTTTTCTACGTTTTTTTCAAGGAATTCGTCTACAGGGTCATAAGGAGGGTTGTTTGCGCCTCCTTGCTCGACTACAACGGTGTCACCTCTCAATATTTCCCCTTCTGTAGATTCAGGTTCGTTGCTGGGTTTGTTTTTGTAGGTCCATACAGTGTCCCCTGCTGTATATTTTTGTTCTCTGTTCATTTTGTTTTCCTCCATGTGGTTTCTAATTACTTCACTATTACCGGTTTTCCCTTCACGATCCTTATGCTGCCGCCAAGGGATTCTATTGGGTCTGTGTGACTTCCGAGAAGGAGTGCTTTCAGGTCTTTTGATGTGAGCTTTGTGCCATTTACCTTGAAGGGGACTGCGTATTCACATGATCCGCACCCAAATCCCCAGTCGAAGATAAACAAGGGTTTTCCGCACGCTGGGCAGGAATATGTCGTTTCGTTTGTGATGTTGACTTTTCCGTCTTTTATGACTATGTAGCCGGTTATGGTTGCATCGGTCGATGTAAAAACCTTTCCAGACGTTCTGCCGTTATCTTTGAGCGCTGTTAAATCCTTCTGAGATATAATAGTTTTGTAGCCATCCATTTCGAAGTTTTTCTGTATTTCGAAGTCACATTTTGCGCATTTGAAAGAGTCTTTTGTTGTCAGAAGGTCTTGATTGCAGATTGGGCAGCCTCCAGGAACAGCTTCTATTGCCGATTCTTCCATTTCTTCTTTTGGAGGACTGGGATGGATGATGTTTTTGCCGTTCAGGGTAAAAAAGTCCTTATCCAGTTGTTCTGTTAATGCTTTTGAAGCTTTTATGGGCCATTCCGCGAGGACTTCTTTCTTAACGTCCAAATCCCAGGAGGAGCATAAGATTAAAAAGTCTTTACCTGCAGGGACTTTAGAGAAGATCTCCTCGCCTTTTTCTGTCAGGAATGTTTCTCCCCCACTGACTACCCGTATCAGCCCCTTTTGACGAAGAGACCTTGATACTTCAAAGTAAATACTCCCGTTTCCAATGGGTTTTTCCTGCATCTGGTGGAATACTTCGTCTAGATGGATTGGCCTGAATGTGCTTTTGTCTTTTATCTCCTCTATGGCGAAACTCGCGCCGATGTGCTCGTTTACCTTAAGGGTCGATTTGATCTCGTCGATGTTTACTACACAATAAAGGGGGTACTCCCCTGCCAGGAACTTGAACGATTCAATGACGTTTTGCTTTATGGCTGCGTCTGTCTTTTTTATGATCGAGGTGTAAAGGGATTTTGCTTCATCGCTTAAATTTGATACGAGATGGTCTTTGCCGTTTGCTGTATATGGGATAATGCCTGTTTCTACTAGATCTCTTTTCTTTGTCTGTTGGATGGCACTGATGGCTATCGACTTCTTTATTGTTTCTTCGTTTGTCCAATCAATGCACGCCTGGACGATTTCTGTTTCGTTCGTTCTTTTAAAAGACATGGGAAGGTACGGGCAGTTGCTATACGGAGGACTGATGAGTCCTTTTTCGTAAAGTTCGAATGCAACCTTTCCTACATCCTCGATGACTTCAACGCCTGGAAATGAAAAAAGGTCTGGCGTTGTTAAAAAACCATCTTTATATCCTTCCTCAAAGGCTTTGTCCAATACTATGTACTGGGGAAAGGACTGAAGCAGCTGTTCAGCCTCTTCTTTTGTGTGGATCTTTCTTCCGGTTACGGTGCAGGGTATTCCGTGTATTTGGGATTTTCCCTGGATATGGAATGCTTTCTTGCCTGCTTTACTTAAGGCGTTGTGCCTTTTAATTATCGAAAGTGCGGCAAGTTCATATTGATCAAGAGTTTCTGTTTCTACTCTTTTGGAAATTTCGTTCCTTGCGTTTGTTCTGTTTACATCCCTTTGTATTGCTTCTTGGGTATTAATAGTTTTTCCAATTCTTTGTGCACTTGCGAATGCATTTTGAATCAGCTCTTTGTTTAGTCCCGGGAGTAAGACGTCGTAATATTCTTCCGCCTTTATGCTTCTTGGGATAATTGTGCGTGCGATATTGGTTCTTTCTGTATTTGATAATGCAAAATATACATTTTGGATTTTCTCTTTTTTAAATTCTTCGCATGTGAGATGTTCAAGATCGCTTTTCTTGAGTTTGTATGTCTTGTAGTGGAAGAGCTTTGGTTGCTCTTTTGGTTTTGCTTCCAGTATCGGGTCTGTGCTTATCCATGTAACATAGCAGACAGAGCCTTTATATGTGGTCCTGAAGAACTTCTTGCTTCCAGTTGCCATAGCGTTAAGCCTGTCTGTCTGATTTGGGATGTCATCGTAGGTTATTTGGCCCTTTTTGACTCTTATCCCTCCAAGTGCCGCTGCCACATGAATGGCAATCAAAGCACTGTCTGTTATTATTATGTTTGCCATTTGTCTGTGCCTCTTGTCGGTAATATAAAAAGGACGAGAGAGTTTTCCCTCGCCCTTTTGCTGGGGTCAGATCTTAATTGATCTTGGTTATTGTCTGGGTTATGGCCGTGAGGCTTCTCCCTTCACCGATATCTATTTGTTCGAATGCCGGAGTACTTGCAATTGTGATTCCGTCTTCTACAAGAAAGCCGTTGGCGGCCGCGATGGCCTTGACCGCTTTCTGCAGTGTGTCGTTACCTACACTTGTTATTGTGACTGTCTCTGCGTTGTCATTTTTGAATGCGTTGCTTATTGCTCCGGCAAGTTTTCCGATCTCGGTTTTCTTGCTTACTTTAAAACTGACGTTGTTCATGGGTTGTATCCTTTCGTCGTTAATTTGTTGAGATTGTTTGTTTGCTCTCTTTTGATTTTATGCATGCGCACAGTAGATCAGCGAGAGCGACTTGAGACACTGCCGTCACCGTAGGAAATATTTCCGCTAAATAGTCGAGTCTTTCAAGTTCGGTACGATTATGGTTCGACATTTTCGATGCAAATTCGAAAAGTGACTGTATGTCTAGAGTCATTTCTACTTCATTGTTTTCCGTCAAGCTATACAATATTTCCAGTTTTGCATCCTCGACATATTCTGGTTCTTGTCCACTTGTTTTACTTAAGGCCTGCATAACGTAATAATGTAAGTCTTCCAGGTCTGAAGCGATGATGTCTTCTATAGTATCTTGAGTGAATTGACGTTTGCGGGGGTCATCTTCTTCGTTTAAGATCATCATCATGCTGTTGGTGGCTTGCAGCGTCATATATGCAAAATGATTTCCTTCCGGGTCACATGGAAGGATTTTCACTGTTGCCTTTATTAAAGGAATCTTCGTTGGGTTCATTGAGTTCTCCTAAATTGTCTTTATTATTATCTGTGGTGATGTTGTCCCGTATATTTGCTTTATGAATTCTTCATCTTCTTTCTTGCAGAAAACCATAAGCTTGTTGTTTTCGTTTGCAAGAAGAAGTTTCTTTGTTTCTATGATCTTTACGATGTCTTTGCTCACAAGTTCTATGGCTGGGTGGTTGTCCACGATAGCATCGCACCAAGAGAGATTCTCTTTCTTGTTGTTATCAATTTCTGTGATCGTAAAAAGTTCTCTCAGGAGAGTTTTCCGCCAGTCCTGTAATAAAAACTGTTTGGTGTTATCTTTTGAGATATCTATACAGTACCCTTTGCTGTATACTGTCGCTGGAGATGTTTTCTTGCTGTCTTTAGCAACGTGTGAGTTTATTAATCTCTTTATTACTTCTTCGTTCTCGTAGTAGATGATACATTCCCCTTTTGGAGAATCTTCTTTTCTGAGGTCATATCTTTCCGTTCCATATAGCATTAGGTATATGTTTTCTATATATTGCCTGTATCTTCTCTCTACCGCATCTGCAAATTTCTCGTTTGGACTGTCTATGTAGTAGACTGCGTAAGAGTTGTATTCACCAAAAATGTGTCCGTATGATTTAGAACTGTTTATGTTCAGTGTAGGAACATTTTCGTTTGCTACGTCCAAGTGATGTCTTTTTACTTCAGAGGCATTCATGTATCCGTTTTGCGTTGGGTGTATTTTCTTAATTCGGTCAGAGTAGACCTCGAGACAGTTATAGTCTTGTGGGTACACTTCGCAGTTTTTAAGAATTTTTATCAGCTCTTTTTCGGTTTGGTCTTTGGATTTTGGATTTCCTCTGGAATCTAATAGGCTGAGTTGTGGATCGAGTTTTCTGAGCATCGCGTTCAAGGGGACGTTTTCTTGTGGGCCCGCTTTTTTAAATTCTAAACTTATCCCGTTTACTTCCATTCCTTCGGTGAGGATGGTCATGGAAAGTCTTGATTGACGTTCTTTTTTTCTCCCTATTGCGCGAGGGGACATTTTGAATTTATGTCCGTCTGTTATCTTGGTGTAGTGATCGTTTAATTCCTTGCTTACGGAAAGAATGTTTTGGGCGTGTGCCATGTTTAGTCTTATCATTCTCGCCCTGTTAACTTCTTTTTCGATAAATATACCGGAGGATACCATCTCTTGAAGAGTTCTTCGAGCTACTGCCTTTGAATCAAAACAGTCAGTTAAATACTTTCTTTTCACTTGGCCACAAAGAGCAACCATCATAAACATATATCCACGAATACTACTTGCAACAATCTTCAATGTTAATCCTCCAAAGCATAAGTGCAACAAAATGCAAAACAGCCCAATAATAGACAAGTCAGTAAAGTGCAAAATGCCAGAAAAGGGGACAAGTTCACTCCTCCTTCCTCGCTGACGGATGTTTTGGCCGTTAAAAGCCTTACTATTTCAACGTTTTTGGGCGTGTTTTGGCGGTGTTGTTTTTGTTTCTGTTTTTTTTACAGTTTTGACACGTGTTGTTTTTGTAACTGCCGTATTCTGGGGTGTTCGCATTACATAGGGCTAATCACGATTTCCAGAAAAGAACTTTTGGAATTCAATTTCCCTCTCATTGAGAGGCCAATATCTATCAGATTATCGTTTTTAATAATCTTCATTTGCATGGCGTCAAGGATCCCCTTGATGCAGATATTGTCCGGATCTGGGATTTGTTTCTGTGGGATCTCTGGGCCAAAATTGAAGATCATAGTAATGCGAGCTTTTTCATAAATTGGCGTTTCAATATCGTGTGTTTTGATAAACTTTTCGATTTCCGCCTCAAGCATTTTGCCCACATGGGTATCTATTGTTCTTTGTCCTTTTGGGCCCTTTTGTGGGAGTATTGTTGTTATGTAGATCCTATCGTTTGACAGCCTCAGAATCTTCGTTTTTACGTTTTCCAGATCGACATTTTCTTCTGACAGATTTGCAGTATTGTAGTCTGCAGAGTCCTGAAAATATGAAAGTCGTGAAATGTCCGCCAGCAGATATTTAAGATTTACGTTTATGCTTTTAATTTGATTTGCATAATCGCTACCCTCTTTCCCGACGAGATCTTCAATGAGCTTTTCGAGATGCTGGGTGTTCAGTTTGGCTTTTTCTGCCCTCGTTTTTACTTCAAGAGTTCTTTTATTATCTATAGTCTCTAGCCAGTTGTTAATCATGTGTTTATACCTCAGTATTATTTATTGGTGTGAATGATATCTTAGGGATGCCTCCTGTGATATCGACAAGTTCTACTTTTGCGTAAATAAATTTTCCGTTTGGAAGAATGGCTTTATTTATGTCCTCAAGTTCAAGGTTAAGCCCCGCAATTATGTGGGTTACATCATCGGCCATTTTCTCTCTAAGGGAAATCATTTCCTTATCTTGTGATTGATCCTCACATACCGTGATGATGCAAACTTGGTCTTTTACAAATCCAATTTGCGAAGGGTATTTTGCTTTAAACATTCTCCCTTCGATGTCTTTGATGAAAGCCAGGAGGGTCCAGAAAGCGACGATGTTTTTGGTATCTATCGAAGTCCCTGGAGTGCCTTTGATTATGTCGCCACTTGAGAAAAGCTGGTTTTTGTCCACCATCGTTTTGATCATATGCTCGATATTCTCGGCATCCTTGTCCTTCATTATTCTGAAGTATTCTGTCAGGTTATTTATTGTAAGTGGACCATAAGTTTCAACAAGTTCAATTGCAATTTCTTTGTCGTTTTTGTAGTTCATGTTCTTCTCCTTTTGTTTGTTTGGGTAGTTATTTGTGAATGAGTTTTCCTATAATTTCTTTCGAATGAACCATCCCGATTGATTCGCTTCTGCTATCAAGACTGTTGCCTCGATTGTCCCCCATGACAAAGTATGAATCAGGGGGGACTGTCCATATTCCGTTGCTTTTGTACTTTGCGTTCTCGTCTTTAACATAAGGCTCGTTAAGCTCTTTACTATTTACGAAAACGGCGTTGTTATATATCCTTACCTGATCGTTTTCTGTCCCAATAACTCTTTTTATGAGCTCTCCATTGTTCTTTGTTCTAAAGACTATTATTTCACCTTTGTCGATGTTCTTTTTTCGAATAGTTTTGTTTATAATTGCAACCTGACCATTTTTAAGGCCAGGCTCCATCGACTCTCCATTGATTGAAATCGGCTGGACAGTTGATACCAATACAGTAACGGCAGCCAGAACTGTGACTGCCGTTATTACATGTTTTTTTATTTGAGACATTGTAGCGTGTTCTTTCTACTCGGCGAGCATAGTATCTTTGATTCTTTCGTATGCTGCCTGATAATCTTTTATGTCTGTAGAGATAAGTTCATGTTCAAGAGGAGACGCTTGTACCTGTAGTGGGATATGATCTTTTCCTGCAAGCAGGAGGCACGCTCCCTTCTTGTAAGTTTTCAATGCTTCAGCCTCTTGAGGAAGAAGATTGAAGTGCGATTGAAGAAGAGTTTCTGCTCCCGGTTCTACACCAAGAAGAACCTTGAGTGAAGAACATTCGATGAGAGATCTTCCATATTCCGAAGCAAGAATGTCGTTAATTTCTTGCGTTGCTAAGATGGCGTTTCCGCCGTATCCTCTTATCAATTTATAGATCTCTTGGATTTGTTTGGCCGAAGCTTCAGAAGCTCCCCTGGATAAATATTTCCATCCTTCCTCTATTATTATTGTTTTTTGTTTTGTAGGGTCTTCCTTCACTCGCCCCCAGATAAAATCCAAAGTCATATGTATTGTTGCGGCCTCTATGGTTTGTGAAATATCTTCAAGGTCGAATACAATAATCTTCTTATCGTCAGAGAGATCTACGTTGGTTTGTGAGTTAAAGGAAGCATACGATCCTGATACAAAGTTTGAAAGCATGCTGATCAATCTTGGGGGAACCGGTGTCTGTGGATTCTTATCGATTTCCAGAAGTTCCGCTAAGAGGTCCTCGATTATTGGCATTTTTTTGAGTGGTTTTGAAGGATCGTTATCAACATAAATGCTGTTGTTAATATCCGTGATACCTTTCTTTGCATACATATCCTTTACGCCACGGTCAAGGATCATTTTTTCTTCTTCGGTGAGATCCTTAAACAGAAGTTGGAGCCAGCCGTCAATAGATGCTGCTTTTTTGGCAAGCCAACTTATGGAGCCTTCAGAGTTGGTGAGTTCATCAATTACTCCGCTTTCCGGTCTAATTTCAAAGATGTTGATGTTGGGTCTGTTAGACGCTGCATATTTTACGAACGTTCCGCCCAAAGCATTGTTAAGTCTTTGAAACTCATGGCCTTTCTGTGAAGTGATGACAAAGACCTGTTTGTTGTCGAGGACTCTTCTTTCGGCCAGTAGCGAGAGCAGGTACGTTTTGCCTGCTCCAGACCCTCCGAAGATGACCATATTAGCATTTGAATACTTGTCTCTGTTATATAGATCAAGAGTACATATGGATCTGTTGATAAGGTTTATTCCAAGGAAAAGTCCTTTCGGATCATTGAGTTCATATTCTGTGAATGGGTAAAACCCTGCTGCCCCTTCCGTAACAATATTTCTTCTTGCTTTGTAATAAATCTTCGGAGAAACATAGTTAATGGGAAGCGTTGAAACAAAACCCATCTCCTCGTAACTGGTAAGAGGAATAACTCTTATGTTCTTTACTTTTGCAAGTTCTTCCAGACTTTCACATCTGTCCTGCAAGTCTTCATAAGTCTCAGCATGAATCGAAAAAAGTGTTACTACGTAATATGGATCTTGAATAAAGTTTGGGTTGGATAAAGCATCCATTACGTATCTTTGTGATTCGGCTGCATCTACAATTTCATTGAAGTCCTTGTTACTTTCTGTTCGAGTAGCACCTTTCCAAGAAGTGAACTGCATTTGTTTCGACACCTTTGTAATAAACTCAGATTTGTTTTCTTTTCTAAGGAAGATGTCGATATCCACGCCAGGGATAGTTGCAAAGTCTGTTGTCACCCATCCCGACTCTACATTGAGGGGGTAATGATCCCCGCTAATGTAATAGTAAGCATGATAGGTTTCGTCAGTGATGATGCAATCAGGAGCCGTTTTCGTGCTCATCCCCATAGGAGAAATGAGGTTAACATATTCAAGGTCGATTTGGTCTTTCCCTTTTTCGGCTTTTTTCTGATTGATCAGGTCTGTATCGTTGACTATCCTTGAGGCTCTTTCATTGAATGTCATGATTTGCGAACTTTTCATATTGCACTGTTTGAACAAAAACTCACACAACCAAAGATTTTCATCCTCGTGAGTTACCACAGTGTTGCCCATAGCAGACATGTATTTTGTAGCTTGCAAAACTACGTTTGCCAATTGCTGGGCTATGTATTCTTCGGTGAGATCTTTTTGCGCATCTCTTCTTGTTGGTTCATATTCGAAGATCACATAATGCTTACGGACAATTGCGGATCTGTTGGTTACCATTTGCAAAAAATCAATATTGCTATCATACAGATCTTTTATGATTGCAGATTCGTTCAACTTTGATCTTTCCTCAATAAGTCTTTCAAGGTACGCGTTCTTTTGACTCAACTCAACAGAAACTTTTATTTGTATTTTTTCTGGAGCTAGTCTGAGCCACGAAGCGAAAGCCATCACTATGGCGTTTTGTTCTTGTTCTTCCTTGAGACTGTAGTTTGAAGGAATGATTTCTATAACCTTCACATATCTATCGTCCTTGGTTATTATCATCCCGTTACTTACCTTTTTGATCGGGATCATGTTTTGTATGGACGTTGTATCGATGTCATATCCCCCTCCAAAGAATGAGAGGACGATATCTTTTGCTATGTTTTGATAGCCCATATTTCACCTCATTAAGAAAAAGAGCCCCATGGGGGCATAAAAAAAGACAGGCTTTGCGCCTGTCTATATATACTTATTCATCGTACAAAGTGTATCATGCCCTTATTGCGATTTCAAGTCATTTTCGACAATTTTCTGTGGAATTAATTACAAGAGATTAATTACAAGGACTGCGGCAGACACAGTGCAGAAAGGATCCAGAAGGTTTCGACTCTATGTTTGAGATTGTCTGTCTTTCTGTACTTGAGCATGTTTTGGAAGGTTGAAGGGAACTCCTTTTCTATTGTTTCCATTGTTTTAAGTGTTATGAACATGTCCATTATGATGTTGTTGGAGTTGTCGGCCAAAGTCCTTCTTTCGAGGTTGCTCTTTTTGTCGTAGAAATTCTTCTTCACTTGAAGCATGGAGTCTATAGCATCGTCGTTCTTTATAAGCCTGATTCTGTAATCCTCCAGAGGCCCCTTGTGATCCTTTAGAATAAACTCTGGGGTTGGAGCTGTGCGTAAGATCTTTCCGCCTCTTATCAACTGGTATTTGCACGGGACCGGATAATGTTCAACGGAAAGTTTGACTATTGAGCCTATGGTATTGATTGTAGGCTTTATAGTTTCTCCGATTTTTGATTTAGGAACTTTCTCGATACGCACAACATGAGCATCTGTTTCTACCGGAAGCATAAAGGAAGGTTCTTCGCTACGAGCCTTGAAGTTGTCGTCTACATACAAATCGAAAAAGAAAAATTTTGTGTTCTTTCTCTCGTGGGGGAGAATTTCCGCATAGATCCTGTAGTTCTTTTCAAGCTTTTCGACTTTAACACTCATGTTTAAACTTGGGGAGTAAGTTTCTTCATCAAAAGCAGTTGTAAACTCGTTTACGGTATCGTCACATATTTGTTGGATAAGGTCTGATTTCTTTCTGAAAATCGAAGCTATTTCAATGGCGTTTTCAATGGGGTATTGCTTTGTGGGGCCTTTTTTGGCTTCTTTTGCATATGGCCCGTGGAACATGAGCTCAGAGATCTTTGCTGTTTCAACAATATCAAGAACGTGCTTGGCAGCCTTGATTCCCTCCTCTTCGAAGTCATACTCCTTTTTATCATATGCGTCCATTGCCCTTATCAGAGATGGAAGGATTGTTTTCTTGAGTTTGTGTGCGGTTATGCCGTCTTCCCGGGGTTTTGTCCCAAGGCCAAATCTCATATTGATTTGTGAACCTTGTCCTCTGGGAAGATCATTCAGAACCTTTGTAAGGTGCTCCATAAGGAAATAGATGTCTTTGATGTCATCGAACTCTCTTTCCAGGCAAGAGGTGAGAAGTTTCTGATCGTCTTCGTCGTGCCAGTTGACAAGAGAAGCAAAGTCATATCTTGCGTTATCCTTTTTAGGGAGAGTTTCCAGACGGATGATGAACAATCTGGCTATAAGGTAGCCTCCATCAAACAGAAACTTGTGATATGTTGCTATGTTTTCTGGTTTCATAGGTGTTCCCCTCCATACAGTCACTGAAATTTTGTTTCTGATATGTACTAGTGAGAGGAGTTGCTGTTTCTATGCAATTTATCCAGAAAATAAAAAATATTTGGATAAATCAAAACATATGTTTAAGAAAACTTTTAAAAATTAGCCAATAATTTGACACGATAGTTACCTTATGCTATCTTGTAGCCAAGATAGTTAACATTAAGAATTAAACACGGAGGAACCTAAACCCTCTCCAGGGAAAGGAGAAGACAAATGAATAAAGTGCCCTTAAAGGATGCCAACCAGAAATTCAGTTCGCTGATAAAACAGGTTGACAACGAAGGAATTGTATCTATCACACGCTATGGAAAGGAAGTGTACTACATGATGACCAAGGACGTTTATGAAGGAAACAACAGTTTTGATAGCAGGATGAAGAGCAAAGCAAGGACTGGGCTGTGGGTAGAAGATCCTGAAGGTCTGCTGTGTCAGATCTATATAGACGGAGAAGACCTGAGAGTTCTCAAGATCGACACCTCAAATGGACTTGAAGAAGTCTACTGGTGTTCTGAGACAAGAGTTTCTCTGAAGGATATCACCTTCGAAGAAGGATCTCCCATAAAGGTTGTCGCTGCAGACACCGCAAAGGTTCGCCTCGCAGAGTTCTATCCGGTATCAGGAAACTTCGACAAAGAAGAAGAACAAATGAATAAACATTTAGAAGAAGCTCTGAAGCAGTATAGAGAAGCTTCTCCAGAAACTCTAAAGGCAGAGTTTGCTGGGAACAAAATATTCGCTGCATAATCGAATAGGGGCTAACTCGTAGCCCCTTTCACACCACCGTACGTGCCGTTCGGCATACGGCGGTTCAACTAAACTTCAAAGCGTGACGCTTTGTGTAGTAG
>Ga0256406_1000628_pt1 | contig 63168 bp, 49 predicted proteins | sample RumenRJG_03DNA_FD_185986 | JGI IMG/M metagenome (GOLD analysis project Ga0256406, IMG submission 185986) | Bovine rumen microbial communities from Lethbridge, Alberta, Canada - RJG_03 | ecosystem: Host-associated > Mammals > Digestive system > Stomach > Rumen | place: Canada: Alberta | collected... | reverse complement strand
TTGAGCTTCGAGAAGATGACTTACATCGGTCAGGAAATGGGCCGCATTTTCATCATGACCATTCTCTGCGCCATCATCGTGATGTTCTTGGTGACGCGTTCGCTGCGCGGAATCGTCTCGCCGCTGATTACGACTTTTGCAGGCGTCATCATGACTTTCGGCCTGGTGGGTTATCTCGGGCTTTACATGGATGCGACCAACATCATGGTACCCGTGATTTTGGCCTTCGCCGTTTCAATTGCATACAACATTCACATCAATTCTTTCTTCCGCAAGAACATGATGCTTACGGGCAAGCGCAAGGAATCGGTGCTTTACGCCATGCGTGAAACAGGCTGGTCGGTGCTGTTCTCCGGCCTTACCACGATTGTCGCATTGCTCAGTTTCCTTTCGGTGATGCTCAAGCCGATCCGCTCCGTGGGCATTCTCTCGTCGATTGCGATTGCGTTTATTCTTCTCGTGGCGTTGACAGTTTCGCCGATTCTCCTGAGTTTCGGCAAAGACAAGAAGCCGAACGCCAAGGTGCTTGAACGCGGCGACACGCGCATGGGAGTCATTCTCGATTCTATCGGCAAGTTCGTTCTTGGGCACGGCAAGCCCATCGCCATCGTATTCGCCGTCGTGACTGCAATTTCTGTTTTCGGTCTCACCAAGATAGAACCCGCCTTTGACGTGGAACGCACCATGGGCCGTAAGGTCGAATACGTGAACAAGATGCTCTACGTGGCAGAATCTGAAATCGGAAGCTTCTACTCTTACGACTTGGTGATTGACTTTGGTACAAACGACAAGGCCAAGGAAGTCGAGAACCTGAAAAAATTGGAACAGTTGCAGGATCATGCCGGCAAGTACCCACTCACCAAGCGTTCCACCTCCATTCTTGACATCGTCAAGGATTTGGACCGCACGCTGAACGAAAACCGCCAAGAAAAATACGCCATTCCCGAAACGGAAGAAGAAGTCGCTCAGTTGCTTTTGCTCTACGAAAACGCGGGCGGCAGCGAAGCAAGCTACTGGATGGATTACGATTACAGGAAACTCCGCCTGATGATTGAAATTTCGAGCTACAACTCCAACGAACTCCAGAAGGAAATCGAGGACTTGCAGAATTTCGCACGCAAGCTTTACCCGGACGCAAAGGTGACTGCCGTAGGAAACTTGCCGCAGTTCACCGCCATGCAGCAGTACCTGGAAGTAGGCCAGATGACATCGTTCCTGATTTCTGTAGTCATCGTGGCAGTTCTTTTGATGATCGTTTTCGGCAGCATTCGCACGGGCCTTATCGGCATGATTCCGAACATTGCGCCGGGCATTTTCGTGGGCGGCTACCTCGGGCTCACGGACATTCCGCTTGACATGATGACGGCGACACTCATCCCAATGATTATCGGCCTTTCCGTTGACGATACGATTCACTTCATCAATCACGGACACGTGGAATATGACCGCACCCACGATTACCGCGAGTCCATTCTCAACGTATTCCGCACGGCTGGCCCGGCACTCGTGATGACGACGATTATCATGGTGGCGACCTTCGCGGGCTTTACCACCTCGGCCGCAACACAGATGTTCAATTTTGGTTTCGTGGTGTTCGTGGGCCTTGTCTCGGCACTGCTCGCCGACCTCTTCGTGACACCGCTTTTAATCAAGAAATTCAAGATTTTTGGAAAATAGGAGAAAAATATGAATATGAAATTTGCAAAAACAGCCGCGACAATTATTGTCGCCTTGAGCGCCATGGTAAGCGCAGAAACTTTGACCGGCCGCGACATCGTGCAAAAAGTGCATGACCGCCCCGATGGTGACACACGCAGTTCCGAACTCTCGATGACACTCATCAACAAGAGCGGGGCAAAGCGCGAACGCAAGATTACCTCGTTCGCAATGGATGTGGGCAAGGACACCAAGCAGATTATGTTCTTCCGCTACCCCAACGACGTGAAGGGCACGGGATTCCTGACCGTCGATTACGACGACATCAACAAAGATGACGACAAGTGGCTTTACCTGCCCGCCATGAAAAAGACGCGCCGCATTAGCGGAAAGAGCTCCAAGACGGATTACTTCATGGGTTCCGACTTCACTTACGACGACGTGGGCCAGCGCAACATCGACGAAGACACCCACAAGCTCCTCCGCGAAGAAAAGGTGGACGGAATCGATTGCTGGGTTATTGAATCCGTGCCGAAAAAGGGCGACGAAATTTTCTCGAAGAAAATCTCCTGGATTCGCAAGGACTGCCTGATTGCCGCCAAGGTGGAATACTACGACAAGCTCGGCAAACTGCACCGCTCGCTGAAAGTTGAAAACGTGGTTCAGATAGACGGATTCTGGTCTATCGCCAAGATGAGCATGGAAAACGTTCAGACCAACCACAAGACGCTCCTTGAATTCGGCGACATCAAGTTCAACATCCCGCTGGATGCGAAGACATTCACTGTGCCGCGCCTGGAAAGAGGACTGTAACAATGCATAAAACCTGGTGGTTAGTCGCGGGGGCTTTGGCGAGCGTCGCCTTTGCCCAAGAAAGCCCGTTTCAATTCAACGGGTTCGTGGACACGTATCACGCCGTGCAAACGCAGCATCCGCACGATTTTACCACGTCGCGGACGCGCCTGCGCGCAGAACTTCGCGTAGATTACGAGAACGCCTACTTGTTCACTAGCCTGAATGGCGTGCACAACAGCATTCTCGAAGACCGCACCGGCGTGCAGTTGCAAGAAGCGTATTTCAACTACCAGAACGACTTTCTTGAAATTCGTGCGGGCCGCCAGATTGTGGTATGGGGCGTTGCCGACGGGCTTCGCGTTACCGACTTGATTTCGCCTGTAGACTACACCGAGTTCATGTCGAGTGACTACGATGACATGCGTATGGCCGTTGACGGTTTCCGCATCAAGTACCCCGGCGAGCGCATGAACGCCGAAATCGTTTACGTGCCCGTGCCGCGATACTTCCAGATGCCCATGCAAGAAGAAAACCCCTGGCGTCCTGAATTGCCCGAAAAAGCGAGTATCGATTTCCCAGAAGGTCCCGATGCCAAATTCAAGAACGGAGATTTCGGAACACGAGTTTCGTTCTTCCTCTCGAATCTGGATTTCTCCATCTCGGCACTCCATACGCACAACCAGTCGCCCGTTACGGTCGCAAGCTACGACCCCGTCAAGGATTCCATTGTCATCCACGGCATTCACGAAACGATGACGATGTTCGGTGGCGACCTCTCGATGCCAGTCGGCGAATTCGTGCTGCGAGCAGAAATCGCAGAATACTTCGGTGAAGCGCTCGGTTACGCAAGCAACCTCGATTACGCTCGCAAGAACACCTTCAATGCCCTCGGTGGAATCGACTGGTACGCCGGCGACAACTGGACATTAATGGTGCAGTATTTGCACAAGTACATCGCCGACTATTCGCATAACTTGGCCGCCGAAAAGAATTCCTCCGAAATGACCTTCCGCATTTCAAAGGAACTCCTGAACAACACGCTCAAGCTCTCGCTCTACGGAATGTTCGATATAGACAACCTTGCCTATTATGCACGCATTTCGGGCGATTACTCCGTCACTGACCAGGTAATGATTTCGCTCGGGTACGACCACTTTGGCGGCAAGCGCGGACAACTCGCTGACTATGACAAGAACCGAGAAGTCTGGGCGAAAGCGAAGTACTACTTCTAATAAGATCTAATGAATTTTGAAATAGAAACAGAAACCCGCAACCCCTATTCCGCATTCACGATGCGGCGCGTATTTTGCGTAGGCATTGTTGTTGCCGTCTTGCTGCACGCGGGCTTTTACGCCTGGGGATTCATGAAGCGGACGCAAGTGGTTACCACTCGCGAAGACGCCGAGGTGATTCATGTGGAGCGCTTGCTCTTGCAGCCACCTCCGCCACCGCCTGAAGTCAAGAAAATCGTGAAGAAGGTGGTTCGCGCGAAAATTATTCCGAACATCGTACAAGATACCGTTCCGGAACCTGAACCCGAGCCAGAGCCGGAACCGATTGTGGTTACGGATGCCGAACCCGTTGTCGAAGCACCGCCTGAGCCAGTGACACCGCCCCCACCGCCGCCACCTCCTCCTCCGAAGCCCTCGAAGGATTCGCTGATGAAAGTGACTCGCGCTTATCTGATGGGGCTGAGCAAGGCTTTCGAAAAACAGAAGGACTACCCGGCAACAGCCCGCCGCCTAAAGCAAGAAGGCACCGTGCGCGTGCAGTTTACGGTTGCAAAAGACGGAAGCATCAGCGATGCGGTTGTGGCAAAGCCCTGTCCGTATTCTTCACTGAACGAAAGCGCGCTTGCCGCCGTGCAAGCCGTGCCAAAGTTCGACCCGATTCCAGCGGTGCTCGGCAAGGACACCTGGAAAATGGAGATTCCAATCAAGTATAACCTTCACTAACAAAGGAGATTCCGGCTCGGAGGCCGGAATGACATAAACATGAACTACATCTTAGACTTTATTCAACAGGGCGGCGTTATCGCCTACGTACTCGTAGCGATGAATTTCGTCGGTTATTCCATCATCGTATGGAAAATCATCTCGCTGATTCTCTTCAACAGGAGCATCCGCAAGCGCCTTCCGTCTAAAATTCTGCATCGCGTGGTGAGCCACAATACCGACCACCACATCATCATGGAAAGCATCCGCACCGAAATCGCGCTCGCTTTCTCGCCGTTACAGAAGGGCATGACCACGATTGAAAACATCGCAAGCATTTCTCCGCTACTCGGCCTTTTGGGCACCGTATTCGGCATTTTCAACGCCTTTAGCGTCATCGCCGTTTCGGGCCTTTCTGACGCGGGCGCATTCGCCACGGGCATCAAGCTCGCCCTCATTACGACGGTGATTGGCCTCGTGGTCGCCATTCCGCACGTTATCGCGTTCAACTACTTGAACGCATGCATGGAATCGGAACAGGACAACGTGGAAAACGATGTGCTTTTGCAGCTGGGCCGCATTCTCAAGGAAAAGGACCACATCCGTTCTCAAAGCGCCGATTCCGCAAACGAGGATGCATAAATGGCCAAGCGCACCCGCCGAATCCGCCCCGACATGACGCCGCTCATCGACTGCGTCTTCTTGCTGCTGGTGTTCTTTCTGGTGACATCGGTGTTCAAACAAGACGAATCGGTACTCAAGCTGATTCTACCCGAAACACAGACCGAAACCAAGCGCGACACGCCCGAGGGCCTGTACATCGAACTTTCCGAAACGGAACTCGCCTTTAACGGCCAGCACGGCACACCCGACGAACTCCGCGAAAAGGCGGCAACGGTGCAGAATAAGAAATCCCCTGTCGCCATCAAGATCGACAAGGGGACCACTTACGAGCGCATCGCCGTCATCCTTGATATTTTACAGGTGCAAAAACTGTACAATATCCAGCTGATTAACGAGATGGAAAGCGCGGAATAAGGCCGCTTGCGGCGTCGCTACACGCGGCCCGCGAACTGGTTCGTAAACAACAACAGCCCCGAAATAAAGATTATAACACCGCCTGCGAGAGTCGCGACGGTGTATATTTTTGTCGCGATACGCGTGTGGGCACTTCCCTTGTCAATTCCCTTGCGGAATGCAACAGCAGCAATGCCAAAAGCCACATTCGTAATCGTCATGCCGACGCAAATGACAAGCGCTCCCAAGAGCGAAAGCGCCACCATGGAATTCAGCAGGCAGAAGAGCACGATTAGCGCCACAGCAGGGCAAGGCACAATTCCCGTAACGGCGGCAACGCCCAGGATTTCACGCCAGCGGGCAATCGGCGGGAGCGCAATTCCAGAGCCAGATTCCGCGCACGCACCATCTTGCGCGACCCCCTCCGCAGACTCCATCCGAGCACAACATCCACAGCCCTTGCGCGACTTAATCACATCGCGAATCGCAAGCACCATCAGCAACACACCCGTGAGCATAATGAGCGCATAACTCGCGCGCTCGATTCCGATGCGACCCGTTTCAAACGCCGTAAATACGGTCGCCTTGAAAATCGCATACAGAATCAGCAACAAGATGACCGCACTCATCGTATGCGTCACGGTAATGCCCGCACCAAGCGCAACACCCTGCCGCCATCGACCACGACGCGCAATAAAATAGCCGACCACAATCGACTTTCCATGCCCAGGGCCAAGGGCATGCAGCATACCGTACACAAGGCAAATGAGAAGGAATTTCCAGATAGCGCCCCAATCACCGCTCTTCATCGCCGAAATCGCCGCCGTCAACTTTTCACGAAGCACCTTCTGCTCGTCCGCAATCACCGTATACAGAGACCGCGAGTTTGCCACTGTTTTTCCAGGCTCAGCCACTGATTTCGCAGCAGGTTCCGCGACAATCTCCGATGTAACAGGCATAGGCACTGCCGTCTCGACAGCGGCACTTTCCGCAGGCGCCACCACTTCCGTCGCAGTCGGAGTATCTCCCCCACCCATATCAAAACGTTTCTTCTTAACAGCCGCCGAAGCCGCCATCGCAAGCAAAATAACAAGCAAAATTATAATTGATTTTTTCATAGAATTCTAATACAATCACACCCCGCGCATGTCGGGATCCCAAATGACCTTGTGTAGTTGCACCTGAAAGCGGGCGTTATTCTGAACCATCACCTTTTCAGAAAGCATCCACTCTACAATTTTTTCATATTCCAGTTTGCCAAAAACCGGTGAGACAAAAATGTGCGGTATCGTATTCGTTGTTTTTCCGGCCACGCCGCCAAGGTTCTTTCGTTGGTGCAGCTCATCCACCACCCTAGCCGTTTCTTCGAGGTCTTCTACGCTTCCGACAACAAACTTAAGCACATCTTCGGCTCCGAGCGTTTCAAGATTTTCCATGCGCATCTTGGCTGACATTCCGCTACTTTCACATTTCCAGTCCATCGTGTAAAACAGCCCCGGAAAACGCCACTTGCACGGCACAGTTCCATTGGTTTCCACATTGACCAAGAATCCCTTTTCGCTCAAGGCTCGCAGCAAGTCATCGACTTCTGCGTGCAGCATCGGTTCGCCACCGGTGAGCGTCACGGCATCTACGCCACACTCGGCGCGATAGGATTCTACCGCCGCAACCACCTCGTCAACATTCATTTGTCTATAATCATCACCTTCAACAGCATACATCGTGTCGCAATAACTGCAACGCAAATTGCAACCTTGGAGCCGCACAAATACAGCGGCAAGGCCCATTCTCAGCCCTTCGCCTTCGATGCTCTTGAAAATTTCATTGACCTTCATGTGCCGCAAAATTCCCGCTACGAGCTAAACTTCGTATTCCACCAGGTTGCCTTCGCTTTCTTGAATCTGCACCTTGTAGCAGTGCGGGACCTGCTCGCAAATCCAGCGGGCCATGTTTTCGGCAGTCGGATTTGCATCCATCACATCGTTCAGGAACTTGTGGTCAAGCTGGCCCTTCACGATTTCTTTGATGTGCGAGAAATCGACCACCATGCCATTTTCGTCGAGAGTTTCACTTTGGCAGTACACCGTGATTATCCAGTTGTGGCCATGAAGACCGCTACACTTGCTTTCGTACGGGAGGTTCAGTCGGTGCGCGCCCGAAATTTCCATTCGCTTGATGACTCTGTACATATTACCCCTCGTATTCCGTCGTATCTTCGACACCCGCTTCGGCAAGAGCCGCCTTGCGTTCTAGGCAGGTTGCACACTTTCCACAATGGATTTTTCCACCCTTGTAGCAGGACCAGGTTTGAGCATAATCGATTCCGAGCATCTTACCCCTGCGGGCAATATCGGCCTTCGAAATATTCGTGTAGGGAGCATCAATCGTGATGCCCGCATAAGTTCCCGCCGCAATCGCCGCCGACATATTCTTGACAAACTCTTCGCGACAGTCGGGATAAATGGCATGGTCACCAAAATGGTTCGCCATCATCACCTTGGTCAGATCACGGCTTTCGGCAAGACCCGCCGCCACAGAAAGCATAATCCCGTTACGGAAAGGAACCACGGTCGACTTCATATTTTCATCGGCATAAGAACCTTCGGGAATCGCATCCGCCCCCGACAAAAGCGACGACTTGAAATAATCGTGCATAAACTTGAGCGGAATAGTGATGTGCGGGATCCCAAGTTTTTCGCAATGAAGTTTAGCGAAGGGAATTTCACAGTCGTTGTGATTGCTTCCGTAATCGAACGAGACAGCAATGGCGATTTCGTCAGCACGGTCATAGAGCAGGGTCGTGCTATCCATACCGCCGGACAGAACCAGCAAGGCGTTTTTCATATAGGCTCCTAGTTTTGTTTATCGTCAGGATGGATTTCGAACTGACGTACTCTTATATAAGCAAATATAAATATAGTTATTTACGGCAGGATTGGCGAAGGCATCTGGTGTCAACCGCAATGGTTTTACATTTTTTGTATTTTACGGGCATTACGGCATTTTGTTTTACATAAAATGAAATAGCTGAATTTTTTCTTAAAAATAAAAGCGAAATTGCTTGCGAGCCCACCTTCTTTTTACTACATTATGGTCCCGATGAAAGTATCGGAATCCATAGAGGCACATTTGAGCGCAGCCGTTGCAGCGATTGCGCAACGCAATCAGGCGACCCTCTCCGGGAAAGTTTCCGGACATCCGATTTTTCTTTCTTTCGTTTTTAATCGTCTTTATCGTTTGGCAAAAGCTTCTGGCTTTTGCCTTTATTTTTATAGATCCTTCGACGCGCTCCGCTTGCTCAGGATGACACGGAGCCGCCTTTACATCAAGACTTTACATTATCCAACGAGTACATTATGACAGACAAGTTCAACTGGAAAGCGAAACGCGAGAAAAAGGCGTTTCTGGCATTGGCGGATGGCGCCGTGTTCCACGGGTATGCCTTTGGTAGTGCTACCGATACCGTCGGCGAAGCGGTGTTCAACACCGGCATGGCGGGCTACAAGCAGATTTTGACGGACCCCTCCTACGCGGGCCAGTTCGTGGTGTTCACCACGGCAGAAGTCGGCGCCTACGCGGCGAACCTCGAGAAGTCCGAATCCCGCGACGTATTCCTGAACGGCATTGTCGTGAACTCGCTGGACAACGTGAGCAAGGAAATCGGCGAAGAGAGCCTGCACGACTATATGCTCGCCCACAAGAAGCCTGGCATCGCAGGCGTAGACACCCGCGCACTCACCATCCACCTGCGTGACCATGGCGCACAGAAGGCCTACCTGCACGTCTCCGATGAAGAAATCAGCGAAGCCGACGCGATCAAGAAGGCACAGGAATGGGAAGGCCTCGACGGCCAGGATTACGCAAGCAAGGTCAGCGACCCGAAGGGTTACGAATTCAGCACCGAAGGCGACCTGAATGTTGTCGCGCTGGATTTCGGGATCAAGACGAACATTCTGAGGAACCTCGCCGCGCAGAACATGAAGGTGACTGTGCTCCCGATTAACGCCACCTACGAACAAATTATGGCGAAGAATCCGGACGGTGTGTTCCTCTCGAACGGACCTGCCGATCCGAACTCACTCCCGCAAGTGGCAGCAGTCGTAAAGCAGCTGCTGGGCAAGGTTCCGCTAATGGGCATCTGCCTCGGTAACCAGCTGCTCGGTCTCGCACTCGGCGCGAAAGTTTCCAAACTCAAGTTCGGCCATCATGGTTGCAACCATCCGGTGAAAAACTTGAAGACCGGCGCCGTGGAAATCACGAGCCAGAACCACAACTACGCCATCGAAGAATCGACCCTCCCCGCGAATGTGGAAGTCAGCCACATCAACCTGAACGACAACACCGTCGAGGGCATTCGTCACAAGGAACTCCCCGCGTTCAGCGTGCAGTACCACCCGGAATCCGCTCCGGGCCCGAACGATTCCTACTACTTGTTCGGCGAATTCAGACAAATGATTCTCAACTTCAAGGGAGCAAAATAATGACGAAAGCCGCTCCCAAAAAACAGACCAAGTACATCTTTATTACCGGCGGCGTGGTCAGCTCGCTGGGTAAGGGAATCACCTCGGCATCGCTGGCATTGCTTCTCAAGAGCCGCGGCTACAAGGTGTTCATGCAAAAGCTCGACCCGTATCTGAACGTGGACCCAGGTACCATGAGCCCTTACCAGCACGGCGAAGTCTTCGTGACCGACGACGGCTACGAAACCGACCTTGACCTCGGCCACTACGAACGCTTCGCAGGCGTGCAATGCTCCAAGGCCTCCAGCTACACTTCGGGTCGCATCTATTCCTCCGTGCTCGCAAAAGAACGCGCCGGGAAATACCTGGGCGGCACGGTGCAGGTCATTCCGCACATTACCAACGAAATCAAGGACGCCTTCCGTTCTGCAGCCGAAAGCGGCGCCGACATCGTGCTCTGCGAAATCGGCGGTGTCGCAGGCGACATCGAATCTCTCCCGTTCCTCGAAGCCGCAAGACAGTTCCGTTTTGAAGTCGGCGTGGAAAACACCTGCTTTGTCCACCTGGTTTTGGTGCCTTACCTCAAGGCCGCCGGTGAACTCAAGACAAAGCCTTCGCAGCACTCCGTTGCCGAACTCCGCAACATCGGTATTTTCCCGGACATTCTCGTGTGCCGTACCGAAATGACGATTCCGCAGGATCACTTGGACAAACTCGCGCTCTTCTGCAACGTAAAACCCGAATGCGTCATCGAAGAAAAGGACGTGACGGATTCTGTATACGCCGTGCCCCGCGAACTTTCCAAGCAGGAACTCGACCTCCGCGTGTTGGAACAGCTCCACTTGAGCGTACACCCCATCATCCACTCCGAATGGGACAAACTCGTCAAGAAGGCCACCCAACCCAAGTACGAATGCACCATCGCGCTGGTAGGCAAGTACATCGCCATCCGCGACGCCTACAAGTCCGTGCACGAAGCCTTGCAGCATGCCGGCATGGAACACAACGCCAAGGTGAAAGTGGAATGCATCGAGGCCGAAGAGTTGGAAAAAAATCCGAACCTCATCAAGAACGCCGACGGCATCCTGATCCCGGGTGGATTCGGTAGTCGCGGCGTGAACGGCAAGTGTGTCGCCATCAAGTACGCCCGCGAACACAAGGTTCCGCTGCTGGGCATCTGCCTCGGTATGCAGTGCTGCGTGATTGAATTCGCCCGCAACGTGCTCGGCTGGAAGGACGCCAACTCCACGGAATTCGACGAAAAGACGGCCCACCCGGTCATCGACCTGATGGACGAACAGAAGAACGTCACCGACAAGGGCGGCACCATGCGCCTCGGCGCTTACCCGTGCAAGCTCATGAAGGATTCCAACGCGGCAAAGCTCTACAAGAGCGAAAAGATTAGCGAGCGTCACCGTCACCGCTACGAATTCAACTACAACAGCGAATTCCGCAAGGAGCTCGAAAAGGCCGGTCTGAAAATCGCTGGTACATCGCCCGACGGCAAGCTCGTCGAAATGGTGGAAATCAAGAACCACCCCTACTTCGAAGCCTGCCAGTTCCACCCGGAATTCAAGAGCAGGCCCACCGCACCGCACCCGCTGTTCAGCGGACTTGTAAAAGCCGCTCTTGCACAGAAAAATGGCAAAACAAAAACTGCGACCGCAAAAGCCGCGCAGAAGAATTTGAATGGAGGCAAAAAGAATGCCTAAGCGTACCGACATCAAGAAGATTATGCTCATTGGCTCCGGCCCGATCGTAATTGGCCAGGGCTGCGAATTCGACTACTCCGGCGTGCAGGCCTGCAAGGTGCTGCGCCGCGAAGGTTACGAAGTGGTGTTGGTGAACTCCAACCCGGCAACCATCATGACCGACCCCGAAATGGCCGACCGCACCTACATCGAACCACTGAGCGTCGATATTCTCCACGAAATCATCCGTCGCGAACGCCCCGATGCATTGCTCCCGACTCTCGGTGGCCAGACCGCCTTGAACCTCGCCATGGAACTGAACGAACGCGGCATTTTGGACCGCTACCAGGTGGAACTTATCGGTGCAAAGGCCGAATCCATCCAGCGCGCCGAAGACCGCCACCTGTTCAAGGAAGCCATGCTCAAAATCGGGCTTGACCTCCCCCGCTCCGGTTCGGCGCACTCCATGTCTGAGGCGACCGCAATCGCCCACACCATCGGCAGTTGGCCGCTCATCATCCGTCCGGGCTTCACCCTCGGCGGCACGGGCGGCGGTATCGCCCACAATCCCGAAGAATTTGAAACAATCGTGAACCGCGGTCTTGACGCATCGCTCAACAACGAAGTGCTTATCGAAGAATCGCTCCTTGGCTGGAAAGAATTCGAAATGGAAGTCATGCGCGACAAGAAAGGCAATGCCGTTATCGTGTGCTCCATCGAAAACCTCGACCCCATGGGCGTGCACACCGGCGACTCCATCACGGTTGCTCCTATCCAGAGCCTTGATGACCGCGCTTACCAGGCCATGCGTGACGACTCCCTGAAGGTCATGGAAGCTATCGGCGTGGAAACCGGCGGATCCAACGTTCAGTGGGCAATCGAACCCAAGACCGGTCGCCGCATCATCATCGAAATGAACCCGCGCGTGAGCCGTTCTTCGGCACTCGCCTCCAAGGCAACGGGCTTCCCCATCGCAAAGATTGCAGCCCTCCTCGCCGTGGGCTACACGCTCGACGAACTCCGCAACGACATTACGCAGACGACCCCGAGCTGCTTTGAACCGGCGCTCGACTATGTGGTCGTGAAGGTCCCGCGCTTCACCTTCGAAAAGTTCCCGAAGGCCGATTCTACGCTCGGCACCCAGATGAAGTCCGTGGGCGAAGCCATGGCCATCGGCACCAACTTCAAGCAGGCCATGCAAAAGGCCCTCCGTTCCCTCGAAACAGGATTCGGCGGATTCGGAGCCTGCGCCAAGTGCGAAAAGTTTGCCGCTTACGACGACGAAACGCTGGCCAAGGAAGTCGCCCGCCCGAGCGCCGAACGCATCTTCGTGTTGCACGAAGCATTGCGCCGCAAGTGGGGTGTCGAGAAGTTGTACGAAATCACAAAAATTGACCGCTATTTCCTCCGCCACCTCGAAGAACTCGCCCTCTACGAAGACGAAATCCTTTCCGCAGGCTCGCTGGAAGCGCTCGCCAAAGATTTGCCGCTCTTCCGCCAGGCCAAGGAACTCGGCTACAGCGACATCCAAATCGGTTACCTGTTCCACAAGACTCCCGAAGAAGTCATGGCGGTGCGCAAGCAGATCGGGCTCATTCCGAGTTACTACTCCGTAGATACCTGCGCCGGCGAATTCGAAGCCATCACGCCGTATTACTACAGCTGCTATGCGGAAAACTCTGAGCCCGTCCGCGAAATTCCGGGTCACGGTCACAAGAAGAGAATCATGGTGCTCGGCGGCGGCCCGAACAGAATCGGTCAGGGTATCGAATTTGACTACTGCTGCTGCCACGCCGCCTTTACGCTGCGCCGCGAAGGCTACGAAGTCATCATGGTGAACTCTAACCCCGAAACGGTTTCCACTGACTACGACACTTCGGACAAACTATATTTTGAGCCGCTCACGCTCGAAGACGTGATGGGCATTTACGAACGCGAAAAGTGCGCGGGCGTCATCGTGCAATTCGGTGGCCAGACTCCGCTGAACCTCGCCATGCGTCTCAAGAAAGCAGGTGCAAACGTCGTCGGCACGAGCCCCGAAGACATCGACCTCGCCGAAGACCGCGACTTCTTCAAGCAGCTGGTTGACAAGGTCGGCATCAAACAGGCCGAAAGCGGCATTGCCCACAACGTGGAAGAAGCCCTCGCCATTGTCGACCGCATTGGCTACCCCGTTTTGGTGCGCCCGAGCTTCGTTCTCGGCGGCCGCGGCATGGTGATTGTCTACAAGGAAAAATACCTCCGCAAGTTCGTGGAAGAAGCCGCCGCTATTGGCGAAGGCAAGCCGATTCTTATCGACCGCTTCCTCGAAGACGCTACCGAACTCGACGTGGACTGCATCAGCGACGGCAAGCACACCGTGGTGGGCGCCATCATGGAACACGTCGAACCCGCAGGCATCCACTCCGGCGACTCCGCAAGCGTCATCCCGCCGATGACCCTCTCCAAGGAAATCCAGGACAAGGTCCGCGCCTACGCCAAGGAATTCGCGAAGGAACTCCACGTTTGCGGCCTCATGAACATGCAGCTCGCTGTGAAGGATGGCGAGCTCTACATGATCGAAGTGAACCCGCGTGCATCACGCACCGTGCCGTTCGTTTCCAAGTCCATCGGCGTCCCGCTCGCCAGCTACGCGAGCCGCTGCATGCTCGGCGAAACCCTCGAACAGATCGGCTTCACCGAAGAAGTCCACGTGCCTTACGTGAGCGTCAAGGAAGCAGTCTTCCCGTTCGTCAAGTTCCCGGGTGTCGACATCACGCTTTCTCCGGAAATGAAGTCCACCGGCGAAGTCATGAGCCTCGATCGCGACCGCGGCCTTGCCTACCTCAAGAGCCAGCTGGCATCGGGCAACAAGGTCCCGAGCCAGGGCAACATCTTCGTCTCGCTCAAGGACGAAGACAAGCAGAAGGCCGTACCGCTTATCCGCCAGCTCGTGAACCTCGGTTACGAACTGTACGCGACCCGCGGCACCTCCACCATGCTCTACAACGAAGGCATCAAGACCCGCGCCGTGTTCCGTATCTCCCGTGGCCGCCCGAACCTGCTCGACCTTATCCACGATAAGGAAGTGCAGTGGATCGTGAACACCACCGAAACCGGCGCCGAAGCCATGGTCGACGAAATCCAGATGCGCTCCAAGGCTGTGGTCTCGGGCATTCCTATCACCACGACCATCGCCGCCCTCACCTCCACCGTTGAAGGTCTCATGGACAAGCACGACTTCGGAAGATTCGAAGTTTGCAGCTTGCAGGAATACCACAGGCATGTGAAGAAGTGACACGACTTGTCATCTAGGGTCCTTCGACAAGCTCAGGGCAGGCTCTGTATCATCCTGAGCGGCAAAGCCGCGAAGGATCCAGAACATTAGAAAAGGACGCTTTAAAAGCGTCCTTTTTACATTCTTATTTGAAAATTTTTTACTACGTCAAATAAAACGTTAACGCATCCCAGCAAAGTTCCTTCCCAAGTTTTTCCATATTCATCCATGCCACATCAAAATAAAAGCAAGGCCAAGATCTGTCTTTTAAAATAAACAAGAAACCGCGCATATCATCAGCATCAAACGTAACAAAACGACGAGATTGTTTCCAAAACTTATTATCAAAATTAGATTCTATCAAGGATTCTAATTCTATAAGGTCATCAAAATCACTTTCAACAGGACGATTTATAGCAAGAAGTTCATTTCCTTTTTCTTTTGTATAACATTCCGCATACTGATCACCATCAGCATGTTCAAGCTTTTCTCCAGAAACGTACACTCGATAAACTTCACATTCCTTAAGATTATTGACATCTACTTGTATCGTCAGCATCGCCGAAACATTATCAAGAACCTTTTTAAAGTCTTCATTAAAACCATCTTCAGGACGAGGTGGATTCGAATACCAAAAATTGTATGAAACTAAAAAAGGAATTTTGTTATTATCCTTGTCCAGCACTGTCAACTCGCCTAATGGAGTCTGTAACTCCGTAACAACAGGCCAACCATTATCTCTTTGAAATCTAAAAAGATTATTATTTTTTGAATCAGGATTTTTAGTCCTGAATTTGCGTTGTAATTCCAACAGACTTTCCAACTTTTTCAGAATTTCATCCGTAGTCATATTTAAAAGATAATAAAGCCCAAAATCTAGCGAGCTAGGCTATTTCCCTTGTAAGGCATTCGCAGATGCTCTTTTAGTATTTCTTCATTCTTTTCATTGTTCCACTTACCAGAAACCCATAGAGCATCCATGCCGTTTTCAACTTTCTGAGCGGCATTGCTAAACCCACCTTTCTGAGAAAATTCCATTATCAAATGAGCCGTAGATTCGACCACCTTCTTATAGCGATCGATTTCCTCATCTGAAAAACCGAATACATCTTCCCAAGTATAAGTGGGCAAATAGCATGTTGCCCGATGAAAGCCATCTTTGGCATCGGGCTTTTCAATGTACACCTTGACACGGCCATCTTTGCCCATTTCGGAATGGACAATTTCAGCATTATCGTCTAATGTCATGAAGGGGTACATCATATTGCTTAATGGCAATATAACATTTTTATGCCTAATTTGGCTAGTACTCATCTTTTCCACGAAAACCATCCCCAAACCCAACTTGAAATCACATTTTGTGATTTCAAAATTTCAATTTACCTATCAATAATTGATTTGCATTTTTTGCGTCAATTTTGACCAGTTTCAAATAAAAATTTCCCGCAAAATCTAAAGCGTCATATTCTGACATTGAAGAATTTTATATTTGCAGGAAACACTAAAACAGCCGCCTTTTTCGCATGTAGGCGGCCGGAGGTAAATATGAATGATGTAAAAATTGGTGGTGTCGGCATTTGGCTTGACGAAATTGTTCCCTGCCTCAAGGATACCGAAACCGGGGAAATCAAGGAAACAGAGGTCTTCAAGATAGAAAGCCGCTCTTTTCTCAAGAAATTCAACGAAAAGAATGGATGGGGAATCAACTGGATTGATATTCCCAATAATGTCGAGGTTTTCGCCCTCGCCCTGAAAGAAAACAACGAAATCCAGGGACTTGTCGGGGTAAAAAACGACAAAAATTCCATCGCTGCCTATATTCACTGGGCATGTACGGCTCCCCATAACAACAAACTTCTGAACGGATCGCAAAAATACACTGGGGTTGTCGGGCATCTTTTTGCAATCGCGGCGGATAAATCCATCCAATGGGGTTATGAGGGGGCCATTCACGTTTTTGCCCTTAACAAAAAGCTCTTAAAACACTATATTGAAGTACTAGGCGCTATATTCCTTGGCGCTTTGCACGCAGCCCCGAAGACGTGCTCAAGGACGAGGAAGGCGTGCAGATTATGCGCGAACTCGGCCGCAACATGGCATGGCTCCTCAAGAGCATCGAGGCCGGCAAGCAAGCGGGCGTCCCGCAACCTGTCGCCGAAAAGAAGGTGTTTACGAACTTTATCCGCTAAAATCGGTGTTTTCTGTCACGGCATTTTGCAAAATGCGGCGAGCCTATTGTAGCTTGTCGCATTTTTATTTATTTTGAAGAAAAAACGGAGGGAAACTATGTTTATCCGCAAATCCAAAATCTTTTTAATGGCAGGAATAGCCGCGTTGTGCATGTCCTGCAGCGACGACAGCAACAGCCTTAATGCCAGCGACGCGGGCAAGGATGACGGCAAAATCGCCGATACAATCATCCCAAAAAATCCGAACATCGAAACCGAAAATGGAGCCACCTTCGAAACCAAAGGCACGACCTCCTACAATGGAGACGTCATGGTGCCAACCATTTCTGGCGCTATTTATGACGAGGCCGGAGCCCCTACTAGAGAAGCCATCACCGATGAATACCTTGCGGTAGACGGAGCTCCCATCGAATATTATGACGGCGGAGTTTATGAAGGAGATTATAACGGCAAAACATACGGTCTGCTCACGGCTTCCGAATGGAACGATCTGGACAATTGGAAAGACTGGGGCGAAATCCTGACAGGCGAATTTTACGACAAGGCTAGCTACTGGGAATTCTACCCGCACACACTCGTGGCCGTACAAGTCGTTGATGAAAACGGCACCGGCCTCGCCAACGTTTCAGTAGAACTTCTTAAGAACGAGAATGTGGAATTCGCTACTAGAACCGACAACAAGGGATTCGCCTACTGTTGGGCAAATTTGTTTGACGGCTATACCGAAGAGGTTTTGAAGAGCGAAGATTTCTCCTTGAAGGTCAACGGCAAAGTATCCGAAGATCCCGTCAAGCTAACCACCAAGAACGACGAGTCGCTCAACGTAAACACTATCACCAGCGATGCCAAGCAAGCTGATACCAAGGCAGATGTCGCCTTCATCGTTGACGCCACCGGTTCCATGGGTGACGAAATCCGTTTCCTCCAATCGGACCTGAGTTACATCATTGACCACGCCTCTTCGGAAACCAACGTTGCGTTACGCACAGCCGTCGTATTCTACCGCGACGACGGCGACGAATATCTCACCCGCGGCAAGGATTTCTCCACCAACGTTGCCAACACGCAGGCTTTCATCGAAGAACAGAGAGCCGACGGTGGCGGCGACTACCCCGAAGCAGTGCACTCCGCGCTCGAAGCCACCTTGCAGAATTTCTCCTGGAACGAATCGGCACGTGCACGCATCGCCTTCCTGATTCTTGACGCTCCCGCCCACCACCAGGACAGCATCATCACAAGTCTCCAGAGTTCCATAACCTTCTACGCCAAGAACGGCATCAAGATTATCCCCGTTGCCGCGAGCGGTGTCGACAAGGACACCGAATCCATGTTGCGATTCTTCGACATCGTCACGGGCGGCACCTACGTGTTTCTTACCGACGACAGCGGCATCGGTTATTCCCATATCGAAGCATCCGTAGGCGATCACGAGGTAGAAAAGCTCGCCGACCTGATGTTACGGCTGATCAAAAAGTACGTAGAATAGAAAGCGGCATCAGGTTTTACATTTTCTGATTTCTCTTCCGATTTTGTAAAAGCAAATTTTGTAATCGCGGCTTAATAAGCTGCGATTTTTCTTACCAGTTTACCATTTTCTTGTTCCGAATTGTTGTTTTCGCCCCATTTTCACGAATTTGGGGCTTTCAGACCATTTTGGCACGGCTTTTGCAATAAGTTGGGCAAAACAAGAAAACAACCCTAACAAAGGATAGGAACATGAAGCTAATCACAGCTTACATCCAACCCGAACGATTGAACATCGTAAAGCAAGAACTTTACGAAAACAAGATCTACAAGATGTCTGTCACGAACGTCCTTGGCTGCGGGCAGCAGCGCGGTTACAACCAACGTTTCCGTGGCGTGGTGACCGAGGTTAATTTGCTCAAAAAGATCTGCCTGAAGATTGCAGTGAACGACGAATTCGTGCAGCCCTGCATCGATGCCATCATCAAGGGCGCACGCACGGGCGCTATCGGCGACGGCAAGATTTTCGTCACGGAACTTGAACAGTGCATTCGCATTCGCACCGGCGAAACTGGCCCCGAGGCAATCGGCTAATCAAAACAAATTAACACAAGGAATTAAAACAATGAACGAAGCAGCAACTGTCGTACCTGTCAGCGACGCCATCTTTATGACAGAAAACATTTGGATTATGATTAGCGCCATGCTGGTGTTTATCATGGGCCTGGGCTTTGCCTGTGTCGAAGCGGGTCTTGTTCGTGCCAAGTGCGCGGCCAACGTCGCTTTCAAAAACATCGCGGTTCCCGCCATAGGTATCACGATGTACGCCGCCATCGGCTTTGCCCTCATGTACCCCGGAACGTTCAACGCGATTTCCGGTGTACTTGGATTTGCCGGATTCGGTATCGGTGACTGGGCAGACCCCTCTAAGTTCACCGCCGCCTACAACGGCCACTTCACCCTGTTCACCGACTGGCTGTTCCAGGCAATGTTTGCCGCAACTGCCGCAACGATCGTCTCTGGTGCCGTTGCCGAACGCGTGAAGCTGAACTCCTTCCTCGTCTTCACCATCATCTACGTGGCCTTCGTCTACCCCATCGTGGGTAGCTGGACATGGGGCGGTGGCTGGCTCTCCTCCATCGGCAAGGCTGGTTTCCACGACCTCGCCGGTTCTACCCTGGTTCACTCCGTGGGTGGTTGGGCAGCTCTCGCTGGTGTCATGATCCTTGGACCGCGTATCGGTAAGTATGTGAACGGCAAGGTGCACGCCATTCCGGCTCACAACATTCCGCTTGCAACTGTCGGTGTGTTCATGCTGTGGTTCGGTTGGTGGGGATTCAACGCCGGTTCTGCCCTCTCCGGCGACCCGAAGGCTACCAGCTGGATTCTCGTGACCACGAACCTTGCCGCCGTTGCCGGTATCATCACCGCAACGCTCACGAGCTGGATTGTTTCGAAGAAGCCGGACGCCACCATGGCCCTCAACGGCTGCCTTGCTGGCCTCGTTGCCATCACCGCCGGTGCAGACGTGGTTACCCCGCTTTCTTCCTGGATTATCGGTGCCATCGCTGGTGTGCTCGTTGTCGGCGCAGTCTTCATGTTCGACCGCCTGCACTTGGATGACCCGGTCGGTGCTCTCTCGGTTCACCTGGTGAACGGTGTGTGGGGTACGCTCGCTGTCGGTATCTTCGATATCACTGGCGACTACACCCTCGGCACCCAGGCCATCGGCGTGATCGCTTACGCTGTTCCCTGCTTCAGTGCAGCTAGCCTCATCTTCTACGCTATCAAGAAGACCATGGGACTGCGCGTTACCGAGCGTCAAGAACTCCGCGGCCTCGACCAAAGCGAACACGGACAAGAATCCTACAGCGGATTCCAAATCTTCAGCAACATGTAATTTGGGCGCAAGTAAGAAACTTCATACTGTCACTCAATAGATACACAAGAAGGGATGTCGCAAGACATCCCTTCTTGTGTATCTATTCTATAAAAAAACATTCAAAGGCGACGCTCTACAGACAACTTTGCCGCTCTCCGAACGACCGCTTTGGAACAAAGACCAATTTCATTACATACTAAATGATTTCAAGAGAGAACTTAGTATGTAATTTTCAAAAAACGCCAAACAGGCTTACATACTAAACACTCTAAAAAACATTTTAGTATGTAAAAAACAAAAAAAACAGCCTTAAAAACAAGATAAAAACGGTCTTAAAACGACTTTTTTCCTCAAATGAGCCCTAAAAACACTCTTTGACACATCATAATTACATACTAAACATCTTCAAAAAGAAAATAGTATGTAATGGCAACTGAACAACATCACAAATTACATACTAAACCACATCAAAACAGAGGTTTGTATGTAATGCCAGCATTTTACCCATCCGAGTGCAAACTGATTTCCGGTATTAAACAAAGAAACCGATGGGTACACCCCCACCGGTTTTCTTTGACGGGAAAAAAACAGTTTACTTTCCCGCAATTTCCTTGGCCTTCGCTTCGATTTCGGCGATGGCTTTTTTGCGGCCTTCGGCGGTATCTTCGTTGGCAAGCACGATGTTCACGAACACGGAGCCCGCCACCACGGCGTACACATGCTTCGAAAGCACTTTGGACTGTTCGCCGTTACGGATACCGAAGCCGCCGAGCACCTTGGCGCCACCCTTACCGACGGTGTCGATAAAGTCGAGTGTCGCCTGGTCAATCGTGGTTTCGCTACCGGTGGTACCCGCGCGGAGTGCAGCGTAGATGTACTTGAAGCCCTTGGAGGCCATCGTTTCGAGGCGTTCCTTGGTCATGGAAGGTGCCGCGACCGGGATGTTTTCAAGGCCATGCTTCTTGCAAGCTTCAGTCAGACCTTCGTCACCATCGAACGGCAAGTCCGGAATGATGCAAGCGGACACGCCCGCGTCCTTGCACATCTTGACAAAGTTTTCGATGCCCGGCGTAAAAGCGAGCGAACCATAAGTCATGATGTAGATGGGCGTTTCGGGGTGGCGTTCGTGAATTTTTCTAACGATTTCAAGCCCCTGCTTGGTGGAGTAACCCTTATCGAGAGCGATGGTCGAAGCCGTCTGAATAGCAGGACCGTCGGCGCTCGGATCGCTAAAGGCAAGCTGGATTTCAAGGATGTTCGCGCCACCCTTCACAAGGGCGTCGGCGATAGCGATAGAAGTTTCTGCGTCAGGAAAACCCGCAATAAGATGAGACATTAAATTCATGGTGATTACTTCCTTGTCATAATTTCGGCGTCGTGGATGTCTTCGTTATTTTCGAGGCGCTTGAGTTCGGCCTTCAGGAATTCCTTCCACTTTTCGGGGCGGAACACCGGGCTCGTGATAAAGATGTCCTTATCGCCGCGGCCACTCATGTTGATGACGAGCGCCTTGTCCTTCGGAAGTTCCTTCGCAATCTTCATGGCGGCGGCGCCGGCGTGAGCACTTTCAAGTGCAAAGAGAATGCCTTCGTTACGGGCAAAGAACTTCACCGCTTCGAGAGCCTCCTTGTCGAGGATTGCCGTAAATTCCACGCGGCCGGATTCGCCGAGGGCAGCAAGCTGCGGGCCGATTCCCATGTAGTCAAGCCCCGCCGAGATGGAACGAGTCGGCAGCGACTGACCATCTTCGTCGATGAGGAAGCGACTCTTGTAACCCTGCAGAATGCCTTCGCGGCTCGCGTTACCCGTCATGCGGGCTGCATTTTCACCCTTGTTCGGGCCAATGCCACCGGCTTCGGCACCAATCAGGCGCACATTCTTGTCTTCGATAAACGGAGTGAACACGCCGATAGAGTTGCTACCGCCACCCACGCAAGCGACAACGGCCGCAATGTCGATGTTGCGCTCGGCAGCCTGGCGCTTGACTTCTTCACCGATAATCGACTGGAAGGTGCGAACGATATCCGGGAACGGAGCCGGACCGAGAGCAGAACCCAGTACATAGTGGGTGTTCTTGAAATTCGTAGCCCAGTCGCGCATGGCTTCGTTCACGGCGTCCTTAAGGGTGCGGGCACCACTCGTGACCGGCACGACCTTGGCACCGTACATTTCCATGGTCGCCACGTTCGGCTGCTGGCGACGGACATCCACCTCGCCCATGTACACCACACATTCGAGGCCAAGCTTGGCGCAAGCGGCAGCCGTCGCAAGGCCGTGCTGACCGGCACCCGTCTCTGCAATAATGCGGGTCTTGCCCATCTTCTTGGCGAGCAAGCACTGACCGATAGCGTTGTTGATCTTGTGGGCACCCGTGTTGGCAAGGCCTTCGAGCTTGATGTAAATCTGTGCGCCACCCAGAAGTTCCGTTGCGGTCGGAGCGTAATACAGCGGCGTTTCGCGGCCAATGTAATCACGCTGAATAATGCGGAGCTCTTCGAGGAATTCCGGATCATGGATGTACTTGTTGAAGGCCGCTTCGAGGTCGTCGAGCGGACGGCGGATGATTTCGGCAACATACTTGCCGCCGAACTTGTCAAAGAAACCGTTGTCAGAGGTTATGAGGTGTGAGGTCGCGCCTACGGCGCTTTGAGGTGTGGGGGTTATAGTTGCGTGAGTCATTTTGAATGGAAGGGTTGGGGTTAAAAATCGTGGTTGAGGGTAAAAAAATAAAGGCCTTCGGAGAGTCCGAAAGCCTTTTACAAACACTTGATGAAATCAGCAAAACGGACTCTATTTAGTAGAGCCCCACCACCAGCGGTTGAAACGGATTGCTGAATTCATCTTCATGCACCCTAATTTAGGAAGTCTAATGCTATTTGGCAAGGGGTTGAACTGAAATTTTTTCTATCGCATCCGTAACCATGGGTACAACATGCGTCTTGCGGCTCAAAGTTTCCGCAGAATAGCAAATTCCTTCTTTCACGGATTCCCCGAATGCGCTTTCGGCGATTTCCTTCGCCTTTTCAGCATAATCGCCAACCCCATAGTACAAAATATAGGTACCGGCATTCAAATACAGGCTATCTTCCGAAGCCGCCGGATCCGGATTTAGCGTATGCAGGTCCACCTTAGACAATAGAATATCACGGTCCTTTTCCTTGGCAATTTCCGGCATGACCGCAAACATCCGCTCAAAAAAGTCATCCTTGGTCGAATCGTCATACCAATTTTCGCTCGCAATACCCAAATCAAAACCGCCTATGGTATAGTCCTTATAATCCGCCAAGAAAATTTCCTTGTCGGTCATCCCACTCATATCGTGCGAAGCTTCCGACATTCCCCTAAAAAGACTCCGCACGCTATCCGAGGACATCTTAAGCTGATTCATCAACTCACCGAGCACAACACTATCCGCACGGGTCGTATTTACCTTGGTCAAGTTCCGCGTATCAGAGAGAATCCCCGCGAGCAAAATTTTGGCAACCTCATCGTCCAACTTTACGCCAGCCTCCTGGTAAAGATACTTTATCAGCGTACAAGTAGACCCCCAAAGTTCTCGCCGCACATAAGCAGAAGAATCCGCATCAATATCCCCCGGCGTATGGTGATCGATAATCTGCAAAATTTTCGCCTCATGCGCCCCGTCAACAGACTGCACATACTCGGCATGGTCGGTCAAAATGAGCCTAGTACCAGGCTTCACCGACACCATCTCATCCGGCAATTCAAATCCCAACTGTTTCGCAACGAACTCAGTCTCTCGATTAACAGGACTCGAAACCTTCGCAACCGCATTGTGCCCCATGGCTCGCATCAACGCCGCATAAGCCAAGGATGACGTCACCGCGTCCACATCGGGAGTCTTGTGCCCGAACACATACGCCGTATCGTCGCCCCAATCCATAGCCGCGACACTTTCCCTAAATTCGAAATCACAATCGCAACGTTCTTCCACAGCAGTCGAAGATTTATCACCACAAGCACCAAGCATAGCGCCCATCGCCACCCCCAAAAACAAATTCAGTAAAAGCTTCTCTTTCATGCCATAAATATAAGAAAAGACTCCCGCCTATCGAGAGTCTTCCATAAAACACTTGATGAAAAGGGCAATTCCTAAATCCCGATTCGTGAGAACTTCGCTGTAGAGAGCCGAAGCGGATTGCCTCATTTCATCTTTATGTTCCTAATATATATAATAACTCGTTGACTGTCAAGGGGTTAACGATCATTTTTTGTAAAAAAATCTTCCACAATTTGCACAAAACAATCCAAACCCGACCATTTGGAGTGAAAACCAGGCTCATAGCCCCCGTGATTCTAATCATATCATCGAATTCAAGTTCTCAAAAAATTTGGAAATAGATGCACGTTTTATTATATTTACATTGACATAGTTTAGAGTTCGCTCTTATTCGGACAGCTGAAAAACGACCAAAATTTCATCGTCTAGGAATAAGGCCGATTACTCACACCGTATGGTGTGGGTCGTTTGTGCCTGTTAGACGATAAGGTTTACTTGGTCGTTACCTCAGCTGTTTAGGGCACCTGCGATTCCACACTTTTTTATTTGGATCGCATCCTTGAACAAGACGGACTCCGCAGTAGATTTTTTCAAAAACGGAGACAACATGAAATCGAACCAAATCCTGGGCATTGCAAGCCTCCTCGCCCTGGGCAGCCTTCCCTTCCTCGCCGCCTGCAGCGATGACAGCAGCGAATCTTCGCCGACACGCCCCATCTTCAGCGAAACCAGTAGCTCCAGCGCCAAGAAGACAACTGTTAAAACAACATTTGAACTCGGAAGTTGCACTTACGAAAACATGGGCGATCGAGTCTACGTCTCCGATGAAAGCGATTACTATAACTGCACCTACAGCAACGCAAGCTACGACTACACTTGGGTTGGAGAAAAAGTTAAAAGCTCCAGCAGCATTACAGTTTCCTCGAGTAGCAGCGATATCTGCGATGTATTCTATTGCTGGGATGAAACGGAATCCAGCAGTTCCATCAACTCAAGCAGCTCTACCAAATCTTCCAGCAGTGTCAGCACATTCACAAACGTTTCTGATGTATGGAACGGCAAAATGGTTAAGCCTTCGACCGATTATATCGACGGCAAGACCTACATGCTCATCTACACCGCCGAAGAGCTCGCCTACTTCGCCGACCAGGTGACCAACAAGGGTGAAGAAAAACTCAACGCAAAGTTGATGAAGCACATCCGCCTCAACCCCGACAACATGGTTGACGAAAAAGGCAACCTGCTGAAAGCGCAAAGTTCCCTGAATGAATGGACCCCCATTGGCGGCGGGACAAATAAGATTATGTTCAAGGGAACTTTTGACGGCAACGGCTACACTATTTCGGGCATCTATGTCAACAAACCCGCCTTCGAACGCGCAGGCTTCATCGGTACCCTCGGCGGCTCGAGCACTAGCGACAGCGGACATGTCAAGTTTCTCGGTATCGAAAACTCTTACATCGTCGGTGGAGAACAGGTCGGCGGCATTGTCGGCAGAATGAACTACTCGGAAGTCCAGCAGGTATTCAATAGAAAGTCCTATGTGAAAGGCACCAAGTATGTGGGCGGCATTGTCGGCTACAAGAATAACGGATGGCTCTACTATTCCTACAATTCAGGTATGGTAGTCTCTTCGGAAGACCGCGCATCCGGTATCGCCGGCTACAATGCAAACGCGTCCACATCAGTTATCGTCTCTTACAATGTGGGATTCCTCATCGCACCGAACAAGGGTACTACGGCAGGCATTTCCACAACGGCAAACAGCTCTAAGGACTGTTTCTACATCGACCAGGATGACCGCGAAATCGTCGCCAACGGCGCTGCAGAAAAAACGGAATATTTCATGTCGAGCGAAGATTTCGTTAGCACCCTGAACGGACTTTCGTTCAGCAACATCTGGACTACCGATGATGACGAAGTAAATGACGACTACCCCGTATTCAAATGGGAAAAGATCCGATACTAAAACAAACCTTATTTCAAGGGCTTCTGAATTAACAAGAAGCCTTTTGAATTTATATTTACATTTAATCCTAGAGAGTTTATATGATCAAACACGCATCCAATTTTGTCATGGGAGGTCTTTTCCTCCTCGGGATTTCACTAACAGCTTGCTCTGGTGAAAATGGAGCCGACGGTCGCGACGCCGATCCGGTGAACATCGACTCCCTGGCTACGGCTATCCGCAACGAGATTTCGGACAACCTCCGCGACACCCTCACCTCCATCCGCGAAGACGCAACCGGAACACTCTGGGACTCCCTCTACGCCGAACCATACGTAGACACCGTATACAAGATTCTTTTTGATAACGCATACAGTTCCGCCTGGATGGATTCCACACGGCAGACCCTGATAGACAGCCTCAATCAGGCAAACTACGACTCCCTTTACCAGGAACTCTACGACCAGGTCTATTCAGACATCTATTCGCAAACCGTCACCAGGCAACTTGACGCCTACTCGTGGACCGTCAAAGATAATATCTATTTAGCATTCGCAAATCAATATCCTCTGATGTACAAGGATTTCGTGAATAGCGACGGGAATGCACACCCCGTCCCCATTTCAATCAAGGTACGAAACCAATGCGCTTCAAGGAGCAATAAATCTGAACCTTGCAACTGGAAAAAGATCATGGTCAAGGCTTGGATTACCGATTGGACCGATACGGGAAGCGTCACCGGATTCGTAAATCCCGATACCGCGAACATTTTCGCACCTGCTCTGACTTTTGACATGAACAAGGCCATCGCACTGACCGCCCCCGAGCAAGTCAATATTCAGATTCAGGCCTATGCCCTGGAAAACGACCACGAGATTCTATTCTATTCCGCATCCGAGCCGACCACGCTTCACCCCGTACAAATCAACGGATGGGAACTTAAAGGCGTTCAAAATAAGAACTGGTGGTATGGAGTTTGGGTCACCCCCAACATGGATTCCATCCCGAATATTCTGAATGACCTGAAGAAGAAACTCCCCGAAGGATCCGTAAAGATTTACCAGAAATACAGCGACGACGAAACCATCACCGAAAGTTCCAAGCGCGTCGTCAAGGCTGTCTACGAAGTTCTGCAAGCAAGAAAAATCACCTATCTCCAGAACAACGGTGCAGGAAGTACCGGACAAAAAATAAACTATCCCATCGAAGTTCTTCGTAGCCGTGACGGTCTATGCATCGAAACTGCAGCCCTGTTCGCCTCCGTCTTGGAAGCATTAGGAATGCAGGTTTTCATCGTTCACATTCCTGAACACGCTTTTGTTGGGTGGCGCACCGACAAAAACAGTAATACATTGGATTTTGTCGAAACCACATTGATTGGCGGCGAATCTACGTTCTCTTACGCAAACAAGTCCGGCATAGACAAATTCAACGCGCAGAAAGAAGCCGGAAACTTTGAATCCGGCGAAGCAGAACTCATCGACATCGAAGCCGTCCGCAAGTACGGCATCATGCCCAACGATATTCCGTAAATTTTCTAGAGATTTACAAAAACAAAAACCGCCGACTCAATCAAAGTCGACGGTTTCTTTTTTTTAAGTTCGCAACTAAAGAGAAGTCAATGCAGCGAAAAGTGACTTAAGCTTTTCGCTGTTTTTGATTCCGGGAGCATCCTCGACACCGCTCGAGACATCGATAAGTTCGGGGGAAAACTTGCCAACGAGTTCAGCGACATTCGTCGGGGTGATGCCGCCTGCAAGCCAAAGAGGGATATCCCCCGCTTTTTCGCGAAGCAAGCTTTCTGGAATCGTCTTGCCCGTTCCGCCAGGAATTCCTTCGACTTTCGCATCCAAGAGAACGCGGGGTTCGCCGTTCTTGCGAAGAGCGGCCACCTTGTCGAAATCCGATTCTTCACCGACGCGAGCCGCGCAATAGTAAGCATAGTCTGCGTTTTTCGGATCAACTCCATGAAGCTGAACGGCATCGAGAACGCCTTCGCGGGCAAGTTTAATGGCAATCTTGCCTTCAACTGATTCAGGATCGGTGATAACACCCACAAGGAGCGGGACTGGATTCCCTCCCGCGCGAAGCTTGGTCGAGAATGACTTTACGAATTCTTCAGTGGTCAAGCGCTTAGTCGTACTGAAAACAAAACCGAGCATATCGGCACCGAGTTCAGCAGCGAGCAAGCCGTCTTCTTCGCGGGTAATGCCGCAGATTTTGACCATCGGGTTGTGCGCATTCGGTCGTCCAAACTTTCGTTCGGCGAATTTTTTCCAGAACTGCCCGCGGGCATTTTCGGCACCAGCCTCAAATGCACCGACAACATCTTTAGCAAGCGAAGGATTCTTCGCAACCGCCTCCCCCACGAGAATCCCCGTGAAGCCGAGGCTACGCGCATAAGATGCATCGCCTGCACTCAAAATGCCCGATTCAAACACAGCCTTCGCCGGAAGCTTGCTACGCACCGACGCAGGAATCAGCGGATCCGTATGGAACGTAGCCAGGTCGCGGGAGTTCACGCCTGCGACAATCGTCTTCGAAGCCGCTTCGCCGAGAGCCGCCGTCACCACCTGCAACTTACGGAAATCATCAGTCTCACGAACTTCAACGAAAGCCTGCATGTCAAAAGACTGCGCACGCTTCGCCATCTTCACAAGCTGCTCGTCATCCAAGATGCGCGCAATCAGGAGCACCGCATCGGCACCGCAACGGAACGCGACATCGATTTCATCTTCATACAGCAAGAAATCCTTGCGGAGTACGGCGCAGGTATGCAGGCCCTGCTTGCGGCGGCGTTCCATCAGGTCTGCCACTGCAATCAAATCGCGGAGTGAACCCTTGAAGTAGTTCATCTCGGTCAGCACCGACACTGCCTGCGCATGCGCCTCGGCATAAGTCGTTGCCAGCGAAACTGGGTCCAAATCAGGCGCAATGTCGCCCTTCGAAGGCGACGCACGCTTGACTTCGAGAATCGCACCTGCGTTGCCAAGGAATTCCGTATGGCCAACGCGACGCTTTTCAGGGATTTCAATGTCAAAATTCAGACCCAGTCGCTCAATATCCGCGCGACGCTTCTCCACGATTGTTTGCAGTATATCAGACATGTAGATTGTCATGCCCGCTTACGCGAGCATCTCCTTTACGAGTTGGTAGCAACCTTGACTTCTTCGATCTTCTTGAGAACGGAGCCATCTTCCATCGCCTTCATGGCCTTGTCGAAGCCTTCCTTGAGGCTTGCAGCCTTCTTGCTGATGTAGAGGGCTGCACCGGCGTTCAGGGCACAGGCATACTTGATGCCCGGGCGGCCCTTGCCGTTCAGTACATCAAGAGCAAGGTTGAAGTTGTCGACTCCCGTACCGCCGGCGAGGTCTTCGGGGTCCACAGCCGGGACACCGAATTCCTTCGGGTCGATGCGGTATTCGCGATACTCGCCGTCTTCGAGGATTTCGGCAATGGTCGTCGGAACGCACGGAGAAATTTCATCGTAACCGTCATCGGAGATAGCGACCATCACGCGCTTGGCTCCGAGAGACTTTGCAGCCTTGGTGAACGGTTCCAGAATCGACTTGCTGTAAACGCCGAGCATCAGATACTTGGCTTCGGCCGGGTTCGTGAGGGGGCCGAGCAAGTTCATGATGGTCTTTACGCCGAGGGCACCGCGAACCGGGCCGGCAAAGCGCATGGCGCTGTGGTAGACAGGAGCCATGAGGAACACAAAGTTCGTCTTGTCAATAACGGATGCAGCCTTTTCCGGAGTCATGTCGAGCTTGAAGCCCGCTGCGGTATAGAAGTCAGCGGCACCAGACTTACTCGAAACAGCGCGGTTGCCGTGCTTGGCAATCTTGGCGCCACAGCTTGCGGCAATCAGGCCAGAGAGCGAGCTCACGTTGAAGCTACCCTTGCCATCGCCACCGGTACCAACGATGTCGGTGAGTTCATCGCCACTGTACGGGAACTTGCGCTTCTTGCTGCTGAGTACCTTCGCGCATCCGGCGATTTCGTCGGCAACAGGGCCCTTGCTAGAAAGTGCGGTAAGGATTGCGGCCATCTGGCGTTCGTCCATGATACCGTCGGTCAGGTCTTCCATGAACATTTCAGCGGTTTCGCGGCTCAAGTCCTTGCCCGCGGTAAGCGTGTTCAAGATTCCGCGAATGTCGAGCGGTTCGCGACGGTAGTTAAGGAAAGCCTTGAAGAATTCGTCGGCGCGGCCGCTAGCGATGGATTCCGGGTGGAACTGCACGCCTTCAATCGGGAGCGTCTTGTGGCGAATGCCCATGATGTCGCCGTCGGTGGCGCGGGCGGTCACTTCGAAGTCAGAAGAGAGCGTCGATTCGTCGATGACGAGGCTGTGGTAACGCGTGAAGATGTTCTTCTTGCCGATGGTGCGGAAAAGTCCCTTGCCATCAAGGTCGATTTCTTCGGCGATGCCGTGCTTGATGAACTTTGCCTGCACAATCTTTGCGCCGAAAGCGTAACCGATAGCCTGGTGGCCGAGGCACACGCCGAGAATCGGGAGCTTGCCAGCAAAGTGCTTGATGGCTTCCACAGAGACGCCAGCATCTTCGGGGCGACCCGGACCCGGGCTCACAATGAGACGGCTCGGATTCAGTTTTTCGATGTCTGCAATGGTGCATTCGCGGCTACGGAGCACGCGGATTTCTTCAGTAGTAATCTTGGCCAAAGCCTGGTAGACGTTGTAAGTAAAAGAGTCGTAGTTATCGATAATGACGATCATCTTAGTTTTCTCCTTCGAGCACGGCGCGGATGGCACCCAATTTTTCATTCGTTTCTTCAAATTCGCGGTCAGCATTCGAGGCCGCGACAATGCCACCACCGGCCTGCAGGCTGATGGTCTTACCCTGCTTCAAGCAGCAACGGATAGCGATGCAGAAATCCAAGTCGCCATCCGATTCCATGTAGCCTACGGCACCCGCATAGAAGCGACGCTTGACCTTCTCCAATCCAGAAAGAATTTCAATAGCGCTGATTTTCGGAGCACCGCTCACCGTACCTGCCGGGAAACTGGAGCGCAGCACTTCAATCGCCTTCTTGTTCTTAGACACGCGACCCTGCACATCAGAGACCAGGTGAATCACGTGGCTGAACTTTTCGCATTCCATGTACTTGGTGGTTTCCACCGTACCAGCTTCGCAGACGCGGCCGAGGTCGTTACGGGCCAAGTCCACAAGCATCAGGTGTTCGGCGCGTTCCTTCGGGTCGCCCTTCAGGTTCTTCATCAGGGCTTCATCTTCTACGTCATCCTTGCCGCGGCGGCGGGTGCCTGCAATCGGGTGAATCGTCGCGATGCCGTCACGCACGCGCACGAGGCTTTCGGGCGAGGCACCGATAAACTGGTGCGTACCGTAATCGAGGAAGAACATATACGGAGACGGGTTCACCGTGCGGAGGCGGCGATAAATGTCGAGCGCTTCGATATCGCTTGCAAACTGGATGCGGCGAGAAGGCACTGCTTGCACAATGTTACCAGCGATGATATGCTTCTGAAGGGCTTCGACCTTCTCCACGTATTCCTTGCGGGACTGTTCCAGGTCGGTCATCGTAATGCCCTTGCCGTACTGCTGTTCCGGGGCGAGGTAGCTGAAGTCGAGGTCTGCGAGGCGGGCCTTCACCTTTTCAATCGCAGCCTTCAAATCAATCTGGTGTTCTTCGTAGTTCAGGGCGAACAGGTGAAGTTTTTCGGTAAAGTGGTCAAACACGATGTAGATGTGACCGACCAAGAATTCGGCTTCGGGAATGTTGAGTTCATCGACCTGCGGGGCAAGGCGAATGGTATCGCAGCGGGCGCAGAATTCGTAGCCGAGGTAGCCCACGCCCGAAGAAGGAATAGGGATCTGGTTAGGCGGCACCGTATTTTCGGCAGAAATCAGCGTAAGGGCATCAAGAATGTCACCTTCGCCTTCCTTCAGGAACACGCTTTCCTTGCCATCGACAACGATGCTCACGTCCTTGTCGTTCTGGCGCAGACGGAAGCCTTCGTCCACCATCAGGGTCGAATAGCGGCTGCGACCGTGGGAGAAACTTGCGGATTCGAAAATAGCCTTCGCACCGAGCTTCTTGCCGAGCGAAAACGGGGTGTAACGTTCACCGGGCAGTGCCACGTAGATACTGTCGGTACGGGGTTCGAAGTTAGGGCTTTCAGTGATGTGCCTTATGTTCGTTGTCATTTTGATCCTCTGGTTTAAAAAATCGTTTGCCTTTTCGTTTCGGGTTCCGCAAAGGCTTAGGTCCCGGAGGATTTCAATGTTTTTGATAAAAGAGAAAGGCCTCCGTGAGTCCGGAAGCCTTTGCTTTAAAATCTTGGGTGATTTGCGACAAATACCGGGCTCTATGTTAGAGTCCGCGCCACCAACGACGGTTAAGGGTTGCTGTTGTCACAAATTTCATCATAGTTCAAAAATACCTAACAAAATTTCCCTTGGCAAGGGGTAATGCTAAAAAAAGTGATTTTTTCCAAGAAAATGCTTTTTCCTTCGGGCCTTCCCCACTTCGTGGGTCGGGCTATACTCGCTTCGCTCACGAAGCCTTGCTCCCTAGAAAAACAAATAAAAAAGGCCCGCAAGTCTTCGCCCTACGGGTCACTATCCCTAACGCAAATGCTACATTTTTGATCCTAAATTAATGGTTTCTATTAAGCTTGAAACAATACTTGTTGGAAACAAGCCATAGGCAACCAGAATGACCGCTGTTGAAACAATTAAGATGGTGGGAATAATTCCTAACCCAAGAAGTAAGAAAACGCACAAGCTCCACTTCTTTGAAAATTGCATTGGCTCTATTTTTCTCCGACTAACAGTCCCAAAAACCTCCGAAACCAATTGTGCGGCGGTGAATTTATTTCTGCCAAATATAAATTTATTCTGAATAACAGCGAGAATCCGCATGATATACTTAATAATACAGACAATCGAAATAACAATGAGTGCAAAAAACGATATGGAATACAGCCATCCGCCAATCGATATTTCTTGGAAGCGCAATCCAAACAATTGCGTTGATGAAAAAAGGGTGGATGTTACAAGAAGAGCGACAAAGAAGATAAAGTACCGCATCAAACCATCGGATTGAACTTCTGTTTTCGCTCGTTCCCAGTCATATTTTAGATTATGGGACATACCTTCTTCAAAGCATACAAGAAGTTCGTTTAAATTTTTTGTATCCGTTTCAAAGTCTACATCTTTGAAACAAGATTCTCTTTTATCCGCATTACAAGAGTCTTCTAAAGCGACTAGTTTATCCAAAATTTTCATCAAAATACAGTCATTTTCGTCATTCAAATTTAATCGTATTTCAAAGAAAGTGACCGCTTCTGCTGCTGAATAAAAAACAATCCCGTTGGTTTCTTTGCTATTGACATCATTACCCTTGGACCAAAATCTTTTCTTGTTTTCAAAATATCGTCTCAAAGCCACCGTTGCACCACGTAAATCATCACGCCATTTCTTGCGTTCCTGGGTGATGTTTTCGATGGCATTCTTTTTGTCAGCGGTAGATTTTGTGATAAACGCCGTTATTAAAGTAATTGCAGCTCCCGAAAACAACGCTAATATCGTTTGTTCATCCATAAGATTCTTTCCTTACTCAGAATCCTTTACACAACGGACGGAAAATGCGAACCTCTTGATGTAGTCGTTCTGGCTCGCAAGGTCGTAATGGTCGCCCAGGAACACACCGTAGGCGTAGCTGCTATAGTATTCAGTAGCACTCCAGAAGTAGGCATTGGTGATTCCGCCGTCGAAGGAGCCCCCGTAGCGGCCAGCGGGCCGTGCGGAAAAGCCGTAATCGTCTGTTCCGTTGCCATTATGATACCAACCCGTCTTTGACTTGAGCATTTTTCCAGCCGTAGAATCTCCACCCACCGCAGTAAAAAGCGATTCAAATTCATTTTTTGTTGGCAAATGCCAACCCTCGGGGCAAATTCCACGAACAGGATAAGTCGGTGAGCAAGTTTTTCCATAACCGCAATTTTTTCCATTGGTGCTAAAAGTCCCTGCACTATCCATAGCGGCAGCCCATGTATAGAGTCTGCCATATTTTGTACAGCTATCCAAACGGTTTATGTAGCACCAGCTTCGTCCTTCCATACCGGGATAATTAATGGAATCCGCATAGTTAAGATTTTCAGCCATCCAGGTCTGAGAACCGATGATAACGGTTTTATAGGATTTCAAGTCTCTTTCATCAATCAACAAACTACCATACACAATATACATCTCAACAGAACCCGTCCACGCGCCGTTTTTGCAAGCATAAACGGAATCACGTCCTTCGTATATTTGTTTTCTAATTACATCATTTTCTGTATAACTTACGCATCCCTTATTCAACGAAACTTCCATTTCATTAACCGTTCTAAACACACCAGTATCACACACATACTTATTTTCAGCAACAACTTCGCCACCTACAATAGAACCATCTTCATAGCAAGTTTTTCCGTATGTGTCATATTCCAGCACAGTAGCCGTCTCCCAACTCCCTGACTTACAGATATAAAACACATCGTTCAACTTTTCGACAACTCCGCTGTTTGAAGCGGTGCAATATCCAAGGCCATATTCTTCAGCGGTTATCTGCTTCCAAGCCTTATTTTCGCAGATGTAATACTTACCACTCTGAATATGCTTTTCGTCACTTCTGCTAGCGACACAAGCACCGAACTCATATTCCATATCATTTGCCGTAGCACGCCACGCCCCATCTGCATACGTATAATGATTAGACGAAATTACCGAACCAGGCTTCACTTCGCCATCCGTTCCTGCAGTCCACTGATAGGTGTCATACTCTAATGCCGTTGACAACACCCATCCACTCGATTTACAAGTGTAATATTTATCGCCTAACTTGTTCACCTCGCTTAGTCGACTGGTTACGCACGCCCCGAGATTATTCTCTATCTCGCTCACACTTGCTCGCCACGCCCCATTCTCATAGACATAGAACTTGTCCTGGTTAACCTTACCCGCGCGAACTTCGCCATCATCACCCTTGCCGAACCCGTCGGTATCGTATTCAAGCACAGTCGCAGTACGCCAGCTATTATCTTCGCAGATAAAGTACGTCGTATCAATTTTTGCAATCTCCCCTGTACGTTTTGAGGTGCAGAGTCCCAAGGCAGTCTCGTTCTTCGCGACAGTCCACTTGCCATCTTCAAACACATAATACGTAGCCGTCACATCGCCTTTCTTGACATCGCCTTCTTTACCGTCTTTCCACTGGTAGGTATCCTTTTCGATATCCGTTGCCTTCTGCCAGCTGGTTCCCTTACAGATGTAGTGGACATTGTAGTTCTTGCTCTTTGAGTTCTTGTTTTGCGCAATTACGCCGGACCTTGTCGCAGAGCAGCCGCCCAGTTCGTAGGCGTTGTTCCAGTAAATGGTCAGGTAGTTTTCGTAGTCGGGAATGTCCAGGATGTTCCAGCTCTTCACGTTGGCCCGCACGGAACCGCCGTCAAAAGCTTCCGCCCAGTCCGCCATGTCCGCCTTCATCTGTCCGTCGTCCCACTCTCCGTCTTCCGCCAGGTCGCTCTTGAAACTATTAATCGCATTTTGGATTTCGGCTTCGCTCCTGTCGCCAATGAAAAGCAGCGAAATCGCCATCAGTGTGGCGTTCCGCCCAGAGCCTTCGCTGGTCAATGGCACGAATGTCTTCAGGTCCTCGGAATACTCCACCGAAGTGGCAAAACCGAACGCCGTCATAATTTCGTAATCCGCCTGTTTCTTGGCCGCATATACGCTGTAGCCCTTGTTCACGAGCCTTGCCGCACGGTCGTATTCTAGATGGGTAAGCAGGTTGATATTCACTTCGGTGCGTTTGCTCAAGTCAGTCAACACGCGGAGCGTCATAGAATCCTTGGAATATTCCCCGCTGACTTCGTTGCGCCACTGGCCACAGACTTCGAGCACCGCGTAAGGGTACACCAGGTTCACCTTCGGAATCACGAAGTCGCCCTTGTTGCTGGAAATTTCATCGACATACTTGCGGCCCGAATAAATCAGCGAGTCGTTGCGTAACAAGGCCTCGCGAAGTTGTAGCGGAGAATTGAACTTGAACGGTCCTTTCTGCGCAGCCCCCAAGATGGAAGCGTTCTTGACAATGTATCCATCGGCAGTCTCCGGATTCCACTTTTCCGCATCGCAAGTAAAGAAGATAGAATCGTTCTTTACCAAGACACGTTGTTTTGTATTGCCAGCATTGCACCTTGGCAAATCTTCCTTTGTCTTAACAATTTCGTACCCCAAATAGACAGAATCCTTGACCCACCCCGTCGCCTTACAGGTGTAATAGGAAGAGTCCGCAAGCACTAGGGCACGGAGCCCAACATCAACGGATTCACACGGTCCCAAAGCATTCTTTGTTTTTACCTCAATGTAAGTCGCTTTCGTTGAGGAACTGGAATTGCAATCGCCGCAGAGCGGGTCATCAATAACAGAGCTGCTAGAGCCTGCGACGGGTCCCACAACATTAGAATCACCCGGCACCTCAACGGAGTCTGCCCCAGACGATATTGCAATGCTAGAACTTGATTCAGGTTGCGTCGTGATGTCAATCCAGTCGTTATTCAAACAAAGATATTCGATGGACTTGTCCAGCACGAGAACCGTGTCGCCTTCGCGGTCGTTGGTACAGGAACCAAGGTCATAGATAGTTGGAACTTCGCGTGGAGGCATTGCCGCAGAACTGGATTTGCTACCACTATCGCCACCGCAAGCGAATAGAATTGCGCAGCTAGAGATTGCCACACCTGCTTTCAGTAAGCACGCAAAGACATTTTTGTTTAATGCGCCAATGTTTGCATTTTTCTTCCAAACCATGACAGTCTCCTTCGATAAATAGCTTAAGGAAATTTACACATTTAAAAATACCTTAAATAAGAGCAAACAACCAGAAAAAAAATCCATAAAAATGAATTTCTTGAAAATAACGACACATCCATACTGATTTATAAAGGAAACGGGATATTCCAACTTGGAACAAAACTGATCCAAGGAAATCAAATTCGTTGATTTCAATACAAGAAAAAGGGCCGCATCGCTGCGGTCCCTTTTTGCTAAAGGCGATCCCGGAACGGAGTCCGGGATGACATGTCAGGGATTAGTCCTTGCCATAAACCTTTTCGGCGTAAGTGACTGTGGCGCCGAGGTATTCGCGGTTCATCTTGGCGATGTAATCGACGGTGATACCCTTCGGGCAAGCAGCCTGGCATTCGTAAAGGTTCGTGCAGTTGCCGAAGCCTTCCTTGTCCATCTGGGCGACCATGGCGAGCACACGCTTCTTCGCCTCGACCTTGCCCTGCGGCAAGAAGCTGAGGTGAGAAACCTTGGCAGATACGAACAACATTGCGGATGCGTTCTTACAGGCGGCCACGCAGGCACCGCAACCGATACAGGCGGCAGCGTCGAAGGCGCGGTCGGCATCAGCCTTGGGAACCGGAATCGTAGATGCTTCAGGAGCGGCACCGGTGTTCACAGAAATGAAACCGCCAGCCTGGATGATGCGGTCGAATGCGGTACGGTCGACAGCGCAGTCACGGATAACCGGGAATGCGGCAGCGCGCCACGGTTCGATCACGATGGTGTCGCCATCCTTGAACTTACGCATGTGAAGCTGGCAGGTAGTCGTTGCATGGTCAGGACCGTGCGGCATACCGTTGATGACGAGAGAGCACATACCACAGATACCTTCGCGGCAGTCGTGGTCGAAGGCGAAGCCTTCCTTGCCCTGCTTCATCTGTTCTTCGTTCACAATGTCGAGCATTTCCAAGAAGGACATGTCCGGAGAAACATCGTTGATCTTGACAGTTTCGAACTGTCCCTTGGTCTTGGCATCCTTCTGACGCCAAATCTTCAAAGTCAAATTCAGTCCGCTCATTATTTGTAGCTCCTAGTAGCGAGGTGGACGTTATCAAAGGTAAGAGGTTCCTTGGAAAGTTCCGGTGCGACACCGTCGCCCTTGTATTCCCAGGCACCCACGTAGCAGAAGTTCTCGTCGTCGCGCTTGGCTTCGCCTTCCGGAGTTTGGCTTTCTTCGCGGAAGTGGCCGCCGCAAGATTCCTTGCGGTGCAGGGCGTCGAGAGTGAGGACTTCGGCGAATTCGAGGAAGTCAGCCACGCGGCCGGCACGTTCGAGGTTCTGGTTGAAGGAACCTTCGGAACCGAGCACGTTGACGTTTTCCCAGAATTCGGCACGGAGGGCCGGAATCTTCTCGAGGGCGGTCTTCAGGCCGGCCTCGTTACGGGCCATGCCAACGTATTCCCACATGATGTTACCGAGTTCACGATGGATATCGTTAACAGTGCGGTGACCCTTGATGGAGAGGAGCTTGTGGATGCGTTCTTCGGTCTGCTTCTTGCAGTCTTCGAACGCGGCATCGGATTCGGAAACCTTCTCGAGCTTGGTGCCCGCGAAGTAGCCGCCGATGGTGAACGGAATGACGAAGTAACCGTCGGAGAGACCCTGCATAAGAGCAGAAGCGCCGAGGCGGTTTGCACCGTGGTCGGAGAAGTTGGCTTCACCGAGAACGAAGCAGCCCGGAATCGTGGACATCAGATCGTAGTCCACCCAGAGGCCGCCCATGGTGTAGTGGATGGCCGGGAAGATACGCATCGGGACCTTGTACGGGTCTTCGTCGGTAATCTTTTCGTACATCTGGAAGAGGTTGCCGTACTTGGCAGAGACACCGGCAACGCCCATGCGCTGGATAGCGTCGGCGAAGTCGAGGTACACGGCCTGCTTGGTGTTACCCACGCCGAGACCTGCGTCGCAGACCTGCTTGGCGTTACGGGAAGCCACGTCACGGGGCACCAGGTTACCGAAGCTCGGGTACTTTTCTTCGAGGTAGTAGTAACGTTCTTCTTCGGGGATCTGGTCCGGGCTGCGGGTGTCGCCCGCCTTGCGCGGAACCCAGATACGGCCGTCGTTACGGAGAGATTCACTCATCAAGGTGAGCTTGGACTGCAGGTCGCCGTGGCGAGGAATGCAAGTCGGGTGAATCTGCGTGTAGCAGGGGTTAGCGAACAGGGCGCCGCGCTTGTAGGCACGGAATGCAGCCGTGACGTTAGAACCCTGGGCGTTGGTAGAAAGGTAGTAGACGTTACCGTAACCGCCGGTGCAAAGGCAGACAGCGTCACCCACATGGCTTTCGAGTTCGCCAGTGATGAGGTTACGGACGATGATACCGCGAGCCTTGCCGTCGATCACGACGAGGTCCATCATTTCGCGACGCGGGAACATCTTCACCTTACCGGCGGCAACCTGGCGCATGAGGGCCTGGTAGGCACCGAGCAAGAGCTGCTGACCCGTCTGACCGCGGGCGTAGAACGTACGGGAAACCTGCGTACCACCGAAGGAACGGTTGTCGAGGAGGCCACCGTATTCACGACCGAACGGAACACCCTGGGCCACGCACTGGTCGATGATGAGGTTCGAGTTTTCGGCCAAGCGGTGCACGTTGGCTTCGCGAGCGCGGAAGTCACCGCCCTTCACAGTATCGTAGAACAGACGGTAAACGGAGTCGCCGTCGTTCTTGTAGTTCTTGGCAGCGTTGATACCACCCTGGGCAGCAATGGAGTGTGCGCGACGGGGGCTATCCTGGATGCAGAAAGACTTGACATTGTAACCAAGTTCGGCAAGGGAAGCGGCAGCGGATGCACCGGCAAGGCCAGTACCAACCACGATTACCGTGAACTTACGCTTGTTGGCGGGGTTCACGAGCTTGAGTTCGAACTTGTGCTTGGTCCACTTTTCTTCGATGGAACCACCGGGGATTTTAGAATCAAGAATCATTAGTGGGCTCCTTAAAATTAAGCGTTAAAAGAAACTTCGACGGTGCCGACAGAAGGAATCACGTAAGAAGTCTTGGCGGCTTCCTTTTCCTTCTTCATCTGTTCGTACTGCGGCTGGAGGCTGCGGGACTTTTCGATGAGGGCCTGGGTACCCGGCTGGTTAGCGAGGTAGAAGGCTGCAACGGCGGTGATACCGAAACCGAGGGCAACGATAACGCTGTAAGCGATACCGGCGATATCAATAATCGGGGTCCACTTCTGGTGAGCAATGCCCATAGTCTGGAAAGCAGAAGAAATAGCGTGGAAGAGGTGCATACCGATCACGAACATGCTGACCACGTAGAATGCAGCCCAAGCCGGGTTAGCAAACATCTGGATGGTGGTGAGCCACATGTCGCGGACGATTTCACCTTCGGCATTCACATAGAGGTAGTGTTCGCCGAACTTGAGCATCATGAGGTGCTGCACGAGGAAGCCGAGAATGAAGAGACCGGACCAGATCATGGTGAAGGTCGCGAAAGTCTTCTTGCCCTTGCGAGCGTTGACTTCGTAGTCGATGCCACCGCGAGCCTTCTTGTTCTCGATCTTCAGCTTGATAGCAAGGAAGATGTGGAGAGCGAAAGCAGCCACCAGCACCAGTTCAACAAGATAAATCATCTTGATCGGGAAGTGGAGCGGGTTGAATCCGGTCAGGAATTCGGTGTAGGCATTGTAGGATGCCTGAGCCGCAGCCTGATCGAAATTCAGAAGCTGGAAGTTACCACACATGTGGCCGAAGATGAACAGGGCGAGGAACGCGCCTGTGCATCCCATGATCTGCTTCTTACCGATAGAGGAGGTAAGATACTTGACGATCCATTGCATTGAGTTGTGTCTCCTTGAGGGGGGTTATTTTTGAAACTTAGAGGACGCAGCAGGCCTTGAGGCTCGGCATTTCGTAAGCGTAGCGTTCGTCTTCCTTGAACCAGAAGTCCAGTTCGCGCTTGGCAGATTCCGGGCTGTCGGAGCTGTGCACGACGTTTTCGGTCATGGAAGGAGCAAAGTCGTAGCGGAGGGTACCGGGTTCCGCCTTAGCCGGATTGGTTGCACCGTTGATGGCGCGGACCTTGGCAATGGCATTTTCGCCGCCGAGGGCGAGCATCACGGACGGGCCCTTGGTCATGTAGGCTTCGAGTTCCGGGAAGAACGGCTTTTCCACGTGTTCAGCGTAGAAACCGCGAGCATCGGCAGAGGTCATCTGGTGCATCTTCACGGCGCAGACGGAGAGGCCTGCAGCGATGTAACGGTCGATAATGCGTCCGATGAGGCCAGACTTGACCGCATTGGGCTTGATCATTGCAAATGTCATTTCCATAGTAGGTACCTTTTGTTTTAAGATGTGGGAAATATAGATATAATTCGGATTTCGGAATTCAGAATTTACTCTTCCGCTTCGATTTTCTTCATCAAATCATCGGCGAGTTTTCCGTTACTCTTGATGTTGTCGACGAGCCACTGGGCAGATTCCTTGAGTTCGCTATTCGGATACTTCTGGAGGAACTCTTCGAGCACGACCTGCGCACGCGTATTCATTCCAAGATTTTCGTTCAGAATGAAACCGCGGCTGAACATGGCCTTTTCGGCGTTCGGGCTTTCGGGCCAAATGTTATAGAAGGCGTAATAACCCGCTTCCGCCGATTTAAAATCCTCGTTTTCGCTCTGGGCGAGCGCCATTTCGTAAGTAGCCTTTTCTAGGAGCGAATCGACATCGGCATAAGCCATCTGCAGCTTGCGGTAAGTCTCGATCGCCGCAGAACGGTTGTTCGCCTTGAACAGCGAATCGGCCTTCTTCAGCAGCACATCCGCCACCATTTCAGGCTTGTACTCGGGAGTGTCCATGTTGTAGATGTGAACCGTCGCCGCCTCGTAGGCTTCAGCGGACTTTCGACCGATCCAGTTCTTGTTGTATTCCGAACGGATTCTGGAGAACGTTTCAGGCACGCTCTGTTCCAGGGACTTTCCGAAAGTCGACAAGCGATAACCCATATAGTATTCGTACTTGTAGAGGTTTTCGGGAACAATGGATTCCGTAAGCTGCTTGACATTTCGGGCCTTCAGCGAATAATTCTTCACGATATAGTCCCAACGGGTATCGCGGACAATGGCGCGGAATTCCCAGCTATGGTTCAGACGATCCTTCTCGGCCAAATCCTCATAGTTCAAGAACTCCGTCCACATACGGACCATACGGTCGTGCGAGAACTTGTTCAAACGGGTCCTTGCATATTCCTCGTTGAAACGCAGCAGATCCTTCTCGGTGAACAGCGGCTTTCCATTCTTAGAAATAAGCACGAACGAGGAATCCACATCGAAATATTCACCCGACTTGATTCCAGCCACGATCCCCGCCTGAACGCGTTCAAAGGGTTTCAGCTTCGACGGAACCTGTGCCGCCAGATAGAACAGGTGGAACAAGCCCTTGCTGTCCTGCAAGACAGGCGTCACATAGCCCGCTTCGCGGTCCTTCAGTTCCTGGGACAAGTTCGGAACCATGCCGATATCATAAGGCAGAGCGAAGTCCTGCTTCACGACACCCACATAACCGCTGTCCTTGGCAGTCAAGGCGTTCTGACTGACAGCGGCAGCCTTCTGCTTAAACACATCCAAAGACGGAACTGTTTCGAACAAACTAGCAAGAGCATCCTTATTCGTTCCCTGGATATGATACAGTTCATACCCCGGAACCGTCATAAAGGCATCCTTGTGACTATCGTAATAGGCTTTCGGCTCCGGCTTGGGAATTTCATTAACGACAATGTTCTTGTTTTCCCTCACAAGTGTCGAAATGGAATCACGAAGGTGTTCCCTGTATTCCCCAGCAAAGCGCTTTTGCAAGACGAGCGTATCCTTGGAACCCTTGGACAAATTCTCGGCCAAATAGGCCTGCCATTTTTCCTGGTTCTTTGACACGTAATACGATTCAGCAACGTTGCCACGGACACTATAGAAACCGGCAGTCGAATCGCTATCGAAAAGCGCACGGTTCATATCGTAATGCTGGCGCAAGCTTTCGTCATCGTACTTCAGGCATTCCATCACGTAGAAGCGCTGGTACACCATCGTCAAGATACGAGGCTTAAGATCCTTGTAGGCACTCTCCCACTCCTGTTCCAATTCAGGATATTCCGAAACAGCCCTAGACACCAGCGCCGCCCTGGAATACAGATTGTCATACAGGAATTTACCCTTGTCTTCCTTGGGAAAGCCTTCATTCTTCAGGAGCAGCTGATAGTCTTCCTGATAGACCTTTTCCTTGTTGATGCGAGCAAGAATGGAATCCTTGTCGCCAATGCCGTTACAGCCGTTCAGAACAAACAGCGAAGCCAACGAAGCAAGAGCCAGAAGTTTTGCCTTCATAAATCCTCTTAATTCAAATAAACTCACGAATTGTCATTGCGAGTCCCCGCAGGGGGCGTGGCAAACTCTCAATGACAAGACCAACTTACAAATTTTTAACCTACGAAAATTCGGCCGTTGCGGAACAACTGCATCCACGGACCATCTTCGCCCCATTCCGCCGGATGCCAGGAGTACTGGCAGGTACGGAACACACGTTCCGGGTGCGGCATCATCACGAGGGCGCGACCGTCTTCGGAGCAGAGGCCGTTGATACCGAACGGAGAGCCGTTCGGGTTCAGCGGGTAGCGTTCGGTATATTCGTGCTTGCCGTCCACGTAGCGGAGCGCCACGAGGCCAGTCTTGAGGCAGGCTTCGGCGGCTTCGCGGCTAGCGAATTCCGCGCGGCCTTCGCCGTGTGCGACCGCAATCGGGAGCACGGAGCCTGCCATGCCCTTAAGGAGCACGGACGGAGTATCTTCGACCTTGAGTGTGCAGAAGCGAGCCTCGAAGCGTTCGGAGAGGTTCTGCACAAAGCGCGGCCAGTGCTTGGCACCCGGAATCAGGTCCTTGAGGTTAGAAACCATCTGGCAGCCGTTGCAGACGCCGAGCGTGAAGGTATCCTTGCGGTTGAAGTAAGCTTCGAATTCGGCGCGGGCCTTCGGGTTGAAGAGAATGCTCTTGGCCCAGCCTTCACCGGCACCGAGAACGTCACCGTAGCTGAAGCCACCGCAAGCGACGAGACCGTTGAAGTCCTTGAGGCTTACACGACCTTCGAGAATGTCGGTCATGTGAACGTCGATAGATTCGAAACCAGCCTTCTGGAATGCGGCAGCCATTTCGAGTTCGCCGTTGACGCCCTGTTCGCGCAGGATTGCCATCTTCGGACGGCTAGCGAAATCCTTCACAATCTTGGCGGACGCCGCCACGTCGAAGGTCACCTTCGGCGTGATACCCGGATTGTCCTGTTCCAGCTTGAGCGTGTATTCACTTTCGGCACAATCCGGGTTATCGCGGAGGGCCGCGATGCGGCGGGTCGTGTCGCTCCAGATGGCGCGGAGATCCGAGAGGCCTTCGGCGTAGTCGCCGATGACCAAGTTATAAGTATCGTTGAGCGTACCGATTTCAGAAACGGTATCGCCGAGACCAGCAGCTTCAAAAGCGGCCTTAACAGCAGCGAGGTCGGCATTCTTCACCTGGAGCACGGCACCGAGTTCTTCGTTGAACAGAGCGTCGATCAGGTTGCCCTTGAGGGCGTCGGCCTTCACCGTCACGCCCACGTGGCCTGCAAATGCCATTTCGGTAAGCGTCGTGTAGAGACCGCCATCGCTCTTGTCGTGGTAGGCCATAATCTTGCCTGCCGCATTGAGTTTCTGGATGGTTTCGAAGAAGGCGCGGAGTTCCTTAGCGCTGTCCACATCCGGAGCCTTATCGCCGAGGTTGCAGTAAACTTGAGCGGCAATGGATGCGCCCATGCGGTTCTTGCCGCGAGCGAGGTCCACGAGAACAAGCGTAGAATCCTTGCATTGCAAGAGCTGCGGAGTGAGCGTCTTGCGCACGTCAGCGCAAGGAGCAAACGCACTGATTACGAGAGAAATCGGAGCGGTCACGCGGTGGCTACCCTGAGCGTCAGACCACACAGTGCTCATGCTCATGGAGTCCTTACCCACCGGAATCGTAATGCCGAGATCCGGGCAGAGTTCCATACCGATGGACTTCACGGCTTCGTAAAGATCGGCACCGTCACCTTCGTAGTTCGGCGTAGCCATCCAGTTTGCGGACAAGTTCACGCGGCCCATATCAGGCACGCAAGCGGCAGCCATGTTCGTGAGGGATTCAGCCACGGTCATACGAGCGGCTGCGGCCGGAGAAATCAAGGCAATCGGAGCACGTTCGCCCATGCTCATGACTTCACCTTCATAAGTATCAAGAGTTGCAGAAGTCACGGCGCAGTCAGCAACCGGCACCTGCCACGGGCCAACCATCTGGTCGCGGCAAATCATACCCGTCACGGAACGGTCACCGATAGAAATCAAGAACGTCTTGTCGGCGACGGTCGGGTTTGCAAGCACGCGGTGAGCCACATCCTTGATGGACGCATCGGCCGGAACCACGGTAGAGTTCAGCGGGCGCTTCTGGCTCTTTTCGTTACGGATCATGCGGGGCGGCTTGCCGAGGAGCACGCCGAGCGGCATGTCGATCGGAGTCGTACCAAAGTGCTTGTCGGTAAGAGTCAGGTGCTTTTCAGGGATTGCCTCGCCCACCACAGCGTACGGGCAGCGTTCACGCTTACAGATAGCGTCGAACACATCCAACTTATCGCCAGCAATAGCGATCACATAACGTTCCTGGGATTCGTTACTCCAGATTTCGAACGGGCTCATGCCCGGTTCGTCGTTCGGAACGTTACGCAGTTCAAACTTACCACCGAGACCGCCATCGTTCACGAGTTCCGGGAAGGCGTTAGAAAGTCCACCTGCACCCACGTCGTGAATAAAGGTAATCGGGTTTTCTTCGTTCATCGCCCAGCAGCGGTCGATGACTTCCTGGCAGCGACGTTCCATTTCGGGGTTTTCACGCTGCACAGAGGCAAAGTCGAGAGATTCATTACCGGCACCGTTAGCCACAGAGCTAGCTGCACCACCACCAAGACCAATAAGCATGGCCGGACCACCGAGCACGATCAGGTGGTCACCCGGATCGATGTGGCCCTTTTCGATATGTTCATGCTTGATGTTACCGAGACCACCAGCCAGCATAATCGGCTTGTGGTAACCGCGGACTTCCTTGCCGTTCTGGGCATCGACTTCCTGTTCGAAAGTACGGAAGTAACCGAGGATGTTCGGACGGCCGTATTCGTTGTTGAATGCAGCGCCACCGAGCGGGCCTTCGATCATGATGTCGAGGGCGGAAGCAATACGGGACGGGCTACCAAAGTCCTTTTCCCAAGGTTGGACTGCACCCGGCAGTTTCAAGTTCGAAACACTGAAGCCCGTAAGGCCGGCCTTCGGCTTAGACCCCTTACCCGTGGCACCTTCGTCACGGATTTCACCACCACTACCGGTAGCGGCACCCGGGAACGGAGAAATAGCCGTCGGATGGTTATGGGTTTCAACCTTCATAAGGATGTCAACTTCTTCGTGGTGGAAGTCGTACTTGTTGTTACGCGGGTCAGCGTAGTAGCGGCCAGCGACAGCACCCTTCATCACGGCGGCGTTGTCCTTGTAGGCGCTAAAGATGTTAGAGTTGTGGAGCTGGTAGGTGTTCTTGATCATCTGGAACAGGGACTTATCCTGTTTGACACCATCAATCGTCCATTCGGCACCGAACACCTTGTGGCGGCAGTGTTCCGAGTTGGCCTGCGCGAACATGTAGAGTTCCACGTCGGTCGGGTTGCGCTTGAGCTCGGTAAAGTTCTTGACCAAGTAATCGATTTCGTCCGAGGAGAGAGCGAGGCCCATTTCCTTATCGGCCTTGACCAGGGCTTCGCGACCTTCGGTGAGCACCGGGATTACGTTCAACGGACGCGGTTCTTCCTTGCTGAAGAGAACTTCCAGGGAAGCGGTGTCGGCGAAAACGGCCTGCGTCATGCGGTCGTGAATCTTGGCCGAAATCTTTTCGCGGGCACCAGCGGGAGCGGCACCTTCAAACTTCACGTAGTAAGCGATGGCGCGTTCGATGCGCTTGATCGCCGGAAGGCCGCAAATGTGAGCGATATCGGTCGCCTTGGAGCTCCACGGGCTGATGGTACCCGGACGCGGGCACACCACGAAGAGTTCGCCTTCGAGAGCCTTGGGTTCGCGGGCCGGACCGTAGTGCAACACCTTCTTCAAAGTTTCGGTTTCTGCATCGGTCAAGTCGGCGGACAGGTCCACCACGTGCAGGAATTCAGCGTAAACAGAAGCGACAGAAAGACCTGCGCTCTTGAAATCGGAAGAAAGTTTCTGGAGACGGAAATCCGACAGAGCCGGCGTACCACGAAGAATAAGCATTTTAACCTCAATTAAAATTTTAACACTGCAAATTTAGAAAAATGGCCGCGCATTTTTACCCTGAAAAGCACTGGCATAGACCATAAAAAAACGGCCCGGAAAGCGGGTCGTTTCTTACATTTTTCTAACTCGTTGAGTGTCAAGCAATTAGCGCTTTTTGCCCTTCTTGCCTTTCTTACCCTTGGCGGCCTTGGCGGGCTTGGCGGGCTTCTTCGGTGCCGGAGCTTCTTCAACCGCTTCTTCTCCTTCTTCGCCTTCGGCTTCCTCGATTTCTTCGCCCGGATTACCAACGAGGGCATTCACGTTCACAGAAACGAGGCCAGCCAGAGACTTGACTTCGGTCTTCTTGTCGACTTCGACCTTGGAGAACTTGGAAACGATGTAGTAGGCACCAGTCGCTTCAAAGCGGCGAGTCATGTTCGCAATGCTCATGGAGCCCTTGGTAGAGGGGAAATACTTGGCTTCCAGGCGAGCCTGGTCCTGCGAAGTCTTGACAGACTGCACAGCATCACAAGCCAAGGACCAAACGCCCTTGTTGGTCTCGATGGAATTGTTCACGTATTCCACAATCTGGGAAGCACCCTTATACGACTTCGTCGTGGTTTTCTCATAATGTTCCGTAGCCTGGGACACATAACCGCTCTTCTGCATCAGGAGCGTTGCAAGGAGGGCCACCACCAGAACCGTGAGTGCAATCGAAATAGTCTTTACGTTCATTGGTACAACTCCTTATTCAAAGTGGAATGCCGCAGGGGCCTCGAGCTTAAAGTTTTCAGCCATGTTGTAGCCAGCAAGAGCCTTGTAGTCGCTGGACTTCAGCTTGCCCTTCGCAAAGGTGAAGGTAATCACGCAGTTCTTACCGCAAGCGACTTCCTTGACGCCACCTTCGTTCTTCAGCAGGAACTTGTCAGCAAGACCGGCCTTTTCGTAAATGGAATTCTGAGCCTGGGCAGGAATACCGGCGGCTTCGTACATATAGGAAAGCTGCTTGAAACGGGCATCCTTGTCTTCTTCGATGGCCTTAACGGCTGCATCAAAGGCGGCTTCGGTCTTTACATTGGTCAGAGTTGCATAAACGAGACGCCATGCCATGCCATACTGGTCCACAGACTTCCACTGATCCTGGACAACTCCGTTGGACTGTTCGAGATAGGCGCCCACCTGTTCATTCACCGACTTCTGAGCCTGGTCGTTATACTGGCCCTTGAGAACCATCATCAAGGCAAAAATGCCGATAATGAGCACAATATCGACAATCATCAAAATTTTGAATTTCTTTTTGTCCATAAGTTTCCTTTTTGCATGTTTTTGCAACTAGAATTTACTTCCTAATTTACAAAAAACAAACAAAGTTTTGAAAATTTTTTCTTTTTTTACAGAGATATGCCCCTTTTTTAGTATATTGCAGCCCATGAGCGAACAAGAAAGCAAAGAAATGCTCCCCTCCCAGGTCATTTTCGAGAACCTCAAGGAACTTATTAGGGCCAAAAACACAGCCCACGAATCCATGTTCAAATTCCACTGGAAAAAGATGTGGCCGTTCAGCCTGTTCTGGCCGCAAGTGGATTACGAACGCATTGTTCGCCTGATGAGTGAAATCCGCAAGAACGCCATCAACCAGAATAACCTCGTCCTGCAAGCAAAGTCCAAGGCAAAGCCGTTCGAAAAGACTTTCCTCGATGCAGTTCCCGCTTACCTCGAAGCACTCGACGCCTCTTGCCAGAAGCTCGCGGCTGCAGCCCAGTGGAAACAGGACATGCTCCTCCGTCGCATCAACAAGGACGTCAAGCTCCGCCGCGACGTAGCGGAATGGAGCCAAATCCTGAAAGAATACGAGGATGCCCAGGGGAACCTGGTACGTGCAGGAGCGATTGTCCAGATGGGCTGGGGCGAAGTTGCCCAAGCCGTCGCACAAGCCACTAAATAATCGCTTTCAGCAAGTCCACTCGCCACTTGATTTTTTGAAGAACACCTGCAGGCGATTTTTCAATATGCGTTGCATTGGAAGAATGTTGGCGATATTCCACCAACGGTTCATTGACATAGCTGACCTTGAAATATTTCTCGGCCACAACGCCTAGCCACTGATCGTGCATCGGAAGATTCTTGGGGAACGGAAGCGCCTTGTCCAGGACTTTTCGACGGAACGCCATGCAACATCCCGTAAATGAATTCTTCCACCAGTTGGCGACAACCCCGCTCCTGTAGGTGCGAATGTCGCTCAATTTTCCGTTGCGCACCCAAGCCGACTCGAACGCATCCGAATGGCCAAGCAGGAATGCATCGTGCATCACAAGGTCGACTTCATTCAAAGCCGCAAGGCACTTTTCCACCTTTCCCGGAAGCCATACATCATCCTGGTCAGCAAGGAAAACGATTTCACCTTTAGAAGCCCTTAAGGCTCGCTCAAAATTATAGATGACACCCAAATGTCTCTCGGCAGGCAGCACACGGATGCGAGACTCATTCAGGGAATCAACAACCAGCAAGGTATCGTCCGTCGAGCCATCGTCGGCGATGATAATTTCGGCATCAGGCGGCAACTGCGAAAGAATGCTTTCGAGCTGTTCGCGGATAAACTTTCCGCCATTGAATGTCGCCATGCAGACTGAAATCATTTTTCACCTATTGCTTCAAGAACCGACTCGGAATGAACAACTTCGGCAACCGTTTCAGGAACGCCGTACTGAACGACGCAAGCTGCGGCAAGCGCTTAAGCGCCTCCCCCTTTTGCGAATAAGCCAGCGACGAGAACCAATTCGCCTTCCAGTTCCGAACCGCCTGCGAATAAAGCTTATGATCCTTGTACAGTTCTACAATCCGCAAAATTTCAGTGTACATGCGATTGTGATTGGCGTGCATATTGTTCCCGTGCTCACGGTAATGGCAACACACCACATCAGGGAGCACCGGCTGGGGTCCGCATTCATAAAGCACCTTCAGGTACAGCGGATAATCCTCGAAAAAGAAGCGCGTATCGTAGCCGCCCAGGCGACGCACCGCATCGGTCACGAACATTTCGGCGCAACCGTGCAAGGGTTTCAATCCCAACAAAAATTCTTCGAACCTGATTTCGGGAACCGCCTTCATATAAGCGGGATTCACCTGTTCCGAAACAACGCCATCTTCGCTCATCGGCTTCACCTGACCAAAGCAGGCCACCGCATTCGGATGCGAAAGCAGATAATCAGACTGTTTCTTTAAGCGGTCCGGCGGCATGATATCGTCAGAAGAAAAAGTGCAGAAGAACTTTCCGCGGGCCAACTCAAGCATTTCGTTCAAGGTCGCGATGACGCCCTTGTTTTCGCGATGAATGTAACGGAACTTGAATTCTTCGGCGAGTTTTTCAAGTATTTCGGGAGACTTGTCTTTACTGCCGTCGTCAAGAACAATCAGCTCAAAGGCAACGCCCTTCTGCGACAGGACCGAACGCACCGCCGCTTCCACGTACTTTTCATGGTTGTAGCTTGCCAGGAGCACCGACACGACCGGAGGAAGTTCACGTTGTTCCGTCTCTTCGCCCTGGGCAAATGCCTTCACATAGACATTTTCAGTCATCTTCTGCGCAAACATGTTCGTTACGGAGTATTCCACTTGAGCCTCCATACCAAAATGTAAAGCACCACAAAATAGCAGAAGTTTTCAAAAGCGTATGCCGCCATCGGCCCGTTAAATTCGACAAGTTTTATACCGACGAAAGTCCCTGCCGCAAGCAAAATTTCAGAACCAATTTCAACAGCAAGAAAAGACTTCGTCTCGGCGCGGGCAATCAACACTAGCGCAAGCGCAAAACCGCCCGCCCTAAAGAAATCGCCCACCAGCTGGAGCGGCAAGTAATCGACCGCCCCCATGTACGCCTGCGAGAAAAGCACCTGCACCAGAATGCTTCGGCCAAAGTACAGGGCCGCAACCATCACAAGTGAAATTCCCATAATACGGAGCAGGAGCGGATGGAACATTCTGAAGAAGTCCCCGCGACTCATCTTGGCCGAAACACGCGGCAAGATAATGACCGTCAAAATGGCTGACATCGCCATGAACAGAAAATCCGAAACTTTCCACACACTCTGCCAAATACCCGCCGCATCGTTTCCGAAACTAGAGGCAACCGTCATTCGCATCACCGTAAGCACCACCGGCGAAAGAACCATCGGCACAAGCCCCATGAGCGCATAAGAAAGCCACGGGCCTCGCGTATCAAGAGCGGTCTTCCAGATTTGCTTGACGCTAAAGCCTGCGCGGCCTGCAATCTGGGATGCAAATATTGCAGCCACAATAGACTGCGTCGCAATAATCGAAAGCACCGAGAGGCGCCCCGTATAAAGGAAGAACGCCACCCATAGCACCTGCCACATCGAAGTCACGATGTTAATCAACGCCCACTTGCGATTTTCGCCAAGGCCGTTCATGACCGCCGCAGAAATCGTGATGATGTTTGTCGCAAAGACGCCAGGCAATGCAAAGAGTATTGCGGCCTGCGCAAGTCGCGTCGGAACCCCCGGCAAGAGGGTCTCAAGAGGTGCCATAAAACAGAACAGGAGCGCAAAGACAAAAGTCAGCAGGCTTGCAAAAGTCGTCAGGCGAAGACCGCCGCGCCAAATGCCGAGCAGTTTATCGCGGTTTTCCTTATTCTGGGCCGTCAGCGCCGTCCAACCATTCTGCAAAGCAAGCGAAGACGTCGCCGAACCAATGCTCATAAAATTCAGGAACTGTCCCACGCACGCAAACGCGGCAGGCGGCAGGAATATAGCGAGCAACTTATTGATTGCAAACGCACGAAGCGCATTGAACAACGTGACCGCACCGGAGCCCGCAAAAAGCTTTGTGTAATTTGAATTAGATGACATTTTTCTAGAGATTGCCTCGTTTCACTCACAATGACATCATCATGCCTTGTAAGAGTTTATCACCTCAATGACGTAAGAAACCTGTTCGTCAGTCATGGCCGGCCCCATCGGGATGCTGAGTTCCGTACGGGCCAGTTCTTCGGCAATCGGGAGCGGACCGTAGCGGAGTTCCCCGCGAGAGAGGGCTCCGTCGAAGGCTTCTTGCAAGTGCGGCGGAATCGGATAATGAATCAGCGTTTCTACACCACGGGCCTTAAGGAATTTCTGCAATTCATCGCGACATTCGCAGAATACCGAGAACACATGCCACACATGGGATTTCGGATTTTCAGGAACAGGCGTTACACGTACCAGCGGGTTCTTGATTTCGGCACAATAACGGGCCGCAATTTCTTGACGACGGGCATTCCAAGAATCCAAATGCGGAAGTTTCGCAAGCAGCACCGCCGCCTGGACTTCATCCAATCGGGAATTTACGCCCACATACTTGTTCACATACTTTTCGACAGAGCCGTAATTACCAAGCGACTTTACTACCTGAGCAAGCTCCAGATCGTCGGTCACCACCGCTCCCCCGTCGCCCATGGCGCCGAGGTTTTTTGTCGGATAAAAGCTGTAGGCTGCTGCAGCACTTTTTGCATTGGCATCATTTGTCATTTGCAGGACTGAACCGTATGGATCCCCTCCGCTTCGCTCCGAGGATGACGCACCATGCGACTGAGCAGCATCTTCGAACACCAGCAGGTTATGCGCCTTTGCAAATTCACAAATCGCGGGCATATCCGCCAAGCGACCGTACAGATGTACCACCAAAATGGCACGGGTCTTTTCAGAGCAGGCTTCCGCCAATCGCGAAGTATCCAGCACGCAAGTGTCGCGATTCGGTTCCACAAGTACCGGCACAAGTCCCGCAGCACGTACCGCGAGAACGGTCGCCACGAATGTATTCGCCGGAACAATCACTTCGTCGCCCGGTTGCAAGCGACCCAGTTGAATAGAAGCTTTAAGCATCAAGGTCAGCGCATCGAGGCCGTTGCCTACACCGACACAAGCCTTTTTCCCGCAATAGGCGGCAAAGGCTTCTTCAAACTCGCAGCAACGATTTCCGCGAATAAACCACTTTGAATCAAGGACATCAGAAAAAGATTCGCGCAGGGCATCGCCCAAGGTGCGATTCACATAATCCAGCGAATAAAACGGGACATTCATCATTGTTTGTGAAAATAGCAAATTAGTAGGAAGTAGAATGTAGACAGTAGACAGTGATTAGTGGTTAGGAATTTACTATTTTAGGAAATATGTACGAAATTTTGCCCTACAGCCCCGAACTAGACAAGCGACTGGATCACTTTGTGGAATGCGAATCTGTCAACGGGACGTTCTTGCAAACCAGGCGGTTCTTGAACTACCACCCGGCAGACCGCTTTACCGACGCCAGTTTTGCGCTAGAAAAAAGCGGGACCATCGTTGCCTATTTTCCGGGCGTGGCAAAGGAGCAAACCTTCGTCTCCCATGCGGGTACTACTTTTGGCGGCCCCATTATCGCAAAATCATTCTACAGCGGTTCCAGGCTTCTTGAAATTTTGAAAGAAGCAGACCAGCACCTTACAAGCCGATTCAAAAACATTCGTTTCAAGATTACTCCGGCCATTTTCGCCGAAGAAAGTCCAGACCTTCTGGAATATATGCTGGAACACATAGGATACACGCGCCATACGGAACTCAGTTCCTATTGCACGCTGCAATCCGGCGTAGACCCGCTCGAAAACTGCGACAAGGAATGCCGCCGCATTTTCAAGAAATCCGAAATCGAAGGCATCCGGTTCGGAAACCAGGAAAAGACCGAAGACTTCGAAACCTTCTACCATTTTCTGGAAATTTCAAAATCCAAGCACAACGTGCATCCGGTTCACACGTTACAGGAACTCTACGATCTGAAGGACAACCGCATCCCAGACCACATCCGTTTCCGCGGAATATGGGACGGCAACACGCTTGTAGCCGCCATGATGCTATTCCTATTTGAAGGAACCAAGACCATTCACGGCCAATATATCGCCCCCAATCCGGATTACGAAAAATTTCAGCCAACCACAGCCCTGTATGTACGCGTGATGCGCGAAGCCGCACAAGAAGGCTACAAACAAATTTCCTGGGGCATTTCTACCGAAGACGGCGGAAACTACCTGAACGAGAGCCTGCTCCGATTCAAGGAATCTCTGGGCGCCAAGGCCTGCGTGAACGTTAGATACGAAAAGTAGCTTCCTTCACAAAAGCATCGTAATCGTAGATATAGTCGGATTCATCGTAATGCTCCGACGCAAGCACCATACACACCGCACCCGACGAGAAATTTTCGATTTCACGCCAATGCATCGTGGGAATGTAAAGTCCGTAGTAGGAACGGTTCAGCGAATACTTGGTGCGCTTTTTTCCGTCATCCAAGATGACGTCGAAACTGCCACTTGCCGCAATAATCAGCTGACGCAGGTTCCTGTGGGCATGGCCGCCACGGGAAGTTCCACCGGGAACGTCATACAGGTAATACAGGCGCTTGATATCGAAGGGGATCAGTTCGCCCCCCTCCACCACGCTCAGGTTACCCCGCTGGTCGTGGGCAATAGGGATATCGATCAAACGCGGTTCTTTCAGCTGATTTTCGTTCCAATCCATGGCCCTAATATAATAAAGTGGCGACCTAAAGGGGTGGTTCGGGCGCTTTTTGCGGAATAATTGTTGAAAATCAAATAAAATATTGCTATATATGTCACACCAATGAGTGCATGTCGCGCCAAGCTCTGCCAATATGCATGTTAACCAAAGAGCTTCCTTTAACGAGGTAAAAATGTCCTCTTTCCGTGGACCAAAAGGTAAGGTAGCCCGTTCTCTCGGACTCGCCGTCTCTCAGAAGACTCAGAAGGCTCTCGATCGCCGTAACTTTGCACCCGGCCAGCATGGCCAGACCCGCAAGAAGTCTTCTTCCGTGTACAAGCAGCAGCTCGTTGAAAAGCAGCGTCTGCGTTTCACCTACAACATTTCCGAAGCTCAGTTGGCCAAGGCTTATGACGAAGCCAACCGTCGCGCCGGTTCTGCTGGTGACAACCTGATGATCTTGCTCGAAACCCGTCTGGACGCCCTTGTCTACCGCATGGGTTTTGCTCGCACGATTTTCGCTGCTCGTCAGTATGTCGCTCACGGCCACTTCACCGTGAACGGTGTTCGCAGCTACTCTCCCGCTCGCCAGATCAAGGCCGGTGACGTGATTGCAGTTCGCGAAGGCTCTAAGGAACACGTTCAGATCAAGGAAGCCATTGCTAACGCTCCGGCTGTCCCTGAATACGTGACTGTCGATGCCGGCAAGATGGAAGGCACGCTCGTGAAGCTCCCGCTCCGCGAACAGATTCCGGTCAAGCTGGAAGAACAGCTCGTCGTGGAATACTACTCCAGGTAGTAACCACTCAAACGAAACGTTTGGGAAGCTCGGCTCTGCCGGGCTTCTTTTTTTATTGAACCGCCACCCGCAGTCACAGGACAATTCTGTCTGTAAGTTATTTTTAAACTTTTTGGATGAATTTTGCAATAAGCCCCAAAAGACCGTGTACGCTATCTCCTTTATTTACATATATTTAAGTCAGATAGAAGGCGTATTTTATGCAAGCTTTTCGAGCGCGACAAAATATTATGGTCATCGAGGACCAGCCTGAAATCCAGGAGACGTTGCAGAACATCCTGGAGGTGGATTTTAATATTACCGTTGTCGGAAATGCTCAAGACGCACTGTTCTTTCTCTCGGAAAACCCGACGAATTATTCGCTGATTCTGCTGGAGCAGGATATAAACGGCATGTCCTGCCACGATTTTCTGATACAGCGGAGCCAGTACGAAGCCCTAAAGAGTATCCCGACCATCATCCTGGCCAACGAACACAGCTCCGATGACGAGACATTCAACCTCGGCGCCGACGAATTCATCAGAAAGCCTTTCAATTCGCCCGCCGTCATACTCGCCCGCTGCACACGCGTCATTGACCTGTTCGAAAACAAGAACCTCATTTCGCAGACGGAACGCGACAAGCTTTCGGGACTGTACACCCGCGATTTCTTTTTCGAGTATCTCAAGCAAATCATTCCGCTCGATATGGGCGCCGACCGCGACGCCATCGTCATTGACATTGAGCATTTCCGTCTGATCAACGAAATCTACGGGCGTTCAACCGGCGACCTGATTATCTTGCAAATCGGCAACTACCTGCAGCAGATGCTTGCAACGCTGAACGCCATCGCCTGCCGCGCAGGCGCCGACGTGTTCTACATGTACTGCATTCACCAGGAAGACTACCAGGATTTGCAGGCCACCCTACAGGACATGCTTGAACAAGTGGCGAACGTCAACAACATCCGTATCCGCATCGGAGTGTGGCAATATGTGGACAGGAGCATCGTCGAACCCGAAACCTGGTTTGACCGCGCCAAGACCGCCTGCGACCGCATCAGCGGAAACTTCGCCACCTCTGTCGCCCTCTACAACAGCGGACTGCACAACAAGCACCTCCGCGAAGAGCGCCTTATCCGCGACATCCACGAGGCCGTCGCACAAAAGCATCTCAAGGTCTATTACCAGCCCAAGTACGCCATCCAGGGCGACAAGCCCCATCTTCGCTCCGCCGAAGCGCTTATCCGCTGGATCCACCCCGAGCTCGGCTTTATCAACCCAGGCGACTTTATTCCTTTGTTCGAATCCAACGGACTCATCCAGATGGTAGACTACTACGTGTGGAAAGAGGCCGCAGCGCAAATCCGACGCTGGAAAGAAGAATACGGAATGAGCGTCCCCGTTTCCGTCAACGTGTCACGCATCGACATCTACGATCCGCAGCTTGAAAACAAGCTCTGCAACATCATGGAAACGAACGGACTTTCTCCCAACGAATACATGATCGAGATTACCGAAAGCGCCTATTCCGAAAATGCACAAGGTTTAATCGAAGTGCTGGAAAGCATGCGCAGCAAGGGTTTCCATATCGAGATGGATGACTTCGGAACAGGATATTCTTCTTTGAGCATGTTGACCGCACTCCCCATCGACATTCTAAAAATCGACATGTCCTTCATCCGCAACATGGAAAAGGACGAAAAGAACAAGAAGATGGTGGAACTGATTATTGACATTGCCAAGTTCCTCAAGGTTCCGGCCGTTGCAGAAGGTGTCGAGACGGAATCCCAGCTACTCACATTGAGGAAAATGGGATGCGACGTGATTCAGGGGTATTTTTTCTCCAAGCCGGTCCCTCCCGAAGAATTTGCGAAGTTCATTGTCAGAGAAAAGGCCCTTTGGGCAAAGAAAAAGTAAAAGCCCAAGTAAATTTTGTATCTTGTGGTCATGAAAGATTTGATTTCCAAAATGACCGACAACCTGAAGGGATACCTAAAATCCCTGAACTGGATTTTTTTGCTCGGGCTTGCCGCATTCAGCATCGCCCTTGCCATCATCAACAACATCCGCGTCGAAGACTCGCATTCCGTTGAGTGGATCGGCAGCCAGGAAATTCTAGAGAAACCGGACGAGGTGCTGTAATGAAGAAGACTTTGATTTCTGCCGCATTGCTCATCGTCGCCACGTTCCTTGTCACGGTCGGAGTTGCCGAGATTTCGTTCCCGGAATCGTTCTTGACTTTTACCGACCAAGACTGGTTGATGGAAATTTGGCCCAAGGCATACCGCTACAACATTCATGTGGGGCTTACCGCCATTATTATTGCCACGGGCATTTGCGTTCCCGCCTACCGCCTACAAAAGGACTTTGCCATCCGCGCGCTAGAAACACTGTTCCGCGTGGGAATCGGAGGCATGTTCATCTTTGCAAGCGTCTACAAGATTCAGGATCCGCACCAGTTTGCCGTTCTCGTGGCCCAATACCAGTTCTTCCCTGCACTGCACCTGGAAAACCTGAACAACTTCTTTGCGCTCGTCTATCCGCAGTTTGAATTCTGGTTTGGCCTCGCCATGATTGTAACGCCGTTCGTGCGGGAATCGGCTTTCGCCATCTTCTGGATGTTCGTCAGCTTTATCATCGCGCTCAGCTGGGCGCTCGGCAACGATCTAGGCATCACCTGCGGATGTTTCGAACTCGAAGATGGCGCCGCTCACGACAAGGCCGAAGCCTGGACGAGCCTCATCCGCGACCTCATTCTTATTTGGCCGACACTCTGGCTCGCCACCCGCAAGCACCGCAGCCTGATCAAGGTCTGGCGAGAAAAATAAACCGAGACCATTTGAGCGAAACGATAATCCAAACGAGTATTTAGTTTCGAAATAAATAGAGATCCACCCGCACCAGCGGGTGGTTTTCTTGATACAATTAAACCGCGGGCAAATGCCTGCGGCTTTTTATATGCAAATAAAGAAAACACCCCGGCTTATTGCCGAGGCGTTTTCATAGGAGGATTCCGGCTGTTAAGCCGGAATGATAATCCTTATTCCACCGTGATGAGGGTGACAGTGCGCTTGCCAACCTTGATCGGCTTGGACACGTCAACACCCTTCTTGGCCTTCTTGGACGGATCGTTTGCCCAGCCTTCCTTCAGCTTTTCAGTGCTGCGGTCAAGCGTCTGGACAGTGGCCTTGCCCTTGAAGCCCGGAATGTTCAACTTGAGTTCGTAGTCGCTGTACGGGCTCTTGTTGATCACGAGCAGGCTCTTCTTCTTGCCGTTTTCGGTGTAGTAGGTCGTGATGAGCGATTCCTTGTCACCGGAAATTTCGGTCTTGAGGAGCTTGCCGCGGAGAGCGTCAGAAGCCATCTGGAATGCCCAGTAGCTCGGACGCGGGCAGTTCATGCATTCTTCTGCAGAACGGGTCAGGTAACCGTAGTCACCGCCTTCCGGAGTGATGTCATTGTGGATATCCCAGTACTGTGCGTTGTCCACGTTTTCAGTGGCGAGCATAGCGAGGTAGTCAGCAACGAACAGACCGTTTTCGAGAGAAATGGTCTGCGGACCCGGGTTGAAGTCCACGGAGTTCCATTCGGTGAGCCAGAGTTCAATCTTCTTGTCCTTATTGAAGTGGCTGGTCCACTTGTCCACAACCTTGTGGAGACGGCTATAGATCGGAACGAGGTCCTGCGGAGCAGAGAGCATGGCGAAGTCGTTTTCTTCACCGAAGTGCTGCGGATAGTGGTGAACAATGAGACCGTCGGCAATGTCGCCGGTTTCCTTGAGCACGTTGTCGTTCCACTGGCCATCGAGCACGCCGAGAACAGCGACCTTGATAGTCGGGTCAACCTTCTTCATGGCTTCGATGAACTTACGGGCGCGCTTACCATAAATGGTACCGCCGTCCTTACCATACTTTTCATAGTACGGGTGCCAGTTACCATAGACTTCGTTACCGATTTCCCAGTAAACGATGCCGGCCTTCTTGTCGATGTTGGTGTGCTTCACCCAAGCAGCGGCTTCCTGTTCGGTGCCGGAACCGAAGTTCACGGTGAACATAGCGTTAGAACCGGTCTTCTTCAACCAAGCGAGGAATTCGTCGGTATCGACCATCCAGTCGTGGTTGTCGAGGATTTCCTTCCAGTGGTCGTCATCGGCACGGAGACCACCCGGATAACGGATGATGCCGTGGTTGATGCGCTTGGCGTATTCAGCAGTCTGAACCTTGAACTTCGGATTGTCGAGCATATCGCCATCCCAAAGTGCAGCGTTGATACCGAAGAGGCCGCCAGAGATGTTCGGGTTGATGACATCGCCGGTACCCTTGACTTCAACCTTCACGAGAGCCGGACGTTCAGCAGCCTTGACTTCCTTCTGGTTGGTGAGCTTGATGTTATCGATTTCGAAGCTACCGTTAGAACCTTCTCCACCCGGTTTGAAGTCAAGAGAAACAACACCCTTGAGGTCGAACTGGCCGTTTTCCTTGGCGGTAGGCGGCTGGTAGTACGGGAACTTGGAGAATGCGCGGAACGGCACGATCACCGTGGTACGGCCGCGAGGAACACCGGTGTTGGCAACGAAGAGTTCGTTACCGGCGTCACCCACCTGAACCGTGATGGACTGCCATGCGCGTTCAGAGTAGACGTCGAACATGATGCCCCAGTGGTTGGTCCAGTCGCGGCTCTTGGCGTCATGATTAGCAGTGTTCTTGGTGAAGTCGAGCACAACGTCGACCCAGTCGGACATTTCGAAGTGCTTCACGTTGAGGGAGTTGCCATCGAGCTTGGAGGTCTTGAACGGCATTTCCACTTCGACCTTGGACTTCGGACCCTTGGACGGTTCCCAGTTGTCCTTGGCGAACTTGCCTTCGAAGTCAGAAATCACGACATCCGGAGCCTTGGACTTCCAGTTGTCCCACTTGATATCCGGGTCAACCCAGTCGATGGTTTCGGTGAAGGTAATCTGGTCGACATAGATGGTCACAGGAGCCGGCTTGCCCGGTTCGCCCTGGTTTTCACCCTTGCCAACGGAGAAGCGGATTTCCTGAATCTTGTTCCACTGCACGTCCTTAGCAACTTCGGCCTGCTTGTTAGCGTCCCAAGCCTTACCCTTGTCGTTGAACTTCTTCAGAGGAATCTTCACGAGCTTCCAGTCGGTGCCGACCTTGGAGCCTTCGATCCAGTCGTTCAGGCTGATCTTGGTCTGGCTCTTGATGTCGTTGCCCTGGTTGTCGAGGATACCGACGTACACCTTTTCGCCGCCGAGCTTACCCTTAATCCAGAAGTAGAGACCGCCCTTGTTACGCACCTTGGAAAGGTCAATGAACTTGCCTTCGCCAAGAGAGTAGGTCACACCGGACCAGTCGTTGTTATCGATGTAGAGAGCAAGCACGTTCTTGTTGCCTGCAGTCTTGGAATCAGCTTCGCGCTGGGCAGAAAGACCACCGTAGCTGTAGCTGAAGCCCTTCAGGCCGTCGGAGTAGAACACGCCGTTAGCAACCGGCTTGACCTTGCCGTCGAGCTTTTCGGGGTTCTTCGGTCCGTTGATCACATCGGTATTTTCATCCCAGTAAACAATCTTCGGCTTCGGCTTGGCCTTCTTGTTGCCCTTCACGATTTCGATGTTGTCCACCCAGATTTCGAAATCCTTCGCACCGCTCTTGTCGATGGAGAAACGGATTTCAGCAATCTTGTCCCAGTCGATACGGGCCGGGAATTCAGACTTACGAGTGTTGTCCCAGTAGAGACCACGATCCGGGAAGTCGATGAGAGGAATAGAAACCTTCTTCCAATCCGTCGTAATGGCGCCACCTTCGATGTACTTGTTCATCGGAAGGACAACCTGAGTCTTCTTGCCGTCAGAAACTTCTTCGTCCAAAAGGCCGACCTTGACGGATTCGCCGCCCTTCTTGCCCTTGATCATGAATTCAAGCTTGGAGTCCAGCAGGAACTTGCTCAGGTCGAAAGTTTCGTTGTAAAGGCAAACAGAGGCACCGGAGTATTCACTCGGGTCGAGCTTGATGTTAAGGGCAGCCTTGGACTTGTAGCCGCCGTCCTTAGTGATGGTGATACCCTTGCTCTTGCCGCCGTAAGCGTAGTCAAAGCCCCCCTGACGATATTGGTCGTCAAAGAACTTGTAAGGAACTACGCGCGGAGCTTTCGGCTGAGCCATTGTAGCCGTCACGCCGAAGCCCAGGAGGGCGACGGTAGCGGCAGTCAATGTACGCTTCATCATATATCGTATCCTTTTGGTTGTGTTTAGTTTGATTTGAAATTAAAAATTTTAAGTAAAAAAAGGAAGCACGCGACTTTAAGTCGCGTTTACAGATTGAACCGCCAATGCGATTACTTGGCTTCCTTCAAGAGTTTTTCGACGAGATCCGGGCTGAAACGGTCCTGACGCTTGCCGTTGATGTAGAAGTTCGGGGTACCCTGCACGCCGACTTCGGCACCGAGCTGGAAATCCTTGTCGATGCGGGCGTTCATGGCGGAGTCAAGCACCATGTCCTTCTTGAACTGTTCAATGTTCAGGCCAACTTCCTTGGCGACGGCGAGATAAACGGAATCGGAGAGTTCGCGGCTATGCGGAGCGAGCGCGTAGCGGTATTCCCAGAACTTGCCCTGCTTGTGTGCTGCGATAGAAGATGCAGCAGCGGCACGGGCGTTCGCATGGAAGCTGAGCGGGAAGTGCTTGTAGACGAACTTGATCTGGTCGGGGTACTTCTTGTTGAGTTCCTGCATCACAGGAGCGATACGGGAGCAGTACGGGCACTGGAATTCGGTAAATTCAACAATCGTGAGCTTCGGGTTCTTGGTGTTGCCGAAAACCGGGCTGTCTTCGTCGGGAATGTCCCAGACCTTGTTGTCGGCTTCCATTTCGGCACGGGCCTGTTCAAGCGAGATGCCGCGCTTGTCCAAAGCGTACTTGATGATTTCGAATTCTTCCTTGACCTGCTTGAATTCCTTCTCGAGGTTGTCAAGCCTGGCCTGCTGGTTGAACGAACCGCCGGCGGAAGCCTGATTGCAGGCAACGAGACCAGCGAAGCATACTGCGATAGCAACAATGGGGAGACGTTTCATGTTTTTCCTTTTTGATGTTAAAAAATCTGGGCAAGCACAATACTCGCCTGTGTAAGGGAAATATACTAATTAGACGAGAGACGAAAGACGAGAGATTCGAGAAAATAAGTTGGAAGTAGGAAGTTTGAAGTAGGAAGGAATGTGGAGTGTGGGATGTGAAGTTGCGGTTAAAATTAATTTACCTTCAAATAAAAAAGCCCGCGTTGTGATGTGAACCCCGAAAGTTGGACACAACTTTCGGGGTTTTCATGTATAAGAAACACACAAAAAAAGAATGGGCGAAAGCCTTCAAAATGTACCAAGAGGGATATGGTACCATCGCTATATC
>Ga0256406_1000626_pt1 | contig 63194 bp, 70 predicted proteins | sample RumenRJG_03DNA_FD_185986 | JGI IMG/M metagenome (GOLD analysis project Ga0256406, IMG submission 185986) | Bovine rumen microbial communities from Lethbridge, Alberta, Canada - RJG_03 | ecosystem: Host-associated > Mammals > Digestive system > Stomach > Rumen | place: Canada: Alberta | collected... | reverse complement strand
CAATTACCCTCCATTCTTATGGGGGGTATCGGGGGTGCCAACCCCTGATTTGTAATCAAAAATGACGACAGGTGCGTCATTTTTGGCAGAAATAAAAAGTTTCAACCTATAAAATATACCAAATGGATGGAACTTTTTATTTCTACCTATGATGATTTAATTGTAAAACGACAGTTTTACAATTACTTATATCTTATTACTACTATAACACAATAACGAAATTTTATCAATACATATAAGAAATTTGTATAATTTTTGTAATATTACTGCAATTTAACGCTATATATTGTATAATGCCGTCATATTTGCGCAAAAAAATCCTGCCCGTCAGGCTTTTCGGCCGTGACGGGCAGAATTTTAATAAGTCTAAAAAATTAAAAGAGGGACCGCCCCCGGAAAAGCCCGGGGACGCTTATGAAAAAGATGTCGGTCGAAGTAAATCAACCTGGAAAACAGCTTAGTTATTATTCGCCGGAACGTCCTCGCCCAAAAGCACGTCAATGTCCTTCAGCTCGCCGTTTCTTATAACGGTAAGGGTTAAATATTCGCCCGGTGATTTTTTATCTCTGATTTGGTTAAGCTTTTCGGAGGTGTTCAAAACCTCTCCGTCAGCCTTGACAATCAGATCGCCCTCCTGTATACCTGCTGCCGCCGCACCGCTTCCCGGTGAAACGCTGTATACCGAAAGACCGTTTTTATTTTCTGTAACGGTAATGCCCACAAGCGGTCTGCCCGGAACATAGCCGTTATTTATCAGGTTGTCTATAATAGGCTTGGCCTCGGAAATTGCAATTGCAAAGCCGATGCCCTCAACGCCCGTTGTAGACAGCTTTATTGTATTGATACCTATTACCTGACCGTATTTGTTAACAAGCGCACCGCCCGAATTTCCGGGGTTTATCGCCGCATCGGTCTGTATCAGATTATAAACCTTGTTGTCAACCGTCATGGTTCTGTTAACGGCACTCACAACGCCTGCCGTTACCGTTCCGGCAAATTCCTGACCCAGAGGATTTCCTATTGCAACCGCAAGCTCGCCCACCTCAACGGTGTCGGAGTCGCCCAAGGTTGCCGCGGTCAGACCTGTTTTTTCAATCTTGAGAACCGCAAGGTCGGACTTTGAATCCTCGCCCACAAGCTTTGCCGTATACTCGTCACCCGTATTGAGGATTACCGAAATTTCCGTTGCACCGTCAATAACGTGCTGATTTGTTACAATATATCCGTCCTCGCTGATTATAATACCCGAGCCGCTGCCCTGCTGAACAAGCTCATCGTTGTTGGGGTCGCTGGTATAGAAGGAACGTCCCGTAAACGGGTCGTAATATTTTTTCGGTGTTACCTTTGTTTTGTTGATAACTCCCACACAGCTGGGACCCACCTTTGTGGCAATTTCGGGAACCGAAAGCTCTCCTGCCGCAGCGTTTGACGAAAGCTGCGCTACGCTGCCCGAATTAAGTACAACACTCTGATTCCCTCCTGTGGGACGGTTCTTTATATATAACGCAGCGCCTCCGCCCACCGCACCTGCCGTTACAACACTTGCGATAAGCGCCGAGCAGATACACGCCGTCCATGGGCTGCTTCTTTTTTTCTTTTTGGGCTTTTCAACATAAACTATAAGATCTGTGGTTTCGGTATATGGATATTGCTTCATAAAAATCTCCTCCGTATCTCTGTTGAAATTATTTTTTCAGTCTGTCCGAAATTTCCTTTCGAACTTTTTCTTTGACTGTATTTATATCATACAACATACATTTGTCAACCGTGTGAATAAAAAGTAAATAAGTTGAATTTTTTTTATTAACAAAATATGAATTTGACGCACAAATAATTATGAATTTATCAAAAATTCACTGCATAAACTGTTGTAAGAAATCAAACGGAATCGGGGGTGATGACCATGAAAACCGGCGTGCTTGAAAAAATTGCGGATTTTACCGAGCTGCCTAAGGATTTAATAACCGGAATGCCCAAGCTTACCTTTATCGGCAGCCGCAGCTTACAGGCGGACAACTACAGAGGCCTTAAGGAATACACCTCCGCTCTCATACGTCTGGGGGCTAAGGGAATGACCATTGAAATATACGGCAGCGGCCTTTGTATCACACGTATTGAGGCAGACACGATTTTCATAGAAGGACACATTGAAAAAACCTGCTTCGTAACAGGAAAAAATTTCTCCGACAGCAAAAAAACCGACTCCTCCGCCGAGTAGATAAAATCAACAAAAGATTGTGCCGATATTATTGAAAAAGTATAAAAATAAGAGGTTTTTACAATGTTTTTTAATAAAATCTTTCATTTTGCGAAAGGATATGTTATAATTAAGGTATCTGGCTCAGGTATTGAACGGTTTTTATATATATGCGCAAAGCGAAAAATCAGCCTGTTCGGCATAGGGGAGCGGACAGCTGAAGGAATTGCCGTATGTATAAGCATTTCCGATTTCGGAAAGCTGAGGCCGGCGGCAAAAAAGGCCGGCGTAAACGTACGCATTGTAAAAAAATGCGGATTACCTTTTTGCATAAGCAGCTTAAAAAAAAGATATGTTCTGATTATCGGCTTCATATTGCTTACGGGGCTGATGCTTGTATCCACTCTTTTTATATGGTCGGTTGAGATACAAGCCCCGGGCAGCGGTATACCCGACAGCCTTCCTCCGGCAATAGAAAAGGCCGGAATACACATAGGCGCTTTTAAGCCTTCTCTCCCCAAGGGGGACGACATTAAAAACATAATACTCGACAACACCGACGATATTATATGGGTATGGGCATATATCAAAGGAACAAAGGCGGTTATTGAATTTCGCCCCGGTATCCCTGCGCCAAAGCCCGTAAATATGGCGGTTCCCTGCGATATAGCGGCGCGGCGTGACGGGCTTATTATGAGCGTTACCGAAAAAAACGGCAGGGCGGCGGTAAAAAAGGGTGATACGGTATTAAAGGGCGACCTTCTTATTGCAGGTCTTTCCCAAACCGGCGAGGGCGGCAATATGCCGGTACACGCAATCGGCGACATAAAGGCATATACCTGGCACGAAAAAAGCCGGGACTACAGCCTTATCAAGAAAACCCAAAAGCCCACCGGCAGAACAAAAAGCTTCTATACCCTAAAATTCTTTTCAAAGTGCATTAATCTTTACAAAGAGGAAAAAACGGAATTTGACAGCTATACCGTCAGCGAAAGCTGTCGGGAGCTGTCGGTGGGAGCGGATAATTATTTGGGGATAGGCATTTATAAAAAGGAATATATCGAAACGGAGGAAACCGAAGCCGCCGCAGACTACGAAGAAACCGTCCGATGTGCCGTATACGAGCTTGAGGAGGAGATTGCAAAGGAGCTTTTGTGCGGCTCTGTTCTTGCCGACAGGAAGGTAACCGACGTTAAAACCGATGAAAATACCGTAAGAGTTACCGTTACAATGGAATTTATCGAAAATATAGGAGAAGAAGTAATCAATTGAAAGGATAAGGTATGAACCAAAGAGAAATACACCTTCCCGACGGAGTTGAGGTATCCGCATTTTTCGGCGACTTTGACTCAAATTTAAAGCTGCTTGAAAAGGCTCTGTCGGTTAAGATATGCGGACGCGACAGCACCGTTAAAATCAGCGGAGAGGCGGACTGTATCGAAAAATGCGCAGATGTCATAGACATACTCTGCGGTATTCTCGAAAAGGGCGAGGAGCTTGACGAGCAGAAAATTCTCTATGCCATTACAATGGTACAGGAAAACCAAGCCTTTGACATAAAAATGTTGGGTGACGACTGTATTGCCATCAACTCCAGAGGCTGTCCCATAAAAACCAAAACGGTAGGTCAGCAGAAATATGTTGACAGTATGAAGGACAACACCATAGTTTTCGGAATAGGTCCTGCCGGAACGGGAAAAACCTACCTTGCGGTTGCAAGGGCGGTAACAGCACTCAGAAACAAGGAGGTAAGCCGTATAATCCTCACCCGTCCTGCGGTTGAGGCAGGGGAAAAGTTAGGCTTTCTTCCCGGTGATTTGCAAAACAAGGTCGACCCCTATTTAAGACCTCTTTATGACGGAATGTACGAAATGTTCGGCGCAGAGGGCTTTTTGAAAAATCAGGAAAGAGGAGTAATAGAGGTTGCCCCTCTTGCCTATATGCGCGGCCGCACCCTTGACAATGCCTTTATAATTCTTGACGAGGCGCAGAACACCACCCCCGAGCAGATGAAAATGTTTTTAACACGTATAGGCTTCGGCTCACAGGCAATAGTAACCGGTGACATAACTCAGGTTGACCTTCCCGACGGAAAAAAGTCGGGGCTTAAGGAGGCACAGAAAATCTTAAAGGATATTGAGGGAATAGCATTCTGTACTCTTACCGAAAAGGACGTTGTGCGCCATCCGCTTGTGCAAAAGATAATCAAGGCATACGAAAAATACGACGAACAGCAGGTGAGGAGAAAAAATGACAGAAATACTAACAGAGAACGCTCAGCAAGAGATAGAAATAACGGCTGATACGGTTAAGCTGATAGAGGCTTGCGTTAATGCGGTCTGCGAATATGAGGAATGTGACTTTGACGCAGAGGTCAGCGTAACCCTTGTTGACTGTGACGAAATACGTGCCTTAAATAAGGAGCATAGAGGCAAGGACGCAGTTACCGACGTTTTATCCTTCCCTATTCTCGAATTTGACGATGAGGGCAATATTATAGACTCGGATTTTGACTTTGACGATGAGCTTGTTGTTCTCGGCGATATTGTGATATGCGCAAAAAGAGCCGCAGAGCAGGCGGAGGAATACGGTCATTCCTTTGAGAGGGAAATTGCCTTTTTAACGGTTCATTCAATGCTGCACCTTTTGGGCTACGACCACGAGGGTTCCGAAAATCAGGAGCAGGAAATGTTTCGCCGTCAGAGGGAAATTCTTGACAAAATGGGCATTACAAGAGCTTGAGGTAAACGGCTATGAATAAAAACAAAAGCTTTTTAAAAAGCCTGCGCTGTGCCGCTGTAGGGCTTTTAAAGCCCTTTATAACCGAAAGGAATATGCGTATTCATTTTTCCTTTGCCAATCTTATAATGATTTTTGCGTATTTTTTCGGCTTAAGCCGTACGGAATGGGCGGTGCTTGTATTAACCGTTTCATCTGTGATAACGGCAGAGCTTATCAACACCGCAGTGGAAAATGCGGTGGATACTGCGGTAAAGGATTTTTCACCCACGGCAAAGGCGGCAAAGGATATTGCCGCGGGAGCTGTGCTTTTTACGGCAATCGTTTCGGTTGCGGTGGGCTTTATATTGTTTTTTGATATTGATAAAATCAGCACAACGCTTTATAACATTTTCACCCGACCGCATATACTTATCCCCTGCCTGCTTATAGGCATTTTTGACGTGTGCTTTATTATATGGGGGAATAAAATCAACAAATAACTACAAATTCTGAAAGGATAATCATAAATGAATAAAACACAAGACTTTAAATCAGGCTTTGCCTCGATTGTGGGAATGGCCAATGTGGGGAAATCCACCCTTTTAAACAGAATAGCAGGTCAGAAAATCGCCATAATTTCGGACAAGCCTCAGACAACACGAAACAAAATTCTCGCAATATATACCAATGATGAGGAGCAGATAATCTTTACCGACACTCCCGGAATACACACTCCACGCACCAAGCTGGGCGAATATATGGTTAAAACCGCCAACGATTCAATGAACGAAACCGATGTGATAATATTTGTGGCGGATGCGTCAACCGAAATTCATCCTCTTGAGGAATCCATAGCAAAATCGGTTGAAAAATCCGGGGTTCCCTGCATACTTGTTTTGAACAAGATAGATACGATTAAAAAGGATATGCTGCTGCCTGTAATTGCCGACTATTCAAGCCTTTGCGATTTTGAGGCAATTATTCCCATAAGCGCAAAAAACGGTGACGGCATAGAAATTCTTTTAAACAACATAAGACAGTTCATAAAGCCCGGCCCCAAGTATTATTATGACGATATGATTACCGACCAGCCCGAAAAGCAGATAGCGGCGGAAATCATCAGGGAAAAAATGCTCTGGCTCCTGGATAAGGAGGTTCCTCACGGTATTGTGATAGAAATAGAAAAAATGAAGGAGCAGGAGAATATCACCGAAATATCCGCAAGCATTTACTGCGAAAAAACCTCCCACAAGGGCATAATTATAGGCAAGGGCGGCGAAATGCTTAAGAAAATCGGCTCTCTTGCAAGGACGGATATAGAAAAAATGCTTGACAAAAAGGTATATCTTCAGCTGTGGGTAAAGGTGAAAACCGATTGGAGAAACAACAACAGCCTGATAAAAAATTTTGGTTTTGAACAGTAAGGAATATTTTTATGGCAACTGTTAAGGTACGGGGGCTTGTAATAAAACAGACCCCCTTCGGTGAGGCAAACAGAATATTAACCATTTTCACAAGGGAATACGGCATAATAAAGGCTTGTGTTTACGGTGCAAAAAGCACAAGGAGCAAGGCAGGTGCGGCGGCGCAGTTTTTGTGCTTCGGAGATTACATTCTGTATAAGTCGGACAGGGAGCTTATGACGGTGCAGTCCTGCGAGGTGAGGGAAAGCTTTTTTGCCGTTCAGGAGGACATTGTTAAGCTGTCCCTGTGCGTATATATGTGCGATTTGGCTTACACGTTTATCAATACCGACTCCCCCGATGAAAATATGCTTTCCCTTCTGCTTAATTCGGTGTATGCTCTTTCGGGAAGGAATATCCCGTGTGAAACGGTAAGGGCGGTGTTTGAGCTGAAGGCCGCCGCATATGCCGGATATATGCCCAATATAAGCTGCTGCCTGTGCGGCGAGGTTCACAGCATATGCGCCTTTTCCGCAAAAAGCGGCGGAATTGTCTGCTCCGACTGCAAAAAGGACGGCGATATTCCCATAAATGCAGGTGTTTATCATACCCTGTCATATATCCTTAATTCGGAGCCGAAAAAAATATTCTCCTTTAACGCCTCGGCAGAAATTATGAAAACGGTTTCGGAAATTGCCGAAGGCTATGTAACCGAATGTACCGAAAAAAGACTCGCTTCTCTTGATTACTACAAAAAAATATCATATATTGACAAAAAATAAAAGGACGGTGTAAGCATTATGACAAGACGTGATAAGCAGAACTATTATCTTGACATTGCCCAGACGGTTGCCGAAAGAGGAACCTGCCTAAGACGCAACTACGGAGCAATTATAGTACATAACGACGAAATCATTTCAACAGGCTATGTGGGCGCACCGAGAGGCAGAAAAAATTGCAGTGATTTGGGCGTTTGCATAAGATGTGAGCTTAAAATTCCCCGAGGGGAGCGCTATGAAATGTGCAGAAGCGTACACGCCGAGGCGAACGCAATCATTTCAGCGTCAAGACGGGATATGATAGGCGCGTCCTTGTATCTTGTAGGCCTTGAGGCGGACAGCGGCGAGCTTGTTCCCAACAGCAGCTGCTGCTCAATGTGCAAAAGAATGGTAATAAATTCGGGCATAAAGGAAGTAATTATTCGTGATACGGCGGAGGATTACAGAGTAATTGACGTACAGGATTGGATTGACAATGACGAATCGCTTGAGGGAAAAAGAGGTTACTGATTATGAAATACGATATTTTAAAAGGCACAAAGGACAAGGTAAGCCGCATTGTTCTCGGCACAGACGTTTACGGCAGCACCCTTGATGCCGACACCTCCGTAGCCCTTCTTGACAATTACTGCGAGCTTGGCGGAAACGTTATAGATACCGCATCAATGTACGGCGGCGAGGAGGAGCATTTAAGCGAAAGGCTTATAGGAAAATGGCTGAAGGAAAAGAATAACCGTCAAAGCCTTTTTCTTTCTACCAAGGGAGGACACCCAAGGGTTAAAACAATGCACATTTCTCGTCTTTCAAGAGAAGAAATTGAAAGTGATATAGATTCAAGCCTTATGAATTTGGGTGTTGATTATGTTGATATTTATTGGCTTCACAGAGATGACGAGAGGCTTTTGGTTGAGGATATAATGGATACCCTTGATTCTCTTGTAAAAAAAGGGAAAACAAGATATATCGGTATGTCAAATTGGTCGCACAAAAGAATTGATGAGGCAAACCGCTATGCAGTGCAGACAGGCAAGACACAAATCATTTCAAGTCAAATACAATACAGCATTGCAAGGGCAGTTGTAGAAAACAATGACAAAACTCTTGTTCTTATGAATGATGATGAATACAGCTATTTTAAAAATCACGATTTGAGCCTTTTTGCCTTTGCATCACAGGCAAAGGGATTTTTCTCAAAAATTGCGCAAGGCGGAATTGATGCTCTGAGTGAAAAAGCAAGAACAAGATATTTTTCGGACACCAATCTTAAAATATACGAAAGAGTTAAACAGGTCGCGGATAATCACGGTGCAACGGTTGGCGAAACGGTAATTTCCGCTTTGATAAGCAACAACGCTTTTCAAACCCTGCCCATTATCGGCTGTAAAAATATTGCACAGCTTACCGAAACAATGAAAGGTGCTGACCTTGTACTTTCTCAGGAGGAATGTGATTTTATCACCTTAAGAGACGGAAGGAATACTTGATTTTGCCCCAAAGGAGATTGACTGATGAAAAAAACACCTGTAATTGTCATATGCGGCCCTACCGCATCGGGCAAAACAGCGCTTTCAATAGAAATTGCAAAAAAATTTAACGGCGAAATAGTTTCTGCCGACAGTATGCAGATTTACAGATATATGGATATCGGAACCGCCAAGCCCGACAGCATTGAGCGTGATGGCATTGTTCATCATATGATAGACATAGTTGACCCTCACGAGCCTTATTCGGTGGCACAATATGTTGAGCAGGCACACGGGGTAATCGAGGGAATTTGCAGTCGGGGAAAAACACCTGTAATCGCAGGGGGAACGGGGCTTTATATAAACTCTCTCATAGATGATGTTGATTTTTTGGAAAACGATTCGGACGAGAGCATACGCACATCACTGCAAAAAACCGCCGACGAGCAGGGCATTGACGTGCTTGTTGACGAATTAAAGAGCTTTGACCCTCTTTCGGCAGAGAAAATCCACAAAAACAACACACGCAGAATAATAAGGGCAATCGAATTTTACAGAATTACGGGCATACCCATTTCGGAGCATCAGGCAAAAACAAAGGAAAAGGAATCACGCTATGCGCCCTGTATGCTTGCAATTAAATGGGATATGGACAGGCTTTACGAAAGAATTGAAAAAAGAGTGGATATAATGCTTGAACAGGGGCTGGTTGACGAGGTTAAGGGACTTATTGAAAAAGGCTGTACCTTATCAATGCAGTCAATGCAGGGCATAGGCTATAAGGAAACGGTGGAATATCTGACGGGTGAAATTTCTCTTGAGGAGGCAATTTCCAAAATCAAGCAAGGCACACGTCACTATGCAAAAAGACAAATGACCTGGTTCCGGCGTGACGAGCGTATTCATTGGCTCAGCCCCGATGATGACATTCTTACGGAAGCGGAAATAATTTTAAAAAACAACGGTTTTTAAGGAGATAATTTATGGCTCTTTACACAATTTCTGACTTGCATCTTCCCATAGGAATTGACAAGCCTATGGATATTTTCGGCAGCAAATGGAGCAATTATGTTGACAGGCTCAGAGAAAATTGGAAAAATATCATTACCGAGGAGGACACCGTTGTTCTTCCCGGTGATTTTTCGTGGGCTACATATCTGGAGCAAAGCATACCGGATTTTGAATATCTTGAGGCACTGCCCGGCAAAAAAATACTCTTAAAGGGCAATCACGACTATTGGTGGACAACCAAATCAAAGCTGTTAAAATTCACATCGGAAAACGGCTTTAATTCCGTTGATTTTCTGCAAAACAATTCCTTTATGTACAAAAACAAGGCAATCTGCGGTACAAGAGGCTGGAGCTATCTCGGAAAGGGCGGCTGCTCCGACGAGGATAAGCGAATATATGAGCGTGAGCTTGTAAGGCTTGAGCTTTCAATAGCGGACGCAGAGAAAAAAAGCCCCGGGGAAATAATTGTTTTTCTTCATTATCCCCCTCTGACCAATGAAATTCCCTCCAGCGGCTTTTGCGAAATTATGAAGGCTCATAACGTAAGGCTGTGCATCTACGGTCACATTCATAACGCACACTTCCGTAATGTGGTTGAAAATGAGCATGACGGCATAAAATATATGCTTGTTTCATGTGATTACAGGGATTTTGTCCCCGTAAAATTGTGCGATTAGCATAAAATGTTACGTTAATATTAATTTTTTTCAAAAATAATTGAAATTTGCGAAAAATATGGTATAATTAAGGGTAATGTAAAAATGGTGCATTGTGTCATCATATAATTTTAAACGTTTAGGAGGATATGCCAGATGGCTGTAAAAACAGAACAGGTAGAAAAAAATCTTGTGAAGCTTACATTTGAAGTTTCAAGGGAAAAATTTGAAGAGGGAATCAACGAGTCTTACAAAAAGAACAAAAGCAAGTTCAATATCCCCGGCTTCAGAAAGGGTAAGGTTTCAAAGGCGATTGTTGAAAAGTATTATACCGAAGCGGTATTTTATGATGACGCGGTAAACTACGTGCTTCCCGACGCATACGAGGCTGCCGTTAAGGAGGCAGAGCTTGATGTTGTGGCAAAGCCGGAGATTGACGTTGAGGAAATCAAAAAGGGCGAGCCGGTTGTATTCACCGCATTGGTAACAACAAAGCCCGAGGTAAAATTAGGAAAATATAAGGGTATAGAAATCGAAAAAATAGAGAATAATGTAACAGAGGAAGATATTGACAAGGAGCTTGAGGCAACAAGAGCAAGAAATGCCAGAGTTATCAGCGTTGACGACAGAGCCGTACAGAGCGGTGATACTGCCGTAATCGACTTTGAGGGCTTTTGTGACGGCGTTGCCTTTGACGGCGGCAAGGGCGAGAATTACGATCTTGAAATAGGCTCAAACACCTTTATCCCCGGCTTTGAGGATCAGCTTATCGGTGCCGAAATCGGCAAGGAAACAGAAGTTAACGTTACCTTCCCAGAGGAATACCACGCTCCCGACCTTGCAGGCAAGCCCGCAACCTTTAAGGTTACGGTAAACGAAATCAAGTATAAGGAATTACCCGAGCTTGATGATGATTTTGCATCAGAGGTAAGCGAGTTTGAAACACTTGCCGAATACAAGGACAGCATCAAAAAGAAATTAGAGGAGCAGGCTGAAAAGAAAACCAAAACCGAAACGGAAAATGCCGTAATCGAAAAGGCATGCGAGGCTTGCGAGGTTGAAATTCCCGACGCTATGGTTCAGGCGCAGATTGACAGAATGATTAATGACTTTGCTCAGCGTCTTTCCTATCAGGGAATGAATCTGGATATGTATTTGCAGTATACCGGCGGCACAATTGAGTCAATGAGAGAAAACTTTAAGGAGCAGGCTGAAAGACAGTGCAAGGTTACTCTTGTAATCGAGGCTATCTCCGCTGCCGAGGGTATGACAGCACTTGACGAGGAAATTGAAGACAAGATTGTTGAAATGAGCAAAATTTACAATATGGAGCTTGACAAGCTGAAAGAGGTTCTCAGAGATGAGGATAAGGAAGCAATCGAGCATGACATTAAGATGACAAAGACAATAGAAATGCTTGTTAACAACGCAAAAATCAAGGGTGCAAAGGCTAAAACAACCAGAACAAGAAAAACCACAAAGGCAAAGGCTGACGAGGCTCCGGCTGAAGCCGAAGCGGCAGACAACGAAAATGCTGAAAACTGATTCGGCAGGACTTGCTGCGTTACCCTTTGCCGCAAGCGGTATAAGGTCGCCTCAAAATCCGCAAAGGGCAATTTCTCAATTTTTCGGCACAATCTTTTAAGAGAAAGGACTGTTTTATTATGAGTTTAGTACCAATGGTTATAGAGCAGACAGGCAGAGGAGAGCGTTCCTATGACATCTTCTCCCGTCTGCTTGAGGACAGAATTATATTTTTGGGTGAGCAGGTAACCGACGCAAGCGCAAGTCTTGTTGTGGCACAGATGCTCTATCTTGAATCAAAGGACCCCGATAAGGATATCCAGCTTTACATCAACAGCCCCGGCGGCTCGATTACCGCAGGAATGGCTATTTACGATACAATGCAATACATAAGATGCGATGTATCGACAATCTGCGTGGGTATGGCGGCAAGCATGGGCGCGTTTCTGCTTGCGGCAGGCGCAAAGGGCAAGCGTTTCGCCCTTCCAAACAGCGAAATAATGATTCATCAGCCCCTTATAAGCGGAGGCTTAAGCGGTCAGACCACCGATATTAAAATATATTCCGACCACCTTGTAAAAACAAAGGAGCATATGAACAGAATCCTGTCCGAAAGAACCGGAAAATCATATGAGCAGGTTTGCGAGGACACCGAAAGAGATAACTTTATGTCGGCTGATGAGGCTCTTGCCTACGGAATAGTTGACAAAGTTATAGAATCAAAGAAAACAAACAAGTAAATCAAGGTTCGCTGTCTTAGCCGGCAGCGGACTTTATTTCGCTGCCCTTATTACGGCAGCGGCAGGAGAGGATAAAGACAGTATGGCAAAAAAAACCGAAAAACCAGAGCTTTGCTGTTCCTTTTGTGGAAAAAAGGAGAGCGAGGTTGCACGACTTATTACCGGCAACGGTGTATATATATGCAACGAATGTGTGGCACTTTGCAACGGAATATTGACTGACTTTGATGCGGGCGGCTATGAAGCATCATGTGCGGAGCTGCCGAAGCCAAAGGAGATAAAGGCTGTTCTTGACCGTTATGTAATAGGCCAGGAGGAGGCAAAGAAAATCCTTTCGGTTGCGGTATATAATCACTATAAGCGCATTCAGCGTGACGATCAAAATCAAAATGATGATGTGGAGCTTCAAAAAAGCAATATACTGCTTATAGGCCCCACAGGCTCGGGAAAAACCTTCCTTGTTCAGAATCTTGCAAGAATACTTAAGGTTCCCTTTGCAATTGCGGACGCAACCTCCTTAACCGAGGCAGGTTATGTGGGTGAGGACGTTGAAAATATTCTTCTAAAGCTCATTCAGGCTGCCGATTACGATATCGAGGAAGCGGAAAAGGGAATTATTTACATTGACGAAATAGACAAAATTGCAAGAAAATCCGAAAATGTTTCAATAACAAGGGACGTAAGCGGCGAGGGTGTTCAGCAGACGCTTCTGAAGGTTCTTGAGGGTACCGTAGCATCGGTTCCTCCCCAGGGCGGAAGAAAGCATCCCCATCAGGAGTTTATTCAGATTGACACTACGAATATTTTGTTTATTTGCGGCGGTGCCTTTGACGGTATTGACAAGATAATCGGCGACAGAATCGGCAAAAAGGGGCTTGGCTTCGGTGCTGACATAAAAACAAAGCAGGAAAAGAATATCGGCGAGCTGCTTGCACAGATTTCTCCTCAGGATTTATTGAAATTCGGTCTTATTCCCGAATTTATCGGCCGTTTGCCCATTGTGGCAAAGCTGAATCCTCTGGACGAAACGGCTCTTTGCGATATCCTTACAAAGCCGAAAAACGCTCTCGTAAAGCAGTATCAGGCATTGCTGGGTATGGACGGCGTTGAGCTTGACTTTGACGACGCAGCCGTTGCGGCAATCGCAAAAAAGGCACTGAAAAGAAATACCGGCGCAAGAGGTCTGCGCTCGATTATTGAGGAAATTATGACGGATATTATGTTCGACGTTCCCTCAACAGAGGACGTGGAAAAATGTATTGTTCACGAAAACTGTGTCACCGATAATCTTCCTCCGGAGCTAATTAAAAAAGCAAATTAATGTATTAAAAAACAGCTTCTCTTTTGTAGAAAAGCTGTTTTTTGCATTTTTTCATAGACCTAACCTGTAATGAAACATATAAATTCACCATTTGTCAAGTTTCTATGCCCATTAATTGCACCTTTTGTCGGGTTTTTACGCCCATTAATTGCACCTTTTATCATTTTCCGGGCTTATAAAGCAGCAAAACAAATTATCAAAATGGCTTTTACATATCCTCTATAATTTCTTCTATCCCTCTTGACAAAAGATATTCCTTATCCTTTGCTTTTTCGGGAGTTACAAATGCAGGATATATTCCCTTTTTTACAAGCTGCATATATCTTTCGGCATTTGTATAATCGTTTTCATGTCCTGTACCTTGCTTTATGATAAGCGCCTTAGTCGGCTTTATTTCCTTAATTTCGGAGGTTTTATACTTTTCTATAAAATCCTTAAATATCAATCCTGCCGCCTTTGGCTTATTATTAACATCTATTACCCCGAGATTATGCTCAAAGTCAACAAAGCCTGCAAATCTGTCCGAAATATCATGGGAACACCACCAGGTAATTCCCCAGATATTCTTATCCGAAGCGCAGTTTTCAAGGGTTTTTTCAATAAATAGCTTTAAATCCTCTTCCCTGTCAAACCACTGGTCTGCCATACCAAATTCCTGAACCTGATAAAGTCTTTCATTGTCATTTGAATAAGCCTTTGCCATTTCTATCATATAATTGGGCAGCCTGTGGGTTTCGGCACCCGTTATACCGTAACGCTCCACAGTTCCCGTAAAGGTCGCCCATGCGTGAACCGGTGTAATTGCGCCGTCATTTGCAAGCGTCTCTCTTGTAAAGAAGGTGTCGCCGAACCAAGGCGCGTGTGCCATACCATTATTATGCAGCTTTCCCGGTGCAGCTTTATTGCACTTTTCAAACATTATGTGGCTCCATCTATCCACATTTTCCTTGTTTATATCCTTATCAATCTCATATCTTGTGAGGCAATTAAGCTCATTTCCAAGGTCAAAGCCTAAAAATACAGGGCTTTTTGCAACAACAGCGCCAATCTCGTCAATCAGCAGCTTTTCCGCTTCAATTGCTCTGTCATTTGTAAACATGCCAACCTTCCAACAGTCAAAGCCTCCCACATTAAGCCAGGGCGGTAAAAATACCATTCCGCTCATCCAGCCGGTAAAGAGAGACAGAAAAAAATCCATTCCCACTTCTTCACATATGGCCGTAAATTTCTTTAAATTATTCAGGCAGTGTGCCGATACATATTTTTCATTCGGCTGAAAAAAGCTCCAGATAATATGCGCCCTTATATGGTCAAAGCCTAAAGACTTTATTGTTTCAATGTCCTTTCTGACAGACTCCTCATCAAAATCAAGCCATGAATACAGCCATTCCTTTGAAGGAATGTAGTTTACTCCAAATCTCATAATAAATTACTCTCCTTTTTATTTTGCTTATTTATTCATCTTATGCAACAGCCACAAGCCCTTTAGCAGGATTTCCTCGTCATATATAATCTCGTGCCGGCAGTGAGGAATAAGAAAACGTGCAAGACCGCCTGTTGCAAGCCACGCTCCCGCCCCTGCTCCGCAGGTTGCTGCACCAATAACAATCGGAATCAGCACCAATGAAATAGAGAACGGTCCAAACTTCACAAAAGAGCCCATAAACTGCAAAATGACTACAAGCGCAGTCATCACAGCGCAAAGCACAAGCGAGTTGGTTGACATTTTGTTTGTTTTTGTGTTATTCATAAATATTACCTACTGCTGCTGTTCCCTTAAAAGGGATACAACGCTTATTTATACTTAAGGGCATCTCTAAAAATTCCTGCCATATGATAGCACTGCATCTTCACGCTGTATTTTTATGCAAAAAACCTTGAAATACGCGAGTATTACTGCATTTTTTTGCATAAAAATTCAACATAAATCTACATCACTCTCACATAACATGAATTTTTAGAGGTGCCCTTAAATTATACAAAATATGCCGCAGTAAGTCAATATGAAATTATAATAAATTTTTATTTTTTTGTTCTTCAAAAGGGAACAAAGGCAACATTTTTATGATTTTTGCCAAGGCACTCTCATTATTTGAAGCAGTAACCCTGTCTGCCGCAGTTTTCACCTCCGGTATAGCGTTCCCTACGGCAAATGACAAATCTGCCGCCTTAAGCATTGAAATATCATTCTCATAATCTCCTACGCATACTGTTTTAGTTATTTCACAATTAATATGCTTTCTGATTCTTTTTAAACATTCACCCTTTGTACTGCTTTTTGCCAGCAGCTCCAAGCCCTCCGGCCAGCTGTTTGTGATAAAAAACCTATCACCGCAGCGTTTTTCAAGCTCACTTCTTAAGCAGCGTGAAGCATCTGCGGTTTTTGAAGTAAATACAATTTTATAAAGCTTATCGTCACCGATTTCGGCATAACGGCTTTTTGTTTCAATTGAATGGAAAACAACGTCACTTATATATTGCCTGTTTTCCTCAATAAATTTATCAACATCAAAAAGCTCGGCTTTATCAATGGGATTTTCATATAGAACCGCCGCTTTTTCAAGGTCATAAATCATTGCTCCGTTTAGGGCTATTAATGCTGTATTGATTATTAAGCCTTTTTCGCAAAGTGCCCTTGCGTGGGAGGGATTTCTGCCGGTGCAAAGGGTAAAAAGGCCGCCGTTATCGCAGAAATACCTTATTGCCTCTATATTTTCCTTTGATATTTCTCCCTTTGAATTACGCAGCGTTCCGTCCAGATCGGAACAAAGCAATATACCCTTAAAGCTGTTCATACTTTTCTCCTCATTCTTAATACAGCAAAGGCGAATCAACATAAAAATGTATCATCGCCTTTTTTTAATCCTGATTATTTTACTATCAAGCTTTCGCCCGTCATTTCCGCCGGCTTGTCAAGCCCCATCAAGTCGAGCATTGTAGGTGTCAGGTCGCAAAGTCTGCCTCTGTTCAGCTTAACATCGCCTGCGCCGATAAGAATTAAGGGAACGGGATTTGTTGTATGTGCGGTAAACACTCCCTTTGTTTCGGGGTCAATCAGGCAGTCCGCATTTCCGTGGTCTGCGGTTATTAAAACCTTTCCGTTCTTTGCCATAATTGCGTCAACAACCTTGCCAAGACAGGTATCAACCGCTTCAACCGCCTTAACGGCAGCCTCAAACACTCCCGTATGACCAACCATATCGCAGTTTGCAAAGTTCAGAATAATGCAGTCATACTTATCCTCATTTATCAATTCAACACAAGCGTCCGCTACCTCATAGGCACTCATTTCAGGCTTCATATCGTAGGTTGCAACCTTTGGTGAGGCAATCAGCTTTCTGTCCTCTCCCTCGTAAACCGCCTCAACACCGCCGTTGAAAAAGAAGGTAACGTGAGCATATTTTTCGGTTTCTGCAATTCTCAACTGCTTTAAGCCCTTCTTTGAAATATACTCACCGAAGGTATTGGTAAGCACCTGGGGCTTAAAGGCAACATGGACATTTGGCATACTTGCGTCATATTGAGTCATACAAACATAATAAAGGGGCATAAGCTCTCTTTCAAAGCCTGCAAACTCAGGGTCAACGAGGGTTCTTGTCAGCTCTCTTGCTCTGTCCGGTCTGAAGTTGAAGAAGATTACCGAATCGTTTGCTTTAATTGTGCCTACCGGCTTGTCGTTTTCGCATACTACCATAGGAATTATAAACTCATCGGTCAGCAATGCGCCGTTTTCGTCCTCTGTTTTATAGGATTTTTCAATTGCCGCAACAGGATCCTCTACTCTTGCTCCCTCTCCGTTAACGATTGCGTCATATGCTTTTTTAACTCTGTTCCAATTATTGTCACGATCCATAGCATAATAACGTCCGCTGACGGTTGCAATTTTTCCGGCACCTATTTCTCTCAGCTTTTCTGTAAGCTCCTTAACAAAATCCACTCCCGAGGTAGGCGAAACATCTCTGCCGTCCATAATGCAGTGAATATATATCTTTTCAACTCCGTTTTTCTTTGCAAACTCAATAAGACCGAAAAGATGCTCGATATGTGAATGAACGCCGCCGTTTGACAAAAGTCCGGCAAAATGAAGCGCCGAATTATTTTTTTTGCAGTTCTCAACAGCACCCAAAAGCACCTCGTTCTGATATATTTCTCCGTCTTTTATTGCCTTTGTAATTCTGGTAAGCTCCTGATATACAACTCTGCCCGCACCGATATTTGTATGGCCTACCTCCGAATTTCCCATTTGACCGTCGGGCAGACCGACGCTCATACCGCTTGCGTATAATATAGTATTGGGATAATCGGCAAAATATTCGTCAAGATGAGGCTGCTTTGCCGCCTTTATCGCATTTCCCTCAACGGCATCATTTATGCCGTAACCGTCTAATATAATTAAAGCTATAGGACTTTTTGCCATTATTTTTTCCTCCGAATTTTAAATTTAAGGGGCGATGTTCTCGCCCCTAATCATAACACTGTTATTTTGCAGCTGCAACAATCGGTGCAAACTTTTCGGCAACCAATGAAGCACCGCCGATAAGACCGCCGTCAATATTCGGCTTTGCAAGAAGCTCTGCGGCATTTGTGTCGTTCATGCTTCCGCCGTACTGAATTGTAAATTCCTTTGCGCAGTTGGGGCAGTAAAGCTCTGCAATAATATCTCTGATACCCTTGCACACCTCCTCAGCCTGATCGGCTGTGGCGGTTTTTCCTGTTCCTATCGCCCAGATAGGCTCATATGCAATTACAACCTTTTTAGCGTCCTCTGCCGAAATTCCGGCAAATGCTTTCTTAATCTGAATTGCAATAAGATCCATTGTAATTCCGGCTTCTCTCTGCTCTAAGCTCTCACCAACGCAGACAATGGGGATAAGTCCCTTTTCCAATGCCTTTTTTGTCTTTTTGTTTACTGTTTCATCGGTTTCCGCAAAATACTGTCTTCTTTCCGAATGTCCGATTATAACATAATCAACACCGATGTCCTTTAACATATCGGCACTTACTTCACCTGTGAATGCACCCTTATCCTCAAAATGAAGATTTTCTGCACCTATTTTAACGTGAGTTCCCTTTGCGGCTCTTACAGCCTCAGTAAGGTTAACATAAGGTGTACAGCAAACAACCTCACACTCGGCACCCATTGTTACCTTTTCGATTTCCTTTACAAAATCATATGTTTCGGAAGGAAGCTTGTTCATCTTCCAATTTCCGGCAATTATATATTTACCCATTGTAATCCTCCTATGTTTTAAAGCATACCGCCGGCAATAATTCCGGCGCATTTTGGTTTTTAATTATTTATCGTTTAAGGCTGCAATACCCGGAAGCTCCTTGCCCTCAAGAAATTCCAGAGAAGCGCCGCCGCCTGTTGAAATATGGCTCATCTTGTCGCCCAAGCCTGCCTGATTTACAGCCGCAACACTGTCGCCGCCGCCGATAATTGTTGTAGCGTCAATATCTGCAAGAGCCTGTGCAATAGCGTTTGTACCCTTTGCAAAGTTAGGCATTTCAAATACGCCCATAGGTCCGTTCCATACAACAGTCTTTGCGTCCTTTACAGCGTCCTTGTAAAGAGCAATTGTCTTTTCGCCGATGTCAAGGCCCTGCCAGCCTGCCTCAATGCCGCCTCTTTCAACAGTCTTATACTCTGCATCATTTGAAAATTCCTTTGCAACAACAGTGTCAACCGGAATAAGCAGCTTAACGCCCTTTGCCTTCGCCTTATCCATCATTTCCTTTGCGTAATCAATATAGTCAGCCTCAAGCAGTGAATCGCCTACTTCCTCTCCGAGAGCCTTCATAAAGGTATATGCCATACCGCCGCCGATAATTAATGTATCAACCTTTTCCAAGAGATTGTTGATAACCGAAATCTTTGAAGATACCTTTGAACCGCCGAGGATTGCAACGCAAGGTCTTACGGGGTTGTTTACGGCATTTCCCAAAAATTCGATTTCCTTTTGAATCAGGTAGCCTGCAACAGCAGTATCGAGATACTTTGTTACGCCAACGTTTGAGCAGTGCGCTCTGTGCGCCGTACCGAAAGCATCGTTTACAAATATATCTGCCAGGGAAGCAAGCTCCTTTGAAAATTCGTCAACATTCTTTGTTTCCTCTGCTCTGTATCTTGTGTTCTCAAGAAGAACAATATCTCCGTCCTTCATTTCTGCAACTGCCTTTTTTGCATTTTCGCCCACAACATTTGCATCAGCGGCAAAAACAACCTCCTTGCCAAGCTTTTGAGAAAGGCTCTTTGCAACAGGTGCCAATGAAAGCTCGGGCTTTGGCTCACCCTTGGGCTTACCCATGTGTGAGCAAAGTATAACCTTCGCACCGTTGTCCGCCAAATACTTGATTGTCGGTAAAGCACCGTCAATTCTTGTTTCGTCGGTAATATTTCTGTTTTCGTCCAACGGAACATTAAAATCACATCTTACAAGCACTCTTTTGCCTGTAACCTGAATATCTTCTACGCTTTTTTTGTTTAACATAGTACACACCTCTTTGTATTTTTTGGATTTTTATCCTATTATATATATTCTATACTATTTTTACTCATTTTTCAAGTAGTATGTGTAATTTTTTCAAAAAATTGTTAAATAATTATCGTACTTGCCTCTCCCCTCGCCCGAACACCGACAATATCCCCAAAGGGCCGAAATAATTGTAGGGGACGATGCCCACATCGTCCCGAAAAATCGTATATCAAAATATAGCCTTATATGTGATAAATATAAATACCTTCACACAATATGCGGCTTATATTCCTCAAGCCAATAATTAACCTGCACAAGATAGCCCATAAACTGCGGCACAGCCATAAGCTGCCCGAAAAACGGCTTTCCGTAATCCGAACCCTCGGAGCAGATTTCAATAACGTTCTGTCTGTCGATAAAGGTCAGCAGAGGCGAGGAGGAATCGTTGAGAATATTAAACAAAAGCTCTCTCACCGCCTTTTCGTAGTACGGATTAAAGGTTTTCGGATAGGGACTTTTTTTGCGCATAAGAACGTCCTTCGGAAGAATATTCTTTGCCGCCTCTCTGAGAATACTCTTTGAAACATTGCCCTTGTTTTTCATTTCCCACGGAATGTTCCATACATATTCAACCAGCCTGTGGTCACAGAAGGGTACTCTTACCTCCAGGCCCGATGCCATTGACATTCTGTCCTTTCGGTCAAGCAGGTTTGTCATAAACCAATTGATATTAAGCCAGGATATTTCTCTGCGTCTTTTCTCCTCCGGGCTGTCACCGTCAAAGCGTGGGGTTTCGGCAATTGATTCCTCATACCGTTTCAGAGAATATGCGTCAAGGTCAAGAGTTTTTGCAACGGCAGGCTTCAGCGCATTTACTCTCATTGACAGGTCATAGCACCAGGGGAATGCCGCCGTATTAAATGCCTTTTCACTTCTGAACCACGGATAACCGCCGAATATTTCGTCCGAGCATTCTCCCGAAAGACAAACGGTATGCCTTTTCTTAATCTGACGGCAGAAATAAAGAAGTGACGAGTCACAATCCGCCATTCCGGGCAAATCCTTATAATACATAGCGTCATAAAGATACTTCAAAAGATAGTCGTTCCGGCAGATAAGCCTTGTATGGTCGGTATCAAATTCCTCCGACATACGCTTAACCCACGGATTGTCCGAATCGGGCTGAAAGGCAGTCGCTTTGAAATACCTGTCGTTATCCTCATAGTCAAAGGAATAGGTTGAAAGCTGTTTGTTATGCTTTTTAAATTCCACTGCCGCAACGGCGGTTATTATGCTTGAATCAAGCCCTCCCGAAAGCAAGGTTGCTATCGGCACATCGGACACAAGCTGCCGCTTAACCGCATCATATACCAGCTCATGCACACGCTCCACCGTATCGGAATAGCTGTCGGTATGCTCATGACTTTCAAGCTGCCAATAGCGGTTTATCCTTATTCCGCCACGGCTTACCGTCATTGTATGAGCAGGCTTAAGCTCCTTTATTCCCTTGAACACTCCCGTCCCTTGGGTTCTTGCGGGGGACATTGCAAATATCTCGCAAAGTCCGTCTGCATCAAGCTCCGCCTTTAAGCCCGGATAACGGAAAAGCGCTTTGATTTCCGAGCCGAATACAAGCGCGTCACCGCACTGCGCATAAAAGAACGGCTTAACTCCGAAACGGTCACGACAGATAAATATTTTCTGACGCATAGGGTCCCATATACAAAAGGCATAAATGCCGTTAAGCCTTGAAACACACTCCTCCCCGTAGTGAATATAGGTGTATAAAAGCACCTCTGTATCGGAAAGTGAGGTAAGCTCATAGCCCTTGTTTATCAAATCCTTGCGAAGCTCTGCTGTATTATACAGCTCTCCGTTATATGTAATAACAAATTCATATTCCCCTATTTTCCTTTTCATAGGCTGCGCACCACCCATAGGGTCTATTACGCTCAGTCTGCTGTGTGAAAAGGCAGCGTGCTCTCCTACCCATTCCCCCGAAGCGTCGGGACCTCTGTGATACAAGGCTCTCGCCATATCTCGCACCAGAAGCGTATTATATGCCTTATAGGTGTACAGATTTTTTTTGAAATTTATAATTCCGGCAATTCCGCACATATATTTTCCTCCATTCATTCACGTTTTGTAATGCCGATGCTGTTCCTGTTTATCGGCAGCGTCCGATTTCTTTATACTAATAATATATTCATTAAGGAAAAAGAGTGTTACAAACAGCAAATCCCTATGTATGGAATAAATTAAATTTATTTCAGAAGCGGTACGGTCGGAGTGTTCCGTTCAGCAAAAAAATAATCCCATATACCGCCGATTTTCCCATTATATCTGCCGTCACTCAAAAAAAATTAAAGATATTATAAAAAAATCACAAAAAACACTTGCATTTTTTGGTTTTTTGTGATAGAATATTAAGGTATTACGATTAAATTATTGGAGGTGTAAGTTGTGCCAAACATTAAATCAGCTAAAAAGCGTGTTAAGGTTATCGAAAAGAAAACTCTTATAAACCAAATGCACAAAACAGCTATGAAAACCGCTGTTAAGAAATTTGAAGCTGCTGTTGAGGCTCAGGACAAGGATTCTGTTAACGTATTGTTTAACGAAGCTGTCAGAAAGATTGACCAGGGCGTTAAGCACGGTATTATCCATAAGAATGCCGCTGCAAGAAAAAAATCTCAGCTTGCTTTAAAGCTTGCTAAGGCTAACGCGTAAAACAAATTTAACCGCCGCATAAGCGGCGGTTGTTTTTTTTGCAAATTTTTACAGCTTATGTTTTTTTATTTACGGTTAAAATTATGCTTTGCGGCACATAATATAAAAAAAGGAGGTTGATATTATGAGTAATACGGGATTTGCGGCAGGAATGGCGGCAGGCTTGATAGTGGGCGCAGCGTCGGCAATGCTTATCGACCCGATAAGTGACAGGCAAAAAAATAAGCTTCGCAAAAAAACACGCGGAATTTTCAGAAGCGTAGGAAGCGTTATTGATACTGCTGTAGACATTATCAGATAAACAGTTAAAATTAAAAAATATTACGCATAGCAAATAGGCTGCTATGCGTAATATTACTTGTTTTTTATTGTTTATCCGAAAGCAATTCCTTAACGGCAGTTGATAAGCCGGCAATACCCTGAATTTGTGACGGAATAATAATCTTTGTTGCCTTTCCGTCGGCGGCCTTTTCAAAGCTCTCAAGAGCCTTCAGAGCCACATACGCATCACCCGGATTTGCCTCGTTAATCTTTCTGATACCCTCGGCAATAGCGGTCTGGACTGTGAGAATAGCCTCTGCCTGGCCCTCTGCCTCTCTGATTGCGGTTTCCTTTTTAGCCTCGGCTCTTAAAATTGCCGATTCCTTTTCACCCTCTGCTATTAATATGGAGGACTTTTTATCTCCCTCAGCTTTTAGAATTGATTCTCTTCTTTCTCTTTCCGCCTTCATCTGCTTTTCCATTGCGTCCTGAATTTCTCTTGGCGGAATAATGTTCTTCAGCTCTACTCTGTTGATTTTTATGCCCCATGCGTCGGTTGCTTCATCAAGAATTGCCCTCATTTTGGTATTTACCGTATCTCTTGAGGTCAGGGTTTCATCAAGCTCCAGGTCGCCTATAATATTACGAAGGGTTGTCGCCGTCAGATTTTCAATTGCCATCATAGGTCTTTCAACACCGTAGGTATAGAGCTTAGGGTCTGTAATCTGAAAATACACAACAGTATCAATCTGCATTGTTACGTTGTCCTTTGTAATAACCGGCTGGGGAGGAAAATCCACAACCTGCTCCTTAAGATTTACCTTTTTTGCAATTCTTTCTATAAAGGGGATTTTAACGTGCAGCCCGACCTTCCAGGTGGTGCTGTAGCCGCCGAAGCGCTCGATTATATACGCATATGCCTGCGGCACAATCTTAACGTTCGCTATTACCGCAATAAGCAATAATACAAGCAATATCAACAATATTTCCATAAAATAATTCCTCTTTTCATTCTTATTATTATTTTCTTACAATCAGGCTTACGCCTTCAATTTTTTCAACCGTTGCCGTTTCACCGGGGCCTATTACCTCTCCGCCGCTGCTTTTTACCTTCCATTCCACGTCATTAATTGATGCCTTTCCGGTGTGCTTTTTGTTGTCTACCTCCTCGGTAATAACAATTTCACTGCCGATGATTCTGTCAATGTCGGTTTTCCCGTTGCCCTGCAATATACTTTTCAACGCATGACTGCGCACAAATATAAAACAGATTGCCGATATGACCGTAAACAGAATCCCCTGAACCCATATTCCGGCACCGCAAAACGCTGCAATAAGCCCCGCAAGCGCACCGACCGCAAACCATATACTTACAAGTCCCGCCGTGAGTGCTTCCACTACGGCAAATACCGCAATCGCCGCACCCCAGAATAATTCGTACTGATACATATATATCCTCCTTCCTGCTTCTATATTATCACATCAGTATTCAATAGTCAAGTGTTTATTTTCGAGAAGTTAGTGTCAATTAAATTTATTAATTATTGGCTTGAGGAATATAAGCCGCATATTGTGTGAAGGTATTATATTTATCACATATAAGGCCATATTTTGATATGCGATTTTTCATGTTTCTTTACCTCCGTCATTATGATTTAAAATTGAAAACACCGAACCTTTTAGAACCTTCATCTGCATTTTTAAATAATACTCATCTTCAAACATTGCATAGTGAACCGCCGCACGGACAAATGTAAAAATAAAACCCAACAGAATATCGTAAGGTATGCCGAGCTTTGGTGAAAGCCGCCGCGCATATTCCGTATAGCGTTCGCTTACTCCTGCAAAAAACTTCTTGCCATGTTCAATATACTTCGGATGGGTATAAACCTGATACATAAGCCGATATTTTTTTCCGTGATTTTTTGCTGTCCAGTACGGAATTTCATTGATAAAACGCAAAATATCCTGTGGGTTTTCAGGCGCAAGCGCCATAAACTCGTCTTCAACCTTTGACATACAGTATTCGGTGGACTGCACGATAAGGTCATCCACATTGTCAAAATATGCATAAAGGTTTGCACTTGTCATACCACAGTATTTTCCGAGTTCCTTTATGCCTGTGTCACGAAGACCGTTTTCACAGTAACATTCATAGCATTTTTCCATTATTTCTTTCTTTTTTTCTTCTCTGTATTCCGGGCTCCTCATAAAATAGCTCCCTTTTTATAATTTATTTATTGATAAATTAATTATACTATATCTTATTAATTTGTCAATAGCTTCGAATATGTTTCAGCCATGTGCATGATTTGACGCTTACAAATGAAATACGCCTTTTAACATTTGCGAAGCAAATATTTCACAGCGAAGCTATTTCATTGCGCAGCAATATTTCACACGCCGAAAGGCGTATTTCGTTGAAAAAACGGTAGGTTTTTATCAAAACCTACCGTTTTTTTCTGGTGGGAGAGGATGGATTCGAACCATCGAAGCGAAGCGCAACAGATTTACAGTCTGCCCCCTTTGGCCACTCGGGAACTCTCCCTGGAGCTGGTGATGGGACTCGAACCCGCGACCTGCTGATTACAAATCAGCTGCTCTACCAATTGAGCTACACCAGCATATATTAAATTGAAAAAAACCTTGGTGGGAGTAACAGGGCTCGAACCTGTGACATCCTGCTTGTAAGGCAGACGCTCTCCCAGCTGAGCTATACTCCCATATAAAGACTTTGGTCGGGATGACAGGATTCGAACCTGCGGCCCTCTGGTCCCAAACCAGATGCGCTACCAAGCTGCGCTACATCCCGTTATCGCTTCTTGCTGACCCAGTCCGTCCTGACGACCAATATATAATACCATATATAAATAATTATTTCAATTTCAATATACGGTCGTTAAATCAAAATATATATTAAATACTCTGTTTTTCTTTAAATTTCTTTAAATATCTCAAAATTTAACATATTTTTATGTTTTTTTAAAAAATTTTAAGAGAATGAAAAAGAGAAGTATCACGCTGACGGCACCGGCGGCTCTGTACAGCTTATCTACCATAAAAGAAAAGTCCGTACCGGACAGCAGGTATGCGGCGGCAAAAACAAAATACTTTGTCGCACCCGTATTTTTTATCCTTGCATTAATGCCCGATATAAGGGAATATCCTGCGGAAACGGCGGTTGTAAGCATTGAGGCAAGCACTGCGGCGGAGTAGACTGCGGCAAGCCTGAAGGAATAGAGGCGGCATATATCTATCATAGGCATTGCGCCCCGGCTTAGCGTACCTCTGTGCAGGCTGATAATATATCCCATAGCACCCATAATAACAATAAGCACCGTCAAGGTCACAAATGCGGACGCCGCCGCACTCCTACGGCTTATATCACCCGAAATAAGGCACAAAACGGCAACGGCGGTCAGCATATTATATCCCGTATAGCTTACGGCAGAGCCTGCCCAGGCAAGGTTATGGGAAAAGGCAGGGAGTCCTTGTCGGCAGAAAAAAGCAATATAAAAGCACACTCCCGTTATGACTGCCGTAATTACCGCAAACATAACGCTTTCCGACATTATAAAGCCCTTATATCCCTTTGTTATGATAACGAATGCAAGCACAAGCATAATAAGCGCTCCATAGGCTTTTTTTATGCCGTAAAGCAGGCTTAGCATTTCTCCGCAGCCCGACAGCATTGCAGACAGAATAAAAAGCATAAAAATATAGGAAAAGGCCGATACTGCCGCCGCAAAGGGTGCAGGCATTATTTCTTTCAAATAACGGTCAACGGTATGAGCCTCAAGCTCAGAGGAATGAGCAACCACCGCATACTGCAGCAGCGAAAAAAGCACCGCAGACAATACAATCCCCAAAAAGCCGTATTTACCGTATTTTACAAAATAAAAATAAATCTCGCTCCCCGTTGCAAAGCCTGCTCCAATCAGTCCCGAAATAAATACACCCGATATTATTAACGCTTTTTTCAAAAAAAATCACCCACTGCATTATATGCAGCGGGCATTTTACTTATGAACAATTAACCGTCTATTCTCGACACGCTAAGAATTTTATATTCCACAACCCCGTGAGGAATATCAACCTTTACGATATCATCTGCCTTTTTGCCCAGCAGGGATTTACCCACCGGAGATTCTACAGAGATTTTATCATCATCAGGATTGGCTTCAATTGTGCTTACGATAGAATATTCAAAGGTTTCGTCAAATTCTATGTCAAGCAGCTCAACCTTTGAGCCGAGTCCCACAACACCTTCGGTTATTTCGTCCTCTCTTATAACTCTTGCGTGCTTTAAAATATCCTCAAGCACAAGAATTCTTTCTTCAACCTCAGCCTGCTCCTTTTTTGCCTCGTCATACTCAGCATTTTCTGATAAATCGCCAAAGCCTCTTGCTATTTTTATTTTTTCGGAAACCTCCGGACGTCTAACGGTTTTTAACTGATCAAGCTCGTCTGTCAGCTTCTTCATACCTTCGTTACTCGCTAATATTATTTCCTTTATCTCTGCCAAAGAAAACATCCCCTTAACTGAATAGTAATTTATTTTGCATACTCACCGGATGCCGAATATTTATCTATTATAGCACAAATACAACAAATTGTCAATCTGTTTGAGGTGAGAGTTAATATAATATATGCAAATTGTTGAATATTTATTAACAATTCCGTCAAAAATAAATAATGCTGTAGGCAAAATTACAATACGCTTGTTTAACATAATGACAACCAAAAAACGAGGTGCTTGGAATGAATATAACGGAAATTCGGGATAATTTCATAAAAATATACGGCGGAGATGAAAAGAACCTGAGAGCCTTTTCGGTCTGCTCTGCCTTGCGGCTTGCAGGGTGTGACGCTCCCGGCTTTGACTGTCTTTCCCTTTCGTTAAGCCCCGCGACAACCGCCGTTGTAAGAGAAAAAAGCGACAGAATTTATAAAATAATCAATTCCGACAGTGACGTTATGTATCAGTGCGGAGAGGATAAGCTGCTTGATTACGGTGACGATATGGGGCAACAGGGCATATTCAGAGCAATCGCCCTTACTAAGGGAAATGTTAAGGGGGCGGAAATATTACTGAATTACTCCGCCGACCGCGACCGCTTCAAAAACCCCGTAACCACCGTTGCCGCCGCACTCTCCTTAATCGGCAAAAATGCCCTGCCCTCTCCAGGTGAAATTTCCTCTCTTGCCGACAGCGGCACTCGCCTTGACAAGCTGACCGAATGCAAGCTTGGCGGCAGGCAAAACACCGTCACGCTGAAAAGCAAAAACGGCTCGGTGGGACAGCTTGCCTTTTATCTGACGGGATATAAGCTGATAATCGCCAAAATAAAAAACACAAGGGAAACGGCGGCGCAAAAAATACATGAGGCTGTGAAAAAAGCTGCTTGCAACACCTCGGAGCAAGACCCATATGAGCGCTTTTGCGTCAATGAACAAAAACGGGCGGAAAGGCTGTGCGAAAATATTGCCGCCTGCAAGGCTGTGAATGGTGAGCTTGCCGATATTCTTAAAAATTCGGCACGTGAGCTTTGCTCTCTGACAGGCAAGTACGGCCATACTCTTTTTGAGGCATATAAAGCGGCAGAGGATACCCGACTTGCCGCCGCAATCCTCGTAGCCTATGATTACAGCGGCATATGCGCAATCGTTTCCAATGCGGAAACCGATAATTTTGTAAATTCCTTTTCGCAAAGCTATGAACGCCGACAAGGCTCATCGCCGGAATTTTATATTTGCAATACCGCCGACAGCGGTATTGAGCTTGATATGACAGAATATAGAAGACAGCTGTAAAGTACAGTTTGTTTTATGAAATGCGGAATGGATAAATCCATTCCGCCATTGCATAAAATAAACAAATAAACTATAATTTATACCTAAATAATAATGTTTTTTCATGTTAAGTATCATTGTTGTGGCGACATGAAATCAAGTCTCGTTTTTTGTGTGTGACGCAGTTTCCGCTGCCTCACATTTTTTGTTTTTTTCATATGTTTTTCCTTTCTCTTATAAGAATTGTTAAATTCTTCATACCCCCTGTTATAATGTAAAACAAAATAAACAAATCCTCCTAACATCGTATAAATTTGCAATATAAAAAGGTGTATGGCTTCAATTAAGAGCCATACACCCGAAAAACACACAGCTCTTAATTGTCGCCAAACAAAACTCATATCACAAATCGGGAATATGAAAAAAAGAGCATATGTATTTTTACCTGAAAATAAAACATATTCCCAACATATTTTGCAATATTGAATTTTGTTTGGCAATTAACATTATATCATAAAGATTATGGAATGTAAATATCTTTTTTTAATTTTACTCTGCTTTTATTTGAAAATTGACTCTGTTCAAAGCCTGTGACATAGTTCTATGAAATGCTTGACAAATATCGAAATTACCGCACCTCATAAAAGCCGTATTTTCTGACATATTCGCCTGTTTCCGCCTTTTTATACACCTCACAGCTGTTTTTTTGCAGCAGTCTTACTATGTTATAGCAGTCAATCCATATTTCGTTTGCTCCGTCCTTTTGTGATTCGTCAAAGATAAGCTGTATTCCCATATGCAGATGAGGGACGTTTATATTGTTTACATTTTCCTCGGTGCTGTACCCCGTCATACCCAGATAGCCTATAACATCTCCTGCCTTTATTTCCGCGCCCTCCTTTACTATGGGGGTGTAGGGGTGATCCTTTCTGAGGTGGGCATAATAGTAATAGCGTTTTTTGTCAAAGCTGCGGATTCCTATTCTCCAGCCGCCGTAGCGGTTCCAGCCCACACATTCCACCGTTCCGCTTTCTATGGCGGCAACGGGAGTGCCTATACTTCCGAAAAGGTCATGCCCCGTATGACGGCGGCTGTAGCCGTAGGAGCGCGAATTACCAAAATCCCTGTAATGCTCAAAGCCAAAGCCCTTTGCAACAGGGCAGAATACCTTTAAGCCGTAGCGTTTTTCCCAAACGGGAATATCCGGGTCCTCGCAAAAGGACTGCGTGTAATATTCGCCGATATATTCCCCCAATATGGCGGAAAAGGCTTCCTTATAGTAGGAATAATACTTCATATTTTCGGTAAGCTCCTCCATTGTTTTCCCTGTGTTCAGCTTTTCAATAAGGGAGTTCAGCGCATTTTTCCCGTAGGTCGAAAAATCGTTGCCGTTTGCTGTGGCAAGATATGCAAGCAAATCAATCCATACATAGTGATTTTCTGTGCCGTAGGAGGAAATATCCGCCTCCATGGCATCGCACAATGCCTCATAGGACACGTTAAAATCAACCCATTTTATATAATCCTCCTTTGTCTGCACTTCGGCATTGCCGGTTACGGCAGGACGAACACTCGGAACGCTCAGAATTGCCGCTCCTGCCGCAAAAACAGCTATAAGTACAGACAAAAGCAACGATTTACGGGAAAATGATACAAACATATATATGCACCTGTTCTTTTTTGATATATATAACGCTCACTGAATAAATATTTTGACAGTAAAATATTCATTCGGCAGTCATTATATAATTATATTTTCCGCAAGAGAAAAAAATACTCAAATATGAAACAAAAAAAGACCGCCGGCTTATAACCGACGGTCTGTTCTGTCTATGACAACGCACAGACAGGCTGATATTCATAATTTATCAAAAATTAACCTTCGATTTCAGATACAACGCCTGAACCAACTGTTCTGCCGCCCTCACGGATAGCGAAACGAAGACCCTTTTCGATAGCGATAGGAGTGATAAGCTCAACTTCCATCTTTACGTTATCGCCCGGCATACACATTTCTGTGCCTTCAGGTAATTTGATAACGCCTGTAACGTCAGTTGTTCTGAAATAGAACTGAGGTCTGTAGTTGTTGAAGAACGGTGTATGACGGCCGCCTTCTTCCTTGGTCAGAACGTAAACCTCACCCTTGAACTTTGTGTGGGGGTGAATTGTTCCCGGCTTAGCAAGAACCTGTCCTCTTTCGATTTCGTTTCTCTGAACACCTCTTAAGAGTGCACCGATGTTGTCACCTGCTTCAGCATAGTCAAGAAGCTTTCTGAACATTTCGATACCTGTAACAACAACCTTTCTTGCTTCGTCTGTCAAGCCAACGATTTCAACTTCCTCTGAAAGCTTTAACTGACCTCTCTCAACTCTACCTGTAGCAACTGTACCACGGCCTGTGATTGAGAAGATATCCTCGATAGGCATCAAGAACGGAAGGTCTGCTTTTCTGTCGGGAGTAGGAATGTAGCTGTCAACAGCGTCCATAAGGTCAAGAATACACTTGTATTCGGGAGCATTAGGATCTGTAGAGGTTGATTCGAGAACCTGTAAGCCTGAACCTGTGATGATAGGTGTATCGTCACCGGGGAATTCGTACTCGTTCAACAAATCTCTGATTTCCATTTCAACCAACTCGAGAAGCTCGGGGTCGTCAACCTGGTCAGCCTTATTCATAAATACTACGATATAAGGAACGCCAACCTGTCTTGACAAAAGGATGTGCTCTCTTGTCTGAGGCATAGGACCGTCAGCAGCTGAAACAACGAGGATAGCGCCATCCATCTGAGCAGCACCTGTGATCATGTTCTTAACGTAGTCAGCGTGTCCCGGACAGTCAACGTGAGCATAGTGACGATTGTCTGTTTCATACTCAACGTGAGCTGTTGAAATTGTGATACCTCTTTCTCTTTCCTCAGGAGCCTTATCGATCATATCGTAAGCTTCGAACTGAGCCTGACCCTTAAGAGCCAATACCTTTGTGATAGCTGCTGTAAGTGTTGTCTTACCGTGGTCAACGTGGCCGATAGTACCAATGTTAACGTGCGGCTTATTTCTTTCAAATTTTGCTTTTGCCATTTTAATTTTCCTCCTTAATAAATGGTGTTTTTATAAAGATAATACTATTGTACAATATTTCTGCGAAAAAATCAAGTGTTTTTTCAAATTTTAGCCATTATTCTTGGATCTTTCATTCATAATCTTTTCCTGAATTGACTTCGGAACCTCTGAATAGTGTGAAGGCTCCATAGAATACTGACCTCTTCCCTGTGTTCTTGAACGCAGCTCGGTAGCATAACCGAACATTTCTGACAGCGGTACGTATGCGGTAATTCTCTGAGCGCCTGTTACAGCCTCCATTTCCTTAATCATACCACGTCTTGAGTTCAAGTCACCCATAACGTCACCCATATATTCATCAGGCATAATAACGTTAACAAGCATGATAGGCTCCTTGATAACAGGGTCTGCCTTCTTCATACCTTCCTTAAATGCCATTGAAGCGGCAATCTTAAATGCCATTTCTGATGAGTCGACTTCATGGTAAGAACCGTCATAAAGTGTAACCCTTACGTCAACTACGTTGTAGCCCGCAAGAACACCCGACTGCATTGCGCCCTGAACACCGGCATCAACTGCGGGGATATATTCCTTAGGAATAGCACCGCCGACAATTGCGTTAACAAATTCATAGCCGGCACCCTCTTCCAACGGCTCTAACTTTAACAATACGTGACCGTACTGACCCTTACCGCCGGACTGACGTGCATACTTATGCTCAATGTTAACAGTCTTTCTGATAGCCTCTCTGTAAGAAACCTGCGGCTCGCCCACATTTGCCTCAACCTTAAATTCTCTCAACAGTCTGTCAACGATAATTTCAAGGTGAAGCTCGCCCATTCCGGCGATAATGGTCTGACCTGTTTCTTCATCTGTATATGTCTTAAAGGTAGGATCCTCTTCGGCAAGCTTTGCCAAAGCAATACCCATCTTTTCCTGACCTGCCTTTGTCTTAGGCTCGATAGCAACACGGATAACCGGTTCCGGGAAGTCCATAGACTCAAGGATAATAGGATGCTTTTCGTCACAGAGTGTATCACCTGTTGTTGTGTTCTTAAGACCTACAGCTGCGGCAATATCACCGGAGTAAACAATGTCTAAGTCCTCTCTGTGGTTTGCGTGCATCTGGAGTATTCTTCCCATACGCTCCTTGTTGCCCTTACAGGCATTGAGAACATATGAGCCGGACTCAACAGTACCGGAATATACTCTGAAATAGCATATTTTTCCTACGAACGGGTCGGTTGCAATCTTGAATGCCAATGCCGAGAAGGGAGCGTCATCTGATGACGGTCTTTCGTCCTCCTCGTCTGTATCGGGATTAACACCCTTGATGTTAGGAATATCAATAGGAGCCGGCATATAGTCGATAATAGCGTCAAGAAGCATCTGAACGCCCTTGTTTCTGTAGGACGTTCCGCAGAGCATAGGAACGATTTCGTTATTGATTGTTGCCTTTCTTAAAGCCTTTTTCAAATCCTCCATCGGGATTTCCTCGCCCTCAAGATAAGCCATCATCAAATCCTCATCGGTTTCGCAGATTGCTTCAACCATATTTGCTCTGTATTCCTGAGCCATATCAAGCATATCGGCAGGGATTTCCTCCTCGCCGTATTCCTTACCCATTTCATCATAATAAATTTCAGCCTTCATTGTCATAAGGTCGATAATACCCTTAAAGGTATCCTCGGCACCGATAGGAAGCTGAACAGGAACACCATTTGCGTGCAGACGCTCCTTAACCATCTTTACAACGTTAAAGAAGTCCGCGCCCATGATATCCATTTTGTTTACATATATCATACGGGGTACGCTATAATCATTAGCCTGACGCCATACCGTTTCTGACTGAGGCTCAACGCCGCCCTTTGCGCACATTACAGTTACCGAACCGTCAAGAACTCTTAAGGAACGCTGAACCTCAACGGTAAAGTCAACGTGTCCCGGTGTGTCGATAATATTGATTCTGTGCTTTACTCCTGCCTTTGAGCCTTCCTTCTTTGCCCAGAAACAGGTTGTTGCAGCTGAAGTGATTGTTATACCTCTTTCCTGCTCCTGTGCCATCCAGTCCATAGTAGCGGCACCCTCGTGGGTTTCACCGATTTTATGGTTAATACCGGTATAGTACAGGATTCTTTCTGTAGTAGTTGTCTTACCGGCATCTATATGAGCCATGATACCGATATTTCTTGTATTCTCCAACGAATACGCTCTACCCATATTATGTTTCCTCCTTTCTCACGTTTTAAAACGAAGAACAAATAGTATTTTAACTGTTTGTAAATATCTGTTTTTTTAAGAACGTTTTGACTATTATTGACACATTTTGCTTTTTTTATTAAAAACCGATTATGTCAACTAAAAGCCTTTTTAAAAAAACTACCAACGATAGTGCGCAAAAGCTCTGTTTGCCTCTGCCATCTTGTGAGTATCCTCACGCTTCTTGCAGGCACCGCCTGTGCCGTTTAATGCGTCGATAAGCTCGTTTGCAAGTCTTTCCTTCATAGTCTTTTCGTTACGCTCTCTTGAATAACGGGTCAGCCATCTCAAGCCTAAGGTCTGTCTTCTTTCCGGACGAACCTCCATAGGAACCTGATAGGTTGCACCGCCGACTCTTCTTGCCTTAACCTCAAGAACCGGCATAATGTTGTTCATGGCGTCTGTGAACACCTCAAGCGGATCCTTGCCTGTCTTTTCTCTTATGATGTCAAACGCATCATAAACAATCCTCTGCGCAACGCCCTTTTTACCGTCTAACATAATGTTATTGATAAGCTTGGTAACAACAACGCTGTTATAGATAGGATCGGCAAGAATTTCTCTTTTTGCAATAAAACCTTTTCTTGGCACGTTACTTCCCTCCTTCATAAAATCTGCGAATAAATTCGTTAATAATGATATCACCGGTACTCCGGGGCTATTCTCTCAAGCCCCCGTTTGTGCGCATTCGATTTATACTTATTGATATAATCTTGATATAACCCGATATGCACCAATTTGTGATATGCTTTAAGAAGCAGTTATCTTACTTCTTTTCGCCCTTAGGCTTTTTAGCACCGTACTTTGAACGGGACTGCATTCTGTTGGCAACTCCCTGTGTATCAAGCGTACCTCTGATAATGTGGTATCTTGTACCCGGAAGGTCCTTTACTCTTCCGCCCCTGATCAAAACAACGCTGTGCTCCTGCAAATTATGTCCGATACCCGGAATATATGCAGTTACCTCAATACCGTTTGTAAGCCTTACTCTGGCAATCTTACGCAGAGCCGAATTAGGCTTCTTTGGTGTTGCTGTTCTTACAGCTGTACAAACACCTCTTTTTTGCGGTGAGCTGTGATCATTGGTTTTCTTCTTCAGAGAATTTAAGCTCTTCTGAAGCGCCGGAGCCGTTGACTTCTTTACAGATGTCTGTCTTCCTCTTCTTACCAATTGATTAAATGTTGGCATATCGTGTTACACCCCTCTTTCTTTTTATGGATTTTTATATATTATAACATACCGAAACGGCATGGTATAATCAAGCTTTTAAAATGCAGGCGCATGAAGCACCCAGGCTTATTCCGCACTCCGCGCCCAAAGCGCGCATGGTGCTGCAGTACATAAGCTCCGCACCGGCGGCGGCAGTTAAGGCCTTGATTTCCTCCGAAAGCCTGTCCTCACAGTCCTGTGCTATAATAACCTTTTCGACCCTGCCCCCCGAAAGAGCCTTCGCCGTCTGCTTGTATCCTACAACAAGCCTTTTCTTTTCAGCCTCGGAAATCATTATACCCCTCCTTATCCCATACTAAGCCAAGCATATTACAGTATACCAAATAATCGGCTCTGTGTCAATAGTTTTTCAATTTTTTTCTTCCAAAACTGATACAAATTATTCCTTTTGTTTCTTCTTTTATTTGGTTATTTTTATATGTCGGTGCAAAATGCGTATGATTAATGCAAAATTACACCGCCCGATTTTTTGTTTCGGCGCGCTCCGATTTGCGAATATGATACAATAGGGCATATTTGCCCGAACAGTAATCATTATTAAAAATAAAGCAAAAATTTTAAAAAAATTCTTGACAAACAAAAATCATAGTGCTATAATTTAGTAAAACCGTTGAGGGAGAGTAAGTAAGCGTTGTCACTTTTTCCTTTCAGAGAGCCGCAGGCGGTGGGATTGCGGTGAAAAATACAATGCCGAATGGACTTCCGAGGGCAATCGGAAACGAAAAAAGGCTTTTTTTCGGAGTATGTGCGACGGAGTATGGCACTTCGTTATCAAAAGTCTGCATATGAAAGTATGCGTAAAGGTGGGCGAATTTCGCCAAGCCGGGTGGCACCGCAGGAATTTTATCTCCTGTCCCAGCGTTTTGGGACGGGAGTTTTTTGTATTCTTGTCCCGACAGGTCAAAGGGTCTGTGAAAATCAGACCGTAAAATTATCAAACCGAAAGGAGACTTTAAAATGTCAGACAAAAAAATTCCGTACAAAATCTATCTTGAAGAAAGCGAGATGCCCACAGCATGGTATAATCTTCGTGCCGATATGAAAAACAAGCCGGCACCTCTTTTAAATCCGGGTACGCTTCAGCCTATGAAGGCGGAGGAGCTTGAAGGGGTATTTTGCAGTGAGCTTGTTAAGCAGGAGCTTGACGATACCACGCCTTATTTTGAAATACCCGAGGAAATCAGAGATTTTTATAAAATGTATCGTCCATCACCATTGGTAAGGGCATACTGCCTTGAAAAAAAGTTAGACACTCCCGCAAAAATCTATTACAAGTTTGAGGGCAACAATACAAGCGGAAGTCACAAGCTCAATTCCGCAATCGCTCAGGCTTATTATGCAAAAAAGCAGGGCTTAAAGGGCGTTACCACCGAGACCGGCGCAGGTCAGTGGGGTACGGCTCTTTCAATGGCTTGCTCTTATTTTGATATCGACTGTAAGGTGTATATGGTAAAGGTTTCCTATGAGCAGAAGCCCTTCAGACGTGAGGTTATGAGAACCTACGGTGCTTCGGTAACTCCTTCACCCTCAACCGAAACAGAGGTTGGAAGAAAAATCCTTGCAGAGCACCCCGGAACAACCGGAAGTCTTGGCTGTGCTATCTCGGAGGCGGTTGAGGTGGCAACAAAGACAGAGGGCTATCGCTATGTTCTGGGCAGCGTTCTTAATCAGGTTCTGCTCCACCAGTCCATTATCGGCCTTGAAACAAAGGCGGCTCTCGATAAGTACGGCATTAAGCCCGATATTATTATCGGCTGTGCCGGCGGCGGCTCAAATCTGGGCGGTCTTATCGCTCCCTTTATGGGCCAGAAAATTAAGGGCGAGGCGGATTACAGAATTATCGCGGTTGAGCCTGCTTCATGCCCCAGCTTTACAAGAGGTAAGTACGCTTACGATTTCTGTGATACCGGTATGGTTTGTCCTCTTGCTAAAATGTATACTCTGGGCAGCGGCTTTATCCCTGCTCCCAACCACGCAGGCGGCTTGAGATATCACGGAATGAGCTCTACCCTTTCTCAGCTCTACGCTGACGGTCTTATGGAGGCTGTTTCGGTTCCTCAGACCGCTGTGTTCGAGGCTGCCGAACAGTTCGCAAGGGTTGAGGGTATTCTCCCTGCACCCGAAAGCAGCCACGCAATTAAGGCCGCTATCGACGAGGCTCTTAAGTGTAAGGAAACGGGCGAGGAAAAAACTATCGTGTTCGGCCTTACCGGTACCGGTTATTTCGATATGGTCGCTTATGAGAAGTTCCACGATAAGAAAATGGTGGATTATATCCCAACAGATGAGGAAATTCAGGCTAATCTCGATAAGCTGCCTAAGGTTGATTGATTTTTAGATAAGATAAAAATATGGGGGCTGTTTTTATGACAGCCCCCATTCGTTATAATGACCTTTTGCGGTCGTGAAATTGCGGCAGGAGCAAGCCCCTGCCCTACATTTTGTATTTTCTGTTATGGTATTGCCTGTATATTGACGATATGCTGTTTATTATTCATCACCTATTACTAAATTTTTATTATATTCGGCTACAAACAAAACGCAGGTGCAAAGCACATATATAAAACCGTTTTCATCGGAGGAAAGGTCATTCTGGCATTTTGCGATATTGCCGTAATCGATATTCCCTATCATTTGTCTCAGCCGTTCCTCGTCAATATCATACAAGCCGCCCGACATATATGATATTTTTTTAAGATTATGAATGATTATATGCTTCAATGTTTCCCGGTCATATTTTCTGTAGTCGTGGAATTTAGTTTCACGTCCCACCGTCTTTTTATAATTCATCACATCGCGCAAATAACATTTTCTGTCCTTGTATGTATCGTCTGGCAAAGGCTTTACATTGAAATGCCGGTACGCTTCAATCATAGGATAATTAATATATAATTGCCCGTTTTCCACCGAATCGTTGAAAAATCGGCACAAAGCCTCCAATCTGTCCGCATTAAAGCGGTTATCCTGCCGTTCGTAGTCAAATACCAAAAATATATCTGTTATTTTTTGCCCCTTAATTTCGGAATATTTTGCTTTTAAAAATTCTCTGAAATCTATATCCTCCGAAATCGTCCAATCACTTCCGAAAAGGTTGTTCAATTCTTCGTTCAGCACCCATAAATTTGTGTTGTATACCAGAATATTATCGGGTGATAATTCAATTTCGGGAAAGCACTGTATTATTTTTTTAAACAGCTTTACTTCGTCATCTGCGCCTTCAACAAGCAAAATGATATTTCGATTTTTATTATACATTGAACTCACCGTTTATATATAGTTTTTCCAAATTATGCCCTTGCCGCAGCTCGCGGTTTGTGGCTTTACAGATAGGCGTCAATTTTCCGCCGCTCAATATCATAAAGCAATCGGGACGCATAATAGAGTTGCTTAATAAATTTGTATTGTGTGATGTCAGCACCACCTGACAATCAAATTCCTCCTCAAGCAGTCTGACTATCTTTTCCGACAGCTCAAAATGATAATACGCATCATATTCATCCATATATATGAAGGTAGGCTTTCTTTTTGCGAAGAATTGCAGATAAAATCTTGTTAAGGCATATGTTCCGCTTGATAAATTGCTTGCAAAATGCAAGGGCTTTTTATAATCAAAATACAAATCCTTTTTTCCGTCCAATTGCTCTTTTAGCACCAATTTGCAGTTAACACCGTAATTATTTAAAAACCTTTCAAATTTTTCAAGGCTTTTTTCATCTTCAAAATATCTGCCCAGGTCGAAAGGAATACGATTGACAGAGGTTGACGATAATGCTATCATACCTTTTATAAACTGAGCAAGCTTATACACTACAGAGCTTTCGCTTTGTATTGTGTTGTAAATAATATAACGGAGTGCGGTAGGCTTAGTGGATTCAACATCTTCATCACCTGCACCGACCTCTAAAAATTCGTTCCAATTCAACTCGCCGGCACCGATTTTGTGAACATTTGAAAAATCCGATTCCCCCGAAATCAAATCATACCGGAAAATAATCTTACCGTTAACAGACAGCTCTTCAAAAACCACCTCCGAAACATCTTTTTTCTTGTAGGCATAGTCAACTGTATTATCGTCTATCTGAAATGAATAAACAAATTCAACCAATTCATCATCGGCTGCGTCCGCATTTTTGTATAGATGTTGATTGTTTCTGAAATATGCCGAATTTCTTGAGGATTGAATGTCCATTGCAAGATCCAACAATGCCATGCCCAAATTGCTTTTTCCCGAGGCATTTTTTCCATAGACAATCATTTTGTCAATCAAGCCGTCCTTTACGCAATATTCATTGTATTTATAATCATGAACATCGGTAAAATCTATGCATATGGTATCTCTGAAATTTTTGTAGTTTTTGACTTCAAATTTTCTTAACACAATAATCCCCTCCATGAAGCTGTATATGCCGGTATTGCTGCTATAGAGCAAAAAAATTCTTTGCCCTGCAAGACCTTATGAGTATATTGTACCACAAAAATAAAATAAAATCAATAGACTGCCGTAATTTTTTTACGGCAGTCCCTCATTCGTTATAATGACCTTTACAAGAAACAACGTATATTATACCCTTTTCTTCATAGTACACAATCCTGTTTGTTTCATCAATGCGTCTGCTCCATAAGCCGCTTAAATTTCCTTTTAGCGGCTCAGGCTTACCTAAGCCTTCAAAAACATTTCTCTGAATATCCTTTATAACAGCATTAATTCTTTTTAAGGTTTTTTTGTCTTGGTTTTGCCAATACAAATACTCATCCCACGCTCTGTCTTCCCATAATATCCGCATTATTCCACCTCTGCAAGCTCATGCTCCGAAAAGTGTGCCTTACCTTCCTTAACATCCTTCATAATACTCTCCAGATAACGGATATTGCTTTCGGAATAAAAGGGGTCTGCGGTCAGCTCAAATGGGATACGTTTTTCTCTTGCAACTGCTTTCAAAAAGATATTTATTGCCGCCGACATACTCAAGCCGATAGCATCAAGGGTTTGTTCTGCGCTGTTTTTAACATTCTCATCAACACGAATACTTATCTGTGCCATATATAACATCTCCTTTTGATTTTATCATATCACGCTAAAAAGCATTTGTCAAGCATTTTAATATACTTTTAATATACAAATACTAATTATTATAATATGCAGACACAATAAAATTTATAACAATTTAGAATAATTTCGTTTTGTGGGGGCAAAAATATTCAACAAAATTTCCTCAACCGATTTATAAAACACGCACAAATTATTAAATTTTTCTGAACATTCACCTGTGGAAAAGGGTGGGATTTGTGCTGAAAAAGGTGTGGATAAGGTGTGAATATTTGTGGAAAAGGTGTGGAAAAGGCAATATACAGTTATTTATAGTATTAATATATATAATATAACATAATAAAAAAAGCTATATGGATAAATTAAAATTTATCCACATAGCCTACTACGTACGTACGTACGAAATTCGCAGGCGTGCGTACGTGCGAGGAGCAAAAATTTGAGAAAATGATTTTGGGAAAAATTTTGCGTTGCGAAAAATATTTTGCATTATGCTCTTGACAAAATCGGATTTTTGTGGTATAATATATAAAAAACACCGGAAAGCAGGTATTTCCGGTCTGAAAGCGCCTTTGTTCGGTGAAAACCAACCCTTTGGGGATGGAGCCGATGTATCGGGGCGCAAAAAATTTTAACACGAACATAGCGTAATGCAACAAAGCAAAATATTCAACAGGAGAGTGTTTATGAATTTTACAACCGACGACAACGTTCGTTTACTCATTCACTATATGGCAAGGGACGGGCTTGACGAGGAGGAAATTGCAAAGAGGCTTGACATAAGGCTGTCAAGGCTAAAAGGTCTTATTGCAGAGGACAAGGAGATTATCCGAGATTTGGATTATGCAAGAATGCTCACCGATTATCGGGTTGAGGACTCCTTACTGAAAAAGGCTCTTGGCGCAACCGTAACCGAAACCAGGGAAACCGACAAAGGCAGCGGAAGCGAAACGGTTACAAGCACAAAGGAGGTGCAGGGAGACACCACCGCAATACAATTCTGGCTTAAAAACCGTTGTCCCGAAAAGTGGAACGAAAAATCCGCCGGCAATGCCGACACAATCGAAAGGCTTGAGAGAATTTTCAAGGCAATCGACAAAAAGGCGGAAAAGAAATCAAAAAGCGGCGATTAACCCTCACTTTTTAAAAATCAAATCGAAATTTTGGAGGTAATATGGATTTTTCCAAAAAGCAAATGGAATATTGGCACAACGCCACTCACAGGTGGAACATAAAGCAGGGTGCCACAAGAAGCGGAAAAACCTTTTTGGACTATTATCTTATCCCGAAAAGAATATTGAGCTGCAAGGGTAACGGCTTAATTGTTCTTTTAGGCAACACAAGGGGAACTCTGGGGAGGAACATTCTCGACCCTATGAGGAGCATATGGGGCGAGGAGCTTGTGGGGAAAATAGGCTCGGACAACACCGTAATGATGTTCGGAAAAAAGGTTCACACCTTAGGTGCGGACAAGGTGAGCCAGGTTCAGAAGCTCCAGGGCGCAGGAATTGAATACTGCTACGGGGACGAGGTAACAACCTGGTGCGAGGAGGTTTTTGCAATGCTCAAATCCCGTCTTGACAAGCCCAACTCCCTTTTTGACGGAACCTGCAATCCCGATTCCCCCAACCACTGGCTGAAAAAATTTCTCGACAGCGACGCAGATATCTTTGTTCAGCACTATACCATTGACGATAATCCCTTTAACAGCCCCGAATTTGTTAAAAATCTGAAAAAGGAATATGCCGGCTCGGTTTATTACAACAGATTTATCTTAGGCGAATGGGCTGCGGCAGAGGGACTTGTCTATCCTATGTTTTCGCCAAAGGAGCAGGTCGTGCAGCTTGCGGAGGACCCCAACGGCGAATACTACATATCGGTGGACTACGGTACCGTAAATCCCACGTCAATGGGACTTTGGTGCAAGCAGGGCAAGAATGCGGTAAGAGTAAGAGAATATTATTATGACAGCAAAAAAAGCCTTAAGCAGCTAACGGACGAGGAATACTACGAAGCACTTTGTGAGCTTTCAAAGGGGCATGACATTCGTTATGTTATTGTAGACCCCTCCGCCGCCAGCTTTATTACGACAATAAGGCGGCACGGCCGTTTTATGGTAAAAAAGGCTGACAACAAGGTGCTTGACGGCATACGTCTTTGCGCAACCCTTATGGCACAGGGCAGGCTTAAATTCAGCGGAGAGTGCGCAGACCTCTTACGTGAATTTGGCTCCTATTGCTGGGATAATGACAGCACAGAGGATACGGTGATAAAGAAAAACGACCACGCTATGGACGATATGAGATATTTCTGCCAGAGCGTGATGAAGAAGGCGAGGTGAAAATTTGAACAGGATTTTTGAAATTCTAAAGGGCAGAAAACGTACACAGAATATGCCCGTAAACAAAATGTCCGCCGCAATCGCCGAATGGACGGCACTTTACGAAAACAAGCAGCCCTTTTACGGCGGCAGTCTTAATCTTGCGGCGGCTGTCTGCTCGGAGCTTGCAAGGCTTACAACCATTGAGCTGGAGTCGGAAATTACCGGCAGCGACAGAGCCGCCTATCTGAATGAGCAGTACCGAAGCGTTCTAAAAAAGGCAAGAGTGTTTGTGGAATATGCCTGCGCAAAGGGGGGTGTTATCCTAAAGCCCTTTGTATCGGGCGGCAGAATTTGCACAAGCATTGTACAGGCGGACGGCTTTATGCCTATTGCCTTTTCTCCCGAGGGAGAATTAATCGGGGCAGTGTTTTTCGACTCCTTGCAAAGGGACGGAAAATATTACACAAGGCTTGAAGAACACATACTGAAAGGGGACATATATTATATCACAAATACGGCATATGTCGGCAGGTTCCCGGAGGATATGGGCAAGGAAATTCCTTTAAGCTCGGTTTGTGAATGGGCGGAGCTTGAAAAAAGCTGTAGAATTGAGAATGTTAAAAGACCTCTCTTTGCCTATCTGAAAATGCCCTCGGCAAATACAACCGACTCCTCCTCACCCTTGGGAGCGTCAGCCTTTTCGGGAGCGGTGGAGCTTATAAAGGACGCATATCGGCAGTATTCCCATTTACTCTGGGAATTTGAAAGCGGAAAAAGGGCTCTCTTTCTTGACGAGTGCGCCGTAAGACGTGACGAGGACGGCAATGCATCACTGCCCGAAAAAAGGCTTTACAGAATGCTTTCCACAGGGGACGATACTCTGTTTGAGGATTGGTCGCCCGAATTGAGAGAGCAGCATATCCTGTCCGGTCTTGACAGGATTTTGCGGAGCATTGAATTTAACTGCGGACTTGCCTACGGTACTCTTTCAAATCCTCAGAGCGTGGACAAAACCGCCGAGGAGGTAAGAGCGTCAAAGCAGAGAAGCTATGCCACCGTATGCGATATTCAGAATGCGTTGAAAAAAGCGTTGTATGAGCTTATAGAAGCAATGGATATTTACTGCGACATATACTCCCTTGCGCCGTCGGGCGAATATTCTGTAAGCTTTAACCTTGACGACAGCATAATCTGCGACAGGTCGGCGGAATTCAGCGAAAAAATGCTCCTGCTCGAAAAAAGCATTATCGCTCCCTGGGAAATGCGCTCTTGGTATTTTAACGAGGACGAGGCAGAGGCAAAAAAAATGATTGGAGAAATCAATGAACTTCAAAAGCGTAACAATTTGGCACAAAAAGGGACAGGAATACAAACGACTGCTCTTTGACAGAGCAACGGCGGCGGAAACGCGCGGAATTAAGGGCAGCGCAGTCGGTGAAATTGAGGAAAACAGCGCACTTGTGAGGGTTTACACCCTTTATGACTGCGGAATTTCCCCCGGCGACAGGCTGTGTATGGGCTATGACGAGGCTCCCTCGCCGCCCGAGGACGCATATATTATTACAGCGGTTACGGGCTTTTTCAATGCCGGGGCGGCTCTTAGGCATTACAAAATAGAATGCAGATGATATTTTTATCGGTTCGGAAAGGGGGTGCGGCTTGAATATGGATATGGAATTTTTATCCGGATTGGGACTTGACGAGGCGGCGGCAGATGCGGTTTTATCAAGGCACAGCGAGGAAATAAACGGCTTAAGGCTTGATTTTACATTGGAGCGTGAGCTTGCAAAAAGAGGTGTTAAAAGTATGGATGCGGCTCTGAAGCTGTTCGATAAGGAGGGGCTTACCTTTGCCGACGGCAGGGTTGACGGTCTTGAAGAAAAAATCAACAGCTTTGAAAAGGAAAACGATTTCCTCTTTTCCAAAGAGAGTGCAAAGCCTGTCTTTTCAAAGCCCACTGCCGGCTCTGCGGGGATTTCAAAGGCGGAGTTCGACAAAATGGGCTATGAAAAAAGATTGAAGCTGTTTAACGAAAGCCCCGAGGTTTATCGACAGCTGACACAGGGATAGTCCTGCGACAGCTGCGAGCATTTTCAAACAAAATACTGCAAAGAATGGATTTATCCGTTCCGCAGGCGTGAATTTATATTAAAAAACTAAAATTATTTAAGGAGATGTTTTATTATGGCAACAACAAAAATTACGGATCTTGTAAATCCGATGGTGATGGCGGACGCAATTTCGGCAAAGTTAGAGAAGAAATTGGCGGTAACGCCCTTTGCAAAAATTGACGATACCCTTTCGGGAGTTCCGGGGGACACCGTTTACGTTCCGCAGTACGCCTACATAGGTGATGCGGCGGACGTTGCCGAGGGGGACGCTGCCGACACAACCAAGCTGATTGCAACAACCGTCAAGGCTACCGTAAAAAAGGCAATGAAGGCGGTTGAGCTTACCGATGAGGCGGTTTTATCGGGCTACGGAAACCCTGTCGGCGAAACCAACAATCAGCTTGCCATGGCTATTGCCTCAAAGGTGGACGCAGACGCAATGGAGGCATTGCAAAGCGCACAGCTTTCCTATGACGGCTCTGCCGGTGTTATAAGCTATGACGGAATTGTGGACGCTATTGACGTATTCGGCGAGGAAACAAACAGCGAAAAGGTTATGTTTATCCACCCAAAGCAGATGACACAGCTGCGTCATGACGAAAACTTTATTTCCGCCGACAAATACCCCGGTGCGGTTGTTATGACGGGTGAGATTGGTATGATTGCAAACACAAGAATAGTACCCTCTAAGAGAGTTCCCTTGAATGAGGAAATTCCGGCACGTTATGTATTTTGCGCATCGGGGGACGAGGGTGCCTTGCAGGTTATAGAAAGCGGTACAACGGGCAGTACAAAGGTGCTTTTGGAAACGGTTGCAGAGAGTCTTCCCACAGCGGCGGCAGGGGACTATGTTAAGCTGATACCGTCAATAGCGGCAGGCACCTGCTACAGCAATCCCATTGTAAAAATCGAAACAGACCCGATGGCGGAGGACGAGTCGCCGGCTTTGACGGTTTATGTAAAAAGGGACACAAACGTTGAGGCTCAGAGAGAGTCCCTAAGACGTGTTACCGATATTTCGGTGGATAAGCTCTACACCGTTGCCCTGTCCAATGCGGCAAAGGTTGTACTTGCAAGGTTCAAAAAGTGATTATCTTTTTCCAAGCGCATTGTAATTTGAAAGGAGAGATGGTCAACTTATGACGGCGGATTACATTACAGAGCTGCTGGCAGGCTGTGACGCTCTTGCAGGCTTTACCGTATCGGCAGATTATTCCGCCAAGGAGCCGGGGGCGGTATCTATACTGCCCCGAGGCTGTGACAAGGCGGAAAGAGGCTACTGTGACGGCAGCAGCATTATGAGCAGTGAATTTGAGCTTATAATACGGCTTGCCGCCGACAGGGAGAAAGTCCTTGAAAACAGGCGGCTTTTGGAGAGGCTTACCCGGGAGCTTGAAGCATACGGCTCCGCAGTCCCCTTTCCTCTCTCCCACGAGGAGGGCGGCTTGCCTCTCAGAATTATCATAACCGAAAAGCCTGTTATTTTGGCTGACGATATTCACAGCGCACGATACAAAATGAGCTTTAAGATAAGATATCTGAAGGAAAAGCAAGGATAGGGTTAAATAAAATTGCCGCTTTTTGCGGTCATACAGTCTGAATAATTTTATTTTAAGCCCGATTTATGAAAGGAGTTAAGGTCATACAATGGATAAAATTTTAAAACGAGAGGACAAGCTGGCATTTATGGCTCTTACCGAAAATGCCGACACCTTTATGCGTATGAGGGGCTTTACGGAGTTTTCCATGAACAAAAACCCCATAGAATACTCAAGACGCTATATTGATGAAAAAACCGAAAGGAATGATGTGGTAGGCTATTCGCCCTCGGTAAGCTACAGCTTTGACAAGTTTTCCGGCGATGCGGTTCACAACGCTCTTGTAAAGATTGCCGATTCGGAAACGGTGGGCGGTGACGCGGTAAGGAGTATTCTTATTGTGGATATGAGTACAGAGGGTGAAAATAAGGCGGCGTATTGCAGAAGCTGGTCGGTTATCCCCGACAGCGAGGGGGACGACTCGGACGCATACACCTATTCGGGGACACTAAAAGCCAACGGCGGCATTACCGAGGGAACCGCCTCCACAACCGACAATTGGCAGACCTGTACCTTTGTGGCAAATGAAGCGTAAGCCATTTTCTGCCCCTCCCTGTGCGGTGACTGTCGGCGAAAAAAGCTATCCCATAAACACCGATTTTCGGGTATGGATAGAAATATCGGAGGTTATTTCGGATAAGGACATTTCTCTTAAGGACAGGCTGTGCTTTCTGCTTATAAACGGCTACGGCGACAGCCTGCCCGACAGTATGGAAAAGGCGGTGGGCGCACTCCTCACCTTTATGAATATGGGTGAGGAGCGCAGCCTGCAAAAGGGTGACAGGTCACCTGTTTTCAGCTTTTTTGAGGACGAGAGGCTTATATATGCCGCCTTCCGTCAGCAGTACGGAATAAACCTGTTTTATGAGGAATTGCATTGGTGGGAATTTATCTCCCTTTTGTCGGCTCTTGACGAAAACACCGCCTTTATGAGGGCTGTCGGCTACAGAAGTGTTGACTGCGGCAAAATAAAGGACGAGGGGCGCAGACGCTTTTACAGAAAAATGAAAAACAGGTACAGGCTTAAGGAAAAAATCAAGGACAGCGATATTGCCGGCGCACTATTGCTCCGGCAAAGCACCGAGGAGGGAGGAAGCGGATGAATATTGATAAGCTGAAGCAGGAGGCAGACGAATATCAGAAATATCTTAACCGTGTCGCACAGCTTGCAGAGGAAAAATTTGCCGAAACGGGCAGCGAAATTTCAAAGAGCGCAAAGGAAACGGCGGATAATGTGAAGGATAACATTTCCGCAGTATCCGATGCTTTTAAGTACGGCTCACAGCAGGCGGTAGGTCAGCAGTCGAACACCGAAAAGCTGCTTTCGGAGCTTAGAGCAAAGGGCTTTGAGGATTACAAGAGTCTGAGGGAAAAGGAATTTAACGAGCTTAAGGTAAGCCTTGCCCAAGGGGAGATTTCCAACGAGGAATACTACACAAGGCTTGCCCAATTAAGGGACATATATTTCAGCGAAGGCTCAAACGAATGGACACAATATACCCTGCAAATAGCAAAATACAATCAGAGCGTTATTGAGGAGCAGGGAAAGCTGATTGAGGATTTTGCAAAGGAGCTGAAATCAGAGTTTAGGGAGCTTGATTCGGAATATGAGGATAGCTTTTCAAGTATTCTCAAAAAGCAGAGTGATGTGAAAAGCCGCCTGGAGGGCATATCGGACATTTACAACAAAATCGAAGCAGGTGACTCTAAAAACGGCGGCTACCGCTGGATTCAGCTGTCCGATATAAATACCGAAATCGAGGTATTGAAAAACTACAACGCAAGCCTTATTGCCGCAAGAGATAAGATAAATGAAATTTTTGATACCCTCGGCCTTGACAGCGGCAAAACGGCGGAGCTTAAATCGGGATTTTTGGGCGAGCTTGCGAAAATGAACGTTCGTGACGCAACGCAGTTTTCAAAATATCTTACCAATCTTCCCACCGAACGGCTTACCGATTATCTTTCCAAATGGGCGGAAAAAAGCGAGCTTGAGGCTTTAATTCCCTCCCGACTTTTCGGTGAGGAGGCAGAGTCTCTTGTAAAACGGTATGCGGAGGATATGTCGCAGTCCTTTACAAAAAGTCTTGAGGAAAAATTCGGCGAAATTCCCGACAGCTTCTTTAAAAGCGGCGGCAGCTCCGCAGAGCAGTTTAAGGAGGGCTTTATTGACGCAATAGACAAGGCTATGGGCGACATCTCCGCCGAAATCAATCAGAGGATAAAAAAGCTTCTGCCCGAAATAAATCTGTCGGGTACGGGAAATCAGGTGACAAACAACTCAAGCTACAACATCTACGGAGCGGCATCGCCCGAGAAAACCGCCCTTGAAATATACAAGGAAGAAACAAAAAAGCGAATGCTGATAGGAGACAATTAAGGTGATAATGACATACACAAACGAAAAAGGGACAATAAAGCTCTACGGGGACGGCGGACACGACTATAACATATGCGCCGTTGAGGGCTTGGAGCCGCCGACAAGGACAAGGCGGCTTGAAAGCTATATCGGTGAGGACGGCTGTGTTGAAAGCTCCTCCCAATACAATCAGAGGATAATAACGGTTTCGGGGGACGTGCAAAGCGCAAGCGGAGGTGATTTCGCAAGCGCCGCCGCTCTTATAAAGCAGGCTGCGCAAATACTCTGCGAAAAGGGTACTCTTACCGTTGACAGCAGCGGCACTCAAAGAAAAATCACCGTAAACGAGGCTACGGTTTCTATAGGAGAGCGTTACGGGAATTTCTGTACCTTTGTTATACAAATGACCTGTGATTATCCCCATTTTACCGATGTTTCCCCTACCGAAACGGCAATTTTCAAAATAAACAATTTTCTCACAAAGGACTCTGTATTTCCCCTTGTGCTGTCCGAAAGAATTTCAACGGGCAGTATATACAATTCGGGGGACATAAAAATCTATCCCGTTATAATAATCAGAAAAACCTCCGACAAGGCAGGGTTAAATACCATTACAATCACAAACACAACAACGGGAAAAAGCCTTGTGCTTAACAAAAGCGTTGAGATGGGCGAGGAAATTGTTATTGACGTTAAGGGGCGCAGGGTTACAAGCAGCACAGAGGGCAACATTATAGGCACTCTTAACCGCTTTTACACCCTTTCGGATATGTGGCTTGCAAGGGGCGAAAACAATATCGAGGCAGATATCGGCGGCTCGGAGAGAGGTCTTGAGGTGACGGTTGTTTCCTCAAATGAATATGCGGAGGCAATATGAAGGATATACGAATATATGATTTTGAATTTAATCTCCTGTGCATTATGACAGACGTTGTGTCCTCACGCTGGCACCTTTTGTATAACGGCATAGGAACCTATGAGGGGCATTTCAGAACAGAGGACGATATCTCCGATATAATTCTGAAAAACCGCTATATTATAATAACCCAGGGGGATTTGCAGGCAATATGCACGGGAAGAATTGTGTCGGAGGAGCTGACGGTGTGCGGCAGGACGGTCAATTGGATTTTAACAAGACGTGTGCGGCCGCCCTTTAAATCCCGTCTTATCTTCGGCGAAAGCTATACCGACCCCGAAACGCTGCTTTTATATTGTCTGAAAAAGGGCTTTACCGAGCCTCCGTCCATAGGAGAGGACGGGCTTGAAATCGAGGGAAGTGTGGATAAGGAAAGGGCGGTGGAGAACTTTATTCTCCCCGAGCCTGTGGGCGCAGAGCCCTTTACCTATCATTTCTGGCGGCTTACCGCAAACGATTTGTCCGAGCTGACCATAGACCTTTGCAAAAAGCTGAACAGAGGTCACAGGGTTGTGTTCGACATTGAAAACAAATGCTGGCGGTTTGAGTTTATCTATCCTAAGGATAATGACGTTCTGCTGTCTGCGGTGGTTAAAAGCATTTATGACGTAAGCTGCACAGAGGATATTCAAAAGGAGGCTGACGGCGGCTGGTATCCGGGGGGCGCGGCGGATACCGATGAGGAGGACAGCTCCTGGTATTACATTGCCGGCTCCCAAAAAAAGCAGGGCATTTATTCCTGGGACTGCGTGCTTGACTGCTCAGGCGAAAGTGAGGCAAGGGACACTCTTGAAAAGAGAAATATTATCGACTCCACAAAGGCAAAGCTCAGAGGCCTTGAGTACGGAAAGGACTATGGCTTGGGGGACATTGTTTCGGTACACGTAAAGGCAGGCAGCTTTGAAAAGCTGTCCCGTTGTATGATAAACGGAGTGGATATTCAGCTGACGAGAGAAAGGAGTTACGAGGAGCCGGATTTAAAGGGAGTATAACGGCTTGATATATGAATATGATTAAGGAAATATGGAATTTCATTGCCGAAAATTGGGTGCAGTGGTGCTTTACGGGCATTTTTACCCTTACGGCAATCGCCTACAGACGCTTTACAAGAGCGCTTATAGCCGAAAGAAACAAAAACAAAATAATTGCACAGGGTGTTGAGGCACTTTTGCGTGACAGGATAATAGAAAGCTATCACAAGTACGAAAAGGACGGGAAATGCCCTATTTACGCAAAGGAAAACGTACGCAGGCTGTATATTCCCTATCACAGGCTTGGGGGCAACGATGTTGCAACCGAGCTTGTGGAAAGGCTGCTTGAAATGCCAACGGCCTGACGCAGGGACAGCTTTATGATAACGCTCAGCGAACAAACAGCTTTTCTGAAGCATTTGTTCAAAGGGCATAATTTAAGAAAGGAAAAAATATGAGTATAAGATACAGCTTTATGGATAATACCGCATACGGTGCGGAGGATATAAACTATGCCCTCTCCAGGCTTACAACACAGGGGGTGTCGCTGTTTAATTATTCGGACGGTGACAATCCGCTGATTGCTTTAAATGATGCAGTGGCGGCAATTGCCGAGCCGGGTGTGGAATACTTTAACACAAATGCCTGTCTGGTTACATATGACAGCGAAAATTCACAATTTCTGATACAGCCCGGAACCGCCTTTATGGCAGACGGCTCCTTTATCACAATAGAGGATAACCCTTATGACATAACAGACACCGTTAATGAGCTCAGAAAAAGCGAGGAGGGGACTCTTACGGTTTATTTCTTGCGAAACGTGTCAAAAAATTGTATAGAAATAAGAGTGACCGCAAGCGCTCCGGAGGAAGAAAACACCGTAAGCCTTGCCCAAATATTAAGTGACGGCAGTGTTCTTGATTTACGCAGCTTTGCAAGGTCAAAAATCGCTCCGGCAAGCGGAAATATTGTAACAAAGCTGAGCCAAAAGGCATTTAGCGTCAAAAACAGCCAGAAGGGCGCATCGGGGTTAAGGGCGGAATTTCCCGGTATCTTTGAGGGAGCCTCCTACTGCTTCTATGGCGGAATAGTAACAAAAATACAAAGAGTTGCCACAACCGACGGCTCGGAGCTTGAGCTTACAAGAGCGCTTTATGCCTCCGAGGACAGCAGAATTTATATCGCATTCAATATGATTAACGGCAAACTACAGCTTTGGGTTTATACCGAGGCTGTGGGAACAACTGTTTACTCAAGCAACATATACGTATTCTGATTTCCGCCCCGGGCAAAATTACAAGTATTGCATATTTGCGTTCTTTTGAGCATTATATGTATTAAAAGGTGGTGTATTGATTATGCAGAACAGATTAAAAAGCAAGGTGCTTTGGGTAAGTATTGCCACGCAGATAGTTGCGCTGCTCCTTGCCCTTGACATTATAGACATCGGAGCTTCGGAATTGCTGAACAATCTTATAATTACAGTCTGCGAGCTGTTTGTTACCTTCGGTATTCTGAATAACCCAACAGCTCCTAACAGTCTGTAATTAATTGACTTCCAAAATTTGAAGGTCAGGCAAGAAAGAAAGGAAGAGTTATTATGAACACAGAAGAAAAACGGACTTTATTGGTTGAAAAAGCACTGTCACGCAGGGAAAAGAACGAATATTCCCAGCGTGCAGACAGGCGGACGAAAATTGAGGAGGGCTACGGGGACTGTTCGGGAACGGTGTGGTATTGGTATAACAAGCTGTTCGGTATGAATATCGGAGCAAACACCGAGGCGCAGCTTAAATCTCCCTTGGGGGAAAGGGTGTCCTTAACAATTACCGACGGCATACCGGACGAGAGTAAAATGAAGCCGGGGGATTTGCTCTATTTCAGAGGAGTGGACAACTCACGAACAGAGGGAGTAGGTCACGTGGAAATGTATATCGGCAGTGGAAAAATTTTCGGTCACGGCTCGGGTATTGGCGGCACAGTAAAAAGCCTTAAGGGCTACTGCTCCGCAAGACAGCGCACCTCCTCAACCGAAAAGCTGAAAAACAGAGGACTTATATGTGTTAAAAGGTTTTTAAAGGAGGAAAACAGAGTGACGGAGCTTACCGAAATAAACGATATAGTGTGGGAGCTTGCCCACAGGGGGATTGTTACCGATTCCGACCTGTGGCTGGATAAGCTGCAAAATGACACAAACGCTTATTGGCTTGCACGAAAAACACTTCATGCTCTCAGGCTGGAGGAAGAAAAAAATGCGTAAAGGGGCTTTTTAAAAGCCCCCCTACGCACACAATAATATATCCAAACTATAGAGGGCACCTCTAAAAATTCCTGCCATATGATAGCACTGTATCTTCACGCTGTATTTTTATGCAAAAAACCTTGAAATACGCGAGTATTACTGCATTTTTTTGCATAAAAATTCAACATAAATCTACATCACTCTCACATAACATGAATTTTTAGAGGTGCCCTAGAATGAAAGGAACAAATTTTATATGACCCGGCAAGGCTCAGTCCTTGCTTTCCTCGTCATCGTCCTCGTCAAATTCAAGAGTAATGCTTTCATGACAGTTGGGGCAAACAATACCCTTTTCATCATCAAGCATATCAAAGTCGATAAGAACATCCTCACCGCAGGAGGGACATTCTATTTCAAAAAATTCGTCATCATCGTCAAATTCGTCGAAATCGTCATAATCGTCATCATCGTCATAGTATTCGTCGTCCTCGTCATCATCCTCAAAGACAAAGTCCTCAAGGTCAGCAAGGTCCTCGTCAATCTCATCTACTCTTAACTCAAGCTCGTCATGAAGGTCTTCCACTTCCTCCAGCTCATCGGCTATGTCCGAAACAACGTCCAAAAGCTTCAGCAAAAGCTGACCCTCGGGAGTTTCATCGCTGATTTTCAAGCCCTCTGCAAGCCCTTTAAGATAAGCTAATTTTTTTGCGGGTGTATCCATTGTCCGTCCTCCTTTTTAATCTGTCTTTATTAAGCGATTGTAAAATAGGATATTTTACAATTACCTAAATATGCCTTTTCGGTTTTATGATACCCCAAAAAGCGTAAATTATTAATTAAACTCTTTCCATATATTCGCCTGTTCTTGTGTCAACACGAATAATGTCGCTGCCGTCAACAAACAGCGGAACCTGAATAACCGCACCTGTTTCAAGGGTTGCAGGCTTTGTTGCGCCCGTTGCGGTATTGCCGGCAAAGCCCGGCTCGGTTTCGGTAATGGCAAGCTCAACAAAGGTAGGCGGCTCGATACCGAATACGTTTCCCTTGTAGGAAAGAATCATACATACCATATTTTCCTTAACGAATTTTAAGGAGTCCCCAACCTGGTCCTTGCCAATGGGAACCATATCAAAGGTTTCGGGGTCCATAAAGTAATAAAGGTCGCCGTCATTATAGGAATATTCCATATTCTTCTTTTCAATTCTTGCAGGCTCAACCTTTTCGGTAGGTCTGAAGGTCTTTTCAACCACACCGCCCGTCATAACGTTTTTAAGCTTTGTTCTTACAAAAGCCGCACCCTTACCCGGCTTAACGTGCAAAAACTCAACCACCTGAAATACGTTGCCCTCAAATTCAAAGGTAACGCCGTTTCTGAAATCACTTGCTGTAATCATTAATATTTCCTCCGTTTAATTAAAAGTTGATTTCACAATATATTTGTGATATGCCTTGCCGGAAAGACAAATGCGCCGCTTTTCTAACCGACTTATAACACTGCTTCTTATATTGTAATATATTTTTACAAAAAATACAAGACTTTTTTTAAATTATTAGTAATTCTTTTTCTGAATTGGTGAATTTTACTATACAGTCTGATATAATTTGCACTAAATCGCATACCATAACGGGGTTATGCCGACAATTTGAAAGCTGAGCGGCAACGGTTTTTTACGTTTTTGCTTAATTTTTATAAAAATATTGATTTTTGTGCTTGTATGTGTTATAATTGTCTTATTCAATGAATCCGAGGAGGTGAGTATTATGCTGGACGAAAAAGATTTGTCTGCAATAGCATCGCTGCTTGACAAAAAACTTGAGCCTATCAGAAAGGATATTTCCGAGCTTAAAACAGATGTTTCTGTTCTTAAGACCGAAATGGCTGAGGTTAAGGAGGACGTTTCTGTTCTCAAGACCGAAATGGTTGAGGTTAAGAATAATATATGCCGGCTTGAAGACAGAATGACAAAGGTTGAAGACAGAATGTCTGCCTTTGAAAACAGAATGTCAACGCTTGAGGACAGAATGTCAACGCTTGAGGACAGAATGTCAAATGTTGAGGACAGAATGTCTGCCTTTGAAAACAGAATGTCTAATGTCGAGGGCAGAATGACAACGCTTGAGGGCAGAATGACAAATGTTGAAAATGATGTATCGGCTGTCAGATGTATTATTGAAAACGAAACAAACAAGAACATTCAATTATTGGCAGAGGCACACCTTTCTTCCAACAAGCACTCCATGGATGCGGAAAACATCTCAAGTGCGGTTAAGTATTCACAGGAAATGCAGAATATAAGGCTCAACATACTTGAAGGCTCGGTAGAAAGGCTTAAAAAGGCTGTCGGTATATTTTAATCGGGCGCAGTGTTTACATATAAAACGGCATACAGGCTTGCGGAATTAATTGCCTTATGCCGTTTTTTTGTGTGCCGCCCGTCCGTGGGAAAGCCGCGCACAAAAAGCGGTCTGCTCTCCGGGAGAAGGGGCAGACCGCTTTGTTTGGGGGAAAAACAGTTTTTTAAAGCCTTTCGTAAATATCCTCAACATAGCATAAAATCTCACTGTCGGTAAAATCCTCAATTATATTTTTAAAGATTTCCCCTGCGTCAATATCATATTTTGCCGAGAACGGTTCAAAATCCTCCAAGGCATCTCTTATGATGTTGCACACACAGTCCTCGCATACCTTGTGGGAGTTGATTAAAAAGAGGCTTTTTCCGCCCGTTCCGCACTCCTCACAGGTTTGCAGTTCTTCTTCGGCTTCAAAATCCGCACCGTAATTGCAGGTGCGCTGTCTTTCCAATTCATAAATTGCATCATTCGTATAATTCAGATAACTCATAATTCCTCCGTATACCCATAGCGTAATGCAACTCATTGAAAGCATTATACCATAATAAGCCTCCTTTGTCAATAGCATTGCGCAAAATAATTTTAAAAATTTTATTTTTTTGTGCGCTATGGAAAAGGAAAACCGATTTTTACGGCTTTTGCCGGAAATTTTAAGAGTTTTTGCAAAAAACTATTGCATTATGCGAAATTTTATGATACAATTATCATACAACAATAATTATTCGATTTACGGAAAGGATGTTTTTTATGTACAATCTTAAGCTTATCGGGGCGAGAATAAAGGAGGCGCGCAAGGAAAAACGAATGACCCTTGATGATGTGGCAAGGGCGGTAGGTGTTGCCAAATCAACCATACAGCGTTATGAGGCAGGGCTTATTTCCGCTCCCAAGCTGCCTGTGCTTGCGGCAATTGCCCGTTCCTTAGAGGTAAGCGAGGATTGGATAAAGGGCTTCAGCGACAGCAGAACCGCCCAAGCAAAAAAGGACATTCACACCGACAGGCTCCCCGTACCTGTTTTGGGAGAGGTTTCGGCAGGTCCCGGAAAATACGCCGCCGAAAATATAACGGGATATATTATGGAGGACAAGGAGCAGCTTACCTCGGACAGCGAATATGTGTATTTAAAGGTTGTTGGGGACAGTATGTACCCCGAATTTAAGGACGGTGACCTTGTATTGGTAAAATGCGAACCATCGGTTAATTCGGGCGAATATGCCGTTGTTATGGTTGACAATGAAATGGGAGTTGTAAAAAGGGTTGTGTACGGCAGCGATTATGTGGAGCTTCAGTCGGTAAACCCCATGTATCCGCCAAGACGCTTTTGCGGCGCAGACGTGGAAAAAATAAGGGTATTCGGCAAGGTAAAGGGAATGAAGCGAATGTTTTAGAGCTTTAAAAAATCAGAATTTTATATGCGAAAGGGAGAGCAGTGTGAAAAAAATACTTATTATAAACGGACCGAATTTGAATATGTTGGGCGTGAGAGAGCCGGGAATATACGGCTCGGAAACTCTTGAAACGCTTTATGAGAAAATCAGAAAAAAGGCAGTGGAATTAAAGTGCGAGGTTGAGTTTTTTCAGAGCAATATCGAGGGCGAAATAATAAATGCAATCCACTCGGCAATGGGCGGCTTTGACGGAATAGTAATTAACCCCGGCGCTTTTACTCACTATTCATATGCAATCAGAGATGCAATTTCAAGCATTAATGCTCCCGTTATCGAGGTGCATATTTCAAACGTGCATAAGCGTGAGGAATTTAGGCATAAATCTGTGACTGCGCCTGTTTGCGCAGGGCAAATATGCGGTCTGGGAACAAACGGATATTTGTATGCCTTAGAGGAGCTTTGCGATGAACAGGTGCGATAAATTAAGAGAGCTGACAGAGGACGGCGAGGCGGTTTACATTTCCTCCTATCCGAATATATTCTATTACAGCGGCTTTACCTCGGAGGACGCGCGGCTTATTATAACAAAAAGCCGTCAGATACTTTTAACCGATTCACGCTATACCGTTCAGGCACATTTGCAGGCGGCGGATTTTGATATTTATGACATTATGACCGAAACGGAAAGAGTTATTAAAGGCTTGGGAGCGGAGCTGCTTTGCTTTGAGGAGCGCAATATTACGGTTTCGCAGTTTTCCGCACTGCAAAAATACGGCATAAAGCTAAAGCCCTTTTCCGACAAAATAAGCCTGCCCAGACAGACAAAGGACAGCAACGAATTAAAAACAATAGCCGAAGCCGAACGTCTGGGAGATGACGCATTCGGCTATATTACAGAGCGTATCCGACCGGGTGTGAGTGAAAAGGAAATTGCTCTTGAACTTGAATTTTATATGCGGAAAAGGGGTGCTTCGGCATTGTCCTTTGAAACAATATGCGCATCGGGTGTGCGCTCTGCAATGCCCCACGGCACCGCCTCGGACAAGATTATCGAAAAGGGCGATTTTCTTACCCTTGATTTCGGCTGTGTCCTTGACGGCTACTGCTCCGATATGACAAGAACGGTGGTAATAGGTGCGCCGAGCGACAGGCAGAGGGAAATTTATGACGTTGTGCTGAAGGCGCAAACGGCAGCTTTGTCCGCTCTTAAGGCAGGCCTCCCCTGCGCCGACGGTGACAGAGCCGCAAGAGAGGTTATAGAACAGGCAGGCTACGGGAAATACTTCGGTCACAGCACAGGTCACAGCGTGGGAATTGAAATCCACGAAAATCCAAATCTTTCCCCCAAAAGCAAGGATATTTTAAAGCCGGGGAATGTTGTAACCGTTGAGCCGGGTATATATATCGAGGGCTTCGGCGGCGTGAGAATTGAGGATCTGGTGCAGATATGCGATAACGGCGCAGTAAATCTGACCGCCTCTGACAAAAGCCTTATTGTTATTTAGATAAATGCGGAACGATTAAAACCGTTCCGCATTTAAGTCCTCCTTCAGCTCTGCCACGCTGTTAAAAGGGCCATGTATTCCAATGCCTTTTTCGGCATCGGCAATAGCCTTTCTTGTTACATCATTCGGAGCTTCCAAGGTCACATCAAAGGGAAAACCCTGATATTTAATTACCTGACGCAAAAATACATTTATTGCCGTTGACATATCCACACCCAATTCAGAAAAAATCTGCTGTGCTTGCTGTTTGATTTCCTTATCTGTTCTGATTGTCATACTTGTATTATTCATTGCTTGCACTCCTTTACATCTTTATGTTTATATTATATGCTATTTTATTAACATTGTCAATACAACAGATGTAAATTTTAAAATTGCTCATAATTTATCGTCAACCGCCGCATACTTTGTGTACGCAAGTAACCGAAAACGCACAAAAATTTCCGATTTCGCAGATTACTTCAAGGCATTTTTCATTTTTTTAACATATTCGCCTATAGGCTTTGGAGAATTTTCTCCATATTCCCCGGCAAGCCTTACAATAGCGCTCCCCACTATTACACCGTCGGCATATTCAGCCATTTCCGCTGCCTGTTCGGGTGTTGAAATTCCAAACCCGACTGCGCAGGGTATATCGGTATTTTCTCTTATAATCTTAACAAGCGATTCAATATTTGTTGTGATTTTCTTTCTCTCTCCCGTAACGCCCAGAGAGGAAACGATATAAATAAAGCCGCTTGCCTCCCTTGCAATCATAGCCGTTCTGTTTTCGGAGGTAGGAGCAATAAGGGAAATAAGGTCTACGTCATATTTTTTACAGATATCGTCAAACTCTCCCTTTTCCTCATAGGGAATATCGGGAAGAATAAGTCCGTCAATGCCTATTTCGGCACATTTTCCGATAAATTTCTCTGCGCCGTAGGAAAACACCACATTTGCATAGGTCATAAAAACCATGGGAACGGTCACATCACGTCTTAGCTCTGTTACCATTTCAAAGATTTTATCGGTTGTCACACCGCCCTCCAAGGCTCTCAGGCTTGCCTGCTGAATAACAGGTCCCTCGGCGGTGGGGTCTGAAAAGGGTATTCCCAATTCAATCAAATCTGCGCCGTTTTTTTCCATTTCTCTTACTATTTCCGCCGTAACCTCAAGCTTGGGGTCACCGCAGGTAATAAAGGGTATAAAAGCCTTACCCTTTTTAAAGGCTTCCGCTATTCTACTCATGGATATCCTCCCCTCTGTAACGTGCTATTGCCGCACAGTCCTTATCTCCTCTACCCGAAATTGTCACAACCATAATTTTATCCTTGTCAAGCTCAGGTGCTAATTTCATAGCATAGCTAAGAGCGTGAGAGGATTCTATTGCCGGAATAATGCCCTCTGTTCTTGAAAGATACTCAAAGGCGCATACCGCCTCCTCGTCTGTTACGGGTACATATTCCGCTCTGCCGATATCGTGCAGATATGCGTGCTCAGGCCCCACTCCGGGATAGTCAAGCCCTGCCGATATTGAATAAACCGGCGCAATCTGACCGTATTTATCCTGGCAGAAATATGATTTCATACCATGGAAAATGCCCAATTTACCCACATTCATTGTTGCGGCGGTTTCAAAGGTATCAATGCCTCTGCCTGCCGCCTCACAGCCGATAAGCCGAACCGACTTATCCTCTATAAAGTGGTAAAAGCTGCCTATTGCATTTGAGCCGCCGCCCACACAGGCAAGCACCGCATCGGGCAAGCGTCCCTCCTTTTCCAAAAGCTGCTCCTTTATTTCCTTTGATATAACCGACTGAAAATCACGCACAATCATAGGAAACGGGTGAGGTCCCATAACAGAGCCGAGGCAGTAGTGTGTATCGTCAATTCTGTTCGTCCACTCTCTCATCGCCTCCGAAACAGCGTCCTTTAAGGTTCTTGTTCCCGTTTTAACCGCCACAACCTCTGCGCCCAAAAGACGCATTTTATACACGTTCAATGCCTGACGGATTGTATCCTCCTCGCCCATAAATACCACGCATTCCATTCCCATAAGTGCCGCCGCCGTTGCGGTTGCCACTCCGTGCTGACCTGCGCCGGTTTCGGCTATAAGACGGGTTTTTCCCATTTTCTTTGCCAACAATGCCTGCCCCAGGACGTTATTAACCTTGTGTGCTCCCGTATGGTTCAAATCCTCACGCTTTAAGTATATTTTTGCGCCGCCCAAATCCTTTGTCATTTTTTCGGCATAATACAGGCGGCTGGGTCTGCCTGCGTAATTGTTAAACAGCTCCCGAAGCTCACTGTTGAACTGCGGATCGTTTTTATAATACTCATATGCCTCATCAAGCTCGATTACGGCATTCATAAGAGTTTCGGGTATGTACTGCCCACCGTGAATACCGTATCTTCCGTTATTCTGTTCCATTTGGCTTATCCTCCGTTTTTTTGCATATTTCAATAAATTTTTTCATTTTATCATAGCTTTTAAAGCCCTTTTCCTCCACTCCGCTGCTTACATCAACAGCATAGGGCTTTAACAGCCCGACCGCCTCCTTTACATTTTCACACTTAAGCCCTCCTGCCAAAAAGTACGGTCTTTTTATATTTTTTGCAAGTCCCCAATCAAAGGCTCTTCCCTCGCCGAAGCCGTTGTCCAGCAGAACAAAGTCCGCCGCCGACTCCTCAACGGTTTTAATATCCGTCTTATCGTTAATCAAAAATGCCTTGATAACGGGTGCGTCCGTTCCGCTCCTCAGAGCTTTTATATATTCGTTGTCCTCGTTGCCATGCAGCTGAACAATCTCTATTGCGCCGATTTTTATACAATTAAGTATATCATCAACAGGCGCATTTACAAACACCCCCACAGGCTTTATCCTGTCGCAAAGCCCTTTTCTGAGCTTTGCGGCATAATTCGGTTCAACATATCGCCTGCTTTTTTCATAAAACACAAAGCCTATATAATCGCTTGTCAGCTCATTTGCATATCGGATATCACATTCTCTTGTAAGACCGCAGATTTTAATTTTCATAGCCTTTTACCCCTCGCCCCTTAAGCTGTCAAGCATTTTTTTCTTGTCCTGCGCTCTCATAAGGGTTTCACCTATCAACACACCGTCAACCCCTGCCCGACGCAGCTTTTCAATGTCATCGGCGGTTTTGATTCCGCTTTCCGCAACAAAAAGCACGTTTTTCGGCACCTGCTCTCTCAAACGTCCGCTGTTCTCCACGTCAACCGAAAAATCGGCCAAATTGCGGTTGTTTACTCCTATAATTCTTGCGCCTGCGCTTACCGCCCTTTTTATTTCCTCGCCGTTGTGCGCCTCCACAAGTGCGGATAACCCCAAGGAATCGCACAGCCTTATATATTCCGCCGTTGTTTTTTCGTCAAGGATTGAGCAAATCAGCAGCACTGCCGAGGCACCCAATACCTTTGCTTCATATATCATATATTCGTCAACGGTAAAATCCTTTCTTAAGCAGGGGATTTTCACCCTTTGTGAAATTTCCGCCAGATATTCGTCCTTACCCAAAAACCACTTTGGCTCGGTAAGCACCGAAATTGCCGCCGCACCTGCTCTTTCGTATTCCTCGGCGATTTTCATATAAGGAAAATCCTCCGCTATGATTCCCTTTGAGGGAGATGCCTTTTTACATTCGCAGATAAAGGATATCCCCTCCGCTCTCAGTGCCTTTTCAAAGGGAAAACAGCTTCTTGCTTCCGTATCGAGAGCTTCTCTTTTTATCACCTCGACAGGCTTTATCCTTTTTGCCGCAGCGGTTCTTTCCCTTGCATAATCGGCAATTGTATCAAGTATGGTTTTGCTCATCGGTTTGACACTTCCCTGTATTTCTTTAATACCTCAAGGGCCGCGCCCGAGTCAATTGCCTCCGCCGCCTTTTTTATGCCCTCCTCAATGCTTTGAGCCGCTCTTGCCGCATATATAGCCGCTCCGGCATTTAAAAGCACTGCGTTTCTCCTTGCGCTCCTTTCGCCGCTTAATATGTCGATTGTTATTTTTGCGTTTTCCTCAGGCGTTCCGCCCTTTAGGTCATTTCTGTCACATCTTTCAAAGCCGAACTGCTCCGGGGTTATTGTATAGCGTTTAATCACCCCGTCCTCAAGCTCGCATACCGTTGTGGGCGCGCTTAAGGAAATTTCATCAAGGCAGTCCTGTCCGTATACAACCAGACCCTTTTTAACTCCCATACTTATAAGCACGTGAGCAAGCGGCTCTATAAGTGCCTCACTGTATACTCCCAAAAGCTGATAAACGGGGCGCGCAGGATTTGTAAGAGGTCCCAGAATATTAAATACCGTTCTCACTCCAAGCTCCCTGCGTATAGCACCCACATACTTCATTGAGGTATGATACTTCTGTGCAAACATAAAGCAGATTCCTGCCTTTTCCAAAAGCTCAACGCATTTTTCCGGCTCCTGATTGATATTTATGCCCAATGCCTCAAGGCAGTCGGCAGCACCGCAGGCGGAGGAGGCGGCACGGTTTCCGTGCTTTGTCACCTTAACCCCAACAGCCGCCGCCACTATTGAGGCAGTGGTTGAAATATTAAAGCTGTTGGATTTGTCACCGCCCGTTCCCACGATTTCAAGGGTATCCATACCGCTGTCAACCCTTATTGCGTGTTCTCTCATAGCCTGTGCGCAGCCGGAAATTTCGTCTATGGTTTCCGCCGTTGAGCTTTTTGTTGAAAGAGCCGCAAGAAATGACGCATTCTGCGTGGGAGTGGTTTCACCGCTCATTATTTCGTT